>Ga0209341_10005184_pt1 | contig 11853 bp, 10 predicted proteins | sample RifCSP13_2_FD_184020 | JGI IMG/M metagenome (GOLD analysis project Ga0209341, IMG submission 184020) | Soil microbial communities from Rifle, Colorado - Rifle CSP2_sed 13_2 (SPAdes) (version 2) | ecosystem: Environmental > Terrestrial > Deep subsurface > Rock core/Sediment | place: Rifle...
CGGCACGCGCCACGTGATCGCGGGAATGGTCATCTTCGGGCTGCTGCTGCTATGGCGCGGCCGAGGCGGTTTCCGGTTGCGCCGCTCGGAGCTGCTCGGCGGCGGCCTGGTGGGACTGTTGCTGTTGCTAGGTGGCAACGGCCTGGTCGTGCTCGGCGAGCGGGAAGTGCCGAGCGGCCTGACGGCGCTCATCGTCGCCGTGGTGCCGCTGTGCGTGGTCGTGCTGCGGCGCATCTTCCGCGAGCGCATCGCCACGGGCACGATCATCGGCGTCGTCGCCGGCTTCGCCGGCGTGGCCATCCTGGTCGTGCCAGAGAGCGCGTCGGGTCGGGTGGAACTGCTGAGCATGCTGATGATCGTCGGCGCCGCCGTGTCGTGGTCGATCGGTACCTATATCTCAAAGCGGGTCGACATGCCCCACGACCCGCTCGCCTCGACCGGCGTGCAGATGCTCGTCGGCGGACTGGGCCTGCTCGCGGTGGGCGGCCTGACGGGTGAGACCGTCCACCCTGAGCAGTTCAGCGCCGAGTCGCTGCTCTCTTTGGGCTACCTGATCGTCTTCGGCAGCGTCCTCGCTTACACCGCGTACACGTGGGCGTTGATCCACGCCAGCGTGTCGCGCGTGTCCACCTACGCCTACGTCAACCCGGTCGTTGCCGTGATCCTGGGCGGGTTGCTGCTGCAGGAGACGATCGATCTGACGATGCTCATCGGCGCGGCCGTGATCATCGCCTCGGTCTGGCTGGTCATCCGAACGGAGGCACGGGCACCTTCCCCGGCTGGGGCAGTCCCGGAAGCTGAGCCGGCCTAGGCCTGATCAGTCGGCCCGACTGATCTCCTCCGCAGTCCGACGGACTGCTGCGCGCGAAACGGCCGGCTCCCGGCCCTGGGCCGGGGTCTGTCCGTCGCTTGTGAGATCGGCCATGATGCTCGCCAGCTCGCGCGCGTTGGTCGATCCGTAGTTGGCGTAGCAGTTGTTCATCAGCACGTGCACGTCGCGCGTCTCCTTCGCCGCCGCGCGCAGGCGGGGCGCCCAGTCGGACAGCTCCGAGCGGTCGTACAGGTAGCGGAAGCGCTCGGCCGGGGTGACGTCGCGCGCCTCCCAGGTTTCCATGCGGCGGCCGTGGAAGCGCATAACCGCCAGCTCGGGCGAGGTCACGGCAACGACAGGCGGGACGCTGCTCTTGAAGCCCTGCGGCTCATCGACCATGACGAACGGCAGCTTGTTGTCGGTCAGGAAGCGCAGTGACCGCTCGAGGTTCTTGTCGTTGAACCACGACGCATTGCGCAGCTCGACCGCGACCGTGTGGCCGAGCATCTCGCGCGCCTCGAGGATGGCCTCGCGGCTCTCGCTGAGGGGAAAGAACCAGCGCGGGTACTGGAGCAGGATTGAGCCCAGCTGGCCGGCGGCGCGAAGCGGCTCGAGGCCCTCCATGAACATGCGGAAGACCTCGCGCCGTAGGTCCGCCGGCAGGTCCTTGGTATAGATCCGCTTCTTGTCCGCCTCCTCGGCCGGCAGGGCTTCGCGGATGGCCTTGGGCAGGCGCTTGGTCTCTGTGGGTTGGCCAGTCATCAGCGCGTGCGCTTTGACGTCGAAGACGAAGTCGGGCGGTGTCCGGTCGCGCCACAGCTCGGCGGTTCGCGCCGCGGGCAGGGCATAGTACGTGGCGTCGATCTCGACCAGCGGGAACTGGCTGGCGTAGTACTGCAGCCGCGCCTCCGCCGAGTCGGCGCCCTTGGGGTAGAAGACCGTGCCGGCGGTCATGGTTGGGTCGGTCCACGATGCCGTCCCTACGCGGACCGTCGCGCCATCAGGCAGCGTCAGCGGCTGAACGGCCGCTTCGAGAACCTGCGCCGCACGCTCGCCGGCGACGTCCGGCCCGGGATCGTGCGGGTTGACCTTCACCGCGCTCGCCTTCGCCATGCCCGAATTGTCACCGTGATTGGCTCGTTAGCTGGAGCTGAGCGCGAATGAGGTTCGTAGCCCTCGTGGCCTCGCCTTCGGTCACGGCCCACTCGCCGGCGAAGACACGCTCGAGCAGGCCGGGCCCGAGCGGCGGCATGGCGGCATACCGGGGCAGCAGATGAAAGTGCAGGTGCGGTGGCACCGACTCCACGAACGAGCACACGTAGATGCGCTCAGGCTGCAGCGCTGAGCGAACTGCAGCCATGACGTCGTGCAAGACCGTCCCAAGACTGTTCGCTTCCTCTGGCTTCAGGTCGGCCAGGTGAGCGACGTGTCGTCTTGGCTTCAAGACAACGTAGCCCGGCACGAGCGGCGGAATCCCATGATCGGCGATCCATCGCTCATCGGCGTAGATTGCTCCACCCGGCGTAGCCCTCACGCCGGTGTTGACCTCACAGGTGAAGCAGGCATCCATCGCCAACTCGGCTATAGCACCTTGCCGGGGTTGAGCAGGCCGCGCGGGTCGAGCGTCTGCTTGATCGCACGCATCAGCTCGACCGACCGAGCGCCGCGCTGGAGCTCGAGCCAGCGCTTCTTGGCCAGTCCGGTGCCGTGCTCGCCGGTGATCGCTCCACCAAGTCTGAGCGCGGCGCGGTAGATCGCGTCGCGCACTGCGTCGATCTGCGCCTCCGCGGTGGGATCGTCGCGATCGAGGATGTACGTGGGGTGCAGGTTGCCGTCGCCGGCGTGGCCGAAAACCCCCACGCGCATGCCGCGCTCGGCGGCGACGCGCGCGATGGCGTCGAGCATCTCCGGCACCTTGGAGCGCGGCACGGACACGTCGTCCATTCGCGCCGCGCCCATCTTCTCGAGCGAGCCGTGCGCTTCGCGCCGGGCCTGGCGCAGCCAGTCCGCTTCCTGCGCATCTGCGGCGCGCAGCACGGATGTCGCCCGCGCTGCCGTGCACGCCGCCTCCGCCGTAGCGAGCTGGGCCTCCGCGGCCGCTCCCCCCAGGTCTGACTCGACCATCAGCATCGCGCCGGCCGTGCGGTCGAGGCCAAGGTGGTGGACATCGTCGACGGCGGCGATGGTGAACGCGTCCATCAGCTCGAGCGTCACCGGCACCACGCCCGCGGCGGTGATCCCGGCAACCGCCTCGCCCGCGTCGTGCACCGTGGCGAAGAACGCAATCAGGGTCAGCTTGGCCGGTTGGAGCGGGAGCAATCGGACGGTCACCTCCGTCACCAGCCCGAGCGTGCCCTCCGAGCCGACGAACAGGCCCGTCAGGTCGTAGCCGGCGACGTCCTTCTTGTTCTTGCCGCCGGTGCGGATGACCGAGCCGTCGGCCAGCACCACCTCCAGACCCGCCACCCAGTCGCGCGTGACGCCGTACTTGACACAGCGCAGGCCGCCCGAGTTCTCGGCCACGTTGCCGCCGATGGTGCACGTCTCGTAGCTCGCCGGATCGGGTGGGTAGAACAGGCCGTGCTCGGCCGCGGCCTTGCCGAGGTCGGCGTTGATCACGCCCGGCTGGACGGTTGCGGTCAGATTGGCGGAGTCGATCTCGAGGATCGCGTCCATCTTGGTGAATGCGACCGTCAATGCCCCGTCCACGGCGACCGCGCCGCCCGACAGACCCGTCCCGGCGCCTCGGGCGACGATGGGCACCCCCGCGTCGGCCGCGAGTCGGACGATCTCCCGGACATCGCCGGTGTTGCTCGGGAAGACGACCGCCAGCGGCCTGCCGGCGCGCAGGAAAGCCGTCTCATCGAAGCGGAACGCCTCCGTGTCGGCGCTATCGGTCAGGATCCGCAGCCGCGGCAGCTCTTCGCGCAGCTGGTCGATCAGCGTGGCCATCGGGTAGAGGCTAGCGGGATCAACGATCATCGCGCCGTGATCCGTCTGTCGGTCGCGCTGTTCCTGGTCCAGGCCGGGTTCCACGGATTCACCGCATCGATACCGCTCGCACTGTCACGCGCCGGCCGGCCCGACGCCGAGATCGGCGCGATCGTGGGCATTGCCGCCCTGGTGCAGATCGGAGCCGCGTTGGCCGGCGGCGCGTTGATCGATCGCTTCGGGGCGATGCGCCTGTTCGTCGTGGGCGGGCTGTGCTACCTGGTCGCGGCGGTGCTCCTCTTCGTCGCCGGCGTCGGACCGGAGGCGACCGTCGCGGTCGTCGTGGCGCGCATTCTCCAGGGGACCGGCATCGGCCTGTCGCTGCCGTCGGCGCTGTCGCTCGTGCCCAGCCTGGTGTCCGCCGCGCGGCGTGGGGTTGCCATCGCCACCGCCGGATCGGCGCACAACCTGACCCTCGTGATCCTGCCGCCGCTGTCGATCGTCGTGCTCGACGACTACGGCCTGCAGGGGGTGACGGCGTTGGTCGCGGTGCTGGTGGTCGGTGCCATAGGCCTCGCCCTCGCCCGGCCGATCACCCAGCGCGAGGCGGTCGAATCCAACCTCGAGGCGGCCAAGCGACGATTTGGCTTCGCCTACCGCAGCTCGTGGGCGGCACCGCTCGCGGTCGTGATGCTGTTCGTGCTGCACTGGGGTGTGCTGACCGCGTACCTGCCGCAGCGGTCGGAATCGGTTCACGCCAACATCGGCCTGTTCTTCGCCGCCGACGGCCTGTTCGTGCTGCTGGCGCGCATCCCGGCCGGCTGGATGGCCGACCGGATACCACCCATCTGGCCCGTGCTGGTGGGCATCGCCATGACCGGCGGCGCGGTGGCGTTGCTCTTTCCTCTGCCGACGACCGAGATCCTGATCGTGTCCGGCACGCTGACCGGCATAGGCGCCGCGCTGATCGTCCAGCCGCTCTTGCTGGCGCTGACTGCGCGCAGCGGCGACGCCGACCGGGGCAGTGCCTTCGCGCTGTTCAACGCCGCCTTCGCGGCGTCGATCGCGGTGGGCACGATCGGCACCGCGCCGCTGATCGGCAGCCTGGGCTTCGAGACGCTCCTCGCGGTCGCGCTCGGCGGCCTGGGCCTGTCGGCGGTGGTCGCCTTGGCTGACGGCGGGCTGCGCCACGCGGTCAGCTCCGGGGCTCAGCCGGGCGCGCAGCTCGAGCCGGCGCAGGAGGCGGGCACGCCGATCGGCCCCTGAGGTCACTGCCGCCCGGCCCTGCGACAGCATTCCGGGGGGACGGATATTCTGGCTTCCCGATGAAGATAGGTGTGGTGAGGGAGCGCGCGCCGAACGAGCGGCGCGTGGCACTGGTTCCCGACGCGCTCAAGGCGCTGATCGGCGCGGGCGTCGAGGTTCTCGTCGAGCGCGGTGCGGGCGACGCCGCCGCCCTGCCCGACGGGCTTTTCACGGCCGCCGGAGCGAAGGTCGTCGACCGGGCCGATCTCTACCGCGACGCCGACGTGATCGTGCGCGTCCAGAAGCCGGCCGCGGACGACGTCACCTCGCTGCGGGCGGGCCAGGCCGTGGTCGGGCTGCTCCAACCATTGCTCGACCCGAAGCTGATGGCGACACTGGCCAAGCAGGGTGTGACCGCGATCAGCCTGGACGCGATCCCGCGCACGCTCTCACGCGCCCAGCCGATGGACGTCCTTTCGTCGCAGGCCAACGTCGGTGGCTACCGCGCCGTGCTGATGGCCGCGGAGGCCTACGGCCGCTACTTCCCGCTGCTGACCACCGCCGCCGGCACTGCCCGGCCCGCGAACGTGCTCGTGCTGGGCATCGGTGTCGCCGGGCTGCAGGCGATCGCCACCGCGCGCCGACTTGGCGCGGTCGTCAAGGCATACGACGTCCGCTCGGAAACAAAGGAGCAGGCCGAGTCGCTCGGCGCCCAGTTCATCGTCCTGAAGTCCGTCGCCGACGCGAGTGGCGCCGGCGGCTACGCGCGCGAGCTCACGCCCGACGAGCGTGCCGCGCAGCAACAGGAGCTGAACAGCCACATCGCCACCATGGACGTGATCATCACCACCGCCCAGGTTCCCGGCCGCCGGCCGCCGCTGCTGGTCACGGCCGACGCCGTCAAGGGCATGAAGCCCGGCTCCGTGATCGTCGACATGGCGGCCAACGCCCTCGGCGGCAACGTCGAGCTGTCGAAGGCCGACGAGCGAGTGATGACCGACAACGGCGTGACCATCCTCGCCCCGACCAACATGCCGGCAACCATGCCGGCCGGCGCCAGCCAGTTCTACGCGCGCAACGTCTCTACCTTCCTGCTCCACTTCTTGAAGGACGGCGCGCTCGACATCGACCCCAGCGACGAGATCACCGCGGCGACGCTCATCACTCACGACGGCGCGGTGGTCCAGGCCGCTACCAAGGCGCTGCTCGACAAGGGGGCCGCGTCGTGACCCCTGACGACCTGCTCAACGCGATCGCCATCTTCGTGCTCGCCATCCTGGTCGGGTTCGAGGTCATCAGCAAGGTGCCGGCGACGCTGCACACGCCGCTGATGTCCGGCGCCAACTCGATCCACGGCATCGTCATGGTCGGGGCGATGCTCATCGCCGCCGCGGCGGACAACCCGTTCTCGTACGGGCTGGCGTTCATCGCCATGGTCTTCGGCGCGGCCAACGTCGTCGGCGGCTACGTGGTCACGGACCGGATGCTGCAGATGTTCCGCAAGCGCGAGCCCAAGCCATGAGCCAGGACATGATCGACGCCCTGGTGTTCCTGGCCTGGCTCGTCGGCGCAGCGGCATTCGTGCTCGGCCTGCACCAGATGAACAGCCCGGCCACGGCGCGGCGCGGCAATCAGCTGAGCGCGGCAGGTATGACCCTGGCCGTGATCGCCACGTTCCTGTGGTTGCTCTCACGCCCGGGCGGCCTGAGCGTCACGGCCATCGCCATCATCGTCGGCGGCTTCGTCATCGGTGGCGGCCTTGGCCTGTGGATGGCGCGCCGCGTGGCGATGACCGCGATGCCGCAGCTCGTGTCGCTCTTCAACGCCGTCGGCGGCGGTGCGGCAGCGCTGGTGGCGATCGACGACTACGTGCACATCGTCGGCACGCCGGAGCTGGTAGTCGCGACCGCGATCTTCGTCGTCCTGGGCGCGGTGATCGGCTCGGTGACCTTCTCAGGTTCGCTGATCGCGTCGGGCAAGCTGCAGGGCCTCGTGCCCGGCCAGCCCATCACCTTCCCCGGGTCGCGCCTGGTCACGGCGCTGACCGCCCTGGCGGCCGCGGCCGGACTGGTCGTGCTCGTCCTGCCTGCCGGGGGCCTGCTGGCGCTGACGCCGGAGATCCAGCTGGCGGTGCTGGGGCTGATCGTCGTCGCCGCGCTCATCTTCGGCATCACCCTGGTGCTGCCCATCGGCGGTGCCGACATGCCGGTCGTGATCTCACTCCTGAACTCGTTCACCGGCACCGCAGCGGCGATGGCCGGCTTTGTCGTCGGCAACCCGGTGCTGATCATCGCCGGCGCGCTGGTCGGTGCCTCGGGCGCCATCCTGACCAAGCTCATGGCCGACGCCATGAACCGCTCGATCCTGAACATCATGGTCGGCGGTTTCGGCACCGGCGACTCGGGCGGCCCGGCGGGCCCGGGCGGCGCCGGCGGCGACGTGCGCGCCATCGGCATTGACGACGCTGCGATCCAGCTCGCCTACGCCCAGAAGGTGATCATCGTGCCCGGTTACGGACTTGCCGTGGCCCAGGCGCAGCACGCCTGTCGCGAGCTGGCCGACCTGCTCGAGGCGCGTGGCGTCGAGGTTTCGTACGCCATCCATCCGGTCGCCGGGCGCATGCCGGGGCACATGAACGTGCTCCTGGCAGAGGCCAACGTGCCTTACCCCCAGCTCAAGGAGATGGACGAGGTCAACCCGGAGTTCGACCGCACGGACGTGGCCCTGGTCGTCGGCGCGAATGACGTGACCAACCCGGCGGCGCGGAGCAACCCGCAGAGCCCTATCTACGGCATGCCGATCCTCGATGTCGACCACGCCCGGAGCATCATCGTCATCAAGCGCTCGATGCGCCCCGGTTACGCGGGCATCGACAACGAGCTCTACATGGATTCCAAGACAGGCATGCTCTTCGCCGACGCGCGCGAGGGCCTGCAGCAGCTGGTGGCCGCGGTCAAGCTGGTCTGAACCCCGCTCCGCGGGCGAATATTCTCTGAGGCCATGGCGGGTCGAGCGGCGGTCGTCCGGGTATTGAGCGCAATCGCGCTATTCGCCTTTGCCTTCCTGTTGACACCCGGTCCAGCCGCGGCCGACGCGGCCCAGATCGTCTCGGACGGGCCACTCAAGCAGATCATCATCACCACCGACCTGAACTGTCAGGTCGCTCACCGCGACGACGGCTCGTACGAGTTCTACCCTTCGACGTCGTCGCTCGGCTCCTGCGGCACCTTCCTGGCCGTCGGCGGGTCGCTCTACGGGCCGGCAGACGTGCCCTTGGGCAACTTCAGTTCGTACACGCCATGGACCAGCGTCAGCCAGGCCGGGGGTGCCGGATCGGGCACCCGGACTGATCCTTTCAGGGTGGTCACCGTCGTTGATGCGACCGGCGCCGGCCTGCGCGTAGAGCAGATCGACACTTACGCCGTCGGGAGCCAGTCATATCGGACCGAGGTGCGCATCACGAACCTGGGACCGATTGGCCAGCAAGCCATCCTGTACCGCGCTGGCGACTGTTATCTGCAGGAGTCTGACGTCGGATTTGGCCGAGTTGATGGCGGCGCACCGGCGTGCATCGTCGCGCCCGGTGAAGGATCGCGCATCGAGCAGTGGCTGCCGCTCACCCCTGGCAGCCATTTCATGGAAGGTGACTACGCGTCTGTATGGGCAGCCGTCAACTCCCAGGCGCCGTTCCCTGACACGTGTGCCTGCGAGTTCGCGGTCGACAACGGCGCTGGGCTTTCCTGGACGGTCAACGTGGGCCCGGGTCAGACGGTCAGCTTCGTCCATGACACGTTCTTCTCGCCGGTCGGTAGGGAACCGGTGACGAATTCGCTGCGCAACTCGGTGCCGACCGTGATCAACCTCGACCCAGTGGTGGTCGCTCAGAGCGTAGCCATCACCGCGGGCGTGATCCTGCTCGTGCCCTTCCCCTCCGCCCTGTTCAACAACACCCTCGAGGAGAACTACGCTGAGGTGATGGGCTGGATCGCCCGTTTGCGCGTCCGGCTCGACCGGACCTGGGCACGCTTCGTCGGCTGGCTGCGGCGCCAGGTCGCCAGTCGGCGGCAGCCATCGCCACCGTCACCACGCCTGCCAAGCCCGGCGGGCATGACTGATGTGCCGCCCTTCCTGGTCGCCGCGCCACCGCCCGAGCCAACTGTCGCACCACCGCCCGACCCGGGGGTTGCCGCTGCTCAACCGGTTACTGACCCATGGCAGTCGCCGCTGCGCATTGGAGGCTTCGTCCTGCTGACCGCTCTGCTCTACGCGTTCCTGGACCCGACCTTCGGCTTCAGCCTCGACTCGCTGGCGACGCTGGCAGGCCTCGCCATTGGGCTGTTCGTGATCCTGATCGCGTACGGCCTGCCGCTGCTGGTGCTGTCGCGCGCTGACGGCTTCAGGCTGACCGTGCGCGCGTTGCCACAGACGCTGCTGGTGGGCCTGCTGTGCGTCCTGGTCAGCCGCTTCGCCGACTTCCAGCCGGGCTACCTGTATGGGCTGATCGTCGGCTTCTTCTTCGCCCATGGCGTTGAGCGGCGCCTCGAGGGCCGGGCCGAGGCCTTTGCCGCTGCCTCGTCCCTGATCGCGGCGCTGATCGCGTGGATCGTGCTGGCCTTGCTGCGCGGCTCAGGCGGCCAGGCCGGCGACCTGACCATCGCGCTGCTCGAGGCGGCGATGGTGACGATCGTCGTCGCCGGGCTGGAGAACGCCGTCTTCGCCATGCTGCCGCTGCGCTTCATGCCCGGCGCGCAGGTGTTCGCCTGGAACCGGCGGGTGTGGGTGGCGCTGATGGCGCTCGGCCTGTTCGGCTTCGCGCATGTGCTGCTCAACCCGGCCACTGGCGCCGGCTACCTGGCCGACACGACGCGCACCTCCTTCTTCACCCTGATCGTGCTGCTGGCGCTGTTCGGACTGGCGTCAGTCCTGTTCTGGGCGTACTTCCGCTTCCGACCACGCCGAGCGGCCGCTCCCCCAGGTCATGCCGCACGATGAGCGAGCGTGTCGAGCGACAGATGGAGGTAGACGCGCCACGCCCTGCCGTGTTCGCACTCTTCGCCACGGCCGAGGGACTGCGCCGCTGGCTCGACGCGGCCGATCTCGAGCCGCGCCTGGGCGGCGCAGTTCGCGTGCGCCTGCGCGACGCGACCGCGACCGGCCAGGTGCTGGCGCTCGACCCGCCGCAGCACATCTCGTTCACCTGGGAGTGGGCCGGAGACCGCGCCGGCGCACCCAGCGTGGTCGCCTTCGACGCGATCGAGCACGGCGCGCGCACGCACGTGACGCTGCGCCACGTCGGCTTGCGCACGCGCGCCGAAGTCGACCTGCACGACGAGCTGTGGCGCCACTGGCTCGAGCGCTTCGCCGCGGCCGTCCGCGAGCTGCCTCACGAGGTCGTCGCGCGCTAACCCTTGTACAGCGCCGCGGCGCGGCGCAGCTCGGCCGCTACCTCGTCGCGCAGCGTCTTGGGCTCGAGCACCTCCGCGTCGGCGCCCCAGCCAAGGATCCAGATGCGGATCTCGCGCATGCCCGCGACCTGGCCGCGCCACAGGAGCGAGCCGTCTTTCTGCAGCTCGAGCGACTGCGATGGGTGCCAACGTGTCTCCGCCGCGCGCTTGGCCACCGCAACAGAGAAGCGAACGACCACCCGCACCGGCTCCTCGTCGGCGATGACGTCCCAAGCACGCAGCAGCTCGCGTGCCGGCGATGTGCCCTCTGGCGCGGGGAATGTCTCCGGCGTGAGCGACGCGGAGAGGATGCGCTCCACCTTGTAAGTGCGCCGTGCCTTGCGGTCCTCGTCGTAGCAGATCAGGTAGAGCGCGTGGGTCAGCGCGGAGGGCTCGATCGCGAGCGGCCGGACGCGCGTCTTGCGCGCTCTCTTGGTCGGGTCGTAGACACCCGCGTCGTACTCGATCTCGACCACCCGCCGGCCGGCCCACGCCTCTGCCAGGACGCGGAAGACGCGCGTGAAGCGTTCGTTCGGCGGCGTGGTCGAAAAGGCTTCAACGGTCGCCTCGATGTGCTGGGCCAGCACTGGCGGCAGGATCTGGGCGAGCTTGACGAAGGCGCCGATCAGCTCGGTGTCGTGCTCGTCGCTCGCCTTGGCCAGCATGCGCGCCGCCAGGAAAAGGGTCGTCGCCTCGTGCAGCGTCAGCGCCAGCGGTGGCAGGAAGGCGCCGCCCTCGAGCCCGTAACGCCCACCGTCGTTCCAGATCGGCAACCCGGCGTCCATGTCCATCGCCAGCACATCGCGATAGACGGTCCGCTTCGACACGCCGATCCGGTCGGCCAGCGCCTGGGCGGAGATGCCGTCCGGATGTTCGTGCAGGATCATCGCGATCTTGAGGTAGCGCGCTGCCCGATCCCACTTGCCGGCGCGGTCGGCCGAGGCGCTCATCGTGCCCACGGTAGCAACTCGACCTACCATCCGCCTCTGTGGCTCGCCGACTGACCCGACCGATCACCACTCCCGCCGCGGCCCGCCTGCCGCACGAGTGGAGCCATCCCTTCGTGTCGCTGCTCTCCGACTGGGGCGCGCGCGACCCGTCGGCGGCGATCTGCAAGGCGGTGGTCATGGGCATCGCGCCCGATGCGCTGATCGTCGACATCACCCACGAGGTCGACAAGTACAACGTCCGCCACGGCGCGCTGATGCTGTGGTGCGCGCTTCCGTTCATGCCCGTCGGCGCGCACATGGCGGTGGTCGACCCGGGCGTTGGCACGGCGCGCCGGCCGGTGGCCATCGAGACCGCGCGGGGGGACTTCCTCGTGGGACCCGACAACGGCCTGCTGCTCCCCGCAGCAGAGCGGCTGGGCGGCGTCGTGCGCGCGCATCTGATCGAGAACGCGCAGTACCGGCTGCCCGTCGT
>Ga0209341_10005187_pt1 | contig 11850 bp, 9 predicted proteins | sample RifCSP13_2_FD_184020 | JGI IMG/M metagenome (GOLD analysis project Ga0209341, IMG submission 184020) | Soil microbial communities from Rifle, Colorado - Rifle CSP2_sed 13_2 (SPAdes) (version 2) | ecosystem: Environmental > Terrestrial > Deep subsurface > Rock core/Sediment | place: Rifle...
CTTCCGTGGGCTATTCCCCCACACACAGTCTTCGTGATACTGTCACCTATGTACCTGGACTCTGTGTCACCTATGTCCCCGGCAGAACAGTGGCCAGTCACTAGTCTTCAGTCATCAGTTATCTGCTATCTGTTATCTGTTATCTGTTATCAGTCATAGGAAGTCCTGGTCACTCGTGACTGATCACTGATCACCGGTCACTGGTCACTGGTCACTGATCACCGGTCACTGATCACTGGTCACTGATCACTGATCACCGGTCACTGGTCACTGATCACTGATCACCGGTCCCTGATCACCGGTCACTGGTCACTGGTCACTGATCCCTGCTCGCTGCCCAGGAGTGCCTCGACGATTCGTTCCGCCGCATGGCCGTCGCCGAAGGGGTTGGAGGCATGCGCCATTGCCGCATAGGCTTGCGGATCATCGAGCAAGCGGCGCGTCTCCGTCTCGATGCGCTCCGGATCGGTCCCTACGAGCCGCGCCGTCCCGGCCTCGATCGCTTCCGGCCTCTCGGTCACCTGGCGCAGCACGAGCACCGGCTTCCCGAGGCCCGGGGCCTCCTCCTGCAGTCCGCCGGAATCGGTCAACACCAGACTGCAGCGCTTCAGTAGATGGACCATCGGCAGGTAGTCGAGCGGATCGATCAGGGCGATGTTCGATAGGCCGCCCAGGATTCGCTGCGCCGGCTGGCGAACGTTCGGGTTGAGATGGACCGGATAGACGAATTGCACCGCCTCGCCGTACGCCAGGGCCAAGCGCTTCACGGCCGTGAAGATCCCCTCCAGCGGCGGGCCGAAGTTTTCGCGACGGTGCGCGGTCAGCAGAATGACCCGACGGTCGAACGGAATCGCCGCCAGGGGCCCTGTCATTGCGTCGTAGGGCCGCGCCGCGATCAATTGCAGCGCGTCGATGACCGGGTTGCCGGTCACGAAGATGCTTTCGGGGGCAACTCCCTCGCGCAGGAGATTGGCGCGAGCTCGCTCCGTCGGCGCGAAGTGGAGATCGGCCACGACCCCGGCCACCCGCCGGTTGATTTCCTCAGGAAACGGCTGCCACTTGTCGCCCGTTCGCAGGCCGGCCTCGACGTGGCCGACGCGAATCCGCCGGTAATACGCCAGCAGCGCCGCCGCCATCACCGTCGTGGTGTCGCCCTGCACGAGCACCCACTGCGGCGAAAAACTCTCCAGCACCGGGTCGAGCCCGCGGACGATGGCCGCCGTCAGTTCCGGCAGCGCTTGGTCGGGCTCCATTACATCCAAATCGAAATCCGGGGTGATGCCAAACAACCGCAATACCTGATCGAGCATCTCACGATGCTGCGCCGTGACACACACCCGCGCCTCGACCCCCGGCGCGGAGCGCAGCCGTTCGACGACCGGCGCCATCTTGACCGCTTCCGGGCGCGTCCCGAAGACCGAGAGAACCCGGACGGTCCGGTCAGGCATCCGGCCTGCCGTTCTTGCGCGGACGAGGACCAATCCGAGAAGTCGAAGCCGCTCTTATCCGCGCGACCCCCACCCTACCCTCCCCCTTGCAGGGGGAGGGAAGCGCCCACCCCCAGAACGTGCACGGTGAATCCGGCCTGCTCCCAGGCGTCCCGCGGCAGCACTCCACGCCCGTCGAAGACGATCCGTCCCCTCATAACGGCCGCCGCCTGGATCGGCGGTAACTCCGCCAGGCCGCGATGGTCCACCAGCAGGATCAACGCGTCTGCACCTTCCAGCGCGGCGTTCAGCGAGCTCGCCGCCTGCGCTCCAGCCGCGGTCATCTCGAGCGCATTCGGCTCATACGTCATCACGCCGGCGCCTTCGCTTGCCAGTCGGCGCGCCACATCCAGCGCCGGACTCTGGCGCAAGTCGTCGACGTCTGCCTTGTACGCCAGCCCCAATACGGCCAGGTTCTTTCCCTGAAGACCGCCCAGTGCCGACCGGACGCGAGCGACGACCTTGGCGGGTTGCTCATCGTTGACCCGGCGCGCCTGGCGGATCAGGCTCGTTTCACCCGGCGCGGCTTCCACCAAGAACCACGGGTCCACACTGATGCAATGGCCCCCGACGCCCGGGCCCGGCCGCAAGATCTCGACTCGTGGATGACGGTTGGCCAGGGCGATCGCTTCCCAGACGTCGACGCCGAACCGCTCCGCCAGGCTGGCGAACTCATTGGCGACGGCGATGTTGACATCGCGGTAGGTATTTTCCATCAACTTGACCATCTCAGCCGTGGTGGCGTCGGTCAGCAGGATCTCGCCCTTGGCGAAGGTGGCGTACAGATCGCGGCCCGCTTCGGCCGAAGCGCGGTTGACCCCGCCGATGACGCGGGCGTTTTCAATGAGCTCGCGCAGAATCTGCCCCGGCAGCACACGTTCGGGCGAATAGGCCAGGAAGAAGTCGGACCCAGCGCGCAGTCCGGAACGCTCGAGAATCGGCGCCAGCACATCGACCGTCGTGCGCGGCGGCGAGGTCGACTCGAGGACCACGAGATTCCCCGGCTTCAGGCAAGGAGCGATCGTCTCGGCCGCCGCCCGGACGGCGCTCAAGTCGGCCCGCTTATCGTCCAGGATGGGCGTCGGCACGGCGATGACGAAGGCGTCAGCGGGTTCCGCCTTCTCGGCCACCCGCAGGTTGCCCGAACCGAAGGCGGCCTGCACCAGCGTCCGCAGCCCAGGCTCCTGGATGTGAATTTCCCCATTGCGAAGGACCTCGACGACGCGCCGGTTCACATCCACGCCGACGACGCGCAAGCCGTTGGTGGCGAAGGTGCTGGCCGTCGGCAGTCCGATGTAGCCCATGCCGAGAACGCAGAGCGTTCGAAATTGCATTGTCCTCTTTCCGCCGGCAGGCCATTATCGCACAGAGGTTTCCTCCCTGAGCGGAGGGCGCTCCGCGACTTCTATTCCGACGAGACACCCTGCGCCCGAAGTCGAAGGGCCCTGAGCGGAGCGCCAACCGGCGCGCAGCGACGGCGAGGCGTCCCTCGGCTTCGCTCGGTCTCTACGCCCCTTCGGTCTCTACAGACCGCCAAGGGCGGGCGTCCCCAGGGGACAGACCGCCACGCCCTTCGCCCTCTACGCCCTTCGGCGCACCGAAGCGGTGCAGCGCGCCACGCCCTTCGGCGCGCCCGAAGGGGTGAGGGCGGCGCACACCCAGGGGTGCCCGAAGGGGTGATGGCGGGGCAGGCTCCACCGAAGGGCGAAGCGAAGGTTTCAAGTCGCGCGGCTATAATCCCGCTGCCGCGATTGGAGCTTCCCATGCCGGGCATCTCCCTGAAGACCTGGTTTCGGGCCACGACCCTCCGATCGATGGCGCTTCCGGCGCTCGTCACGGTTCTCGGGCTGCAAAGCCTGAGGGTTTACTTCCCAAGCCTGGCCTGGTATCTGCGCGACACCATCGGCATCGGCTCGGTCACCTTGGGCGGCGTCGCCTTCGCCACCTTCTTTCTGGGATTCCTGGCGCCCCTCGTCCGGCGTGCCTTCGGCAGCCGAGGGGCGCTATGGTTCGCCGGCGGGGGTCTGGCCGGACTGCGCGTGCTCGAGCAGTTATCATCCGATCCGGCGCTCGACCTCTACCTGAGTCTGGCATCGGTTGGACTCTTCTTGATCTTCCTGAGCGTCTTTCTGGGTCACGCCCGTGCCGCCGACGGCCCCGCCGCGCCGCATCGGTTTGGCGGAGGGTTGCTCATCGGGTTAACCCTCGACACGTTGATCAAAGGCGCCGCCGGGACGCTCGATCTGAGCTGGAGCAGTTCGGTGGGCGCGGCCTTGGTCATACTGGCCGCGGCCGCGTTGACCTTGCGGTTGATTGCGCTCGAGCCTGAACCTGTCCGTTCGGCGCCATCGGACGTCGCCTGGCCGCATGCGCTGCCGCTCATCGCCCTGGGGGCCTGGATGCTGATGCAATCGCTGCTCGTCCAGAATCAGGGTTGGGTCGGGCAGGTCTCCGGGATCCCGTCGACGCTCGCTTTCGCCGTCCTTCTTTTGGGGGATGTCGCCATGGCGGCGGGCCTGATGTTGGCGTTCACCCGCCCCACCCTTCGCCGCCCGCTGGTCGCCGTGTTGGCGGCGATTCTGCTCTACGTGGCCGTCCCACGCACCGTGCCCATGGGTGGCTACCTGCCCCTGGGCTTGCTCGTGATTCAGTTCACTCTCGGTTGGGGCCTGGGTGTTATCTTGCTGCGCGGCGCGGATCCCATACGGGCCGGGCTGGGCCGCACTTCCATCTCCGTCACCCTCGGGATGTTGCTGTACTTGCTGCTGGCCTTCGTCTACTACGTCTCGTTCGACATCGCCCTGCCCATTCCTCGTGGCGCCGTCATCCCACTGGCGGCGCTGGCGTTTGGACTGTGCCTGATCGGGGCCGTCGGGCGCGGGGCGCAAACGAGCGCGGCGGAACGCGACCTGACCGCGGTCCTTGCCACCGCCGCGCTGGCTATCTTCGGCATCGCTTACATCCTGGTGATACCCGCCGGACCGACCCCGGACGAAGGGACGCCCGTCTCCGGCCGCTTCATGACCTTCAACATCCATTCCGCCTTCAACTTGGCCGGGCGGCTGGATCCCGAGGCGATCGCCCAGACGATCGAAGCCCAACACCCGGACGTCGTGGCGCTACAGGAGGTTTCGCGCGGCTGGTTGATCGACGGGTCGGTCGATCTGGTCGACTGGCTCTCCCGCCGTCTGGGCATGGCCATGCTCTTCGCCGGTACGGCCGACCCGGTCTGGGGAAACGCGCTTCTCAGCCGTACCGGATTCATCGAGAGTGGTTCGGCGCCGCTGCCGCTGGCCGGCACGCTCTTGCCGCGCGGCTACCTGTGGGCTTACGTCGACGTCCGCCAGGGCGAACCGATACGGGTCATCGTGACGCACTTGCACCACATTGCCGAGGAGCCCGCTCCACGTCTCGCCCAAATCCCGGTTCTCCTCGATTTCTGGAACAACACAGGTCGAACGGTCTTGATGGGGGACCTCAACTCCGAGCCGGACTGGCCGGAGATGGATCTCTTCCGCCAGGCGGGCATGGTTGATGCGTGGGAAATGGCGGGCGAAGGGCCGGGCCTCACCTGGCCGGCCGTCGACCCTTTCCAGCGTATCGACTGGATCTGGCTCAGCCCCGATCTGCAAGCGACTCACGCGGAGGTGATCGACAGCGCTGTGTCGGATCACCGGGCTGTTGTGGCCGACATCAGTGACCGTTGAGACCCAAATCACTTGACGCCTAGGTAGGCGCCCGCAGGAGTGGTCAGTGGTCAGGGAATGGGCAAGATCCACAGGCGCAAATCCATCCGGCTGAAGGACTACGACTACGCACAAGCGGGCGCCTATTTCGTCACGGTTATCGCCCGAGGGCGGCAGAGCCTTTTCGGAGAAGTCACGGATGGCGAGGTGGGATTGAGCAGGTGGGGGGAGATTGTGAGAGAGGAATGGTTCAAGTCAGCGCAGGTTCGGCCCTACCTTCGATTGGAGGGTGACGGATTCGTCGTCATGCCGAATCACGTTCATGGCATCATCTGGATCATTGAGGATGATGTAGGGGCACGGCGGCGCCGTGCCCCTACCGCGGAACGGTTTAGCGACCCGGTCGCTGGCTCCCTCCCAACCATCGTGCGTTCGTTCAAGGCCGTCACAACACGTCGCATAAACTTCGAACGAAAGACTCCGGGCCTTCCCGTCTGGCAGCGCAACTACTACGAACACGTCATTCGCGGCGAAGATCAGCTTGAGCGAATCAGGCGCTACATTGTCGACAACCCGCTGCAATGGAAGCGGGATCTCGAGAACCCGAATGCATCACGACTCACCAGCGCTCCTTCCATCGATGAGCCTTGGAGGGCGTAGGGTCGGCCGAAACCGGTCGGCCCCATGGTTTCCTAACTGACCACCGACCACTGACCACGGACCACTGCTCTTGGAGGCTCGCCATGCCTTTCGGAAACGAGACCTGGATTCGACCGCAACAAGCCGTCAGCTTGCTGCCCAGCGAGGCCGGTGAACGATCCGCCTCGGTCCTCGAGCGACCGGGACTGCAAGTCAAGATCTACGCGCCGCGCGGCCTGGATCCGCAGGGCCCTCACACGCGCGACGAGGTCTACGTCGTGATCTCGGGCACAGGAATGTTCCGCAACGGCGACCGGACTCATTCCTTCGCACCCGGCGACTTGATGTTCGTCCCGGCCGGAGTCGAGCATCGCTTCGAATCATTCAGCGACGATCTGGCCGTCTGGGTGGTTTTCGTAGGCGAGGGGCAGCCGCGGCCGTAGCCAGGCGGCGTCCCCTGCGGCTATAATCACGCTCATGAAGCCCTTCGTCCCACCTCCTCGTTAACTCTCACCGCAGCTGCTAGCGCGCCCTCCGCCCGCCTGCCTCCCAGGTCTTGGCGATTTCAACCTGCCTGGGAGGACAGGCTCCATGACACACGCCCTTCGACGATTCGCACGCAGTCTGTCCGGCGGGCTTTCCGCCGGCGTGCTGACGTTCCTGCTGATCGAGTTCTACGATGAGTTGGCCTGGACTCTGGCCACCGTCGCCGTTCCTTTCATCCGAGACGATCTGGGCCTGACGTACGCTCAGGTCGGGCTTCTGCTCGGATGGCCGCTACTCGTTTCCTCCGTGATCGAACCTGTCGTCCTGCTTCTCGGCGACACGCCGCTCCGCTCGCGGGTGATGGTCGGAGGTGGCTTCGTCGTGGGAGGGGCGTTCGCCCTGGCGGGGGGCGCCGAGTCCTTCGCCATGATCATCGCCGCCATGACCCTGGCCGCCTCCGCCAGCGGCGCGTTCGTCAGCCTGAGCCAGGCCGGGATGATCGGCTCGCATCCGGCGCGCGAGAATGAAATGATGGCGCGCTGGACGGCGGCCGGGACGGTCGGCGACCTGTTGGGCCCGGCCGCGTTGGCCGCCGTCGTGGCGCTGGGCGCCTCGTGGAGGGCGAGTTTCGTGGTGCTCGCCGCAGCCGGAGTGGCGCTGGCGTGGTTGCTGCGCGCCCGTCTCGAGTTCCCCCCGCTGGCTGGGCGTCTGTCGGTGAAGTCGATCCTCGGCGAGCTTCACGAGAACCTACGCGGGGCGATGCGCGTGCGGGGCCTGTGGGGTTGGCTGATTCTTCTTCCGTTCTCGGACCTGATGCTCGATGTCTTCTTTGGTTACGTCGCGGTTTTCCTGGTAGACGTCGACGGAATGACGCCGGCCACAGCGGCGATGTCCGCGCTTCTTTGGATTCTGGGATTCTTGGCCGGCCAGATTCTTCTAGTTCGCCTCCTGCCCAGGCAAGGCGGGCGAAGGCTGGTCCGCCTTTCGGCGGCGGCCACCTTGCCCGTCTTCGCACTCTGGCTCTCGGCGAGCGGATTGCCGTTGCGGCTCGGCCTGCTGCCTGCCCTGGGTCTTCTGGCCTCGCCCTGGTATCCGGTCTTGCAGGGCCAGGCCTATGCCAGCCTCCCCGGCAGGCCGGCGACGGTCGCCGCGCTGACCTCCTTCATCGGATCGCTGGGCGGGCTGATGGCCGTGGCCGTTGGCGTGGCCGCCGGGCGAGCAGGCCTGATCGGAGGGATGATGCTGCTCGCCCTGGGTCCGCTGGTCTTGGCGTTGTTCACGCCGAGGTCTTCGTAGGGGCGCAGCGGCGCTGCGCCCCTACGCGCACTGGCGGGGAGCTCTCAGGTACAATACCGCCGCGCCCAGGGGCCACGATATCGGCAGGCTTTGGGCGCGCCTTTTCCTTGCCAAACCCGAGGGAAGAAATGGTCGGCCCCTGGCGAGTCTTGGTCTCGGACGGCCTCGCCCAAATCGGGGTCGCGCGGCTGCAGCAGGAAGCCGAAGTGGTTCTCGACGACCTCGCCTCGCTGGGCTCGGTCGACGGGTGGATCGTTCGCAGCCGGACCCTTGTGGACGCGGCGGCGCTCGCCTCCGCAGCTCCTCGATTGCGCGTCCTGGGAAGAGCCGGAGTCGGGGTGGACAATATCGACCTCGACACCGCCCGGCGCGAAAAGGTCATTGTCGTGACCGCACCCGAAGCAACTACGATCGCCGTGGCCGAGCACACCCTGGCGCTGATGCTGGCCCTGGCGCGCCATATCCCTGCCGGCGATGCAGCCCTGCGCCGCGGCGAGTGGCCTAAGGGCCGCCTCGAAGGCAGCGAGCTCCACGGGAAGACGCTTGGCCTGATCGGCCTGGGCCGCATCGGGCGTGCCGTCGGCCAGCGCGCGGCTGCGCTCGGCATGGCCGTCATTGCCCATGATCCGTACCTGACGCCCGAGGCGATCCAAGCAACAGGAGCGGCACCGGCCGAAATGGACACGCTGCTGGCCGCATCCGACTTCGTCAGCCTCCACCTCCCCTTGACCGGTGAAACGCGCGGTTTCTTCAGCGCCCGGGCAATTTCGCGGATGAAACCGGGAGCGCGGCTGGTGTGCGCCGCCCGCGGCGGGTTGATCGACGAGCGCGCCCTGCAAGCGGCGCTCGACGAAGGGCGGCTGGCAGGCGCGGCACTGGACGTCTTCGAGCACGAGCCGCCGGAGGACAACCCCCTGCTACGCCATCCGCACCTGGTCGCCACGCCGCACATCGGGGGCCAGACGGCCGAAGCACAAACCCGCGTCGCCGTCGACATTGCCGAGGAGGTTCTGGCCGCGTTGCGCGGCGCGCCGCTGCGCTGGCGCGTGGTGTAAACCGCAAGCTCCCCGCGAGCTTCGAGCTCGGGGGAGCTGAAAACGAAGGAGGCGTCATGGGAACTCAGATCGACAGGTTGCGAACTTTGCTGGAGGAAGTCTTCGACCTGCGCGCATCCGCCGCCGTCTTGGAATGGGATCAGCAGGTCAACATGCCCTCCGGTGGGGCGCCCGGTCGCGCGATGCAGCTGAGCTTGTTGAGCCGTCTGGCCCACGAAAGGTTCATCGCCGACGAAATCGGCGCCGCTCTCGAAACCGCCACCGCCGAGGCCGCCGGCCTCGATCCCGACTCGGACGACGCCTGCCTGGTCCGCAAAGTCATCCACGATTACAGCAAAGCCCGCCGAGTCCCGGCATCTTATGTGGCCGAAAACAGCCGGGCCACATCGATGGCCCATGACGCCTGGCTCAAGGCCCGGCCGGCCAACGATTTCCGTTCGTTCCGGCCCCATCTGGAAGAGGTCTTTGACCTGCGCCGGGCCTACTCCGAGTTCTTCGCACCATATGACCACCCCTACGATCCGATGCTCGACGATTTCGAGCAGGGCCTGAAGACGCCTCAGGTGAGGGCGGTCTTCGACGAGCTCCGCCCGCGCCAAGTAGCGCTGGTGCGCGCCATCACCGAGCGGGGCAAGCCCGTCGACAACAGCCTGCTGCATCGTGAGTACGACGTTCGGAAGCAGTGGGACTTCGGCTTGGAGGTGGCCCGCGCCATCGGCTACGACCTCGACCGCGGCCGCCAGGATAAGTCCGCCCATCCGTTCACAACGACTTTCGGCCTGGGCGACGTCCGCATCACCACCCGCCTCTACCCCAACCTGTTATCGTCGTCGATCTTCAGCACAATGCACGAGACCGGCCACGCCCTCTACGATCAGGGGTCGGCCCCCGAGCTGGACCGCACGCCGCTGCTTGGCGGATCATCGCTCGCCATCCACGAGTCCCAGTCGCGGCTGTGGGAGAACCTGGTCGGCCGCAGCCTGGCGTTCTGGAAAGGCTTCTTCCCTCGCCTGAAGGCTCTTTTCCCGGAGCCGTTGTCGGACGTCGATCTGGTCACCTTCCACCGCGCCATCAACAAGGTCGAACCGTCCCTGATCCGCGTCGAAGCCGACGAGGCGACCTACAACCTGCACATCATGCTGCGGTTCGAGCTGGAAACCGCCTTGTCCGAGAAGCGCCTGGCCGTCGCCGACCTGCCCGCCGCCTGGAACGAGAAGATGCGAGAGTATCTGGGGCTGACTCCGCCCGATGACGCGCAGGGCGTCATGCAAGACGTGCACTGGTCCGGCGGAATCCTCGGCTACTTCCCGACCTATGCGCTGGGCAACCTTGTCGCCTCGCAATTGTGGGCGAAGATCACCAGCGACATCCCGCGTTTGACGGAGCAGATCGAGCGAGCACAGTTCGGCGAGCTTCTCGAGTGGCTTCGACTCAACATCCATCGCCACGGGTCGAAGTTCGAAGCGACCGAACTGCTCCAGCGCGCCGTCGGAAGCGGCCTGAGCGCGGCGCCCTACCTGAAGTACCTGGAGACCAAGTACGGCGAGATCTATGGCCTGTAAGGGTAGGGGCGCAGCGGCGCTGTAAAGGGTAGGGGCGCAGCGGCGCTGCGCCCCTACATCAGGTACACTCCGCACCATGGACCTCGCCACGATCCACGCGCGCCTCGCCACCAGCCTGCTCCTGTTCATGGCGATTGCCGCGATCTGGAACCTGATCGCTGCCGCTCGCCGGCACGGGGTTACCTCCAGCACATGGGGGATACTGGCGATCGGCGAGTTGCTGGCGCTGGCCCAGGGGGCGGTTGGCCTGGCCCTTTACCTCGGCGGCGACCGTCCTGCCCGCACCGTCCATCTGCTCTACGGTCTGACGGCGGTCCTGACCCTTCCGGCCTACTACTTCATCAGCCGTGGGCGCGACGACCGGACCGCCTCCTGGGTCTACGGTGCTCTTTGCCTCTTCCTGGCCTTCGCTGCGGTTCGCGGCGTGGTCACCGGTTGAACCCCGCCGAGCCAACCGTGTCCCCCGACTCTGTGAACACAGTCGTCGTTCTGGAGGGAGATCAGACCGGGCAGGAGTTGCTCGAGCAGGCGCTGCGCGTGCTCGATCCTTCCGTCATCCGGGTCCCCCTCGCTTTCGAGCGTTACGACTTGAGCCTGGCCAACCGCCGGCGCACCCAGAACGCCATCATTCATCAGGCGGCCCAAGCGGTCCTTCGCACCGGGCTGGGGATCAAGGCGGCGACGATTACCCCGGCACCTCCTTCTGTAGGAAGATCAGAAGGTGCCGGGGCCTCCCCAGCACCTTTTTCTGTAGGAAGCTCAGTGGGTGCCGGGGCCTCCCCGACAGCTTCCATGAAATCGGGAATGGGGGCTGTCGAGGTTACCCCGACGTCCGCCATCGAAAGAACGAGCAAGGCCGGTGGATCGGGGCACCCCGACTCGGACGACGTCGGCAGCCCCAACGCTCTCTTGCGGGAGGCCATCGGCGGCACGGTCATCCTTCGCACCGGCCGTCGCCTGCCGAACATCCGCCCCGTCGGCGGCGTCCACGCGCCGATTTCCGTCGTACGCATGGCCGTCGGCGACGCCTATGGCGCGCGAGAGTGGCGCGAGCCGACGGCCGACGGAGACGAGGTCGCCCAGCGGACCGAGCGCATCACGCGCTCCTCGTGCCGCGCCGTCGCCGAATTCGCTTTCCAGCACGCCGAGAAGACCGGGGCCAAAGTCTTCGGCGGTCCGAAGTTCACCGTCAGCCCGGTCTACGAAGGCCTGTTCAAGGAAGAACTCGACGCGGCCGGCGCCCGTCATCCGGCGGTCCGTTATGAGCCGCAGTTGATCGACGCCACCTATGCGTTGCTGCTGCGCAGCAGCGGCGAGGCGATGGTCATCCCGGCCCTCAACCGCGACGGCGACTGCCTCTCCGATCTGGTGATGCAGATGTACGGCTCGATCGCTGGCGCCGAGTCGATGATCCTGGCCTTCGACTCGAACAGCCTGACGGTGCACGCCGCCGTCGCCGAGGCGCCTCACGGAACAGCCCCGGCCCTGGAAGGCAAGAACCTCGCCAACCCGATGGCGATGATTCTAGCCGGAGCGGCCTTGTTGACCTACGTCGCTTCGGCCGAGGCGGCGCGCGCCTCGCGGGCGATCTACGAGGCCACCTTCGAAGCGCTCTATCAGGGAGTCGCCACGCCGGACC
>Ga0209341_10005188_pt1 | contig 11849 bp, 9 predicted proteins | sample RifCSP13_2_FD_184020 | JGI IMG/M metagenome (GOLD analysis project Ga0209341, IMG submission 184020) | Soil microbial communities from Rifle, Colorado - Rifle CSP2_sed 13_2 (SPAdes) (version 2) | ecosystem: Environmental > Terrestrial > Deep subsurface > Rock core/Sediment | place: Rifle...
CGCCGATCACCATTACGGGCGGGCACATGCACTATCTGGGCGGCGAGGCCGACACGGCCGAGGACGTCAGGCGCGTGGCCCGCCGTCATTGGCGCATGGGCGCCGATTTCTTCAAGCTGGTGACGAACGGCGGCGGTACGCCTCGCACGCACGGATGGATCCCTGCCTACAGCCAGGCGGAGATCGCGGCGGCCGTCGCGGAGGCCCGCAGCCACGAGACGCACATCACCGTCCACGCCAACCTGATCGAGACGATCCGATCGTCCGTGATGGCCGGCGTCGACTGCATCGAGCACTGCACGTTTCTGGGCGGGCGGAACCAGGCCGGATACGATGAGGCGGTCGCGGAGGAGATCGTCCGCCGCGGCGTCTACATCGGCCACACGCTGACGGCCACGTACAGCAGCCTGCGGGCTGCGCGTGCCGGCTGGGACGCGATCCCGGCGGCAGAGCGGGCCCAGTGGGAGGCGCGGCAGCGCGTCTGGGACGCGTCGGTGGCCAATTTTGCGCGGATACGAGAGATGGGGGGAAAATTTGTGGCGTCGACCGACGCGGGGTGGGCGCACATTGCCTGGGGGGAGTATGCGCTTGTCATGGAGCTGTTTGTGCAGACGGGCGCCTCGCCGTTGGAGGCGCTCGCGACCGGGACGCGCGTGGCGGCGGACGCGATTGGTCTAGGCGATCAGATCGGAACCCTCGAACCCGGAAAAGTCGCGGACCTCACGATCGTCGCGGGTGATCCCACGACCCGGATCTCGGACCTGCGGAACGTGCGCGCGGTGGTGCGCGACGGGCGTCTGCTCGTCGACGAAGGTCGTGTCATCGCATGATCACCTTCGACCACCTGCTCACGGCGCCGTCGTTTTTCGAGAATCCCTATCCGACCTATGATCTCATGCGCGAGCAGGCGCCGGTCGTTCGGAGCGAGGCCTGGGGTGGATGGGTGCTGACGAGGTACGCGGATGTTGTCGCCACCCTGCGCGATCACCGGCGGTTCTCAAACAGAGGTCGCGTCGACCACATGTTGGCTCACGTGCCTGAGCAGGCGCGGGCTGACTCCGGCCCCCTCGAGGCGCACTTTGCCGCCAACCTGGCCCACGCCGACCCGCCGGACCACACGCGCATGCGAACATTGCTCAATCGCGCGTTTACGCCCCGCCAAATGGAGAAGATGGTACCGCGCGTCCAGACCGTCGTGGACGCGCTGCTCGACCGTGTTGACGCGCGTGGAGATGGTCGGATGGACGTGATCGCCGACCTGTCCTTCCCGCTCCCGGCCACCATTATCGCTGAGATGATCGGCGCGCCGGGCGACGACGGCATGCAGTTCCAGGACTGGGCGAACGGCGTGAACCAGCTATTCAGCCGCGTGGGCCGCGCGACGGCAGGACAGGTCGCGACGGCCCAGCAGCACGTGGAGGGGATTCGCGCCTACACGCTGCAGCTTGCCCATCGCCGCCGCAGCGAACCGCAGGACGACCTGATGACGATGCTGATGGAGGCCGTGAATCAGGGGACCCTCAGCCTGGACGAGCTCGTCTCGACCGTTGTCACACTGTTCATCGCCGGGCATGAGACGACAACCTACACGCTGGCGAACGGCGTCCTGGCCCTGCTGCGTCACCCCACGCAGCTTAACCTCCTGCGCGCGCATCCGGACCTGATGGCCTCTGCGGTCGAGGAGATCTGGCGGTACGATACGCCGGTCCAGCGCGGCTGGAAACTCGCGACTGAGGATGCTGAGATCGACGGACACGGCATCCGCGCAGGCGAGCTCGTCCTGCCCATGCCGGGCGCCGCCAATCGCGACCCGGCGCAGTTTCCGGAGCCTGCCCGGTTCGACGTGACGCGCAAGGATAACCGCCACGTGGCGTTCGGATATGGCATCCACTTTTGCATTGGCGCGCCGCTCGCCCGCGTTGAGGTCCCGGTCGCCCTGGCAAGCCTCCTGCGGCGATATCCCGATCTCCATCTGGCCACGGAAGCGCTCGAGTGGCGGCGTGATGTCGCGATGAGGGGGCCCGTTCGACTGGAGCTGCGTTACTAGGCGACGGGTGACGATTTGGACGAGGTGGCGGCGGGTACGATGAGCGCCGGGTGTGCCGTGACGGTCCCGGTTTCTTCGAGCAGACTCCCTGCCGAGTCGGCATCCTGCGGATACGCGAAGTAGTGACCCTGTCCGTACGTGCAATCCAGGTCCTGGAGGAGCGCCACCTGGTCGGCTCGTTCGACGCCTTCGGCGACCACGTCCAGCCCGAGGTTGTTGGCCAGGCTGGTGATGGCCCGCAGGACCTGAGAGCCGTCCGACGACGACGTATCAAGCTCGGCGACGAAGGCACGGTCGATCTTGACCACGTCAATGGGAAACCGTTGAAGGAGACTGAGCGACGAATAGCCCGTGCCGAAGTCGTCGATCGCGATCCGAAGTCCCATAGCGCGCAGGGTGGCGAGGGTCCGCGCCGCGTCCTCGGCGTCCTCCATGATCGCGCCCTCCGTGATTTCGAGCATCAACCGTGACGGCTCCATCTGCGACTCCTGGAGCAAACGGGTGACACTCTGGACGAGGTCGGCATGCGCGAGTTGACGGCGCGAGAGGTTGACGCTGATCCACAGCGGCGACCGGGTGGGATACGCGGCCCGCCAGTGACGCAACTGGCGCCAGGCCTCGCCCAGGACCCACTCGCCGATAGGGATGATCAGGCCGGTCTCCTCGGCGACCGGGATGAACTCACTCGGCAGGATGGTGTGTCCCTGCGGATAGTTCCAGCGGGACAGCGCCTCGAAGCCCACCACTCTGCCGGTCTGGAGGAGCACGATCGGTTGATAGACGAGGCTGAACTCCTTGCGGTCGAAGCTGCGCCGCATGGCGGTCTGCGTCTGGAGCGTCTTCAGCACTTCCTGCCGCATTTCTTCGTCGAACACCTGGTAGGTGCCCCTGCCGGAGTTCTTGGCACGATACATGGCGGTGTCCGCGTTTCGCAGCAGTGTCTCCGGTTCGGCGTTTTCCTGTGGGGCAACCGCGATCCCCAGGCTCACCGTGATGAACACTTCCTGCCCACGGAGGTGGAAAGGATGTTCGAGCCGCTGCTTGATGCGCTCGGCGACAAGGACGGCGTGGCGCGCTCCGGGCAGGTCTTCGAGCAGCATGCCGAACTCGTCGCCGCCGAGCCGGGCGATCGTGTCACCCTGACGCACGCACGTCGTCAGCCGACGGCCGAGGTCCGCCAGCAGTTGATCCCCGGCGCTGTGGCCAAAGCTGTCGTTGAGGAACTTGAACCGGTCCACGTCCATGAAGACGACGGCAAACCCCGACGCATTCTTGCGCCCGGCGCGGTCCACGACATGACGGAGCCGGTCCATAAACAGCGTCCGGTTGGGCAGTCCGGTAAGCGGGTCGTGGATGGCGCTGGACTGAAGTTTTTCGGTCATCTTCCGCAGGCTGCCGGTCATTTGATTGAAGGACGTCGCCAGGACTTCCAGCTCGTCGTTGGTCCGTATGGTGATCTGCGTGTCGAGATTCCCGTCCGCCACGGCGCGGGTCCCGGCAATCAGCATGGCGATGGGGCGTGTGACGGTTCGCACGAGCACGTAGGTGAATGCCGCCGCCCCCAAAAGACCAAACCCGATCCCAAAGGTGAGGTTCCGCGCGTGGAGCGCGGCCCCGTGCTCGCGGCTGTTGGCGGTCATGGTGGTCACGATCGCCCCGAACATGATCAGGAGCCAGCAGACGATCAGGAGGATGAACTTCCCGTGCAGGCCGATACGAATCTCCGAGCCTCCGACCCTACTGATCGCGAGACGTGTTAGTCTTGTCCGAGGTTTTGCAGGGATGACCGCAGCTTCTGCCGTGAGCCCATGCCCCAGGCCAACGCATCGGCGTTGTACCGGCCGATGTGCAGCAGCGCCTGGCGGACCCGTTCCACGGCCTTGAGCGCTTCAGTGTCACCTGACTGCTTCGCCGAAGCCTCGATGGCCTGGAATTCCGTGAACAGGCGGGCGCCTCCGCCAATGAGGATCTCCTCCAGGAGCGCATGGACTTGCGAGGCATCGAGACGGCCGGTTTCGGCGAGGACCGGCACCACGCTTTCAGGCGTTTGCCGAAGTTCCCACGCGATGAGCACGTCGGCGTACACCTCGATCAGATCTTCGAGATGCTGGAGCTGGTCGAACACGGGCAGATGAGTCATCCGGCGTCCCCCCGCCTGTTCCCTGGTGTTGGCTACAGCCTGCTGAGCAGCGCGGCGGCTTCGTCTGCCTGCGGCCCCGTCCGCGCCAGTTCGATCACTTTCTCGAGCACCGGTCGAGCCTCGGCCTGTCGATCCGATCGGATCAGCGCCCGCGCGAGCCAAAGATTGGCCTCCGGCGACCGAGGATCAAGGCTCACCGCTTCCCGGAACCGTCCCACCGCGGGTCCAAACCACCCCTTGTTGTACAGCTCGATCCCGTCGCGCATGACGACGTCGAAGCGCTTGTGGACACTCGTGCTCGCTTTGGTCGGCTGGGCGCGTGACGTCTGCGCGACCCTTGGCTGCTGCAGCCGGACCGTCACGGCCTGTTTTCCTTCCGAGCCGACCGTGAGGACGCCGCGCCAGATCCGGTTGTCCTTCTGCACCACGATGGTCAGCACGTCACCGGGTTTGCCCGCAAGACTCAACGGCGTCGTGCCGCGGAATTCTCCTTCGACGGTCACGCGAGCGCCGCTGGGCTCTGACTGGAGGAGCACAGTGGTGACGCGGACCGGGTCTTGCGTCCTGACGGGCGCGGGCGCCCCGATGGCCACGTTCCTGGGTCGTCCCTTGTCCGCGGGGATGTCGGGGGCCGGTGTGGTCTTGACCCCTAAGAGGAGCGAGGCCGCCCCGACCAGCAAGACGAATCCCGCTGCGGTCAAGACCGGCAACAGCCGGAGCGCGCGCGTCCCAGGTTTGCCTGGTGGCTCGGCCTGAACGCCTTCCGCGCCCGCGATCGGTGCCATCGCATCATCCGGGACGGGTTTTTCGACAGGTGCGTCGGCCGGATCAACGTTTGACGGCATCGCGGAGGCGGCCGGTATCGAAGGGAGCGCGGCCACGACCGGCGTCTCCGACGCGACACGCACGGGTGGCCCTTCCTGTGGATACGGCGCCTCTGTCTGTCGCAGCGCTGTTGCGCCAGGTTCCGGCTGCGCGACACCTACCTGAGCGCCACTCTGCCGGATGAACTCCATGACCTTCGCGGTCCTCGGGGCATCCGGATCGCGCCCTGTGTGGAGCTGCATCGCCGCCGTGGAGAGCTGGAGGGCGTGTTCGAGGTCGAAGTGCGGTGACGCTTGGTCGAGGCCGAGCGTCCCCCTGCTCTCGGACCAGCGTTCTCGCACCGCGATCGCCTGATGACGGAGGGCAACGATGATCGCGCGGCGGGTCCGGTCGAGGAAGGTTGTCTCCCACTCGGAGAGCCCAGCGGCATCCGCCTCGACGAGCGAGGCCCGCAAGGCGAGGAACTCTCGATGGAGGGCAAATGCGCGGTCGACCTTGGGAGTGCGATCGCCAAGGACAAGCACCCGGGCTTCCCGGTATGCTCGAGCAAGTTGATCGGTGAACAACGCCGACTTTGACATATGTTGGCCCATGGCGCCTGGTAGGCGGATGAATACCTGTCGGTAGGTGTATGCCCCAGTGGGCACCCGCAGAGACTGCGGAAAGGCGCGTGTGGGAAAACCGTGGGCCTGGGGGAACCTTCCCAGGCCCCGGACCGCGCGGCGGGTCGACTTACTTGTTGAGCTTGGAGATCTTTGACCCTTCCAAGGTCAAGTTGTACATCAGGCCCTTTTGGCCGATGACGAATCCGACGACCGGCTGATTGATCTTGGTCGTATCGATCGACGCACCGGCGCCCAGGTCGACGATGACCACTGAGCCATCCACACCAACCTGCCAGCCCTGGCTCACCTGAAACTTCTTGAGCGCCTCTTCCTGGAGAAACACGATGATGATGTCCTTCTTCTGCGCGCCCAACTGGAGCCCGATGGAGGCGGCGCCGATGCTGTAGTATGCGGCGGTCTTGCCGCCAATGCGGAGCGCGCCCTCACCGTACTCCCCGCCGATGCCGATGCCGGCCTTGAACACGCCGGCAAACACCAACACGCCCTTGGCCGTCTGAAGGAACTGGTTGGCGTTCTTCACCTGCGTCGCGAACCGGTCGAGGACCGCGTTCACGCCCGCGTCGATCTCCTGAGCAGTTTTCGCGTGACCCGCGCTCGGCAGCATCAACATCGACGCGAGACACACACACACGGCCACCACCAGCGTCTTGGTGAATCTCCTGACCTGCATCGGTATCGCCCTCCTCATCAACTGTTCAGCCGCTATTCGTTGCGATTCTTGCACACGCGTCGCAGCCACACAAGGACTCAGTCTAGCCGGCGGGCAGTGGGCGCCCTTCGTAACGCAGTACCTCATCCAGACCCAGCGTCTTGAGTTGTCCCGCGATATCCGCCGGACTCTTCCTGGCGAGCGGGATGTCGTCCATGGTCGCCAGCCGCAGCGTCAGCCGCGCCACCCGGACCGCCTCGAGCTGGATCAGCCGCGCCGAAACCTTGTCGAGCGAATCCATCGCCGTATGACCGAACCCACGCACCGCGGCTTCGGACGATCCAACCGTCCGCGAACTCATTGTCGCCGCCGGGATCCCGTGGAGCGCGAACGGGAACATGTCGGAGTACATGCCGAGCTGGTCGCCGACCGCAACATCGGGATCGAGCATCTGGTCGAACAGCCCTCGAAACCAGCGGATCGCCTCGGGCCATCCCTGCAACTGGAGCGAGGCGTTGATGCTTCGGCCGGCCCCGTCCAGGTTCAGCATGAAGCGGATCCGCTCAGCCTGGTGGCGACCCGCGTAGTCGCGTGCACCGAGCAATCCCATTTCTTCCTGCGCGAACGCGACGCACCGCACCGTCCGGCGCAGCTGCAGTTTGTGCGGCGCGATGGAGCGCGCGGCCTCGAGCACCACGGCGACCCCGGTCGCGTTGTCCATCGCCGCCTGGCTGATATCGTGGCCGTCGTAGTGGGCGCCGAGCAGGATGATCTCGTCGGGGTGCTGCTGCCCTCGGAACTCAGCCACCACGTTCGCGGAGGTCACCGGGTGGTTCTGATTTGTCGAGGTGATGTTGACGCGCACGGGTCCATTGCGGCTCATGCGCACCATCGCCTGACCGGATTCGTAGGACACGCCGATGGCCGGGACCTCACACGGGTGACCAAAGCGGGCCGACCCGGTCTCGGGCAGGCCACCGGCCTCGCCGCGCATCCAGATGAAACCTGTCGCCCCCTCGGCCAGCGCCCGGCCCAGTTTCTCGCAGCGGTGCATCTGGCGCGAAAAGAAGCGGGGCTGCGCAGTCGTCGCCATCGCGATCGCGCCGCGCAGCTCGTCGCGACGGACGACATAGCTCTGGGGATCACCGTCGCCGAGGAAAATGAGCGGGCCCTCGACGTCACCCGGCGGGCAGAACGGCAGCGCGATGCACGGGATGTCCCGTGACGCCGGTGCGACCACCGTGAGGCGGGTCTCCTTGCGCGTCCAGCCCGCGCAGGTGAACGTCTCGGTGTCTGCCCGGTCGACGCCGATCTGGGCGAAGCGGTCACGGATGTAGTCCGCCGCCCGGCGCTCCTGCTCGGTGCCCCCAAAGCGCGGGCCGAACCGGTCGACGAGCTCCTCGACGAACGCGAGCCCGTTGCGAGACAAGAAGAGATCGGAGACGATTTGCCGTTCCAGGGCATCGGTCACACGGATCCTCCTTCAAGCAGTGGTCGCCGCGCCGCGGGCGGCCGCAAAACGATCGGGGCGATACGGCGCCAGCAATGGTTCGGATCGGTCGTGGGCGACTTCGGTCGCGACCGCACGACCGAGGAACGGCGCGAGGGTGACGGCGCTGTGGCTTACCGCGAGGTAGTAGCCACCGATCCCCTTCACCGGGCCGACGGCCGGGTAGCTGTCGGCAGGGATCGGGCGCGTTCCAACCCGCACCGCCTCGGGCTCGACACCGCGAATGACCGGCAACACCATCGCCGCGTGTCGAACGACGTCGCGGGCTGCGGGGAGGGTCTCGGGCAGTGTCGTGCCCGTCGTCGTCCGGTCGGTTTCTTCGATGTGCAACATCAGACGGCCGCCGCCGTCGGGGCGGACATGGCACTGTGGGGCATGGAGGATCGCGCGGAGGCACGTCGGCGCCGGCGCCGTAAAGACCAGGAATCCGCGCGTGGGCGACTCCGGGATGCGCATGTCCGGGTCGACGATGTGGTTGGCCCAATGCCCCGCGCAGTTCACGACCACGTCCGCGCCCAGCCTCTCACCGCCGTCGCAACGGACACCGGTGACACGCGCACCGGCGCGCTGGAGCCGGTCAACGTTCACGCCGGTCCGCAGCACCGCGCCGTGGCGCACCGCCGCGTCGACCATGGCGTGGGCATACACGACGGGATCGACCCAGCCCTCGCTCGGGTAGAAGGCCACGGGCGCACCCCCGACGGCCGCCGGGTTGATATCCGGCTCGAGATCGCCGAGCTGCGCTTCGGTCAGCCACTCGGCCTCGTAACCCCACGAACGGAGACGCCCGATCTTCTCGCGCTGGGTGGCACGTTTCGCGTCGTCAAGATACCATTCGATGTTGCCCGATCGATGCCACCAGGGGGCGCGCCCGAACTCATCGGCCAGCGCCGCGTGGGAGTGCATGCCGGCGACGTTCAGGTCGTGGTAGGCGCGGGGAGGCTTGTTGTTGGCGTTGATCCAGGCAAAACTCGCGCCGGACGTACCGCCGCCGACGTACCCGGCCTCCAGGATGGTGACCCTGATACCGGCCTGCGTGAGGCGAAACGCAATGGAGGTGCCGACGACGCCGGCGCCGATGACGATGGCATGAGTCATGCGCCCGACCGTATTCTGCTCCTTGCGGGCAATTCCTGTTAAGTGGCGCGTGCGAACCGTGCCCAGCCGGCAGGCCGGTTACTCGTACAGCAGAGAGGTCTCCCGGAGCTTCTGGAAGCGTTGCAGCGCTGGCTGCCACCGGGACACGATGTCGGCCGGTCGGTCGCCTCTGGCAATGGCGACGCGGAGGTCTTTTGTGCCCCACACCAGATCGAACAGATACGGGCCGCGCCGCGGTTGGGTGAACGCCATCTGTTTCCCATAGAGACGGTGGATTTCTGACAGGACGGTCACAATAGTTGTAGAGGGTCTAAACGTTGAGGGATCGGTGATGTGCAGCCGCGCGCCTCGCCACACCTCCCCGGTCCGCGGATGCGGGATCGCGGAGGGTGTAAAGGTCACGCCGGACAGTTTCTGCTGGTTTATGGCGTCCGAGAGGATCGGTCCATCGATCCAGGTGGCGAGCACGGCTTGGAACCGCGACTCTGTGGCGACGGCGTTCCAGATGTTGGTGCCATCTACGGGGCCGGTAGCCGCGTAGTGGAAGACGGCCTCAGGGCCGGTGATGCCGGGTGAGGGGTTCACCCAGGGCAGCCCGGTGTCGGTCCAAATCATCCGCCGCGTCCACCCCTGCATCTTGATCACCGTGAGGTCCGCGCCGATCCCAAAGGCACGGTTGAACAACAACCCAAGCTCACCGATCGTCATGCCGTGCACGTACGGGATCGGATACGGACCGATAAACGACCGAAACTCGGGCTCGAGCACGGGACCGTCAATGATCTGTCCACCCTGCGGATTCGGCCGGTCGAGGATGATGACGGGTTTGCCCGCCTGGCGGGCCGCGGTCATCACCAGGGCCATGGTCGACACGTAGGTGAATGGCCGTACACCGACGTCTTGCAGGTCGACGACAAATACGTCGACCTGATCCATCATCTTTCGGGTCGGCTGGAACGTGCCGCCGAAGAGACTGAAGACCGGGGTGCGGCTGACGATGTTGTTCGGCACCGGCTCTCCGGCATCGTACGTGCCGTCGATCCCATGTTCGGGGGCGAAGAGGGCGGCGAGACGGATCCCTGGTGTGGCCGCCAGCACCGCCGCGGTCGACCGGCCGTCGGCCGCAATGCCGGCTTGGTGGGTTACCAACCCCACGCGCTTACCCCGCAGGATCGTGGGATCGGCGACCAGCACGTCGACGCCGGGGCGAACCACCGGCTGCCCGGGTGCCGAAGGCGGCGGAGTCGTGGCAGGCTGGGCGACGGTCGGGACGGCCCCGCTCATGAGGACGCCAACAAGCAAAAGAGTGCCGAACGCGGTCCGGCACCACACCGCAGGTTTCATGCATTCCTCCTTCTTCATGATGATCGAAGACGCCTCTCTCATGCGGCCGCAAATATGGAATTCCCTTATGGCAGGCAGGTCTGACTACAATTTTCGCTTGGGGGGGTGGCTAGGAAGCGTCTGAGGACAGCGCCTCGACTCCCAGCGCGCGCAGGATGTGTTCCTTCAGGTCAACGACTGCAGGACTCGTCAGTTTGCGAGGATGGGGCACCGGCACGCTGACGACCGAGCTGATCGTGGCCGGACGTGCCGTGAGGATCAGGATGCGGTCTGCCAGCTGAATGGCCTCTTCCACGTCATGCGTCACCAGCAGACTCGTGTGACGCTCGCGGGAGAGGATTCGAAGGAGCTCGATCCGCATTCGAAACCGCGTCAGCGCGTCGAGCGCCGCGAAGGGCTCGTCCATGTAGAGGATCTCCGGTCGCACCGCCAGGGCGCGGGCCACCTCCACACGCTTGAGCATCCCACCCGACAACTCGAACGGGTAGGCTCCCTCGAAGCCCTCCAGCCCGACCAGCGAAATGTAATGATCGGCGATGCGACGGCGATCCGTCTCGGGGGCGCCGTCGAGGCCGAATGTCAGGTTGCCGCGCACCGTCAGCCAGGGGAAGACCGACCCCTGCTGCGACATCACGATCCTCTTGGGACTGGGGCCGCTCACGGGCACGCCGTCGACGCGCACCTCGCCCCGGTCCGGCAGTTCAAACCCGGCAATGATGTTCAACAGCGTGGTCTTACCGCAGCCGCTCGGGCCGACGATGGCGACAAACTCGCCCTCATCGACGGCGAATGTGATCCCTTCCAGGACCGACAGAGGACCCTGCCGGGTCGGGAAAGCCTTGGAGAGATCCTTGACGATAATCTTATCGGGCATAGCGCCACTGCACCACCTTGAGCCGCTCGAGGCGCCGCATGAAGGCGTCCAGCAGCAGCCCGATCACGCCGATCAAGACCATCCCCGCCACCACGAGATCGTACCGGTTCCCGGCGTTGCGCGAGTCCATGATCAGGAAGCCCAGGCCCGCCGAGAGCGCGATCATCTCCGCCGCGACCACCACCAGCCAGGCCACCCCGATGCTGATCCGCATCCCCACGATGATCTGCGGCAGCGCGCCGGGCAGGATGACGAGGCGAAGCAGCTTGAGTCCCGTGACGCCGAAGTTCTGCGACGCCCGAATGTACTGCCGTTCGATCGTGTGCACTCCGGCCGCCGAGTACACCACCATGGGAAAGAACGAGGCAAGGAAGATCAAGAAGATCGGGGACATGTTCCCCACCCCGAACCACAGGATGGCCAGCGGGATCCACGCTATCGGCGAGATTGGCCGGAGCAGTTGGATCACCGGGTTGACGGCTGCGAAGACGCCGCTGACCCGTCCCATGACGAGGCCCAGGGGAACGGCGAGCGCCACGGCCAGCAGGTAGCCCACACCCACGCGGTAGAGCGAGGCCATGACGTGCTGGAGGAGCACCCCCTGCCGGGCCAGTTCCCCGAGCCCCAGGGTCACCTGCCACGGTGTGGGGATGATCGGGCTGCCGCTGGCCGCCACCGTACCCCACCAGGCTGCGACCAGCAGCGCGATGAGCGCGGCGGGGGCGAGAATCCCCCA
>Ga0209341_10005191_pt1 | contig 11842 bp, 12 predicted proteins | sample RifCSP13_2_FD_184020 | JGI IMG/M metagenome (GOLD analysis project Ga0209341, IMG submission 184020) | Soil microbial communities from Rifle, Colorado - Rifle CSP2_sed 13_2 (SPAdes) (version 2) | ecosystem: Environmental > Terrestrial > Deep subsurface > Rock core/Sediment | place: Rifle...
CATGAAGGAGAAGGGCCACGACCTGTACTTCATCGTCGAGTACCCGAGCGCGATCAAGCCGTTCTACGTGATGGCGAAGGAGGACGACCCGGAGTACTCGTACTCCTTCGACCTCGAGCTGAAGGGGGACGAGATGGCGTCGGGCGGGCAGCGGGAGCACCGGTACGACGTCCTCGTCGGGAAGATGCAGGAGAAGGGCCTGAACCCCGACTCCTTCGAGTTCTACCTGAAGGCGTTCCGGTACGGGATGCCGCCGCACGGCGGGTGGGGCCTCGGGATTGACCGGCTCGTGCAGAAGGTCCTCGACCTCCCGAACATCCGGGAGGCGATCCTGTTCCCGCGGGACCGGAACCGGCTCGTGCCGTGACGGTCGCCGTCAGTGGATTCGGTTGATACCCCGGACCCGGTCGAAATCGTCATCGAACGAGACGATGTCCCCGATGCGGCGGCGACCCATGACGACGAGGCTGAGGCAGTCCGTGACGGAGAGGCGACCCCCGTATTGGAGGTGATAGGCGATGGCTTCGCGGAGCATGTCCCGATCGACGAAGGCGATGTCGCATTCGTCGACGAAGTACTCGTACAGGACCTGGGCGGGCTGACCACCGCGGCGTGCGCCGACCAAGGTGACGGCCTCTCCGACGACGAAGTCGGACACAACGAACTCCGGGCGAATCGAGGCCTTGACGCGCTGCGCCTCCCGATGCCATCGGTCCTTTCGATCAGATAGGGCGACGAAGTACGAGGAATCAGCCACGAACACGGTGACCTCTCTGGAGCCGGCGCTTGTCCGCCACAGCATCCCCCCCGCGGGAAATCATCCCAACGATGTCGTCGAGGCGCCGACGCGGCCGAGGTCGGACCACGATCCGGTCGTCCTCGATCGCCCACTCTAGGATGTCGCCTTCTTCGATGCGAGCCGCCTTCCGAATTTCGCGCGGCACGACGGTGAGGTACCCCTTAGAGACTTTCGTTTTCCCGAGCATGCCGAAATTACATAGGGTTTGGCTTCTATTTAGCGTTGTTGGCGCCCTCAACCCCGCAGACGTGGCGTGTGCGCCTGGTTTCGCGGTCCGGCATCAGCCGCCAAAAGGCTATAATCGCGGACGGCCATCCGACACGCGGTTGCCATGAAAGAGTTCAAGGTTTTTGTGACGAACAAACCGGGGGAGCTGGCGCGGGTCACGGAGGCGCTCGCGACGCATGCGGTGAACATCCGGGCGCTCGCGTCCGAGGGGGGGTCGTCGAAGGGCTTCCTGCGGGTCGTGACGGGCGACGTCGCGACGACGGAGAAGGCGCTCAAGAACGCGGGCCTCGCGTTCGAGCTGAACGAGATCGTAGACGTCGAGCTCATGGACCGGCCCGGGGAGCTCGCGAAGGTCGCGCGGCGGCTCGCCCGCCAGGGCGTGAACGTGGAGTCGATCTACATCCTCGGGACGAAGAACGGGAAGACGCAGATCGCGATGACGGTCTCGGACCTCGCGAAGGCTCGGGACGCGATCCGCGGGTAGTTTCGCCGCCCCTCGGGTCCACCATATATATCCCCGCGACGTGATGCAGGCGACCCAAGGGATGGGCGTATGCCGGATTCCGTCGCGAAGGGGAACCGATTGCAGGTCCTCGCCCGGAAGCTCCTCGAGGCGGACGGGTACACCGTCCACACGGCCGTGCGGAGCGTCCAGCGCCGCGGGCCGATCTGGATCTCCCAGACGACGGACATCTTCAACGCGTTCGACCTGATCGCGACGCGCATGGACGGGCCCCGCCCCCTCCGGTTCATCCAGATCACCGCAGGCTCGACCTCGGAGCGGATCAAGAAGGTCGACCCCGTGCCCCTCAACCCGTCCCTCGCCTCGATCGAGGTATGGAAGTGGCGGGGCGGGCAGAAGCGGCTCGACCGGCGGTACCGGGACAAGAAGGTCTGGCTCCCGCGCGGGTACTTTCAGGTCTACTTCAAGGAGCGGAACTGGGAGGCCCACCCGGACGACCGAATCGCCGTGAACGCGGGGCTCGTCGCCAAACCGGAGGGTGATGTGGCGGTGGCAGAGCCGGAACCGATCGTGGTCCCCGTGCGGGCTCGGAAGCGGCTCAAGGCCTCGCACTAGGCGCCGGCGGACCCGCGAAAATCCGATTTTGCGAGGAGCAAGAGGACGACGGAGAGCGCGTTCGCCGCCAGGACGGACAGGCCGAGGGCGACCCACCAGTTCGCGCGTCGGTAGCACGCGAACGCCGCGAGGACCGCGAAGAACCCCGGCCCGAGGCAGACGAGGCCTCCGACGAACCATCCGAACCCCGCGGCCGCGAACCACAGGACCGCGATCAGCGCGTTCAGGAGGCCGGCGAGGAACGGGAGCGGGTTCATGCCGGTCGCCTTCGACTCGTTCGCCGAGGTCTCTGGCGCCGCCGCCATGGTCGGTCCCCGGGAGCGGGGGCTCGCGGATAAAGGTGCGAGACCGCGGTCAATACCCGACGAACCGCTCCAGGCGGATCTCCTCCGGGCGCACCCGGAGCCCGTGGACGAGTAGGTCGCCCATTCCCCGGACGAAGCCCGCGGTCCCGCACACGTAGTACTCGGCGCCGGTCACGCCGCGCACCGCGTCCGCGACCATCCGCTCGTCGATGCGCCCGACGCGTCCGTCCCACGGCTCCTCCGCTTGCGCCGGTCGCGTCACCGTGTAGAGGGCGTCGAGGTTCCCCCAAGCCTTCGCGATCCCGTCGAGCTCCCGGCGGAACGCGAACTCCTCCGGCGTCCGCGCGCTATACAGGAGGACGATTCGATGCGGGAGGTTCTTGTCCGCCGCGTAGCGGATCATCCCCCGGAACGGCGTGACCCCGATCCCGCCCGCGAGCATCACCGCGGGGCGCGACTCGTCGAGGACGAAGTCCCCGATCGGGCCCCGGACCTCCACGGGCTCCCCGGGACGGAGCGCTTTGAGTTTCTCCTTGTACGGCGACCCCGTCATCTTCGACGTGATCGCGATCGCGTCCGTCTCCGTCGGGCTCGAGGACAGGCTGAACCGCCGCACGGGACCCCACGGGTCCTCGACGCCGTGCAACCCGAGGCCGACGAACTGATTCGGGCGATACCGGAAGTTGCGGCCGACGATCTCGAACCGGAACGTCGTCGACGTTGGCGTCTCCGTGCGCGCGTCCAGGAACGGAAGGTGGTGGAACCCCGGCCGGATGAACTCCTCCTCCGCCATCGGGCCTCCCGCCCCCAATCGTGCGGGCGCTTAAAAGGGTCGCACGCCGAGGGTGACCGTCGCGGTCCGCTTCCGACCCTGCCGCTCGAGTTCCACGGGCACGGACTCGCCGACCTTTCGGGACCCGAGCGCCGCGATGAGGTCCCCGAGGCCATCGAGGTCCGCGCCGCCGATCTTCGCGACCACGTCGCCGACCTGGAGGCCTCCCGCGTCCGCCGGGCTTCCGGCCGTGACCTGGGTCACGAAGACGCCGCGCGTCGCGGGAAGCCCGTAGTATTGCGCGAGCCGCCGGGTCACGTCGTACCCTGAGATGCCGAGGTACGCGCGCTCCACGCGCCCGTGCTCGATCAGCTCCTGCGCAATCTCCTTGGCGGCGTTGATCGGGATCGCGAAGCCGATGCCCTCCGCCCACGGGAGCGTGGCGGTCGTGATCGCGACGACGCGCCCGGAGAGGTCCACGAGCGGACCGCCGGAGGAACCGGGGTTCACGGCCGCGTCCGTCTGGATCACCTTGAGGCCGTTCCCGTACGGACCGCGGAGACGCCGCCGGAGTGCACTCACGACGCCGGACGTGACCGTCGGTCCCCCCGCCAACCCGAGGGGGTTCCCGATCGCGAGGACCGGCTGCCCGACCTTGAGCGTGTCCGAGTCCCCGAAGTCCGCGGGCGCGAGGGGCTCGTCGACCTTCACGACCGCGACGTCCGTCTCTTGATCCCCGCCGACGACCGTCCCTTGGAGTACCCGACCGTCGGGGAGGGTCACGAGGATCTTCTCCGCCTCGTCGACGACGTGGTAGTTCGTGAGCACGTGGCCCTGCGCGTCGAGCGCGATCCCGGAGCCGACGCCACGGCGGGGGAACCGCCACTGCGCCCCGCCCCACGGCGCGCCGGTCCCGATGTTCACGACGCTCTGCCCGGCCTTCTCGACCGCCTGCACGTACGCTTCCTGGAGTTCCGCGAGCATGTTCGATTCGCCGCCGAGGGGAACGCGCGCGCGGTATACGTTGACGAAGTGGCGCCGCCGCCGGTCACACGGTGGCCGTTTCCGTTCAGTTGGCCGGAAGCCCCTCCGCACTCATAGGGTTCGTCACGGATCCGCTGACCCTCTTCTCTTCACAGGGGCAAGCGTCAATTCCCGCCGGAGCTATGAAGCTTGCTCGGGCTTGAGGCCCTTGAGCGCCTCGAGGTACTTCTCCCCGTGGAATTCCCAGGCGAGGGTCTCCGGGTCGAACAGCCGCCAGTCGACCTTGCAGAACGTCGGCTGGAAGAGCTTCACGGTCGCCTCCCGGTCCTGTAAGGCGATTTCCGGCGGCTCGCGCCCCCGATGGAACTCCTCCACAACGCGCAGCACGTGGAGGAACTGGTCGTTCGGCACGAAGCACCGGACGTGACACAAGCCTTCGGGCCCCACGCCGGGGTTCAGGGCCGTGAAGACCGCGCGCTCCGAGACGCGGACGGCGGCCTCGACCATCCGCTCCGTGTCCGTGCGGATGAGGAAGCTCACGAACGTGCCGTTCCGGAGGGAGGGCCAGTCGAAGAGGACGCGGGGTTGGAGGAAGACCTCGTCGAAGTGCTCGACGAGCGACGCCCACTGCTGCTGCACGAGCCGGAGGGCCGAGCCGGGGCGCTCGTAGGCCTTCTTCAGCATCCCCCGGCCGTACCGCATGATTTGCTCGTCGCCCGCGGCCTGGATCGCCCGCCAGATGTGCTGCGAGGAGTAGTGCCGCCAGATGTGCTCGATCACGATCGGGATGACGAGCGGGGACTCCGTGTACCGCTCGCTCAGCCGGACCTCGAACTTCTCGCGCAGGTTCCTCCGGATCAGCGCGGCGAAATACGCGTTGTCCATGGGCTCCGCGATCCGCGCGAACCCGTCCGGGGTGATGACCTCGTGGAACGGCGAATAGATGACGTGGGTGTTCTTGCTCCGCAGGAGGTCGACGCCGTCGAGGAGGCCGAGGTCCCGCGCGGTCTCCCAGTACTCCTCGAACTCCCGCACCGCGTCGCCCGGCACCCAGTACGCTTGGCTCACGAACGGACGGCCGTCCCCCAGGCCCACCTCCACGTTGAAGGAGGCCGCGAACGGCAGGATCCCGAGGATTACGGGGTTATGGACGCCGCGGACGCGCACGAGCACATCCTGGAGTCCGAGCTGGTTCGACTTCGGGTACGGGTAGTACACGAACCCGCCGTGCTCCCGGAGGAAGGCGAACCAGCGCTGGATTGTCCGCGAGGAGATCGCCGCGTCATCGATGCGAAAGGATGCGGCGATGTCCCTCGGGAGCAGCCACGCCTGTTTGCGCGTGAGGAACGAGAGAAGGCGAAGGAGCTGCGAGTCGTAGAGCTGCATCGTCAATCCAGTGGGCGGCAAGCCCATAAAGCGCGGGCGACACGCCCCGTGGCGGAACTGTCGCCTGTGATATTTAAGCGCGGTCGATGATGTCGCGGACCATGGCGGAGGAGGGGAAGAACCCCGTGTCGTGCGCGCTGGCGGTGGGGGTCATCGCGCTGCTTGTTCTCGCGATAGGCCCGACCACCGCGGATGGAGCGGCGATCGTCCCATGCCCGTTCTCGCCGACGACGTCCGTGCGATTGCTCTCCGTCAGCCCGCCCCACGTTCTCAATCCGTGTCCCGGCGGGGAGTGGGCGAAGGTTTTCGGCGGCTACGAGAACGCCACGGCGTTTGATGTGCTGCCGACCACCGACGGAGGGTACGCGGTTCTCGGGGAGATTCGCCCGGCGAATAGAAACTTTGAGATCTGGCTCCTGAAGTTGAACGCCACGGGCGTCGTCGAATGGCAGTACTTCTACGGTGGGACCGGAGTCGAGAGACCGTACCAGATCCGCCAGACCGCCGATGGAGGCTACGCCGTCCTCGGCTGGACCGACAGCTTCGGCGCAGGCGGGGTGGACGCGTGGTTCCTTAAGCTCGACGCATCCGGGGGGATCGAGTGGCAGAAGGCGTACGGGGGCGCGGGGACGGACATCGCCTCCGGCTTCCAGCTGACATCGGACGGCGGGTACATCCTCGTGGGCTACTCGAATTCCCACAATCCCGGGAAGGAGTACTGGTACAGCATCGATGCTTGGATCATCAAATTGGACTCCGCGGGGAACGTGGTGTGGCAGAAGGCATTCGGACGAAACCACACGTCGAAGGGCTGGCACGAGTGCTTCAACTCGGTCCAGCAGACGTCCGACGGCGGGTACATCGTCGCCGGAAGCGGCACCCTCTGGCAGTCCGGCGGGTTTGTGCCCAGCACATGGCTCGTGAAACTGAACGACGTCGGCACGCTCGTCTGGCAGAAGTTCTACGGCGTTGGCAGCGGCGGCCAGCTGTGCGGGGGATGGAACTACATGGCGAACAACCCGGACGTCCTGATCACCGCGGATGGAGGCTACCTCGTGAACCCCGTATACTTCTACGGCCCCGAGGCGACCGACGGATACGCGATGAAAGTTGACTCGTCGGGGAAGGTCCAATGGCGGATGGCATACGGGACCTCTCTGGAAGAGTGGTTCGTCTCCGAGGATGTTGTCACCTCGGACGGCGGGTACGTTTTCACCGGACTCCTACGGGACTCCGGCGGTGTGAACCACCCGTGGGTCGTCCGCACGGACGCCGGTGGCAACGTGCTGTGGCAGGCGACCTATGGGATGTCCGTCGGCAACGCGAATGGAATGGCGGGACGTGTCGACCCGAGCGGCGGCATTGTCCTGGCCGGGACTTGGGTTGGCCGTGGACTGACTGTGATGAAGATCTGGGGCACCGGCAACCCGGGGGCATGTGACGACTTGACGATCGGCCTTGGTTCCGACGCGGTCCAACGAAGTTCCACGGTCCGGCCCACGAAGGGCACGGCGGGGGCAACGATCCCGTCAGCGACCGCCACGAACACGGCCGCGACGCCGCTGGCCTCGAGTGCCCAGGAGAGCCAGCTCTGCACCAGCTAGGCCGCACGTCGCCATCGGCCGTTGCCATCATACGAATCTCCCAAGAAATCGGACGCCGGTGGCAACGTGCTGTGGCAGGCGACCTATGGGATGTCCGTCGGCAACGCGAATGGAATGGCGGGACGTGTCGACCCGAGCGGCGGCATTGTCCTGGCCGGGACTTGGGTTGGCCGTGGACTGACTGTGATGAAGATCTGGGGCACCGGCAACCCGGGGGCATGTGACGACTTGACGATCGGCCTTGGTTCCGACGCGGTTCAACGAAGTTCCACGGCCCGCGCGTCCCAGAGCCAAGCGAAGGTCGGGACCCCGCCGAACACGGTCACCGCCACCAAGGTCGTTCCTTGGGCTTCGAGCGCTACCGAGGACCAGCTGTGATCAGCTGAGCGACCATCCATCTAGCCGCCCGTCCGCCGTATCGGGTTCCGGTGAGCAGGGCCTCGCGCGTGGGCCGTCCGCCATTCCCGGGTCGAAACACGCCATCCAGGGTCTTGAGACGGAGGCCCCTCTGATCCCAATCGTCCCGCGAGAGAAGTACTTAGACCCCAGACGACAGCGACTGTGGTCCACGTGTCATCTGGGATATATCAGGGCGCTCGGCCATTCGTTCGGATCATGGGCAAGCTATGGAGTTTCGTCGCCCTCGTACTCGCGCTTGTGGCAGCCTCCACGGCGCTGTACGTCATCGTCGCGGGCGTGGGAATTCCCGGTGGCAATCCAGACCGTGACACCGACGGCGATGGAGTGCCCGACAGCCAGGACGCGTTCGACACGGATTCTACGGAGACCTCGGACTGGGACGGGGATGGCGTCGGCGACAACCGAGACGAGTACCCCTACGACCCCGACGAGTGGAAAGACAGCGACGACGACGGCATCGGGGACAATGCGGACTACTACGATTCGGGGAACGGCGCCGTCAAGGTATGGGTGACGTTCTTCCGGATGACGTCCGGCCCGTACTGTGGGTCGGGCGACCTGTGCGACATCTGGTTTCGCATGACCGTGGACGTAGACGGAGACCCGCCCTGGGACTGTGCATTGGGCGCCGGGGACTCGCCGGTCCACACGGACCAAGGGGACAAGTGGCTTCAGGATCCAGAGGGCGCCTTCGTAGTGTGCGACATCCCGGACGATGCGGCGTCGATTACGGTCTCCATCGGGGCGAACGAGCAGGACGCGGGCAGCTTCTCGCCCATCGATTTCACGCCGGAGTCCGGCCCGCCCGAGTATCTCGTGACGGTCCTTCACCCGTTCAGCGAAACGCACGCGTTGGAGGGCGATTCGGACGCGTACCTCAGGGCCAGGTTGGACTGGGCGGTCAAGGGAGTGGCGGCTTAGCTGGGGGAAAAAAACATGGCAACGGAAACCGAGGGAGGGCCGCGGACGGCGGCCCGTCCCCAAAAGGGAGGCGTGAGCGCGTGGTTGAGCGTCTTGGCGGTGATCCTGGCGGTGATCGCCCTCCTCTTGTCCTGGGTCCGCCCCGGACCGGCCGGGGTGGCAGGGTCGCCGGGAGCACCCGGCTTGGACGGAACGGATGGTGCAAATGGGATCGCCTGTTGGGACCTGAACGGGAACGGGGCCGGTGACCCGGCCACGGAGGACATGAACGGGGACGGCACCGTCGGCATCGATGACTGTACGGGGGCGCAGGGTCTCCCGGGGGTCGGGCTCGACCGACCCGGCTTCCTCCGCACAACCCTCGATGCCACCGGGGAGATGGGGTGGTTCACCTCCATCACGATTGGGAGCGATGGCCTCGGTCTGATCAGCTACTACGACGAAACGAACGGGGACCTCAAGGTCGCCCACTGCAAGGACGTCGCATGCAGCAGCGCGGTCACGTACGTCCTCGACAGCGCCGGAAGAGTGGGGCTCTACACCTCCGTGATCGTCGGGACCGACGGCTATGGCCTGATCAGCTACTACGACGAAACGAACGGGGACCTCAAGGTCGCCCACTGCAAGGACGTCGCATGCAGCATCGCCGACACGTTCGCCCTGGACACGGCCGGGGATGTCGGGCTGTTCACCTCTATCGCGTTCGGAGAGGATTGGGGTCTCATTAGTTACTATGACGTCACGAAGAGGGACCTCAAGGTGGCCCACTGCAAGAATCCCTCCTGCAGCATCGCCGATCTGTTCACCTTGGACAGCGCAGGGGACGTGGGCGTGGACCCCTCCATCACGATTGGCGTCGACGGCCTCGCCCTCATCAGCTACTGGGACTTCACCAACGGGGCTCTCAAGGTCGCTCACTGCGAGAACTTCTACTGCGACAGCGTGATGAATCCTCCGACGATTAGCACTTGGGAGGTTCTCGGCCCGGGAAACCCGAGGTTCACCTCCATCGCGATCGGCAGTGACGGCCTTGGCCTCATCAGCTACTACGACTTCGTGAACGGCGACCTCAAGGTCCTTCACTGCAGGGGCGTGAAATGCGACGGCATGCCGACGATCTCCACGCTGGACAGCGCCGGGGACGTGGGGGCATACAGCTCCCTCACGGTCGGCGTTGACGGCTTTGGTATCATTAGCTACTACGACCGCACGAACAAGGCCCTCAAGACGGCCCACTGCGCGACCCAGTTCTGTACGTCTACTTCGGGTGCCGCTACCTCGCGTGTGGACCCGTTCACTCCCGGGCAAGACTCGGGGATATTCACTTCGATCACGATCGGCGTCGACGGCTATCCACTGATTAGCTACTACGACCGCACGAGCGGGGACCTCCGGGTCGTCCATTTGTCCAACGTCTTTGGCATTCCCTGGGTCCGGTACCGGTGAACAGACCCGGCGGGCGGGCGACCCGGATCCGATTCAGGGGCGTCGAAGGCAAGATCGGCGGCGGCCTAACGTCATGAAAACGGACAAGGACGGTACGGAGTTCCCCAACTCGAACACCGGAAGGAGCGAAGCTCCCACCTCGAAGACCTCGCGCAGGTTCAAGACGAAACGAATGGAGCGCCTCCGCGAACGCCATCGAACAGGAGAAGTCCCGAGTCCCCGGCTCCAGTCCACGCACGCCCGAGCGGACGCCGTCCCGCGCGAACGACGCGGTCCCGCGCCGCGATCAGCGCGCTTGGACCTGCGGGATCGCCTTGAGGGTCTCAAGATACCGCTCCCCGTCGAACTCCCACGTGAGTGTCGCGGGATTGAAGAGCCGCCAGTCGAGTTTGCAGTACGATGGCTGGAACAGCGCGAGGGTCGCCTCTTTGTCCTGCACGGCCACGAACGGCGGCTCGAGCCCGCGGTGGTATTCCCGCGCGAGTCGCAGCACCGCCATGAGCTCCTCGCTCGGGATGAACGCGGAGATGTGGCACCGCCCGTCGGCCTCGAGCCCCGGGCGGAACGCGGTATCGATCGCGTGCTCGGAGATGCGCACCGCCGCCTTGACCATGTCGTCCACGGATCCGGCGCGCAGGACGACGCTCACGAACATCGCCTTCTTCAGGGAGGTCCAGTCGAACGCGACCCGCGGCTGCAGGAAGACGTCGTCGAAGTGGCGGAGCAGCTCACGCCACTGTCCCTGGAGGAACTGGATGGCGGCGCCCGGCCTTCGCGCCGCCTTCGCCAGGTCTCGATGCCCGTAAGCAAGAATCCGCTTCTCACCTTTCGCCCGGATCTCGCTCCACACTTGGCGGGAGGAGTAGTGCGCCCAAATCCGCTCGACGACCGTAGGGATGATGAGAGGCGACGCCGCTATGCGTTCGCCGAGCCGGACCTCGAAGGGTTCCCTCATGTGCGCGGTGAGCAGCATCTCGAAGTAGTCGTTGTCGAGCTCGCCTGCGACTTCCGCCGTACCGTCCTGCCGAATCGTCTCGTGGAACGGCGAATAGATGTAATGCGTGTTCTGTGCGGGGAAGACGTCCACACGTTGAACGTGTCCCAGTTCGTGCGCCGCGCGCCAGTATTCGCGGAACGCGCCCAACGCGTCTCCGGGGACCCAGTACCCCTGGCTCACGAACGGTTCGTAGTCACCGAGCCCGACCTCGACCGCGAACGAGGACGCGAACGGCAGGATGCCGAGGACCTCCGGATTCCGCAGCCCGCGCACGCGCACGAGCACGTCCTGGAGGCCGAGGCGGTTCGCACGCGGGTAGGGGTAGTACACGAACCCGCCATTAGCGCGAAGGAACGAGAACCACCGCTGGACCGTGCGCGCGGAGATCCGCTCGCCGTCGAGCCGGAACTCGCGGCTGATCTCCTGCGGGGACAGCCACGCCTGGCGGCACGTGAGGAACGTGAGGAGCTTCAGGATCTCCGGGTCGACGACGCGCAAGGACGCGACCGCGAGGCGGATGCGGGACTAAGAAACTTGCTGACAATTCGCATGGCGGATTGTCGCTAGGGGTTGATTACGGGGCGTGCGGTTCGGGCTCCCATGCGCGGAGGAGAGGTTCGGCGGAGTGCGCTGCTCGTGATCGTCGTGGGGCTGCTCGTCGCCTTCCCGTGGCTCGCGGGTCAGCCGGGTTCAGCGGGGGCGATCATTCCCTGCCCCCATGTGGCGGGTGGACTGTCGGTCGTGGGGACGATGGGAAGCTCACCACCAAACGTCTTGAACCCGTGCCCCGGGTTTGAGTGGGCGAAGACGTTCGGGACGGCCGCCGAATACAACGCGGCCGCCGCACTGGACGTCACCGCCGACGGAGGGGCCGTGATCGTAGTCTGGACCCACATTCAAGG
>Ga0209341_10005199_pt1 | contig 11833 bp, 8 predicted proteins | sample RifCSP13_2_FD_184020 | JGI IMG/M metagenome (GOLD analysis project Ga0209341, IMG submission 184020) | Soil microbial communities from Rifle, Colorado - Rifle CSP2_sed 13_2 (SPAdes) (version 2) | ecosystem: Environmental > Terrestrial > Deep subsurface > Rock core/Sediment | place: Rifle...
GCCTGGCGCCCGAAAATGTTCATCGTGCGGACATACCACTTGTTGAAGGTCGCTTGGGCTTCGGCGTGGGTCTTCGGGTCCTCACCCAGGCGCTTGACCCAATGCTCGCCGTGGCGGATATGGAACTTCTCCTCCTTGAAGATGCCCTCGATCGCACGCACCCAGGGACCATAGGAGCAGCCGCGCACGTCCTCAAGCTGGTGCCCCGCGCCGCGGTCCATGCAGAAGTTGAAGAAGACGAAATCCGGCCAGGTCTCGATGGGATAGTAGAAGATGTTCACCCGCTTGTCGGAGGTGATGCGCGCCGTGCCGATGTCGGCGTCGGCGTCGATCCGCATGCTGAACACCTCGTCGTGGGCTTTCACATGGCCGTCCACATCGACGCCAAGATCGGCCAGCAGCCCGTACATGACCGCGGCGTGACGCAGCTCGTCCTTCACGATCTGGGCCACGACGTGCTTCTCTTCGACGCCCGGGGCCTTCATGATCCAGGGCACGTAGCCGTAGCCGCCGGCCAGCTCCGAGTCCGCCTGCATGGTCATGAGATGGACGAGGTTGCGCTTGTAGTCCTCAGTCATCTCGTCCGCGGACTCGATGCGCTTCCCTCCCCGGATCCGCGCCAGCAGCCGGGTCTCCGCTTCCGCGTCCCTCATGCCGATCTCCTTTCCACCACCCGCACGGCCTTTCCCTCGCGGTTCCAGATCATGCTCAGCCCACCTTGACCCGCTCGACGAGCCAGCGCTGACGCTCGAGGAAGCGTGCGATCGTCTCCAGCAGCCGCGGGTCGGCACTGCCGTCGAGGCTGATCCGATCGGCCAAGACGTAGCGCACGTCGGGATAGGACACGAGCACCTTGAGCAGAGTCCTCACGCGCGGGTCCCACGCCAGGAGTCCCCGGTGCCCGGGTGCCGCGCTCCTCGGATCCCAGTCGGGCAGAAAGCCCACGTCAAGCGACCGAGCGGCCACGGGTCCCATCACTTTCTTCCTACAGCGGCCAGCAGCCCCTCATAGTGGCCGGCCATGGCCTCCACTTGCCGGGCGGCCGAGAAGCGCTCCTCCGCCACGCTCCGGGCCGCCCGCCCCATGGCCTGGCGCCGCGCGCGGTCGAGAAGTAGCCCGATGGCGGCGTCCGCCAGATCGCGGGGCTCGGTCTTGGCGAGCACCCCCGTCTCGCCGTCGCTCACCACCTCGTCCACCCCCGAGGCGCGCACGGCCGCGGCGGGAAGGCCGCAGGCGTGCGCCTCCGCCAGGACCAATCCCTGGGTCTCGGTCTCAGACGCGAACAGGAACAGGTCGGCGGCCCGGTAGAATGGCGGCAGTGCCTCGCGCTCCATTCCGCCGTGGAAGTGGATGTGCTCGCGCGCCGGGCTCAGGGCCGCGCGGCGCCGCAGCGCTCCCTCATGGCTTCCCTGCCCCACCAGGTGCAGAGTCGCGCCCGACACCGCGGCGCGGATTGACGCGAAGGCGTCGAGGATCCGGTCCACGCTCTTCTCCCGGTCAAGCCGGCCCACATAGAGACAGAGGAGCCCGTCCTGTGGCAGCCCGAGCTGCCGGCGCGCCTCCTCCCGGCTGCCCGGGTGGAACAGGTCGAGATCCACGCCCGTGGGGATCACCGCGATCCGGGCCGTGACGCCGCGGTCCTTCAGCAGCGCGGCGATCCGGTCGGACGGGGCCACCACGAGATCCGCCGACTCGGCGAACCGGCAGGACAGCCGGATCGCCAGCGCGGAGACCAGGCGCTCGGGCAGCGGCACGTAGTGGGCATATTTCTCATAGCGCGTATGGTAGGTGAAGACGAGTGGCCGGCCTTGCCGCCGCGCCAGCCGTCGCGCCGTGACACCGAGCAGGAACGGATGCTGCGCGTGGATGATGTCAAGGTCCAGGGCCGCGGCCAGCCGGGCCAGCCGCGGCGAGAACGGCAGCGGCAGGGCAAAGCCGGGATAGGTCGGCGCCGGGACCGACGGGTAGCGGAAGACGAAGGACGGATCGGTAGCCGGTTTCGCCGGCGCCGGGGCGAAGACCCAGGCGCGGTGGCCGAGGGTCTCAAGTCCCCGGCGGAGCGTCTCGACGGCCGTGGTGACCCCGCCGCGGAACGGCAGGTAGTTGTTGGTGAAGAGCCCGACCCGCATCCACTACTCGTCCGGCCGGCTCGGGTCCGTGCCGCCCTCGGGCTTGTCGAAGTCCCCGGGCTTGAGCGACTCGAGCCACTCCTTGATCTTGGCCGGGTCATCCACCTTGCCGCCGGCGCCCTCGGGCTCCTTGGACACCGGCACCTCCACGGTCTTGGCTTTGGCGATGACCTCCTCCTCGACGAAGATCGGCGCCCCCACGCGCAGCGCCAGCGCGATGGCGTCGGAGGGACGCGAGTCCACGGTGATGTCGCTGGAGCCCAGGCGCAGGTGGATGACCGCGTAGAAAGTGTTCTCGCGCAGGTCGTTGATCTCCACCTTGGCGACGCGCGCGCTGAGGGCGCCGAGGATGTTCTTGATGAGGTCGTGCGTCATCGGCCGTGGCGTCGAGATCTTCTCCAGCTCGAGCGCGATGGCATTGGCCTCGAAGAGCCCCACCCAGATCGGCAGGGAGCGCTTATCCTCCTCGTCGTGGAGGACGATCATCGGCATGTTGGACAGCGGGTCCAGCGCCAGCCCCTTGACCTTCATCTCCAGCCACATGGTGCTCCTCCTCCTAGGCAGGCTCGAGGACGGGGACCCGCAGCAGGGCGTCCCGTTCGGCCAGCGCGCCCCGAAGGCAGTGCGGCAGGGCCTGGGTGATGCGCACGGGCACCACCGAGCCCAGCAGGTCCCGCCCGCCGGCGTGGAAGTTGACCACGCGGTTGCACCGGGTGCGGCCGGCGACTTCCTCGGGATCCTTCCTCGACGTCCCGTCCACGAGGACGGGCATGATCCGCCCCTCGAGTCGCCGGCTGCGCTCAGCCGCCACGCGCCCGGCCACCTCGAGGATCCGGCCGTTGCGCTCCGCCATGACCTCCTCGGCGATCTGGTCGGTTATGGTGGCGGCCAGAGTGCCGGGCCGCCGCGAGTAGCGGAAGGCGAAGACGTTGTCGTACCCGACGCGCTCGACCATGTCCACGGTCTGCTCGAAGTCCGCCTCGGTCTCGCCCGGAAAGCCCACGATCAGGTCCGTCGAGAGCGCGATGTCGGGCACGGTGGCCTTCAGCTCCGCGATCAGCTCCAGATAGCGCGCCCGCGTGTAGCCGCGGTTCATCCGCTCCAGCACCCGATCCGAGCCCGACTGGAGCGGCAGGTGCAGGTACTCCACCACCTTGGGGAGGTCGCGGATGGCGCGGATCAGGCGGCTCGTGAGATTGTAGGGGTTCGAGGTCGTGAAGCGGATCCGCTCGATGCCTTCTATCGCGCCGACCCTCTCAAGGAGCGCCGCGAGATCGGTGGGCGGCGTGAGGTCGCGCCCGTAAGCGTTGACCGTCTGGCCGAGGAGCGTCACTTCCCTGCAGCCCGCCGCGGCCAGGCCCCGGATCTCCTCCACGATGGACTCGGGCGAATGGCTGCGCTCCCGCCCGCGCGTCATCGGCACCACGCAGAAGGTGCAATGTTTCTCGCAGCCCTCCATCACGGTGACGAACGCCTTGAGGCGGTTGGGACCCTCGGGCCGGGCCGTGATCTTGACCAGGGCGCCTTCGCCGGTCTCGAGCACCGGGCGCCGCCCCGTCCGCACGCGATCCACGAGCTCGGCCACCCGCGCGATGGCCGGAGAGCCGAAGACCAGGTCCACGTGGGGGGCGCGCTCCTGGATCCTTCCCTGCTGGAGCTGGGCCATGCAGCCCATGACCCCGATGATGAGGTGCGGGCGCGACTGCTTGAGGCGCTTGAGCACGCCCAGCTGGGAGAAGACCTTTTCCTCCGCCCTCTCGCGGATCGAGCAGGTATTGAGCAGGATCAGGTCGGCATCCTCGGGCTTTTCCGTGAGCTCGTACTGCTGCCGCTTGAGCAGCCCCGCCACCCGCTCGGAGTCGTACTCGTTCATCTGGCAGCCGTAGGTGATCAAGTGCAGCTTGGACATGATCGGCCGGGACACCTCAGCAGCGGACGCTGACGGGAGTTTTTTGCATAAATGGCCGCGAGTTACGTTAACACCCGGGTCTCGGCATGTCAAACCGGGCCCCGGCTCAGCCGGCTTCTTCGAAGGCACCGATGCGGCGGAATTTCTCGTGGCGTTCCTCGACGAGCTCCTCCCCGGATTTGGACTTGAGCTCCCAGAGCTGGTCGCGCAGCGCGGCGCGCAGGTTCGCGGCCGTAGCCTCCCAGTTGCGGTGCGCGCCGCCCACGGGCTCGGGCACGATGGCGTCGATCACGCCGAGCCGCAGCAGGTCGGGCGCCGTCACCCGCATCAGCTCGGCCGCCTCGGGCGCCTTCGCGGCGTCGCCCCACAGGATCGCCGCGCACCCCTCCGGCGAGATCACGGAGTAGATGGCGTACTCGAGCATGAGCACCCGGTTGCCCACCCCGATCGCCAGCGCTCCGCCGCTGCCGCCTTCCCCCGTCACCACGCAGAGGATCGGCGTCGCAAGCCCCGCCATCTCCCTCAGGTTGCGGGCAATCGCCTCTGCCTGACCACGCTCTTCCGCCCCGAGCCCCGGGTAAGCGCCGGGCGTGTCGATGAAGGTGAGGATGGGCTTGCCGAACTTGGCCGCGAGCTGCATGAGCCGGAGCGCCTTCCGGTACCCCTCCGGGTGCGGCATCCCGAAGTTTCGCGCGATGTTCTCGCGGGTGTCGCGGCCCTTCTGGTGCCCGATGACCACCACGGGCTCGCCGTCGAAGCTGGCCAGCCCGCCCACGATGGCCTTGTCGTCGCCGAAGACGCGGTCGCCGTGCATCTCGACGAAGTCGTCCAGGAGGAGCCGGAAGAAGTCCAGCGTGTGCGGGCGCTTGGGATGGCGCGCCAGCTGGGCTCGCTGCCAGGCCGTCAGGCCGCCGTAGACCTTCTGCTGCAGGCGGTGGAGCCGCTCTTCCAGCCGCGAGATCTCGTCCCGCGCCGCCTGCGGGTCCTCCGAGGCGCGCAGCTCCGCGATCCGGTTCTCCAGCTCGAGCAGCGGCTTCTCGAACTCAAGCTCGTCCGGCATACTCGACGAGTATACTGCCCTGCCCCAGCAGGCTCTCGACTTTTGCGACCATGGCCGCGTCGGGCTCCACGGCGAGCTCCTTGACGCGCACAACCACTTCCTGCTCGGGCAGCAGCACGTGGACGAAGAGCGGCGTGCGCCCGGCGTGCTCGCGGCAGATGGCCTTGACCGAGGCCAGCACCGCCTCGACCGCGTCGGCGCCCGCGCTGATCCGGATCCGGCAGGTGTGCGGCTGCACGCCGCCGTTGCCGCCGGCCTCGGCCGGGCGGCTCCCGGCCAGAGCTTCATCGAGCGGCCGGATCTCCTCGGCCAGGATGACCCGCCCCTTGTCGCTGTCGTCGGTCCGCCCCCGCACCAGCACCGGTCCCCGGTGGCGGAGCGCCGCGGCGCAGGCCCGGTACGGTTCGGGGAAGATGGTGAGCGGCACGCTCCCGTCCACCAGCTCCAGCGTCGCGAACGCCATGCGGTTGCCGCTCTTGGTCGAGTTCTCGGTGAAGGCGCCGATCTGCCCCAGCAGCAGCACCCGCGCGGCCGCGGGCCGCGCGGCCAGCTCGGCGGCAGTCGCCGCGCCCAGCCGCCGGCCCACGTCGCGGTACTGCTCCAGCGGGTGCCCGGAGAGATAGAAGCCGAGCACCTCCCGCTCGTAGGCGAGCAGCTCCTCCTGCGGCCACTCAGGCACCCGGGGCTGCCCGGCACCCGCGGGCTCGGCGGAGCGCCCGCCCCGGACGCCCGCGCTCCCCGCGGCCTCGAACAGCGAGGCTTGGCCCTCCTCGCGGTCGCGCTGGCTCCGCTGGCCGGCCTCCATCGCCTGATCCAGCCCCGAGAGCAGGCCCGCGCGCGCGGTCTCCAGCGAATCGAAGGCCCCGGCCTTGATGAGGCTCTCCCCGACGCGGTGGTTGACGAGCCGCAGGTCCACCCGAACGCAAAAATCCTCGAGCGAGGTGAACCGCCCGTCGGCCGTGCGGGCCTTGACGATGGACTCGATGGCCGTGGCGCCGACGTTCTTGATGGCCGCCAGCCCGAAGTGGATGGCCCCGCCGGCCACGGAGAACTGGGCGCCGGAAACGTTGACGTCCGGCGGCTCCACGCGGAGGCCCATCGCACGGCACTCCTCGATGTACTGGACGATCTTGTCCGTCTTGTCCATTTCCGAGGTGAGCAGCGCGGCCATGAACTCCACCGGGTAGTTCGCCTTGAGGTACGCCGTTTGGTAGGCCACGAGGCCGTAGCAGGCCGCGTGCGACTTGTTGAAGCCGTACCCCGCGAACTTCTCGATCAGATCCCAGATGCGCTCCGCCTTGCGGGTGTCGATCTTGTTGGCCTTGCAGCCGGCCACGAACTTCTCCCGCTGCGTGGCCATGAGGTCGCGGTCCTTTTTCCCCATGGCTTTGCGCAGGGTGTCGGCTTCGCCCAGGGTGAAGCCGGCCAGATCGGCCGCCAGCCGCATCACCTGCTCCTGGTAGACCATGATCCCGTAGGTCTCTTGGAGATGCTGCTCCATCAGCGGGTGCTCGTAGGCGATGGGCGAGCGCCCGTGCTTGCGGTTGACGAACTCCTCGATGAGGTCCATGGGACCCGGCCGGTACAGCGCCACCATTGCGATGATGTCCTCGATCCGCTGCGGCTTGAGCCGCCGCAGGGCGTCCCGCATGCCCGCCGATTCCAGCTGGAACACGCCGAACGTTCGCGCCTCGGTCAGGAGCTGATACGTCTTGGCGTCGTCGAGGGGAAGGGCGTCGGGGTCGAGCGCGACCCCCCGCGCCTCCCGGACCAGGCGCGCCGCGTCCGTGATCACGGTGAGCGTCTTCAGCCCGAGGAAGTCCATCTTGAGGAGGCCCAGCTTCTCGATCGGCCCCATGGCGAAGCCCGTGATCAGCTCGGGCCGCTTGGGGTCCTTGTAGAGCGGCACCCGCTCCATCAGCGGCTCGTCGGAAATGACAACGGCGGACGCGTGGACGGAGGCGTGGCGGGTGCAGCCCTCGAGCGCCTTGGCCACGCCCCAGAGCTCCCCGACCCGGGGGTCGCGCTTGACCTGCTCGGCCAGGGGCGGCGACTTCTCCAGCGACTCGTCGAGCGTGATGTTGAGCGGAAAGCTCGGCACCAGCTTGGCGATGCGGTCGGCGTCGCCGTACGAGAAGCCGAGCACGCGCGCCACGTCCCGAATCACGGCCTTGGCGCCCATGGTGCCGAACGTGATGATGTGGGCCACCCGGTCGGCGCCGTAGCGGTCCACCACGTAGCGGATCACCTCGTCACGCCGGTCGTCGGCGAAGTCGATGTCCATGTCCGGCATCGAAATCCGCTCGGGGTTGAGGAAGCGCTCGAAAATGAGCCCGTACCGGATGGGGTCCACGTTGGTGATCCCCAGGCAGTAGGCCACCAGGGAGCCAGCCGAGGAGCCGCGCCCCGGGCCGACCGCGATCCCCTGCCGCCGCGCATAGGCGATGAAGTCCCACACGACGAGGAAGTAGCCTGAGAACCCCATCTTGGAGACGACGCCCAGCTCGTAGCGGAGCCTCTCCACCACGGCGTCCGCCGGCGAGCCGCCGTAGCGCTTCACGAGCCCCTCGGAGGCCAAGTGCTCAAGGTAGGAATCGAGCGTGTAGCCGTCCGGGACCCGGTACCGGGGCAGATGGAACTGGCCGAAGGCCAGGTCCACGTTGCAGCGCTCGGCCACGGCCAAGGTGTTGCGGTACGCCTCGGGCAGGTCCTTGAACACCACCCGCATCTCGTCCGCCGACTTGAGGTAGAACTCGTTGCTCGAGAAGCGCCACCGGTTCGGGTCGGCCATGGTGGTGCCGGTCTGGATGCACAGCAGGGCCTCGTGGGCGCGGGCGTGCTCGGCCTCGAGGTAGTGCGAGTCGTTGGTCCCGCACACCGGCGCCCCGATGGCCCGCGCGATGCCCAGCGTGCCCTCGGTGACCCGGCCCTGTTCTTCGAGGCCGTGGGACTGGACCTCCATGAAGTAGTAGTCCTTCCCGAACACCTCCTGGTACCAGCCTGCGGTTTGCCGTGCCTTGGCCTCGTCCCCGGCGGAGAGCAGGCGGCTCACCTCCGAGTTCAGGCAGCCGGACAGCACCAGCAGGCCCCCGGCGTGCTGCGCGAGCAGCTCCCGATCCACGCGCGGCTTGTAATAGAAGCCCTCCAGGTAGGCCTTCGACACCAGCTTCATCAGGTTGGCGTAGCCGGCCTTGTTTCGCACCAGCACCGTGCAGTGGCTGGCGCCCTCATAGCTGCCGTCCTGCCCCGAGCGCTCGAAGCGGCTGCCGGGCGCCACGTACAGCTCGCAGCCCAGGATGGGTTTCACGCCCGACTTCTCGCAGGCCGTGTAGAAGTCCACGGCGCCGAAGAGATTGCCGTGGTCCGTCAGCGCCAGAGCGGGAAAGCGCAGCTCTTTCGCCTTCTGGACCAGCTTCTCCAGGCGCGCGGCGCCGTCGAGCAAGCTGTACTCAGAGTGGACGTGGAGGTGGACGAAATCCGAATGTTTCATCGGTCTCGCTTAAACGTCGGGCCATGCGGGTTGCGGTTTGGCCTCTTCGCGCAAGCGCTCATCGGTCTCGCTTAAACGTCGGGCCATGCGGGTTGCGGTTTGGCCTCTTCGCGCAAGCGCTCATCGGGGCGTCTTGTCAGCGCTTTTCGCTCGTGCGAGCAGTCGGGCCTTCTGGCGCTCCTCGGCCTCGGCCATGCGGCGGCGATCGTCCTCGGTCTCGGGGAGCAGCGGGGGAACCGGCGCGGGCCGCCCCTGCTCGTCGATGGACACGAAGATCAGCCGCCCGGTGCCCGTATGGGTGACGGTGCCGGTGCGCAGGTTCTCGGCCTCGACGCGCACGCCCACCTCCAGGCTCGAGCGCCCGGCCCAATTGATCGAGGCGAGCACGCTGACGAAATCCCCGATTTGCACCGGATGCAGGAACGAAAACGAGTCGATCGCGGCCGTCACGGCACGGCTGTGGGTGTGGCGGGCCACGGCAATGCCCGCCGCTTCGTCCATCATCCTGAGAATCACGCCGCCGTGGACATTGCCCTGGGCATTGGCGTCGGGCGGCTGCATGGGGCGGGCCACGACCACCCGGGAGGCGCTCACCGGCCGGCCCTCCATCCGGGCGCCCTCACTCCCACTCGATGGTGCTGGGCGGCTTCGACGAGATGTCAAAGACCACCCGGTTGACACCCTTGACCTCGTTGATGATGCGGTTGGAGATCTTGCCCAGCAGCTCATACGGCAGCCGCGCCCAGTCGGCCGTCATGGCGTCCTGGCTCATCACCGCGCGCAGCGCGATCACCTGGGCATAGGTGCGGAAGTCGCCCATCACTCCCACGGTCCGCACCGGCAGCAGCACCGCGAAGGCCTGCCAGAGCTCGCGCTCCAGCCCCGCCCGCCGCACCTCTTCCTGGACGATGGCGTCGGCCTCGCGCAGGATCGTCAGCCGGTCCTCGGTCACCTCCCCCAGGACCCGGATGGCCAGCCCCGGGCCCGGGAACGGCTGCCGCCAGATGATCTCCTCGGGCAGCCCCAGCAGGCTGCCCAGCTCCCGGACCTCGTCCTTGAAGAGCTCGCGCAGCGGCTCGACCAGCTTGAAGCGCATTTTCGTGGGCAGCCCACCCACGTTGTGGTGGGTCTTGATCGTGGCCGAGGGCCCCTTGAAGGAGACCGACTCGATGACGTCAGGGTAGAGCGTCCCCTGGGCGAGCCATGGGAAGCGGCCCAGCTTGCGCGCTTCCTCCTCGAAGACGGCGATGAACTCCGCGCCGATTCGCTTGCGCTTGGTCTCAGGGTCGGCCACGCCACGGAGCTGCTCCATAAATCGCGCACTTGCATCAACATTGATGAGGTTCATCTTGAAGGCGCCCCGGAAGGTGCGGACCACGCTCTCGGCCTCGCCTTTGCGGAGCACGCCGTTATCCACGAAGAGGCAGGTGAGCTGCTCGCCCACGGCCTTGTGGATGAGCACGGCGACCACCGAGGAGTCCACCCCGCCTGAGAGCGCGCAGAGCACGCGGTCCTTGCCGACCTGGCGGCGGATGGCCGCCACGGCCGAGTCGACGAACGACGGCATGGACCAGTCCGTCTTGGCCCCGCAGGCGCGGAGGAAATTGCGGAGGACCGTCTTGCCCTGGGCGGTGTGCGCCACCTCCGGGTGGAACTGCACGGCGTAGAGCTTCCGCTCGGGGTCCGCCATCGCGGCCACGGGGCAGTTCTCGGTCGTGGCCAGGCTGACGAAGCCCTTGGGGGGCTTCATGACCGTGTCGCCGTGGCTCATCCAGACCGTGATTCGGCGGTCCCGCTCGGGCTTGACCTCGTCGAGCAACCCCCCGGTGCCGAGGAGGGTGAGCTCAGCGGCCCCGTACTCCCGGCGCTCCGCCGGCACCACGTGGCCGCCCAGGAGGTAGCCCATGGCCTGCATGCCGTAACAGATGCCGAGCAGCGGCACGCCCGCCTCGAAGAGGCGCTTGTCCGGCAGTGGCGCGTCGTCCTCGTACACGCTCGAGGGGCCGCCGGAGAGCACGAGGCCCTTGTAGCCGGCGGCCAGCACGTCGTCGAGCGGGTGGGTGCACGGCAGGATCTCGGAGTAGACGCCGAGCTCTCGGATGCGCCGGGCGATGAGCTGGGTGTACTGGCCACCGAAGTCTAGAATGCCGATCTTATCCATTCATCTCGCTTGAATATCGAGTCATACGGATCGCGGTTGGGCCTCTTCGCGCAAGCGCTCATCCTGTCTCGCTTGAACGTCGGGCCACTTGGGTTGCGGTTGGGCCTCTTCGCGCAAGCGCTCATCGGGACGCCCGCGCCACCGTCTGGCCAACGGGCGCCGTGCTAGCGGGGCGTGCCCAGCTTCTGGGCGCGCTGGAAGACCTTGCCTTCGGTCTTGATGGACGGAGCGATGATCAGCTCAGTCTGCTGGAGCTCGCGGATATTCATGGCGCCCACCGACCCCATGCAGGTGCGGATCGCGCCCACCAGGTTGAGCGTGCCGTCCTCGGTGAAGGCCGGGCCGAAGAGGATCTGCTCGAGCGCGCCGGAGACGCCCACCCGGATCCGCGTACCGCGCGGCAGGTTCGAGTGCGGGGTGGCCATGCCCCAATGGTAGCCGCGGCCGGGCGCTTCCTGGGCGCGCGCGAAGGCGGAGCCGATCATGACCGCGTCCGCGCCCGACGCCAGCGCCTTGCAGATGTCGCCGCCGGTGGTCATGCCGCCGTCGGTGATGATGGGCACGTACCGCCCCGTCTTTTTGTAATGGAAATCGCGCGCCGCCGCTGAGTCGGCCGTCGCCGTCACCTGCGGCACGCCCAGCCCGAGCACCTCGCGGCTGGTGCAGGCCGCGCCGGGCCCAACCCCGACCAGCAGGGCGTCGACCCCGCAGGCCATCAGCTCGAGGCAGGCCTCGTAGGTCACCACGTTGCCGACGATGAGCGGGATGGACAGGTGTTTCTTGAGCTTCTTGAGGTCCACCGGGACGTACTCGGTGGCGATGTGCCGCGCGGTCGTCACGGTGGACTGGACCACGAAAAAGTCGGCGCCCGCCTCCTCGGCGATCTTGGCGAAACGCTCGGCGCGCTGGGGGATGGCGGACACGACCACGGGCCCCCCGCCCTTCTTGATCTCCGAAATGCGCTTGTGGATCAGCTCTTCCTTGATGGGCTCGCTGTAAATGCCCTGGATGATCTTCGTGGCTTCCTCGAGGCTGGCCGAGGTGATGCGGTCGAGCACAGCGTCGGGGTTCTCGTAGCGGGAAA
>Ga0209341_10005203_pt1 | contig 11829 bp, 7 predicted proteins | sample RifCSP13_2_FD_184020 | JGI IMG/M metagenome (GOLD analysis project Ga0209341, IMG submission 184020) | Soil microbial communities from Rifle, Colorado - Rifle CSP2_sed 13_2 (SPAdes) (version 2) | ecosystem: Environmental > Terrestrial > Deep subsurface > Rock core/Sediment | place: Rifle...
TGCTCAGTATCGGCTACTTCACTACCGCGTGGGTCGCGCACACCCTCGCCAAATATCTGGTTGCGACCGAGCAACTCGCCGCGCAGCGCGAAATCGATCTCGCCAACATGGCGGAAGTGAGCCAATTGGTGATTCAGGACATGCAGGACGGCGTGCTGGTCGTCGATGAGCGCGGCATAATCCGCCAGTACAATGCACGCGCCGAGGCGATGCTGGGCGCGTTCGCGCCGCCCAGGAAGTAGCGGGCGGGTCATCGCCAAAGCGCCGGCGGCGCTCGTTATATAGTTGACGGAATGCGCCCGTTCGATCTCCCGTCCCCCTCAGAAACCGTCTCGTCCGAGCCGGCGCGGCCGCGCAGCCGCCGCCGCGACGAGATTCCCGATCGCTTCAAGTGGAACCTGCGCGACATCTTCACCTCGTGGGACGAGTGGGAGGCCGCCTACAAGGAGATCGAGTCGGGCATCGATCGGTACGCGGCGCTGAAAGGCACGCTGGCGTCGGGCCCCCACAAGCTCCTCGACGCGTTCAGGCTGTCGGAGGGCCTCGATCAGCTCGCCTACCGCGTGTGGTATTTTCCGTCCCTGCAGTACGACGAGGATCAGCGCGACAACACGGTCAACGCGAAACGGCAGCAGGTGCAGCTCCTGTTCGCGCGGCTGCATCAGGCCGGCTCCTGGTTCAACCCCGAACTCCTCAAGGTTCCGCTCGAGACGGTCCGCCGGTGGATGGACGAGTTCGAGCCGCTGCGGTTGTACCGCTTCGCGATTGAGAGCCTGTACCGCCAGCAGGAGCACGTGCTCGACGAGGCCGGCGAACGCCTGATGTCGCTCGCCAGCCGCGTGGCCGCGGCGCCCAACGAAGCGTACTGGGCGCTGTCCACGGCTGACGCGAAGTTTCCGACGATCACGCTGTCGGACGGCTCGTCGATCACGGTGTCGTACGGCCAGTACCGCGCGATCCTCGCGACGCGCCGCGAGCAGGCGGATCGCGAGGCGGCCTTCCGCGCGCTCCACGAGACCTACCAGGCCAGCCTGAACACGTACGCCACGCTCTACAACGGCGTCTGCCAGCGCGACTGGTTCCAGGCCCGCGCGCGCGGCTACACGAGCACGCTCGACGCCGCGCTGCACGGCGACAACATCCCGACCTCGGTCGTCGAGAACCTGATCGAGACCACGCGCGCGGGCGCGGACCCGCTCCGCCGGTACCACCGGCTCCGGCGGAAGGCGCTCGGCGTCCCGTCGTACCACGTGTACGACTTCTCGATTCCGCTCGTCACGTTCGACAAGAAGTACGAGTACGACGAAGTGCTCGACTGGATCGTGCGCGCGGTCGCCCCGCTGGGCGACCAGTACCAGCGGCGCATGCGCGAAGGGTTTTCCGGCGGCTGGATCGACGTGTACGAGAACGAGGGCAAACGGTCCGGCGCGTACTCGGCGCCCGTGTACGGCACGCATCCGTACATGCTCCTGAACTATACCGACACGCTCGACGATATGTTCACGCTCGCGCACGAGATGGGACACTCGATGCACACCATCCTGTCGCACGAGACGCAGCCGTTCGTCTATTCCGGCTACACGATCTTCGTCGCCGAGGTGCCCTCCACGCTGAGCGAGGCGCTGCTCCTCGAGTACATGCTCGCACGCTCCACCGACCCCGCCGAGCGCATCGTGCTGCTCCAGCACGCGATCGACAACATCACCGGCACGTTCTTCACGCAGGTGATGTTCGCCGACTACGAGCTGCGCGCGCACCGGCTGGCGGAGCAGGATCAGCCGATCACCGCGGAGATCCTGACGGAGATGTACCGGTCGCTGATGAAGGACTACTACGGCGACGCCGTGGACCTGAACTCCCAGACCGGGATGACCTGGGCGCGCATCCCGCATTTCTTCAACTCGCCCTACTACGTCTTTCAGTACGCGACATGCTTCGCGTCGGCCGCGCGCCTGGCGCGCGAGATCATGCAGGGCACGCCGGCCGAGCGCGCCGACGCCCGCGAGCGGTATTTGACGCTGCTGCGATCGGGCGGGAACGACTATCCGATGGAGCAGTTGAAGAAGGCGGGCGTGGACCTGTCGCAGCCCGACACCGTGCTGGCGGTCGTCAATCAGCTCGACAACCTGGTCACGCGGCTCGAACGCGAGCTCGCGCAGCTCGCAACTCGCAGCTCGTAGTTCGCAGCTCGCAACGCGCAGCTCGCAGCTCGTTGCTCGGCAGTCGTGGCTCCGAACAGCGTGACAGCGTGATCCACTGCCTGCTGCCTGCTGCCTGCTGCCTACTGCCTACTGCCTACTGCGTACTGCGCTGCGGCGGACGGTACCGCAGCGACAGCGCGGCGACGCCGACGAGCGCCGCCGCCGCCGATCCGTAGGCGCTGCCCTCCCCGTACGCCTGCAGCGTGCCGTTGCCCCACACCGGACCGACCGTGCGGCCGAGGCTCTCGAGCGCCCCCGCGGCTCCCTGCACGCGCCCCTGCTCGTGCGGCCCCGCGGCCTTGCTGACGAGCGCGCTCAGCGTCGCATTGCACAGCCCGATGCCGATCGCTCCGGGCACGAGCATCGCGATGAATACGGGCACCGAGTGCGTGAGCGCGCTGCCGGCCCATCCAGCCGCGGCAAACAACAGGCCGATGCCGAGCGTGCGCCGCTCGCCAATCGCGTCGACGATCATCCCCACGAGCAATCCCTGCACGACCACGCCCAGGAACCCGAACGCGCTGAGCAGGTAGCCGATGTGGGCCGCGTCGAATCCGAACCGGCGCCCGCCGAACAGCGCGAACGTCGTCTGGTACACCGCGAACGCGGACCAGTAGACGAGGTCGATCGTGAACAGCACGCGCAGATTCGGACGCCGTCCCAGTTCCGCGACCGCGCGCCACGGCGACGCTCCCCCCGCCTGCGTGCGATGCACCGTTTCCGGCAGCCACAACCACGCCAGCACCGTCGCTCCGACGGTGATGAAGGCCGCGGCCCAGATCGGCGCCGTGTAGCTGATGCGCGAGAACAGGCCGCCAAGCGCCGGACCGACGATGAAGCCGAGGCCGAAGGCGGCGCCGAGGATGCCGAACGCCCGCGCCCTGTTCTCTTCGCTCGTGACGTCGGCGATGTACGCCCGCGCCGTCGTGATGTTCCCGCCGGACAACCCGTCCACGATCCTCGCGACGAACAGCATCGTCAGGCTGCGCGCCACCGCGAGCATGGCGAAGCTGACGACCGTGCCGAGCAGGCTGAAGATCAGGATCGGGCGGCGCCCCCACCGGTCCGACATCTCGCCGAGGACGGGCGAGGCGACCAGCTGGCTGAGGGAGAACGACGCGAACAGCAGCCCGATCACCATCGGCGAGGCGCCGAACGTCTGGGCGTAGAACGGCAGCAGCGGGATGATGATGCCGAAGCCCACCAGGTTCACGAACAACGTGATGAAGATGACGAAAAGGGGACGGGACACGGAAGTCGATAGTCGATAGTCGCAGTTCGCAGCTCGCAGCTCGCAGTTCGCAGCTCGCAGCTCGCAGCTCAGCTCGATACACGGCAAGTCTACTGTTGTTTCGGGACTGTCTCGCGAACGGTGACGCCGGTGATGACGACCGGCGCCAGGGGAACGTCTTCCATGCCGCCGGCCGTGCCGGTCTTGACGGCCGCGATGCGATCGACGACCGACATGCCGTCGATGACGCGACCGAAAACGGCGTAGCCGAAATCCTCGGGAGAAAAGCCGGTGTGGTCGAGCATCCGGTTCTCGGCCACATTGATGTACTGAAGAAAATTCTCGGTCGACACCGGCGCCCGATCCTTGAAGAGCTCGATCGTGATGTCGCCCATCGACGTCGAGACCACGACGACCGGGTTGCCAGGAGCGGGGGTCAGGGGCGCGGCGGACGGCGTTGTCACCGCCTGGCCACGCTGGTCCAGCGGCGCGGCGAGCGCCTAGCCGGCAAGCGCCGCGAACACAAGACAAAGCAGCTCGACGGGTTTCCGGTAACGCAGGGGTCGAAGATAAGAACGAAGCATGGAGATGACCAGTTCTTTGGTGCTCGCATTCAAAACCATGGATAAATGATGGTAGGCGGTTCACGCCGATGCGTCAACGCAGCGGTGAACGTTGAATGGGGGTTCGGCACAGGAATCGCATGCCGACGCCGCGTCGGCTGCAACACGGGAGGTTGCAGCTAGTTCGACGAGCAAGGCGGCTCGTGCGCGCTCGGCGCGGTTTACGAAGGCGTGTACCAACTCCCACGCGCGCATGGAAGGTTGAAGCCCGATCATCCCGAACGGCTGTTCCGATGCCTGGACGAGATGACCAAAGTGTGCCCCCGGGGCTGCAAGAAGCGGTCGCCGCTCGGCGGCGATGATCGTCCACTCAACGACGATCACCGGCCGACCCGCGAGCAGATCGCCCAGTGGCTCTCGGACGAATCTGACGCTTGATTGAAATGGCGAAGAGCGACGGGTGAAGGAGAGGCAACAAGCCTCTTTCGAACGTTCGGACGGGTGCCAGCGTCGGGATGCTGCACGCCGTCCCGATGTTCGATTGAGGCTGGTTGCCGCAACTTCACGCTTCGCGCTTCACTATTTGTAAGGCCTCGAATGTCTTTCCTCGATCGTTTCAAGTCCCAGCCCCGGTGGAAGCACGCGGATCCGGCGATTCGCGCGGCGGCCGTCGCGGAAATCCCAGACGAACCCGCGGGCGACGAAGTCCTGCTCGAGCTCGCGTCGAGCGACGAGGACGTCCGCGTGCGCAGAGCCGCCGGCGAGCGCGTCCGCGACGTCGAAGCGCTCGTGCGTCTCGCGCGGACGGAAGCGGACGCGGACCTGCGCCGCGAGCTCGGCGAGCGGCTTGTGGTCGTCGCGGTGGAGGGTCCGGAGGCGGACGCCGCCAGGGCGCTCGACGGACTGAACGATCAGAAGCAGTACGCGGCCATCGCGCGATCGTCGGCGCACGACACGATTCGCACGGCGGCGCTCGGGCGGGTGCACGACAGCAAGGCGCTTGGCGGCATAGCCAGGCACGCGACGGATCCGCAGACGGCGCTCGACGCCGTCGCGCGCCTCGCCGACCCGGCGGAGCTGCTGAATGTCGCGCTGAAGACGGACCACAAGGACGCCGGGGTCGCGGCCCTGGAAAAGGCCGCCGAGGCGGCGGCCGGTGACGCACGCGAGATGCTCGAAACCGTTGCATCGCGGGCGAAGAACAAAGCGGTTTCGAGGCGCGCGCGGGCGATGATACAAGCAATCGAAGAAACGGAAGCGGCGCGGAAGATCGCGCTCGATGGATGGCAGCGGCGCGTCGCGGGCGTGATGGCGAAGGTGGAAGCCATCGCGGCGGCCCCGGCCGGGCTCACTGCACGCGAGGAGCTCGACGCCGCCGAGTCGGAATGGCGCGAAGTCGCGGCGGCTGGCGCCTTCGAGCTGGATCCCGACACGGCCGCGAGGTTCGGCGCGCTGGCCGACGCCGCACGCGGGGCGATTGCCGAGCACGAGCGCAGCGTCGCGGAGGAGCGCGCGGCGTCGGAACGCCGCGACGCGCTGCGGGCCGCGCGGACGGCGCTCGTCGAGCGCGTGGACGCCGCGCGCGGCGACGATCTGCTCGATGCCGTGTCGCAGGCTCGAACGGAATGGGCGGCGCTCGCGGATCCGAGCGGGCCGGGAGCCGACGACGAGCGGGCCGCGGCCGGGTTCGAGCAGGCGGGCCGCCGCGCGGAAGAGCGGCATCACAAGCGCGAGGAGATCCAGCGTGTCAACGCGCGCCTTCTGGAGCTCTCGACGGAAGCGGAACAGATCACGAGCGCCGAGGAGCTGTCGGAGGAGCGCTGGACGGCGGTCAGCGAGGAGTGGCGATCGCTGCTGCCGCAGTCCGACGGCCTGGACCCGGCGGCGACCGAGCGGTACGCCGCCGCCGAGGGGCGACTTGCGCAGCGGGCCGAGGAGCGTCGCGCCGCGGCTGAACGCGCACGCCGTCAGCACGTCCAGCGAATCGAGCAGCTGATCGATCGCGTCGCCAGACGGGCCGTGGCGGAAGATCTGACGCTGCGGGAGGCGGATCGCCTGACGCGCGAGCTGCGCACGGCCATCGAGGCCCCCATCGACCTGCAGGACCGCGAGCGCCAGACGCTGCTCGATCGGCTGAAGGCGGCGCAGACCGCCCTCGGCCCGAAGCTCCACGAGCTTCGTGAGATGGACGAGTGGAAGCGGTTCGCGAACGCCGCCGTCCAGGAAGAGCTCATCGCGAAGACCGAAGCGCTCAGGGCGAAGTACGGGTTCGACAATCCCGAGGGGCCCAAGCCTGAGGATCTCGACAAGGCAGCGCACGAGCTGCACGAGATCCAGGAGCGCTGGAAGCAGGCGGCGGAGGCGCCGCGCGCGCAGGCGCAGGCGCTGTGGCACCGCTACCGACAGGCCGCCGATCCGGTCCAGGCGAAGGTGCGCGAGTTCTTCGCCGCGCGCAGCGAGGAGCGGAAGGGCAACCTCGAGCGCAAGCTCGCGATCATCGAGCGCGCCGACGCGCTCGCCGATTCCACCGACTGGGTGAAGACCGCCGAGGAGCTGAAGAAGCTGCAGGCGGAATGGCAGACGATCGGACCGGTGCCGCGGCAGGACACGCGCGCGACGTGGAAGCGCTTCCGCGAGGCGTGCGATCGCTTCTTCACGCGCCGCAACGCGGACCTCGCGGAGCGCAAGGAAACCTGGTCGGCCAACCTCGCGAAGAAGGAGGCGCTCTGCGCCCGCGCCGAGGAGCTGTCGCTGTCGACCGAGTGGGATCGCACGGCGGCCGAAATCCGCCGGCTGCAGGCCGAGTGGAAGACGATCGGTCCGGTGCGCCGCAACAAGTCGGAAGTGATCTGGCAGCGGTTCCGCGCCTCGTGCGACACGTTCTTCGATCGCTACAAGCGCCGCGACGAGATCGATCTGCAGGTGAAGCAGGCCGATCGTGAAGCGCTCGTCAGCGAGCTCGAGTCGCTCGTGCCCGCCGAGCGGGCTGACGCGGGAGAAATCCAGGCGCCGGAAGTCGCCGCCGACATCGCGCCCCCCGCGCCCATGCCGGTCGACAACGCGGCGCTGCTCGAACGTGTGCGCTCGCTGCGCAGCCGGTGGAACCAGACGTCTCCGGCCGTGCGCCAGGGGGCGGATCCGCTCAGCGCGCGGTTCATGGGCGCGCTGGAGCGCCTGATGGCGGCCTATCCCGAGGCGTTCCACGGCACCGAGCTCGACGCCGAGGGTAACCGCCAGAAAATGGAAAAGCTCTGTGAGAAGGTCGAGGGCTTCCTGAAGGGCGTGGCGGCGCCCGCGAGCGGGTCGCAGGCGCTCGCCGAGATGCTCCGCGAGGCGCTGGCCGCCAACACCATCGGCGGGCGCGCCGGCGAAGAGTCCAAGTGGCGCGCGATGGGCGAAGACGTGCGTCAGGTCCAGGCATCGTGGAACCGGCTGGGGCCGGTTCCGGGCGAAGCGGGCCGCCAGCTCACCGAGCGCTTCCACCGCGCGTGCAGCCGGTTCTTCGATCAGTACCGCCGCCACGTCCCGCCGGCCGCACAGCCGCAGCGCGGAGGACGGCCGGTCGGGGTCCGGTAGCGTGGCAGCGTGATCCACTGCCTGCTGCCTGCTGCCTACTGCCTACTGACTTAAGATCCTGCGGCCTTGTACACGATCTTGCCGCCGACGATCGTGTAGGCGACTCGCGCGGTGGGGATCTGATCTTCGGGCACCGTCAGGATGTCCTTCGAGAGGACGACCATGTCCGCGTATTTGCCGGCCTTGAGCGACCCGCGGCTGCCCTCCTCGAATCCCGCATGTGCCCCTTTGATCGTGTACGACTTCAGCGCCTCGATTCGGCTCATGCGCTGATCCGGGAAGAACACGGTGCCGTCCTTCAGACGCCGGCTCACGGTCGCATGGTAGCTGGCAATCGGATCGACGTCCTCGACCGGCGCGTCGGTGCCGTTGGTGACGACGGCGCCTGTCTTCATCAGCTTCTGCCAGACGTACGCGCCTTCTTCGGCGCGCCGCGGTCCCAGGCGCGCGAGCACGTACGGCGCGTCCGACGTGCAGTGGACGCCCTCCATCGACGCGATGACGCCAAGCTGCCCGAACCGCGGAATATCCGCCGGGCTGAGATGCTGCGCGTGCTCGACGCGCCAGCGCAGATCCTTCTTCGTGGGGTTCGCCTTGAACGCCTGCTCGTAGATGTTCAGCGTCTCGCGGTTCCCCCGATCGCCGATGGCGTGGACGCAGAGCTGATAGTCGTTCGCGATGGCGAGTTTCGCCGTTTCCGCGATCTCCGCCACGGGCGTCGTGTTCAGTCCCGTGCTGTCCGGCTTGTCCGCGTACGGCTCGAGGAGCCACGCACCATTCGGCCCGAGCGCGCCGTCGATAGCGCGCTTGATCGCGCGCACGGTGAGATGCGCGGCGCCGTAGTCAATCGTCCGGTACTTCGCGAGCAACGGCGCCTCGCGCTCGTTGCCTTCCCGCACCATCACCCACAAGCGCACGTTCATCCGCCCCTCGTCGATCAGCGCCTTGATCAGATCGATCGTCGCGAATGAAGAGCCGGCGTCATGAAAGGACGTGATCCCCTTTGATGTCACTTCCTTGTCAGCGAGTTCGAGGACTTTGCGGTCCCGCGCGGCGGCCTCCTCCGGCGTCGGCCTGGGCTCGCCGGCGCCTCGGCGAATGAGGCCGGACGCTCTTTCGCGGAGCAGGCCGACCGGATCGCCTGACGCATCCTTCAGGATCTCTCCGCCGGGAGGGTTGGGCGTCGCACGCGTGACGCCGGACAGCTCCATCGCCTTGGCGTTCGCGAAACTGGCGTGGCCGCTGGCGTGCGTCAGGATGACCGGATTGTTCGGCGACACCTTGTCGAGCGACGCGTGCGTCGGGAACCCTTCGACGTTGGGCTGTGGCCTCGACGTCCATTTCTCCTGGTGCCACCCGCGGCCGGTAATCCACTGTCCGGGTTTTGCCTTCTTCGCGGCCTCGGCCACCTTCGCGACGATCTCGTCCCACGACGCCGTGTTCATGAGCTTGAGCTGCATCTCCGCCTGGCCGATGCCGGTGAAGTGTCCGTGACTTTCCGTGAAGCCCGGGATCAGCAGCCGCCCGTTGAGATCGATCACTTGAGTGGCCGGGCCCACGTAGCGCTTGATGTCGTTGGTCGTCCCGATCGCCTCGATGCGATCGCCGCGGACCGCGACCGCCTGCGCCTCGGGCGCGCCGTCCTCCGCCGTCACGACCTTGCCGTTGGTCAACACAAGGTCCGCCGGCTGCATCGGAGCCTGCTGGGGTGCCGCCGGCCCACGTGCCGCAACCACGGCGGCCGTCACGGCCAGAAGCGCGACAACGGTTATGGCGATGGATTTCCGAGTCACGTTATTTTCTCCTTACGATGTCGTTATTCGTTGCGCGTTGCTCGTTGCTCGTCCGAGCCCCGAGCCCCGAGCCCCGAGCCACGGCAGCATTCATCGTCAAGCAAACAACCGATCGAAGTTCCCCGAGAATATCTTCGTGCGATCCGCTTCCGACACGTCCGCCGCGCGGAGCGCCGCCTCCTGCGTCTCGTAGATCGGCTGCTGCCACCCGCGCGGGAAGAACGACGAATCGGTGCCGAACAGCAGCCGATCCGCGCCCGTCACGGCCAGCACCTGCCGGAACACGGTCTCGAGCGTCAGGCCAGCATGGTACTTCATCCACGAGTTCGAGCTCGACGTGTCGAAGTGGATATTCGGGCACTGGTCGGCGGCCATGATGGCCCGCTGGAAGAAACCGGCGCCGAAGTGGGGAATGATGACCGGCACCGACGGGTGCCTCGCCGCGGTCGCCGCCAGCGCCAGCGGGTTTCCCAGCCGCAGATCGAACGGCGAGGCCAGCCCCAGTTTCTTCCTGATGCCGATCGTGAGCACGCCGCAGTGCGCGAACACCGCCAACCCGGCGTCGGCCGCCACCTCGAACACCTCGCGCACCCGCTCGTCGTCCAGTTGGTAACCGTGCATGGCGGGAAAGAGGCAGATGCCGCGCAGCGCCGGGCCGTCGAGGATCCGCGCGAGCCGGGCGCTGACGTCACCGGCGGCCGGGTTGAACATGAAGAACCCGACGAAGCGCGCCGGATGCCGTACCACGGCGGTCGTGACCGATGCCTCGTCGCCGGGGATGCTGGCAATGAGAACGGCACGGGAGACGGCGTGGCGATCGAGCTCGGCGACCCAGCGGTCGGCAAGCGCCTCGGGGCTGCCCGGGTCTTCCCAGCCCACCCGCTCGGCGATCGCGCGCGCGCGCCCGTCAGCCGGCAGACCGGGGACGTCCGCAGCGAGCAGCTCCAGGAAGCGTCCGGAGACGAAATGGCAATGGGCGTCGCAGACCCGCATTGGTACGACCGCCATGATACAAGACCGGGCCGGCTGTGGCAGTCGCTAGCCTCGTGTCCGACGATCAAAGCCATCCTTCGTCCATAACGGCTGTGTCCGCTCTTTTGCAGAGATGATAGTCCATTACGAATCGACGCCTGTGATCAGTGAACAAGCGGTGATTTGCGCCGGCATGGGCGGCCGCTCACGGCCGGAACGGTCAGGGCGGGAACGCTAGCCGGCGAACTTGTAGCCGAGGCCGTGGACGGTGAGGATCTTTTGGCGCAGCCAGGCGACGTGCACGTCCACCGTGCGCGTGGACGGCATCGCGTTGTAGCCCCAGACCTCGTTGAGGAGCTCCTCGCGTGTCAGCGTCGCGCCGCGGTGCTCGATGAAATACTTGAGCAACTGGAACTCCCGCGCGGACACCTCGACGGGCTCGCCGTTCTTCATGACGTCGGCGCGCCTGAAGTCCACGCGCATGTCGCCGAACTGGTACCCCTCGGCCGGGTGCGGCGTTGCCGGCGCGCGCCGCAGCTTCGCTTCGATCCGCGCGAGCAGCTCCATCATCTCGAACGGCTTGGTGACGTAGTCGTCGGCCCCGAGCTTCAACCCGACGACCTTGTCGGTCACCTGCCCGCGCGCGGTGAGCATGATCACGGGCGTCTCGATGCCGCGACGGCGGAGATCGCGCAGGACGTCGAAGCCGTTGAGCCGCGGCAGCATCACGTCCAGCAGCACGAGGTCGAACGGCTCCTTCGCGGCGCGTTCCAGCCCGCTCTCGCCGTCCGCGCTCGATTCAACGGCATAGCCTTCCCGGGCCAGCCGGTCGGTCAGCGTCAGCACGAGGCCCGGTTCGTCCTCGACGAGGAGCAGCCGCTTCACGTCCGCGCGTCCGTCTCCCGCGCCATCGGCGCGCGCGATGGGGCCTCCACCTGACGTCCGAGGGGCGGCTCGGCGGCGGCTGGAAGCGTGACCACGAACTCGCTGCCCCGGCCGGGGACGCTGTGTACGGCGATGCGCCCGGCGTGGGCGCGTACGATCCGCCGCACGAGGCTGAGGCCGAGCCCGGCCCCCTGGATCTGCGCGGCAATGACCTCAGGCGCGCGATAGAACGGCTCGAAGATGTGCTTCTGCTCCGCTTCCGGGATGCCGATGCCGCGGTCGGCAATCGTGATCTCGACCTCGCGCGCCACGTGCCGCGCGCGCACGCCGATCCATCCCGCGCCGGCGCCGTACTTGATGGCGTTGCCGACGAGGTTCTGGATCAGCCGGCGAAGCGCCGGCTCGTCGCCAAGCACCGGCGGCAGCGACTCGGGGAGATCGAACTCGACGTCCAGGTGGCCTCCGAGGAGCGTCGCGGACTGCGCAGCGACCTCCCGCAACAGCGGAGCGAGGCCGACGGGCCCGAGCGCGAACCCGCGCTGGCCCGACTCGATGCCGGCGAACTCGAGGATCTGTTCGACCATCTCCGTCAGGCGGCGCCCTTCGTT
>Ga0209341_10005205_pt1 | contig 11827 bp, 13 predicted proteins | sample RifCSP13_2_FD_184020 | JGI IMG/M metagenome (GOLD analysis project Ga0209341, IMG submission 184020) | Soil microbial communities from Rifle, Colorado - Rifle CSP2_sed 13_2 (SPAdes) (version 2) | ecosystem: Environmental > Terrestrial > Deep subsurface > Rock core/Sediment | place: Rifle...
GTTTTGAGCCCATCGCGTATGCCGTTTCGCCACCCCGGCCGACCGATCGTCCAAGTCTAAGGCAGACGTTGACTCGTTTCACCCCTTGGACCCGATGATCACGCGGGCTTGCAGGCCCTGGCGGATCCCTCGGATCCGCACAGGAAGCCGGGTCCTGGAGTTGCCTGGGGCTCCCGCGACCAGCTCAGCTGGTGGGCCCGGGTCTACTTGTAGATCTTCAGTGCCTTCAGGATCCAGATGAGCACCACCGCACCCGCTACCGCCATCACGAGGCGCCCGATGGTGCCGAAGGCGCCAAGGCCGACGATCCCGAAGAGCCACGACCCCAGGGCGGAGCCCACTATGCCCACGACGACGTTGGCGATCACCCCCATCTGGGCGTTGGTCTTCATGACCATGCTGGCGAGCCAGCCGACGACACCCCCTACGATCAGCATCAAGATCAGGCTGCCCATCGCTTCCTCCGTTCAGGGTCCGCCGACGAGGGCTGGAGTGTAGCGCGTTTGGGGGTATCCTCGGCGGCGGTGCCGAGCATCTGGGACGAGGTGCGGCGCGACTTTCCCGGCCTCGCCGGCCGGGTCTACCTCAACGCCGCTGCCACCTCCCTCACTCCGCGCCCGGTGCGGGAGGCGGTCACGGCCTTCTACCGGGAGCTCGAGGAGGGCGGCGACCGCCACTGGGGCTCGTGGCTGGAGCGGCGGGAGACGGTGCGGAGAAAGGTCGCCCGCTTCGTGGGAGCGGAGCCGGCGGAGATCGCGTTTGTCTCCAACACCTCGACCGGGATCAACCTGATCGCCGACCTGCTCGAGGACGACGGGCCCGTGCTCTCGGACGAGCTCGAGTTCCCCGCCGTCACGCTGCCCTGGATCCACCGTGGGGTCACCGTGAGGTTCGTGCCCGCGGTCGAGGGCATGCTGCGGGTGGAGGCGTTCGCGGAGGGCGAAGCGCCACGGGCGGCCACCATCGCGATCAGCCACGTGCAGTTCTCGAACGGCTGCCGGCAGGATCTCGACGCGTTCGGCCGCATCAAGGGCAGCCGTCGCCTGGTCGTCTCCGCCAGCCAGTCCGCGGGGGCTTTCCCCATCGACGTGAAGCGCAGCCGCGTCGACGCCCTCGCCACCGCCGGGCACAAGTGGCTCTGCGCCGGCTTCGGGGCCGGCTTCTGCTACGTCAGCCGGGAGCTGATCGCCGCGCGGCCACCCCACGCGATCGGCTGGATGAGCAGCGAGCAGGCCTTCGCCTTCGACAACCGGCACTGCCGCATCGTCGCGACGGCGGCGCGCACGGAGGTAGGCTGTCCACCGTTCGGGCCGGTCTTCGCCCTCGGGGCGGCCATCGACTACCTGTCCAACATCGGCGTGGAGGCGATTGCGGAGCGGGTGCTCACCCTCAACATGTACCTGACCGTCCGACTGGCGCGGGAGAGCTTCGAGATCCTCTCTCCCGGCGGCGCGAGCCGCTCGGGGCAGACGCTCGTACGGCTGCCGGAGCCGGCGCGGGCGGCGGCGTTCCTTCGGCAGCGGGGGGTGCAGGTGACGGAGAAGCCGGAGGGGGTACGCATCTCGACGCACTTCTACAACCAGGAGTCGGACATCGACACCTGTGTCCAGGCGCTCGTCGCGTACCGGGAGCAGCTGCTGCTTTAGGGACGCTCGCCGGGGCTCGCCCGAGGAGGAGGATTGCCACTGCGCTTCCTGGCTGGTAAAATGCTGTCTAGCGCCCGTCCACCTTTCCCTGCAGGTCACCCACGCACGGCTGAGAAAGAGAGGGTCATCGTGGCTTTCCAGATCGGTGAGAAGGTCATCTATCCGAACCACGGCATCGGAGTCGTCGAGAGTATCCAGACCCGACCCACCCCCACCGGCAAGATCAGCCTCTACCAGCTCCGCATCCTCGCCAACGACTCGCGGGTCTGGGTGCCACAGCAAAACGCCGACGGCGTGGGCCTCCGCCCCGTGATCCGGCCCGCGGAGGTGCGCAAGATCTTCTCGCTGCTCGGCGACGGACGGGTCGAGCAGCCCGGGAACTGGAAGGGCCGCTTCAAGGAGAACTCGGACAAGATGCGCACGGGCAGCCTGTACGAGGTGGCGGTCGTCCTCAAGGGGCTGACGTTCCTCTCGCGCCGGAAGGCGTTGTCGTTCCGCGAGAAGCGCATGCTGGAACGCGCGAAGTTCCTGCTGGTGAGCGAAGTCGCCGAGGCCGAGTGCAAGTCTCGCCCCGCGGTCGAGGAGCGGGTGGACAAGGCCCTCGACCGGACCTTCGGGGTCCTGACGGCCAAGCCGAGGCAGCGGCCCGTGGCGTCGCCTCGACGCGCCAACGCCTGACCGTCGCCCTCGCCTATCCCCCGCCGTTTCCTTGACTTGGGGGGTTGTCCGGGCTAGAATCCGCCGGCTTTTCCCCCTCGGGACAAGCCCGAACAGAGCGGTGGCGAGATGTCCGAGCCGTCCAGAAGCGCGATGACAAAGGCGGACCTCATCGGCGTGGTGGCCAAGCGCCTCGACATCACGCAGGTGCAGGCGGGGATCATCGTCGAGGCCGCGCTCCGGAGCATCGTCTCCGCGCTCCAGGGCGGGCAGGAGGTCGAGATCCGGGGCTTCGGCAGCTTTCGCTTCCGCAACCGTGCCCCTCGCAAGGGGCGCAACCCCAAGACGGGTGAGAAGGTCGACGTCCCGCCGAAGAAGATCCCGTACTTCAAGATGGGCAAGGAGCTGAAGATCCTGCTCAACAGCACGCCGCCGCCCCCGAGGGAGGCGCCCGCTCCCGCCCCCGCGCGGGAAGGCTAGGCGCCTCTCGGCCGACCCGTAAGCCCGACTCTCCGGAGCCCGATGCAGGAGAAGCGCAAGACACCCCGCATCGCACCCTTCGTTGCCTCGTGCCGGTGCGTGGTGGGGGAGACGCGTGTTCCGGGCTTCCTCACCGACCTCAGCACGCACGGCGCGCGCATCCACTGCGATCTCGAGCCGCCGGCAGCGGGGGCGGCGCTGGTCATCGAGGTGCGGATCGCCCGACAGCCCACGCGCCTGCGGATCCCCGCCACTGTCCGGTGGGTGCAACCCTCGAAGCGCGGTGGGCACGTCTTCGGGGTGAGCTTCGACGGCATTCGCCCCGAAGAGCAGAAGGTCGTCGATTCCGTCGTCGCGGAGTTCCGCCGACGGGCCGCGCAGATCGCCTGAGCGGCCCGGATGGACGATCACCACGAGAGGCGTCGACCGGAGGCGAGCGGACCCGAAGCCGGGGCGGGGGGCTGGCTGACCCTGGGGGACGATGAGCTGCTCTACCGGATCGAATCGCTCCGCAGCGACCACGACCGGGACGGTGCGCTGCTGGCGATCGTGCGCAGCGACCGCCACTTCTTCATTCGGCAGGAGGCGGCGAAGAAGATCCGCGACCCCGAGCTCCTCAAGGCCTTCGACTCCGACCGCCACATCGGGCAGATCCTCGTCCGCCAAATGAGGCGGGTCGCCGACGTCGCCTATCTCGAGCGATTGGTACGCGAAACACGCCACCTCGAGGTGCGAAAGGCGGCCGAGGCCCAGCTCTGCCTGATCCGGGCCGCGCTCGCGCGCCGATCCTAGCCTTGCCGGCTCAGCGTGCCTCGTGGTCGCGCAGCAGCGCGTCCAGCGCCGCCTCGAGGCCGCTCGCCACGAGGTCGGGCCTGGAGGCCAGGAGGGCCTCGCGGTTGGGGAAGCCGCCGGGGATGCCCACCGCGAACGTCCCCGCCGCGCGCGCCATCTGCACGTCCTCCGGACTGTCGCCAACGTAGACGGCCTCGCGGGGAGAGACCGCAAGCCGACGTAAGGCGAGAAGCAAGGGCTCCGGATCGGGCTTGCGGCGCTCGGTGTCACCGCTGCAGACGACGGCGCCGAAGGCGCCCCCGAGACCGAGCACCCCGAGCTCGCGCCGCACGCGCATTCCGTCTCCGCTCGTCACGAGCCCCGGCCGTATCCCGCGCCTCGCGAGGCGGTCGAGTGCCTCGCGCGCCCCGGGGAGGAGCAGGCTCGGCTCGGCGCCGTAGCAGTCGATCCAGCGCCCGTCGGCCTCCGCCCATCGCTCGCGCGGGAGCCCCACCGCCTCGTACGTGCGGTACCAGTCGGGGGAATAGGTCCGCCGGAATCGTTCGTGGTCGAAGGCGATCCCGTATTCGGCGAACACCCGCTGGAAGCACCGGAAGCTCCTCTCCGCGGAGTCCACCAGCGTCCCGTCCCAGTCGAAGAGGAAGGCGCGAAAGCCGCCGTGGCTGCTCACGGCGCGGCAATGGTAACCCGGACCGGGCACTCCCCGCCCGCCCGCGTAGAATCGGCGCCGTGCCGACCTCGCTGCCGCACGAGCTCACGGGCCCGATCGCGCTCGTCGTGCTGGCCCTCCTGCCCGGCCTTCTCATCGTGCGATCTCCCTGGTGGACGGTGCCGTTCCTGTCCCTCGGCTTCTGGGAGGTCAGCTGGTGGTGGCCGATCGCCGGCGGCCACTCACGGGGCCGCTTCCTTCTCGCCGTGCTGTCCGCAGCCGGCGTCCTCCTCATCCCGCGCCTTCTGCCGAAGCGACGGGATGCGTCGGATCCCGCCCCCGCGGCGACCCGGCCGCAGGTCCGCTTTCCGAGCGGGCCGTCGATTCTGTTGCTCGGCGTGGCCCTTCTCACGCTCGTCCCGCTCATGACCGCTCGCCACGCGCCGGGTGGGGCCATGGCCTTCCACTCGCAGGCTGCACTCCTGCTCGTGTGGCGCGACGGTCTGCCGCTCTCGTACCAGCCGCTCCTGCCCGTCGCGCCTTTCGGCGCCCACGAGCCCGCGATGCCGCTCCTCGCGGCCGACGTGGCCCTCGTCTCCGGGCTCGACCCCGCCCGCAGCGTTCTCCTTGTGGCCCTCGGTACCACCGGCCTCCTGATGCTGGCGCTTTGCCCGCTCTACGCGAGGTGGACGACGCCCGCCCGAGCCGCCGTGGGCGCGGTCGCGGGCGTGGGCCTGGCGCCCTGGCCGACACCCGCACCCGGGCTCGGGGGTGGGGAGTCCGCGATGGCGTTGGCCTTCGGCGCGGCCGCGGCCGCCCTGCTCCTTGGCCACCGCTCGCGCTGGTCGGCGGCGGCGGCGGGGCTCCTCCTCGCGGTGTCGGCGATGGCGGGGCCCCTCCTGGCCCCGGCGGTGCTCCTGGGATCGCTCATCACCCGCCACTCCGGCGCTGTCGGCCCCGGTGCCCGCGGGCGCTTCCCGCTGGCCACAGGCCTCGCCCTGACCCTCGCGGGCCCGTACCTCCTGCGCCTCGGGCGGGCGGCCTCGCCGCGAGAGCTCGAGGCTGCGCTCGCCGATCTTCGCCCCTCGAGCGTGCTGTGCGCGCTCGGTGGCCTCTTGGTGCTCTCTCTGCTGCCGGTGCTGGCCTCGCGACTGCCACGCGGCCGATTGGGCCGAGACCGCATCGGCGCCGTCGTCCTCGGCGGGCTCGGCGCTGCCCTTATCCTCGCAAGGACGCTCGCGTGGGTCGAGGCCGGCCGGCTCCGGCCCGACGAGCTTGCGGCCCTCGAGCAGCTCGCCGTCACGACGCGCCCCCTCGACGTCGTGTGCGCGCCGGACGGCGTGGGGGATTGGGTTCCCTCCCTCTCCGGCCGAGCGGTCGGCGGTCCCGGCCCCTGGGTGCCTCCGGTCCTGCGCGAGGAGGCCGGCCGCGCCCCGGCCTGCACGGTCGATTGGATACCCGCTGCCCGCGGCCGGTGACATTCTTTGACCGCGACGGCGGAAACCTCGGTCGGTGGCGCTCGTAACTACAGTCGGACCGGGGGGAGCGAGGCGCTGCCGACGAGGTGACGGCGCGACCGGGTCGATCCAATGCCCCCAGATCGCCCCGTCTCGCGGACCGTCGTGTCGGGCGCCGAGCCGACTCCGGCCTTTTTCGGCTTCGTCATATCATTCGTGTCGACGGCTACGGGCCAATGGGGGGCGCGGGATGAGGGTCTGGCTGAGGCGCTTAGCCGTCCTGTTGCTGGCCGCGCTCGTCCTCTTCGTGTTCGGCTGGGTGCCGTACTTCCTGGGAGGATTGGCCACCGCCCGCCGATTCCGCTTCCCGGACCGCGAGAATGCGGGCGTGACCCCGGCATCGTTCGGCCTGGCCTACGAGGACGTCGCCTTCCGATCGGCCGACGGCGTCGAGCTCCGCGGCTGGTGGGTGCCCGCTCCGAAGGCGAAGGGCTCGGTCGTCCTCATCCACGGGCTGAACCGCTCCCGTCTGGAGATGGCCCGCAAGGTGCCCTTCCTCAACGCCCAGGGCTGGAACGCGCTCCTGTTCGACCTCCGACATCACGGGGAAAGCGGCGGCGACCGCACCACGTTCGGAGCGCAGGAGAAGGAAGACGTGAAGGCGGCGGCTCGCCTCGCCCGTGAGCGCTCGCCGGGGTCCGTCGTCGTCTGGGGCGTCTCCCTCGGCGGCGCCTCCGCCGTCTTCGCTGCCGCCGAGGACCCCACGGTGGCGGGGATCGTGTGCGACAGCAGCTTCCGGAGCCTGCGGGACACCGTGGGGCACCACCTGCGGCTCTTCCGCCGCTACCGCTGGTGGCTCCGCGTGGTGCCGAGCTGGCCGGTGGCGAGCGAGGTCGTGTTCTGGATCGGCCGTCGCGGCGGCTTCGATCCCGACGGCGTCGACGTGCGCGCGGCGGCCGGGCGACTCAACGGGAGGCCGGTCCTCTTCGTCGCCAACTCCGAGGACCCGCGCATGCCCAAGGAGATCGCCTTCGAGCTCCAGGCGGCAGCCGGCCCCGCCGCCGAGGTGCTGGTGGTGCCGGGCCGGAGCCACGGCGGGGCCTGGCGTGACGGGACCGCCGCCTACGAGACCGCCGTCGCCGCGCTGCTCGAGGCGGCGCGGGGCGTAACCGCTGCCACTCGCGTGGCGGCCCATTGATGAAGAGGAGCAGGAGCCCACGGTGAGCCACGATCAGCCGCACCACCAGCCGTTCCCCGAGGACGAGGAAGGGGCCCCCCGTCCCCAGCCGACCTCCTACACGATGGTCGAGCCACGGTTTCGGGACATCTACTTCCAGTTCTACAAGGAGACCTACAAGGCCTCCGTGCTCGACCGCAAGACGAAGGAGCTCGTCGCCCTCGCCGCGAGCCTGACCGCGAAATGCCAGGGTTGTCTCGAGGGCCACATCAAGAAGGCGCTCAAGTTCGGGGCCAGCCGGGAAGAGATCTCGGAGGCGATCGCCATTGCGATCGGAGTGAACGCGGCCGCGATCGTGGACCTCACGGACATCGCGGCCGAGAACATGCAGCTCTGCCTGTTCGATGGCACGAACGGCTCCGGATCCCGCCCCGGCGGCAGCCGCTAGTGTGACCGGGCGAAGGGGTCGCGCGGGAGCGCGCTCGTCGTTGATGAATGCCGGTTCCGTCCGGGTCGGTCAGGCCCGAGCGCGCGAGCGCGACCCCCGAGCCCCCTAGGCCTTGCTTCCGAGGTGCTCCATGACGGAGAGCGTGAGGATCTCGGACAGGGCGTCGAAGAGCGACTCGCCCTCCTCGGCGCTCGCGGCCGTGGGGTCGCCGAAGTAGGCGTCCTCGCCCCCGGCCTCGGCGAAGGTCTTCGCCCCTTTCTTGAGCGCCGCCGCCAGGCCCTCGATCGGCGGCAGGCTGATCCTCTCCTTCTCCCGCACCCGCTCCCGGGCACAGGCCATCATCAGTGAGGTCTCGAAGGTCCCGCCATGGTCGCCGGCGTTGAAGGCCTCGCCCAGCTTGTCCGCCCACCGTTTCTTGGCGAACTCGGTGAAGCAGACGCTCGCCCCCGCCTTCTTCGCCTCCTCCGCCGCCTTCTTCAGCGACTCGAGGTTCGCCGGCTCCTGATTGACGTTGACGAGGGCGATGGCCCGGAACGACTTCGCGAGCGCGACGCACACGTCGCGCACGAGGGCGATGGCGGTCTCCGGGGCGAGGCTTACCGTGCCCGGGAACTCGGCCCCGAGACGGGAGACGGAGAAGGTGACCGGGGGAGCGATGACGGCGTGGAGGCCGCGCTGCTTGAGCCTCGCCGCCCCGCGGCGCGCCATCTCGATTGCGATCACGGTGTCGGTCGTCACCGGGAGGTGGGGGCCGTGGGCCTCGGTCGTTCCCACGGGCAGCAGTGCGATCGCCCGCTCCTTGAGCGCGTGCTCCACCTCGGTCCAGCTCATCTCGGACATCAACAGGTTCTCGGCCATGGTCCTCGAAGGAAGCGGCTTCTCCTTCTCTCCTCTCTTCGCTTCTGGAAAGGGGTTTGGGGCTGGGGTCGACTCGATGCCGCCTTTTATAACCGATCGGGGCCCGTCATGTCACCCCGCATCCCGAGGCTCGAGGCGGCGATACGCTCCCGCGTGGTGGACGAGCGGGAGCCCCGGGGAGGCGGCGAGGGAGATGACCTCACCCACCCAGACCGTGTGGTCCCCTTCCTCGTGGAATGAGCGCACACGGCACTCCAGTTGCGCGAGCGCCCCCGGCACGAGCGGCATGCCATGCGCCCCCTCCGCGAGGGCGAGGGCGTGGAACTTGCGGCGTCCGGGGGAGGCGAAGCGCCGCGAGATCTCCTCCTGATCCACGCGCAGAACGCTCACGCCGAAGAGTCCTCGCGCACGCATCCCCGCGTTGGTGTCCGCGCGATGGTCGATGCACACGAGCACGAGCGGTGGCTGGAGGCTGACGGAGCAGAAGGCACTGACGGTCATGCCCAGCGGATGCCCGGCCGCGTTGCGGGTCGTGACCACCGTGACACCGCTCGCGAACTGGCCCACGGCCCGGCGAAAGGAAGCGGCATCCACCCCCGTCGGCATGCGTGCTGCCGTCATCGGCCCCGGGTCCGGTTCAGCTCGAGCTGGCCTGCCAGCAGCCCCAGCCGGAGGGCGATCCTGCCGAGTACGAGGAGCTGGAGGAGGGCGAGGGCCAGGAGCTGGCTCGTCCAGCCGCTCACGGAGAGCCGGGCGTCGACGCCCGCCCACGCCTTGAGCAGGAGCACGAGGAGCGCGATGACGGCCAAGTACTGGCCGAGAGCGGCGAAGAAGTGGCGGGCGCAGAAGCCGAGGCTCGAGAGCAGCGCGAGCGCGGCGCTCTGCCTCTCCTCCCGGACCACGATCACCTTGGCGTACGAGGAGAGCATGTGGACGAGGATGAGCACGAGGATCAGCAGCGCGTGGCGGCCGAAGCCGAGCGCGAGGGCGGTCGTCTCCGACACCGCCGCGAGGGCGCGCTCGTCCAGCCAGCGGGACAGGGGTGCGTTGAGGGCGAAGACCAGGGCGGCGAGGAAGAGCGCGAGCAGGCTCACCCTCAGGATCCGGGCGAAATAGAAGCCGCAGCCGTGGACGAGGCCCCGGAAGGTCCATCCCCCCTGCGGGGTGCGGAAGACGCCGAGGAGGCCGCCGGCGAGGAACGCCTGCGCGATCAGGTAGAGCGCCCCCAGGGCCAGCACCGCGGGGTCGATCGCCACGACGGGGTCGTCGCTCGGCGCGTCGTCGGCCCTGGTCCGGCGGGCGAAAAGCCCCGCCGGCAGGTGGCCCCGCAGCAGCAGATCGACGTTGCGGAAGGCGAAGCCGGTGCCGAGGATGTCGGGGCCGAACGTCCTTGCGAAGCCCTCCTGCTCCTCCGCCCAGCGGCTCCACCAGTCGTGGTCGAAGCCGTACATCATGTCGACCGAGGCCCCACGGTGAGCGAGGTCGCGCTCGAGCTGGACCGCGAGCGGCACCGCGAGAAGGAGGGCGAGGCCGAGGTTGACGGCGAGGAGGAGGACGACGAGGCCCCAGTTCCGAGCCACGGAGCGGAAGCCTTCCCCCAGCGTCGCGAGCACGGCCCTCACCCCAGCAGCGTATGCAGCTCCAGCAGGTTCTGGAGCCAGAACATCCAGCGTGCCGCCCACTTCGTGGCCGCCCGCCGCGCGGCCCCCTCGGCCTCGACCCACACGTTGTTCGCGGGATCGACGTCGAGGGCGATCCGCCGCCGCGGATCCACCACCGCCCGCACCACCTTCGCCCCGGGGTAGCGGAAGCGCCGCCAGCGGTCCTTCCCGTCCCAGCTCTCGGCGACGCGGCGGCCATCCGCAAACCACACGGCGATGTCGACCGGCATCCGCACCTCGCCCCGCCGGGTCACGGTCACCGTCGAGTCCCGGGGACCGGTCTCGTCATCGCGATCCCCCCCCTCGACCGGGTGCAGGACGAGTCGGCCGTCCGGCCCCTCCGCCCAGCCTTCGATCCTGCGTGACCGCTCGTTCTGCGCCTCAATCGCGTAGTCGCACCGGCCGCTCGAGAAGAAGGTCTCGTCGAAGAACCAGCGCCAATCCTGCCCTGTGACCTCGTTGACGGTGGCGATGAAGTGCTCTGTCGTCGGATGGGCGAATCGGAAGCGCCTTGCGTACGTCCGGAGGATGCGCGTCATGGTCTCGTCGCCGAGCAGGCCCTCGAGGGTCTGGAGCGTGAGCGCGGGCTTCCCGTAGGAGTTGAGCCAGTAGGACTCGCGGTTGCGGTAGGCCCAGCCGGGCCGGGCCATGACGTCGACCTCGCCCGTCTCGCGAATGCCGGCAAGGCGCTCTGCCCCGCGCGCGATCGTCACCCCCGGAGCGACGACCGGCCAGCCGGAGCGGCCGCCGGGGCCGAAGTACCGCCGACCCCAGCCCATTGGCCCGAGGGCGTGATCCATCGCCTTCGCGGTCATGTACGTGTTGAAGCCCTCGTCCAGCCAGGCCTCCTCGAACTCGTTGTTGGCGACGAGCCCGTACCAGAACTGGTGGCCGGCCTCGTGGATCGTCACCGACTCCGGGCTCCGCAGAGGGGGCGGGGCGAAGACCGTCGTGCCTCCCGTGAAGAGCGTCGGGTACTCCATCCCCCCTGACGCCGAGCCCCACGCCGGATCCACGACCGTGATCTGCGCGTAGGGGTAGGGGGCCGACCACGCGCCGTAGCTTCGGAGGGCGATCCTCGTCGCCTCGACGTAGCGGTCCGACAGGTGCGCGTGCTCGGGCTGGACGAGGAGACGGATGTCCACCTGCGGGTAGCCGGGGTCGTCGAACCGCGCCCGCCTCTCGACAAAGCGGCGGCTCGCGGTCCAGGCGAAGTCGTGGACGTCCTCTTGAACGAAGCGGTGGGTCTCGGTCCCATCCGGGTTGGGGGTCTTCTCCTCGAGGCGCCCCGTCGCGCCGACCACGAGGTCGCGGGGCACGGTCAGCCGAACGTCGTAGACACCGAAGTCGGCGAAGAACTCCGTCCACGGATAGAAGGGGTGGCAATTCCACTCCCCTTTCCAGTGGACGCCGATCTTGGGGAACCATTGCACGATGAAGTGGTAGTCGTGGACCCAGCCCGCGCGGCCCACGTGGCCTTGGGGGATGAGGGCGTCCCATTCGATGGCGAAGCGGGCGTTTTCACCCGGAGAGATCGGCTTTGCGGTGCGCACCTCCATCACCGTGCGGTCCTCCACGTTGCCGTCCTCGTGAAGGTAGCGGAGCGTGGGCGTGAGGTCTTCCTCGGGCGGGCCGAGGAGACGGACCGAGCGGACCTCGGTCCAGCCCCAGCTCCGGTCCGTCCGCCGCCGGTTCCAGGGCTCGCGGCCACTCTGTCCACGGGCGCTGGTCGAGAGGGAGTTGCGGAAGGCGTTCCAGTAGAGATGGAACGGGAAGGTCGCGAGGGGCCGGTCGGCAGTGTTCCGCCACTCGAGCACGAGGCGGCCCGCGATCGTGCGTGACTCCGGGTCGAGCCGCGCCTCGATCGTGTAGCTGGCGGTGCGCGGTGAGCGATCGGGCAGGGGGGGGAGCCCGGCGTCCTCCGCGGGCAGCGGGGGCAGCGGTCGGGGCAAGGGCGTCGGCGCGTCGGCGCGCGTGGGCAGGAGCGCGAGGGCGAGAGCCA
>Ga0209341_10005207_pt1 | contig 11824 bp, 10 predicted proteins | sample RifCSP13_2_FD_184020 | JGI IMG/M metagenome (GOLD analysis project Ga0209341, IMG submission 184020) | Soil microbial communities from Rifle, Colorado - Rifle CSP2_sed 13_2 (SPAdes) (version 2) | ecosystem: Environmental > Terrestrial > Deep subsurface > Rock core/Sediment | place: Rifle...
AGTTTTATTCAGCATGGTAAATGCAATTGGAAACCTACCAATATTTTCTGATTTAACTCAGCATATGGATAAACCTACACGAAATTATGTTTACAAAGTAGCTGTGCTTACAGGAGGCACTATAGTTTTATTATTCGCTTTGTTTGGTGATTTTATGCTAACAAATATATTTGAAGTTGATACCGCTTCCTTCAAGATCGCCGGAGGGATCTTAGTATTCGTTGTTGCAGCAAGAGGTGTAATATTGGGAGTAAAAACTTTAAGTTCACCAGTTTCCGAAGATAAAAGCATAGCGGTCTTCCCTCTCGGTTTTCCTTATTTAGCAGGGCCGGGAACAATACTTACAACAATTTTACTTTTTCAAAACAGTGATATCTTAATCACAGTATCATCTGCTGTACTTGTGTATTTAACTATCTTACCAATCTTAACCTTAGCCCCTCTTGTAACACGTGTTTTCGGTCAGTTGGGGGTTTCTGTCTTGTCGCGAATTCTTTACATATTTATAAGCGTAAAAGCTGTTTATTTTGTACTTCAAGGGGTAAGTGAATATTTAAAAACGCTTCGATAGTCAGCCAGTTAACATACTAACACTTATATTTTACGAAGTATTCCGTTTATTATGTCAGAACAAACCAAATAGTTTTAGAATTACTAAAATGGTTCCAAGTATTAATGATCCGAATAAGAAAGCCGCATAAATAAAAGTATTATCATCTTTTTTGTTTTCTTCTGGTTGATTGGTTTTCTCGCTTTTCATTTTTAACTCCATTTCAAATTAAAATTAATTCGACGGGATTTAACAAATAGCCTGACTTTAAGGAGTAAACTACATGGCTATCTGTGATAACTATAGGTAACTACAACTCAGTGATTGAGTGTATTAAATTTTATGTGTAATGGTTATGCTAATGGAGGAGCTTTATTGAAAGGAAGAATTGATAACAGTTTAACAGGTTTGGTGTCAAAAGTTGTGCAGAAGAAAGCTACTGAACGATTTACGTTTGAAAAACTAATATGATCATCTTGAAGGCAATCTAGTAATACATTATGATTAACATTTAGTATATGTTTTGGCAGAGACGTCGTAATATAGATTGATCTTGCAGGATTGCTGTTCTTTGCGGTTTTAAAGATCTTATCTTTTAAGGAATTGCTGTACTGGTATTCGGTTAGCTGAACATAACCACAGAAAAAATAAACAGCAATTAGGATGATATTGAAAAACCGAAGCAACAAATTATTTTCTCACAAATAATATTTTATTTAAAATATATACAATTTAATTCACTAATTCAACCTAAAGTCTTAATTCCTATATTCCGCTAATTGAAATATAACGGAATATTTCTCAAGTACCTTATCAGATCCTTCGCATATTGTAAGATTGGTTTACTGCTATTGTTCTACTCATTTATTAATATTTTTCAAGTAATTTAAGATGGATTGTGCGTCTTCTTGATAAAAGCAGTCATTCTTTAGATTACAAATGAAATTTTATATAATCATTTTTAAGAAAGAAATTAGTAGAGTTTTTTATCTTTGCACTAACTATTTCCTAAATAATGAAATTTCTATTTAAGTACTTAAAAGTCAATTCAAAATTATTAATTAAGAAAAGTTTACTTTTTCTGAAACTCCGTGTTGAGTTTAAAACCTTCGTTATCCTCTTGAGCATAGTTGTAGGTATCATATCTGGTCTTGCTGCAGTATTGCTAAAAAACATTGTCCTCTTCATTCACCAAGAGCCGCCAAAAATTTTTAGTGATTTAGGAATAAATTTTTTACTTCCGCTTACTCCGCTCCTTGGAATTATTCTATCTGTGATAGTAACAAAACTTTTCTTCAACGGAAAAATAACTGTTGGATTGAGTAATATCATTTATAGAATTCTCAGAAAATCATCTGATATTCCTAAGCAGGATTTGTTTTCACATTTATTAACAAGCGGCATTACAATTGGTTTTGGAGGATCAGCAGGATTAGAAGCACCGATTGTTGCAACCGGTGCTGCAATAGGATCAAATGCAGCGAAGGAAGTCAAATTCAATTACCAGATTAGAACTCTATTACTTGCTTGTGGTTCCGCTGCCGGTATCTCGGCAATTTTTAATAGTCCTATTGCAGGAGTCATCTTTGCCTTTGAAGTATTACTGCCGCAATTTTCCATTGCTTCGTTCATTCCTTTACTTATTGCTTCAGCATCATCAGCAGTTTTATCAAAATTTTTATATAGCGGACAATTATTTTATCTAGTAACTCAAGGATGGCAGATTGAGGCAGTACCTTTTTATATTCTTTTAGGAATTCTTTGCGGATTTGTGTCGTTGTATATGATAAAAGCTACTTATCTATCCGAAAAAATATTTAATAAATACTCAAACAAATTGTCAAAGGCTTTAATTGGCGGACTAATTTTATCAGTTCTAATATTTTTCATTCCGCCTCTGTATGGAGAAGGATACAGTAGCGTAATAAATTTGTTATCGGGAAAGTATGAGTTAATCTTAAAAAATAATTTATTGCTTAATTTTTTAGATCAAAATCTAGCTATCATTTTGTTTTCCTTTCTGATTATTTTCTCAAAAGTAATTGCAACCTCATTAACTCTTAACTCAGGTGGAAACGGAGGAATTTTTGCACCATCTTTGTTTACAGGTGCATTTACTGGATTCCTACTAGTAAGTTTACTCAAATACATGGGGGTCGCTGATCTTAACCACCCAAATTTCATAGCTGTTGGTATGGCTGGAATATTAAGTGGGGTTTTGCATGCTCCATTAACCGGAATATTTCTTATCGCTGAAATTACCGGCGGTTACAGTTTGATTGTTCCTTTAATGATTGTAAGCGCTTTATCCTTTTTCATATCTAGATATTTTCATCCGTACTCAATTTATACAGCCGCGCTTGCGAGAAGAGGAATTGAGTTCAGATCGGAGAAAGAAAAGTATTTTATTCAGCAAATTAATATCACCGAATTGGTTGAAACGGATTTTACAAAAATTTTACCAAATATGACTATCGGGAATCTCATGAAAAATATTGTCACCACTAAAAGAAATATTCTCCCAGTCGTTGATGAATATGGAAAACTCTTGGGTGTAATAACTCTGAATGATATCAGAGAAGTGATGCTGCATTCTGAAGTTTATAATGTCCTCTTAGCTTATGAAGTAATGAACCCAAACTTTTACACGATTGAGATAAATTCTGATATGAACCAACTGCTGGACATCTTTGAGCAAGAACAAATTTGGAATGTAGCTGTTACTAAAAAAGGTAAATATGTGGGTTTTATTTCCAAATCAAATCTGTTTAATAGGTATATCTCCGCCTTTTCCGACCATGAGAAGGAAACAATTTAATATGCATGCAAGCAAATGATTAATAATTTTATTAGTGTATTCTAAAATCAATTTTTAAATTATCTCAGCCATTTTTATTCAATCTTACAAAAAGTAAAAAGTATTGATGGAACTTCTCAGTTGAAAACAGAATCAATTCCAAGCTTACTAAATAGCAGCTTTGATCGTTTGATGATTAAGGTGACAACAAAACACTGTCTTTCTTAATCACCTGACTTTTTATATACTCAAAATAAATTGAAAAAGATTAGGATTTGGAAATACGAACTAAATCACAGTATTTAATTATTTTCTAAACTAAAATTTTAAAATCTCACATGATGAAAACCACAAAATTATTTAATGAATTTTTTCAGAGTGAAAAATCTTCAGGGGTAGTTTTACTTATATGCAGTATACTATCTATTATAATTGCTAATTCATTTGCCGGCCAGAGCTATACTAATTTTTGGCATTCAAATATCATTTCAAAACCATTAGAATTTTGGATAAACGATGGTTTGATGACTATTTTTTTCCTTTTAGTCGGTCTTGAGATTGAAAGAGAAATTTATATTGGTGAGTTATCAAATGTCAAAAAATCTTTATTACCTGTTTTTGCAGCTGCGGGAGGAATGTTAGTTCCTGCATTAATTCATTTCTCACTAAATCATGGGACCAACTATCAAAGCGGATTTGGGATTCCAATGGCAACCGATATTGCCTTTTCGCTTGGAATTCTTTCCTTATTAGGTAATCGCGTTCCGGTATCTCTTAAAATATTTTTAACGGCATTGGCAATCATTGATGATTTAGGCGCTATTTTAGTTATAGCATTATTTTATTCAACAGGTTTTTCCATTACATACTTTAGTTTTACAATTTTGATATTCATTGTGATGCTTATTTTAAATCGACTTAAATTTCAAAAGATATGGGTGTATTTAATTCTTGGTGGCATCATGTGGTTTCTTATGTATAAAACCGGAATTCATCCCACCATTACTGGTGTCTTGTTAGCTTTTGCTATTCCCTTCGGAAGCGGTAATGAACAATCTCCATCGTATTCTTTACAGCATTTCTTGCACAAACCTGTTGCTTTTTTTGTTCTCCCCCTCTTTGCTTTAGCTAACACGGCAATTCTTTTACCCTCATCAATTGTTGGTTCCTTTACTAATTCAAATAGCTACGGAATCATCCTTGGATTACTGCTCGGTAAACCTTTAGGGATTTTTATTTTTTCTGTTCTTGGGGTAGCTGTCGGTTTATGCTCTCTTCCAAAAGAGATAAAGAAAACACATCTTATTGGAGTTGGGCTACTTGCGGGTATCGGATTTACTATGTCGATATTCATAACACTTTTAGCATTCAGTGAAAATAGTACTATTGTTAGTTCTAAAATTTCTGTATTGATTGCTTCTATTTTAGCTGGGTCATTAGGATTTCTATGGTTATATATTACTTTACCTATCGGAAAATTTACATCAGAAGATTTTGATTAACATTAATAAACATTATGAAGTAAGATGGCGAACAAACTGAACAACAAGTGCTGCTTTTTCAAACGTACATTTTAGTGTTGGATTGGTGGATGATCTAATTTTTTACCAATCAATAAAATTTACTTTAGATCAATGCCATTATTCAACTTCACGATATATTTATCAGTTCTTCTATCCAACCAATTTAACACACTCCCAGTTTACCAATGTTTCTTGAGTAGTCCAAGATCAATATCATCGGTAATAACAGTTTCAATATTTGGGGTCGTCTCCGCCTGGATAGCATCTCTAGAAAATGGGATATCTGCTGGAGTAAAAATTGCTGATTGAGCATGATGAATGTCAACATTGTCGACAGATGGAAGATTTCCAACGCTTCCTGCAATTACTGAAAAAATATGATTCTCTATACATCTTTCCTGTGCACAATATCTCACTCTCAAATATCCATATCTTTCATCAGTGCAGAATGGCAAAAAGACAATTTGTGTTCCCTTATCAACTGCTATACGACTTAAATCATGAAACTCGATGTCATAGCAAATCTGAATTGATATTTTTCCTTTATCTGTATCAAATACTTTAAGTTCACTGCCTGGTTTTAGAGCGATCTGCATGATACAAGAAGCAAGCTGAATCCTCAATAAAATATTAAGAGCAATACTGCTTAACGGCAGGTTATTTGTTTTTCTTGTTAATATCTTGTAATCAATGCAACATTTTGGAATTCATCTAATTCATAACCTTCTAAAAATACAATATCACCACCAAATGATAAATTTTGTTCAATCATTTCATCAATAATATCATCTATTACTCCTTTTTGATCTCTTTCCAATTTCTCGACCAATAAAATTTCGCCACCCACTAAAAGGGCAGGCTGATAGAACCCTTGTTTTACAAATAACGTTTTCCCTCTTCCTTCTTGAATGGCTGTCCAAATTCCATTAAAATCGCTCAAAAATTTACCTGAAGAAATAGACTTTTTCAATTCAGCAATTCTGTTAGTATTTTTCTCTTTGATGAGTTCTAAGATTACTTTCCAAGCCTCAGGAACGATGTGATGGGCTTTTTCATCGTCTCGATTTCGGTTGATATGTCCTATAATCAAATCTTTTTTATCGGTTACCTTCAGATAGTGATCTATATTCCGGGTTTCGGTAGCAAGAAAAACAGGTAATGGTTGGTCTTTAGTAGTTTCCCAAATGATTTTATCTACTTGGTTAAAGAATTCTTCTATGAGTTTATCTTGCCCTTTGTTGGTAAAGAGTTTTTCCTTATCGGTTTTGTAATTTAAATTGGTTATCGGAAATTCTCCTTTTTTTTCTTCAATTACCTTGTCATTGTATGCCTCAATGAGTCTAGCCTGTTTACGGCTCAACACCAAAACATAGTAGGCATACTCCTGATGCATCGCTCTGACGAGGTCTCTGGTGGCAAAGGTATCATCTATGACTACGCGATCTTCTACTGCTATGGGTAAACGGGTAAAATCTGCAAAATGCCGATTAGCAAAGATGATAAGACTTTCCAAATTGTAATTATGGTCTAAGTTATTAGATAATTCATTCATGTTTTTTATGATGGGTTCTGAAAACTTTCTGTCATAACCTTTTAATAATCTTTCTTCTGCATTTTTAATTAAATTTTTTAGATTAATCAGGTCTTTTTGATTGTTGGGTTTTGTGCGGTGTGTATTCATAATAATGGATACACAGCCTTCTACATAAATGTCTTTTACTTTTTTTAATAATGGGTTCATATTGTTAATTATTTAAAAAATATTTTAAAGTTTTATCTTTAATTTTGTCGAAATATTTTTGCGCAAGTTGTTTTTCTCCACGCACAAGATAAAGTCGGTATAAATCTGCATAACTTGTGTCTTTAGAAATAGACTTAAGATAGTTTTTTTTATTATTAATTTTTCTTCCAGGAGTCATTTTATCCAATTTATCTATTTCATCCTTCGATATATTGTGTTCAAAAATATTTTCCAAAATTCACCTCTAGGAGATTTTCTATATATTACTCAACAATTTTACCATTTAATATAACTTTAGTCAATTCAAAGAAATTCTGTTCTAGTTGCCTCCATTTTCGCCGGAGCATTAGGATTTATATGGTTATATATTAAATTACTGGCCAAGAAATTTACAAAAGAAGATATATAATCAAAAAATAAGAGAAAAGTTCATAATGCAAAATATTAATCTCAAGGAATTTGAAACAAATATTATACTCCGGCAATTGACGGAATCTGATTATGAATCAGTTGTCTCTCTGCAGTTGAAATGTTTCCCTCATATGAAACCATGGTCAAAAGAACAATTCTCTAGTCAAGTTTCCACTTTTCAAGAAGGCCAATTATGCGTACAGTTTCAAGATAAAATTGTAGCATCATCAAGCAGTCTAATATTAGATTTCTCGCTTTATTCTGAGTGGCATAGTTGGAGAGAAATTGCCGATGAAGGTTTTATTCGGAATCATACACCGAGTGGGAATACACTCTATGGAATTGAAATCATGGTTGATCCTGAATTCCGAGGATATAAGTTAGCTCGAAGATTGTATGATGAAAGAAAAGAAATTGCAAAGAGATACAATTTAATGCGAATAATTCTTGGTGGTAGAATACCTGGATATTACAAATATGCAGATCAAATGACCGCTAGAGAATATATTGACAAAGTAGTTAATAAAATTCTTATTGATCCTGTCTTGACTACTCAAATTTCCAATGGATTCGTAATCAAACGATTAATACCCGACTACTTGAAAAGCGATGTGGAGTCAAAAGGATATGCAACATTTCTTGAATGGACAAATCTTGATTACATGCCTGATACTACTCGTAAATTTATTCCTACTACACCGGTAAGAATTTGCTCTGTTCAATATATGATGAGAATATTAAAAGATTTTGACGAGTTTGCAAAACAATGTGAATATTTTGTCGATGTTGCATCTGATTATCGTTGCGATTTTATACTTTTCCCGGAAATTTTCACAACTCAACTTCTTTCATTTCTCCTGCCCGAACGCCCTGCTGTTGCTATGCGAAAATTATCCGAGTTTACGCCTATGTATTTGGATTTGTTTACTAAATTATCGGTGAAATACAATATTAATATAATTGGCGGCTCACATTTTACTATTGAAGAGGATAATCTGTATAATATTTCCTACTTATTTAGAAGAGACGGAACTTTAGGAAAACAATATAAACTTCACATTACTCCCAATGAAAGAAAGTGGTGGGGTGTAAAACCCGGCAATAAATTAGAAGTTTTCGATACGGATAAAGGTAAAATTTCTATTCAAATATGTTACGATATTGAATTCCCCGAATTAGGTCGAATTGCCGTTGAAAAAGGAGCTCAGATAATTTTTGTTCCATTTGCAACAGATGAACGCTATGCATACTTAAGAGTTCGATATTGTGCGCAGGCAAGGTGTATTGAAAATCATGTATTTGTTGCCATTGCTGGAAACGTTGGCAATTTGCCTTCGGTTGATAATCTTGATATTAACTATGCTCAATCTGCAATATTTACTCCTTCTGATATACCTTTTACTAGAGATGCAATACAGGCAGAAGCCACACCGAATATTGAAACTATAATCATCGATGATGTTGACTTAGAATTATTAAAACGACAAAAGCAGACTGGGGCCGTTTTGAATTGGATGGATAGGAGAAAAGATCTTTATGATATCGTTTACAAAAAGTAAATGACAGTTAACTCTTTTATAAAACAAGGGAACATTGGAATAAAAATGCTAGTCTTCAAATAATTATTATGAGGTAAAAATGAGAAACCCTGAAAAAAAATCAGAACAAAGAGAATTGCATATATCCAGTATAGTCGATAGAAGTAATTATCTTCGTGCTTTGATAATTCTAATTAAGCAGGATAAGAATGTATGGGATCATGAAATGAAATTATTCTTTAAAGAAGGAAGTTCTCTAGGCTTTGAGAAAAATTTCTGCGAACATTCTCTTAACAACTTACTGTTAAACATTAATATTGATCCAGAGCCCCCAAAGTTCTTTGACAAAAAAAATGCTAAGAAATTATTAATTAAAGGAATTCAAGTAATTAATTATGATATAAAAATCCATCCTGAGAAATTAGCGTTTTTAGAAGCGGTTGCAAAAAACAATGGTTTATTACAAGAGTGGCAAATTGATTTAATTAAGAAAATAAAAATAAATTAATATTAAACATTTTAAATTTAACCGATTACTCAGGCAATTTTTTTCAACTATCTAGATACGCACTTGACATAAAAAGACAATACTGACACGGTAAAACCCGCACTGCTGTTAATAAATATTTCTTTTCTTTTGAATTAACTCGAGTAATCTTTATTTTCATTTTAACAAAATGCGGAAAATATTGATGGAAACTCGCCCAAAGAAGACTCATCTGGTTCGAGGTTTAGGTTTAACAGCGGCAATGATGATCGTTGCCGGTTCAATGATCGGTTCAGGTATATTCAGAAAACCCGCCACAATGGCTGGTCAATTGATGTCACCTGAATTATTAATTATTGTTTGGATTGCTGCAGGAATAATCACGTTCATTGGTGCATTAACAAATGCTGAGATTGCAGGCATGATTGATGCAACCGGCGGTCAGTACGTTTACTTCAGAAAAATGTACGGCGACTTCATAGCATTTTTATACGGTTGGTCTATCTTTGCGGTCATTCAAACCGGTAGCCAAGCTGCGATTGCATATGTCTTCGCAGAATACCTCGGATATTTTTTCAAATATCCTCAGCTTCCTCAATCATTTCAGGATTTTTCTATATTCATGCCGTTCGTTGGAGATATTCATCCCTTTCTGGATTTCGGAACCAAAGCAGTTGCTATCCTTTGTATACTCTTTTTAACAGGAGTAAATTATTTGGGAGTGGTGTTTGGAGGAATAGTACAAACGATAGTAACATTTATCAAAATCGCTTCAATTATAATTTTATCTTTACTTCTATTCACATTTGGACAAGGCAGCTATGCTAATGTTTACTCCGGCTTTAATATCCCGGCTGAGACCATAACTAACATCATTTCGGTAATTGGCTTAGCATTGGCAGGAGCTTTCTGGGCTTATGATGGATGGAACAATGTTACATTCGTTGCAGGTGAAGTTAAAAATCCCCAAAGGAATATTCCTTTAGCATTGCTTTATGGAACATTGATTGTGATAGCGGTTTATATTCTTATCAATATTGCTTTCCTTTATGTTCTGCCAATTGATGAAATGTCCAAATCTCCATTGGTTGCGGCAAGTGCTGCAGAGAGAATATTTGGAGTGAATGGCGCATCAATAATTTCTATTGCAGTTATTATCTCAACTTTTGGTGCTTTGAACGGAAGTATTTTGGCGACAGCAAGAGTTCAATTTGCAATGGCAAGAGATAGATTATTTTTTTCGCCCCTCGGAAAAATTCATCCTAAGTTTGGAACACCTCATGTCTCATTGATCATTCAGGGTGTTTGGTCTTGTGTTCTGGTTTTATCAGGATCATTCGACACAATTTCCGATTATGTAATTTTTGCCGCATGGTTATTTTATATGCTTGGTGCATATGGAGTATTCGTGCTTAGAAAGAAAATGCCGGAAGTTAATCGTCCTTACAGAGTTTGGGGATATCCATATACACCAATCATTTTTATTATATTCTCTTTTCTCTTTCTGGTTAACTCAATTATTTCTGATACACAAGATGCAGCAATGGGTTCAATTTTGATTCTGAGCGGACTGCCGATTTATCTTTATTGGAAGTATTATGCCAAAAAAAATAATATTTCTGAATGAGAATATTATTATTCCCATTCTCATCACGATTTATCGTGATGTCACTTTTATAATTGGAAGCTTTTGAAACTTTCAAGCGTTTTCCAATTGAAAACCGTTGAAACGGTTCATGTCTTACATTTGTTTCATAAGATCTGCATGATAAATCATGCAGAGAATGGGATGGTAGCTTTTCCCATTCTCATCACGATTTATCGTGATGTAATTATAATAATCATAAAATTATGTAACGGTTTCAACCGTTTTTTATCATTAAAAAAATAAAGGGAATGTGAAATGTCTTTACGTTCTTACAATAAAATATGGATTCATTTCATTTGGGAGACCTTTGATGGTGAAAAAATATTTTCAAAAGATCAAAGGAAGGAAATTTCAAATCTGCTTTATGATTACTGCAAAGAGAAAAAAATCTTTATGAAAATAAATTTTGTAAATGCTGATCATGTACATGCGTTACTTGATTTGCCAACAAATCTAACCGTGGAAGACTGCATAAAATTATTAAAGGGCGCCTCTTCATTTTACATTAATAAAAATAGAATCATCAAAACGAAATTTTCTTGGGGAAAGGGCTATGGAACTTTTTCTGTATCTGCATCACAAGTAAATACGGTTGTTAGATATATAAAAAATCAAGAAGAACATCATAGAATAAAAAGTTTTACTGAAGAATATGAGCTATTCATAAAAAAATATGAAACTGATACTTTTGAAAACCGTTAAAACGGTTCAGCGGCTGTTGATGCTTCGATATATCTGCATGATAAATCATGCAGAGAATGGGAGGAAGATTTCCAAAATATAAATTTTATGCAGGATAATTTTTCCATTCTCATCACGATTTATCGTGATGTTGATTGATAATATATTAAATGAAAGAATGGTTTTAACCATTTATTAAATATTAACTTTTCAAAAACATTTTATGCCTAAAAAATTTGTAATAATTGATGCAATGGCTTTAGCTTATAAAGCATATTTTGCATTTATCAGCCGTCCACTATCGACAGCCAAAGGTGAACCCACATCTGCTGTGTTTGGATTTGTAAGCCAGCTAATAAAAATATTGGAAGATACAAAACCTGATTACCTTGCCGTTGCTTCCGACTCAAAAGAAAAAACTTTTCGACACGAAGAATACAAAGAGTAC
>Ga0209341_10005208_pt1 | contig 11822 bp, 13 predicted proteins | sample RifCSP13_2_FD_184020 | JGI IMG/M metagenome (GOLD analysis project Ga0209341, IMG submission 184020) | Soil microbial communities from Rifle, Colorado - Rifle CSP2_sed 13_2 (SPAdes) (version 2) | ecosystem: Environmental > Terrestrial > Deep subsurface > Rock core/Sediment | place: Rifle...
TGGCATCTGGTCACGCGGAGGCGCGAGGAGTCGAACCCCGCGGATCGCAGTGCGATCCACCACCGGTTTTGAAGACCGGGGAGCCCACCGGGCGCTCGGACGCCTCCGTGCCCCAGGCTACCCGCGTCGGCGGCGGTCACCACTCGCGGTCACTCTCGCCACAGAGAGTGTTTCACGGGAATAAGATGGCGGCGTGTCCATGGGAGTGGATCGTGCAGTCGTCGGGGCGACCGTCGGTGTGTCGCTGCACCGGCGCCGCCTCGCGCTCGGGGTGAGCACGGCCCGCCTCGCCGAGGAGATCGGGGTCCGTCCCTCCGACATCGGGCGATGGGAACGGGGCGATGCGATCCCGCCGCCGACGCGGATCCGGGCGATGGCCCGGGTGCTCGGATTGGATCAGGCGATGATGCTCTCCTGGATCGCCGATGCCGAACCCGCCGTCGACGAGCCCACGGCCGGAGACGCCGTCGACATCATGATCGATCTCGCACCGCCCGATCCGTTCGTTGTGATCACCGATAGGTCCCATCCGGTGGACGTGTCGGTCACCAGGAGCCTGCGTGTCCCCAAACCGACCGCGACCCGACCTCCGGTGCGCCCGCGCCCCGTCGCGTCGGTGTTTCCGGCTCCCACCATGTCCCTCGAGGCGGACCGCCACGTGTACTCGCCGGTGGCGGGGTTTCCCCGCGAATCACACCCACACCTGAGCGCCGCGGCCCGGATGGTCCGGGTCATCATCGCCCTCGCCGCACTCGGTCTCGCCCTCGCCTGGGCGCTCGATCAACTCGGCCACGGTCTCGGAGACCTGCTCGACCTGTTCGGCGGGCCGGACGCCATTCCCGGCTAGGGTCGCCGGTCTGTGACCCATCCGGTTCGCGTCGTCGTGGGCCCACTCGGAGGCACCGGTATCGCCGAGGCCATCGCCGCGGTCGATGGGATCGAGGCCGTGATCGTGCGCGACATCGCGGAAGTGCCGGCGGCTCTGGGCGAGGCCCCGATCCTGGTCACCTTCCACTGGTCGGACACCTGGATGGCTCCCGGTCTGCGCTGGATCCAATCGGTCTCCGCCGGCACCGATCAGTTCCCCCTGGCCGCGCTCGCCGCCAACGGTACGGCGCTCACCTCGGCGCGCGGCATCCACGAGGTACAGGTATCCGAACACGCGATCGGCCTGCTCCTTGCCATGACGCGCGGCATCGATACCGCCGCGGTGCAGCAACAGACCCGGACCTGGAAGTGGACGCCGGTGGTCGAACTCCACGGGATGACGCTGGGAGTGTTGGGACTCGGCACGATCGGCGAAGGGGTGGCTCGCCGGGCCGCGGCGTTCGGCATGCGGGTGATCGGCACGAAGGCCCATCCCGCCGACTACAGGGGAGTCGCCGCGGAGGTGTTCGCTCCCGGGGAAACGATCGAGGTGTTCCGGCGCGCCGATGCCGTCGTGATCACGCTGCCGGGCGGGGATGACACTCGCAACCTGGTGGGGAGCGAGGAACTCGAGGCGCTGCGCGGCGGGTGGATCGTCAACGTGGGCCGCGGGGCGGTGATCGATGAGCCGGCGCTGGTGGCGGCAATGCGTGACGGTGTGCTCGCCGGGGCCGCACTCGACGTGTTCGCCACCGAGCCGCTGCCCGCCGACTCACCGCTGTGGGACCTCCCCGGCGTCCTCATCACCCCGCACATGGCCGGGGCGTCGCCGCGGTACGGGGAGCGTCTCGCCGCACTGTTCGCCTGGAACCTCGCCGCGTTTCACGGCGGCGGCGAGTGGCGCAACCGGGTGGTGTAGAAGGCTCCAGGCACCAGGCTCCAGGCACCAGATCTGCACTCCGCATCCGGCATCTGATGCCTGGTGCCTACTCTCCCCCCAATGCGTCGATTTTTCATCCTCGCGCTGGTCGTTGCCGCGACTGTGGTGGCGTGTGGGGACGACGATGCCGTCACCACCACCACCGCACCTGTCGACCCGGGATCCTTTCCGGCCGATGCCTTTGCGTTTGTCGCCTCGAGCGATCTGGCGATCGGACGGGAGCGGCTCCTGGTTGCGGTTTCGAATCCGAATGGGACGCGGCTCTCCAGCCCGGAGATCGCGGTGACGATCACCGTGTGGTTGGAGGGCCGAGACTTGCAGCGGCAGGTGCTCCCGGCGGACTTCATCTGGGCGATCCCGGACGTGAGCGGTCTGTACAAGGTGTCCCCGGAGTTCGACGTGCCCGGCATCTGGGTGGTATCGGTGCAGCCGGACGGAGGGACGGCGCTGGCCGAGTTCCCGATTCAGGTGCAGGAGTTCCCCCGCACGGTTGCCGTCGGCGAGCCGGCACCCCGTTCCGACAGTGTCACGGTTGCGGATGCGCCGCTGGAGGAGATCACGAGCGCCACCGATCCCGACCCGTCGCTCTATCAGATGAGCATCGCCGACGCGGTCACCTCGGGTCGCCCGTCGGTGATCGTGTTCGCCACCCCCAAGTTCTGCCAGACCGCCATCTGCGGCCCCACCCTCGACCGCATCCTAGAGATCAAGCCTTCCTACCCCGACGTGAACTTCCTCCACGTCGAGGTCTTCACCAACCTCGACGATCCCGAGAACCTCACCACGGTTCCGGCCGTGGACGAGTGGGGTCTGCCCACCGAGCCGTGGGTGTTCGTCGTCGATGCAGGAGGGATCGTGGTCGCCCGGTTCGAGGGAGTCGTCGGCCCCGCGGAGATCGCCGCCGCCCTCGGCGCATGATTGCGTCGGGGCATGCCGGCGTGGTTAGCATCCTCGCCGCCAGTCCGGAGGATCAGGAGCTTTTCGTGGTCGAGCGCCAGATGAACGGTGCGTCGCGTCGCCGGTCGGTCGTCATGATCGTCCTCGCCGCGCTCGCACTCGCCGCCTGCGCCGGCGACGATCCGACCAACCTCGCCCGGGTGGTCGGCGGCGACGTTCCCCAGAATTCGCTCAACCCCGCAGGACCGACCGCGGCCAAGGTGGACTCACTGTTCTGGATGGTGTTGTGGATCGCCACCGTCATCTTCGTGCTGGTCACCGTCGCCCTGGTGTTCGTCGTGTTCCGTTTCCGGGAACGGAAGGGCAGGTCGCGGACCGTACGCCAGTTGCACGGCAACACCCGGCTCGAGATCGCGTGGACGATCATCCCGGCGGTGATCCTCGCCGCCGTGGCGGTGCCGACGATATCCACGCTGTTCGAGATTCGGGCGGCGCCGGATCCCGAAGACAACGCTCTCGAGATCGAGGTGATCGGCCACCAATGGTGGTGGGAGTTCCGCTACCCCGAATACGGGTTCACCACCGCCAACGAGATGCACATCCCGACGGGCCGCCCCGTCTACCTGACCCTGACCTCTGCGGACGTGATCCACTCCTTCTGGGTGCCCCGCCTCAGTGGAAAACGGGATGCGGTCCCGGGCCGGCTCACCAACATCCTCATGGAGGCGGATGAGCCCGGCACCTACATCGGGCAGTGCGCGGAGTTCTGCGGCCTCGCCCACGCCGACATGCGCCAGCGGGTGTTCGCCCAGACCGAGGCCGAGTTCGCGGCGTGGGCTCTTGCCCAGACGGAGCCGGCCGCGTTGCCGACCGAGGGTGCGGCGGCCGCCGGTTGGGAGACCTTCCAGACCCAGTGCACGTCGTGCCACGCCATCTCCGGGACCTCGGCCACCTCCCAGTTGGCTCCCAACCTCACCCATTTCGCCTCCCGCACTTCATTCGCCGGGGCGACCCTCGACAACACCGACGACCACCTGCGGCAATGGCTGCGCAATCCGTCGTCGCTGGTACCGATGTGGCCGGAGCGCAACGACCTCGCCGCGGGGCGGATCCTCGGCATGCCCGACCTCGGCCTCACCGAGCAGCAGATCTCAGAGCTCGTCGCCTTCCTGAGGACCCTGGAATGACCGGAAACCGGGGCCTGTGGCACTGGCTGACCACCACCGACCACAAGAAGATCGGCAAGCTGTACGGGGTGACCGCCCTGGCGTTCTTCGTCGTCGGCGGGGTCGAGGCGCTGCTGATCCGGCTGCAGTTGGCAACGCCGAACGGGGAGATTCTCAGCGCCGACGCCTACAACCAGATGTTCACGATGCACGCCACCACGATGGTGTTCTTGGTGGTGATGCCGGCGGCGGCGGCATTGACCAACTACTTCCTGCCGATCCTCATCGGCGCCCGCGACGTGGCGTTCCCGCGTCTCAACGCCCTGTCCTATTGGATCTTCCTCTTCGGGGGCCTTTTCCTCACCCTGTCGTTCTTCGTCGGCGGAGCCCCGGACGGGGGATGGTTCGGCTACGCCCCGCTCTCCACTCAGGTGCCCGAGGTGGTACGCATGGACTACTGGGCGCTCGGCCTGCTGGTGCTCGGCCTCGCCTCGGTGCTCTCCTCGGTGAACTTCATCACGACGGTGCTCACCCTGCGGGCTCCCGGGATGACGCTGATGCGGATGCCGGTCTTCGCCTGGATGGCCACGGTCGTGTCGTTCCTGCTGCTGTTCTCGTTGCCGATCATCACCATCGGGCTGTTGCAGGTGTACCTCGACCGCAACCTCGGCACCGCCTTCTTCTCTGCGGCGGGGGGCGGCGACCCGATCCTGTGGCAGCACTTGTTCTGGTTGTTCGGCCACCCCGAGGTCTACGTCCTGGTCCTCCCCGCGATGGGCATCGTCTCGGAGGTGCTGCCCACCTTCAGCCGCAAGCCGTTGTTCGGGCGGCCCTTCGTCATCTTCTCCGGCATTGCCATCGGCTTCATGGGGTTCGGGGTGTGGGCGCATCACATGTTCACCGCGGGTCTGGGCCCGGTGGCGGAGGCGGCGTTCGCCCTGACCACCATGTTCATCGCCGTGCCCACCGGGGTGAAGATCTTCAACTGGCTCGGCACGATCTGGGGTGGTTCGCTCCGCCTCAAGACCCCGATGCTGTTCTCGCTCGGGTTCATCTTCTTGTTCGTGATCGGGGGGCTCTCCGGGGTGACGCACTCGATCGCCCCGGCGGACAGCCAGCAGCACGACACCTATTACGTCGTCGCCCACTTCCACTACGTGCTCTTCGGGGGCGCCGTGTTCGGTCTCTTCTCCGGCGTGTACTACTGGTGGCCGAAGGTCACCGGGAAACTGCTCAACGAGCGGATCGGCAAGCTGCACTTCTGGCTGATGTTCATCGGGATGAACCTCACCTTCGCCCCGATGCACATCCTCGGTCTGAACGGCATGCCGCGACGCACCTACCGTTACGCCGAGGGGCTCGGCCTCGACCTGTGGAACCTGGTGGCAACGGTGGGTTCCTTCACCATCGCCGCCTCCGTGGCCGTGTTCTTCTGGAACGCGTACCGGACCGCCAAGCGTGGTGAGGTGGCGGGCAACGACCCGTGGGACGGGCGCACGCTCGAGTGGTCGATCTCGTCGCCGCCTCCGGAGCACAACTTCGACGTCGTTCCGGTGGTGCACTCCGAGGACGACTTCTGGCATCGCAAGTACACCGAGGACGCCTCCGGTAACGCGATTCCGCTCGCCGCCTCGGCGCAGGCGGATCCGGGCCACCCCGAGACGATCCACCTCCCGTCCCCGTCGTACTACCCGGTGCTCAGCGCAGCCGGGATCTTTGTGATGGTGGTCGGCCTCGTCTACCTCCCGTGGGGCCTCAGCGTGGTCGGGGGCGGGGCGGTGGTCACCCTGTGGGGCCTGTTCGGGTGGTCGATGGAGCCGCTCACGAGAGAGGACCACGGATGAGTGCCGCCGTCCACGAGGAGCACGCCCACGATCCGGCCCACATTCGCAAGGTGGCGATGTGGGTGTTCCTCGGCTCGGAGTGCCTGCTCTTCGGCACCCTGATCTCGACCTTCCTCCTCTACCGGACTCGAACGGGCGACGGACCAACCGCAGCCGAGATCTTCGACATCCCCTTCACCTCGATCTCGTCGTTCATCCTGCTCATGTCGTCGTTGACGATGGTGCTCGCTCATCATTCCACCGGGCGCAAGGACTGGCGGCAGATGCGGGTGTGGCTGGTCGCCACCGCCCTCCTCGGGATGACCTTCCTCGCCGGCCAGGTGTTCGAGTTCACCGGGTTCGTCGAGGAGGGCCTCACCGTCACGACGAGCCCGTTCGGCTCGTCGTTCTTCGTGCTCACCAGCTTCCACGGCACCCACGTCGCGGTGGGGGTGCTCATGCTCCTGGTCACCGCGTTGATGTCGTACACCGGCCGGTGGCGCCCCGACGCGGGCATGGACGTCGAGTTGGTCGGCCTCTACTGGCACTTCGTCGACATCGTCTGGATCGTCATCTTCACCGTCGTCTATCTGCTCGGGGTGTGACCGTGACCACAGCCCAGCATCGCCCCTACCCCCGGCCCCGGGATTACTGGCTCATCGCGCTCATCCTGGGCGTCATCACCGCCGCCGAGGTGACGGTCACCTACCTCGACTTCCTCGATGCTGCAGTGGCGCCGATGCTCCTGGTGATGGCGGCGGCGAAGTTCGCCATCGTGGTCGGGTGGTTCATGCACCTCCGCTTCGAGGCTCCCTTATACCGCCGTCTGTTTCTCATCGGAATCGTGGCCGTACCGATCCTCTTCGGTGCCGTCCTCTTCACCTTCGGGATCCTGATCGGATGACGCAGTGAGCGTGGGACTCGACGCCTTCCCGTTCCACCTCCATCCCGAAGTGCTCGGTATCGCCGTCGCTCTCGTCGGCGGCTACGTCTACGGTTTGCGCCGGCTCGCCCCCCGGCTGGCTCCCGCGGCCGAACCGGCGGTGACCGGCCGCCAGATCGCCTGGTTCACCACCGGCGTCGTCTTCTACCTGCTGTTCGAGATGTGGCCGCTCCACGACATCGCCGAGCGGAGCCTGTACAGCGTCCACATGGTCCAGCATCTCGTGCTGGCTTTCGTCGTGCCGCCGGCACTCCTCAAAGGCACCCCTTGGTGGCTGCTCCGGCACCTGGTCCGACCCGTTCTTCCGGTGTTGCGACTCCTCACCCGGCCGATCGTTGCCCTGGTCGTGTTCAATGCCGCCCTCGCCTGGCTGCACGCCCCCGGCGTCGTCACCGGCATGCTCGACAACGCCTTCTTCCACGCCGGTGCGCACGCGGTGGTCGTGGGCGGGGCATTCCTCGTGTGGTGGCCGGTGCTCGGTCCGATCCCCGACCTGCCCCGGCTGTCGCCTCCCGCGGCGATGGGGTATTTGTTCCTCCAGTCGCTGGTGCCCCTGATTCCGGCGTCGTTCCTCACCTTCGCCACCGAACCCGTCTACGACGCCTACGTCGGCCTGCCCCGGCTGTGGGGTATCGACGTGCTCAACGACCAGCGGGTGGCAGGGCTGATCATGAAGATCGGCGGCGGCATGGTGCTGTGGGCCGCGATCACCGTGATCTTCTTCACCTGGGCGGGTGAGGAGGAACGCGCCGCCACCCGGGAGCGGCTCGCCGTCCGGTCGTGAGACGGTCGTTCCTCGTCTTGCTCCTCGTCGCCGCCGCAGCCTGTACCGGTCCGGAGGAGCGAATCGACGGCGTCGTGGTCGACGTCGACGGGGGGCTCGCCGGGGTCTCTGCTTTCGAGATCGTCACCGCCGACGGGTCGCGGCTTCGCTTCGTTCCCGACGAGGGCGTCGACGCCTTCGCCGGGGGCGCTCCGTTGTCGCACCTCAACGAGCATCTGCAGACCGGAAGCCCGGTGCGCGTCGGCTACGTCGAGGAGAACGGGGCGCTGATCGCCCTGGTGGTGGCCGACGCCCCCTGAGAGCGGGAGTCAGCGACCGCGACGCCGTGGAGGGTTGGCGGCGATGAGGGCGGTCCCGAGCAGTACGAGGGCGGCAACGCCGCCGAAGACGACCAGTGCCGTCGTCTCGTCGGCCTCGAGCAGCACCCGGCTGAGTACGAACACCAGTGCAGCTCCCACCACCAGGCCGGCCGCCGGGAGGCCGACGGCGGCGGCGGCCTCCCTGACGAACTCGCCCAGCGAGCGAGGAGCGGCGGCGCCGCCGAGTCCCAGCGTCTCCGGTCGCGACAGGCGCTCGACCGCGACGCCGATGAGCAGACCGGTGACCGCGCCCACGACGGCGGCGACGATCGCGGCGCGAAAGACGGAGAGCACGACGGTCTTGGCGACGATGTCACCGGCGAGGCCGACGGAGGCGCGGGCGGCGGCAAACGCCGTCGGTCCGCCGATGAACGCCCCGAGTGCCGCGATCGGGCCCATCCGGTACCGACGGGCGGCGGGATCGGCCTGCGTGCCGACGGCGTAACCGATCATGCCCAGGATCGCCCCACCGACGGTGCCGGCCACCGTGACGAACAGGTACATGCCGGCCTGACCGACGGCGAATACTGCGCCGATGGCACCGTCGTCGAGCGTGGGGACGTCGAGACCGGCGTCCAGGGTGCGGGCGGCTGCAAGTGCCAGGGCCAGGATTCCCACAACGGCGCCGACGACGGATCCGGCGGCGGCTGCGGCGAAGGTGCGGCGAAACACGGGCTCCTCAGTGGTCGCGGTGGTGAGGGGGGAGTGTAGAGGGGGTGCCGTCCCCGGCGTCGGCGTCGGCGACGTCGCCTTCGGGCCGGAACAGGGAACGACTCCTCGCCTTGCGTTCCGCCCATCGCACCCACAGCATCACCGCGACGATCGGTGCGGCGAACCACAGCAGTTCGTCCCAGCCTCCCTGGTGGGCGAGCAGATGCATGCGTCGAGCGTAGGCCGGGGTCGGGGGTGCCCCCGGCGTTTCCCGCTCAGGGGACCGTCGTCGGTGTCGTCGTCGCCGTGGTGTCGCAGGCGTCGGGCGAGTAGATGCCGGTGATGAGGGCGTCCTGCGCCGTCGAGTCCACCGGACCCCAGAGCAAGACCGCTTCGTTCTGGGATAGCTTCACCTGGAAGGTGAGGCCGACGTCCTCCTCCACCACGAAGTCGACGAAGAACGAGGAGTAGGTCGATTCCAGCTCCGCCACCGTCTCGTAGACCCGAAGCCCCGAGAGGGTGGCGATGTCCATGGGCAACGTCCCGGCCCCCCCGTAGCGAACATCGAGCCGGTATGAGACGAAGGAGCTGTCGCCGGGCTCGCCGTGCAGCACGATGTTGAGCGGGCCCCAGCGCACCACCCGGATACCCCAGCCGGGGCACTCCCCGAAGGTGCCATCCCCGACGAAGAACCCGGTGTCGCCGGAGGGCTGGCCGAAGGTCGACACCAGCCGGCCGAGAACCTCGTCGCCGTCGGCGCCGAAGTCGAGGGGTCCGATGTCGTCCGAGCTCATCTGCAGCTCACTGATCGGGATGGGGGATCCGACGGCCTCGATCGGACCGGTCACGGTGCCTCCCCCGGGGAGCGTGATGGTCGGGGCGGTGGCGTCGGTGGTCGTCGACGAGGTCGAGCCCCCCGGAGCGGTGGTCTCGGTGGTCCCACCCGGAGCGGTGGTGGCGGTCGTGGTGGCGGCGGTCCCACCGTCGTCACCACCGTTGAGCAGGCCGAAGGCGATCACGCTCACCGTGGCGAGCACCACGGCCAGGGCGAGACCGACGAGCCACGGATTGGGCTGCTCCTTGGGAGGGCGCCGCGGGCCGGAGCCGCGAGGCCGCGGAGACCGTGATCTCGGTGGGAACTCGGGGTCGAAGGAAGGGAACGGTTCCCCTCCCTGAGGCCCGCGGGTCGTGTCTTCGTCCACCTTCCGTTCTCCTCGGCTGTGGACATCCTACGGTGAGGAGCAGGTTGGGTGCGACGGGTTCAGCCGGTGGCGGTGAAGTACTGGGCGAGCGCCGGGTTGGCGGCGACGACGATGCTCTCGAAGGTCGCCTGCGGGATGAGCACCGACCGTCCGAGATCGTCGACGAAGTAAGCCACCGGGATGGTGGGTCGGGCGATCGCCGACACGTCGAGGGACCGTACGCTCCAGGCCGTCGACACCACCTCCGACAGGCTCAAGTTCTCATCGATCGTGAACTCGTCGGCTAGCTCCTCGACGAGGGCGGTGAGGTCAGAGATGTCCCGCATCGCCGCCAATCGTTGCAGGGCCTGGATGATCAGGTCCTGCTGCCGTTGATTGCGCACCAGGTCGGTGGTGGCGATCGGCACCCACTGCCCACCGATCAGGCCCTGGGTGTGGCGGGACCGCACCCACGCCAGCGCCTGGTAGCCGCCGGCGACCGTGCAGCCGGCGGGGAGATCGAGGGGGATCGGGTCCACCCCGAGGTCGCGCACCGCGGTCGTAGTGCAGACCTCCACACCTCCCACGCGGTCGACGATGTGCCGGAAGCCGTCGAAGGTGAAGACGATGAAGTGGTCGACGGGAACTCCGGTGAAGTCCTCGACCGCGACCGCCACCAGTTCCGGTCCGGTGGCGAGGGAGCCGCAACCGTTGAGGTTGGCGTTCACCCGCGTCAATCCGCCGGTGCACGGGTTGTGGAGGTAGAGGTCGCGGGGAATCGAGACCAGCACCGGGATGGATCCATCGGCGGGGATGATGAACATCATGATGACGTCGGCTCGGCGACTGGCTGCCTCGGAACTTCGCTGGTCGCTTCCGATGACGAGGAAGACGTCCATCGCCTCGTCGAGCGCGGTATGGGCCGCCGCGGCGAACTCGGCTGACTCGGGATCGGCGCCTCCTGCCACCGGCTTACCTTCCTTGGAAGGCCCGACTTCTTCGATGGGGGCGGTCGTAGCCGGAGATCCCAGATTGGTGTTGGCGGGCGATTCGAGCACCTCGCGGGCATGGTCGGGAGAGAAGGCGACCCGCTCGACGTTTCCCCAGGCGAGCCACAACCGGGCCGTGGTCCATCCCAGGACGGCGAGGCCGGCGATGGCAACGACGATCCCGGCACGCTTGATCATGGACCAGCGGGTCGTCACGCCTGGAAATGTAGACGCTTCGCCCGAGTGCTGGTTTGCGTCGGTGGCCGGCACCATGGCTCTTCGGCTGGGTCATCCGAGCGCGGCGCGCAAGTCTTCTGGTTTGCTCACCGGGCGGTCGCAGACGAAGCCCCGGCACACGTAGGCCGCCGCCTCCGAACCAAGCGCGGTCCGATCCGCCAGCAGGGGAACCTCCGACGGGTGGTCGCCGTCGCCTTGGGCGAGGAACACCCGGGGCCGGTAGGTCTCGTGGACCACCGCGACGAGCCGGTCGCGCCCGGGGCCCACCACGGCGACCTCGAGCGGGGGAGCGAGCATCACCTGAGCCACCGCCAGGAGATGGCCGGCGCCGCCGGGATGCTCGGCGATGACCCGGGCCCCGAGGCGGAGGACTCCTTCGATGCGGTCCCACCACGCCGACTCGCCGGTGAAGGCCGCCATGTGGAGCATGGCCTCGGCCGCCAGGGAGTTGTCTGATGGCGTCGGCAGGTCGAACAGGTTCTTGGGGCGGGCGATCAGCGGTTCGGCGTCCTCGCCGGTGGCGAAGAAGCCGGCACCATCAGGGTCGGCGAACAGGTCGACCATGGCGTCGGTGAGGGTGGCGCCCTCATGGAACCACTGCTCGTCGCCGGTCGCCTGATAGAGGGCGAGGCAGGCGAGCGCCATCGCCGCGTAGTCGTCGCAGTACCCGGTGGGGCCGAGTCGTCCCCGACGCCACGAGCGGTGAAGTCGCCCGTCGTCGCGACGCATCGCGGTCAGCACGAACCGGGTGGCACCCGCGGCCGCGTCCAACAGACCCGGCTCGCCGAGCGCGAGCGCCGCCTCTGCGAGACCACGGGCGGCGAGGCCGTTCCACGCCGCGATCACCTTGTCGTCGCGGGCAGGGCGAGTGCGCAGGGCGCGCACCGGGCGGAGCGCGTCGAGGGTGGCGGCTACCGCCGACTCGACTTCTTCCGGACGCACCTTCCAGCGCGCCGCGACCGCAGCGGGATCGGCGCGGCGGAGC
>Ga0209341_10005212_pt1 | contig 11816 bp, 5 predicted proteins | sample RifCSP13_2_FD_184020 | JGI IMG/M metagenome (GOLD analysis project Ga0209341, IMG submission 184020) | Soil microbial communities from Rifle, Colorado - Rifle CSP2_sed 13_2 (SPAdes) (version 2) | ecosystem: Environmental > Terrestrial > Deep subsurface > Rock core/Sediment | place: Rifle...
GGCCGCGTGCGCAGGGCCGCGAGGCGCTGGCCGGCCCGCGCCACCTCGCTGCGGTCGACCTGGCCGAGCTTCCAGTAGCGGAGGTAGCGCTCGTAGAGCCCGCGGGCCTCGCTCGACCGCCCCTGCTTCTCCTCGAGGGCCGCGAGCAGGGCCAGGCTGCGCACGTAGGGGATCGGCGTGCCGACGCGGCGCGGCCCGGCCTCGACCACGAACGCGAGCGACTTCCTGGCCTCCTTTTCGGCGCCGGCCGCGAGCGCGGCGCGTCCCAGCGCGAAGTGGATCTCCACCGGAGCGGAGTCCATCGAGACGCCCAGCGGCGGCAGCAGTTCGACGGCCTTCGCGAGCGCCTTGCGCGCCCCGGCGTGATCGCCGCGCGCGAGCGCCAGCTCGCCGGCCAATTGCAGCCGGGCGGGCTCGGCCTTCACGGGCGGGATGGCCGACAAGAACGCGTCCACCTTGGCGACGCTCGCGGCCGCTTCTTTCTCACGCCCGAGGTGCGTGAGGCAGAGGGCCCGCATGCCGTGCCCCTCGGCGAGCAGGTTGGGCTCGGCTCCCTTTTCGGCGAGCACGCGCTCGGCCTCGGCGAGCGCCTCGTGGTGGCGGCCGAGGTCGGACTCGAGCCGGGCCTTGAACAGGCGCGCCCCGACCCGCTCGTAGCTCGAGCCGCCAGACCTGGCGCCCTGCACCGCGAGGCGGCGCGCCTCGCCCACGTCGCCCCGGTACAGGCTCGCGATCGCGAGCGTCGCGCCGCCCTGGTAGCGCTCGCGCGGCTCGTCGGAGTCGAGCATGCGCTTCGCGCACTGCTCGGTCGCCGGCCACTCGTCGCGCAGCGCGTGGGCGGTCGCGCGGCCCATCTCGATCTTCATCATGTCCGACGGGGCGAGTGCCGCGGCCTTGTCGAAGGCCGCGAGCGCCGCTTCGGTCTCGCCTTGGCCGAGCTCGAAGAAGGCCAGGTTCTCGAGGCCGGCGCTGCTGTCGGGGTGCACGATCGCGTACGCGGTGAGGGCCTCGCGCGCCTTCTCGGGCTCGCCGGTCGCGAGGTAGGTCTCGGCCAGGCTCATGTAGCTGCCGGGGAACGACATGCCGCGCCGGCGCAGCTCCTCGAGGTGGCCGAGCGCTTCCGGGTAGCGGCCGAGCTCGATCAGCGTCTGGGCCAGGTTGTTGCGCGCGGCGGTGTGGTCGGGCGCGGCGTCGACGGCCTTCTGGTAAGCGGCGACCGCCTTCTCGGCGGATCCCGGGTCGAGCGAATAGTGCCGGCCCTCGATGTAGTAGCGCTCGCCCGGTGGCAGGGACTCGGCGCGTGCGATCGCCTTGGCCGAGTATTGGCGCGCCGCCTCGATGTCGCCCAGGTTGGCCGAGACGACCGAGAGCTTGGCGAGCGCCATCGCGAAGCCGGGATCGGCGACGACCGCCTTCTCGAAGTGGGCCCTGGCCTCCCGCTCCTGCATCCGCTCGTGGAAGCGGCTGCCTTCGGCGTAGGCCTTGTAGGCCTCGAGCGACGTGGTGGTGACCTCCTGCAGCTTCTTGCCCTTCTTGTCGGCGAAGCGCACGAGCGACGGCGTCTCCAGGCGCTTGCGGATGCGGGCGGTGAGCTCGTCGACGAGCCCGAACAGCCCCTGCTCGGGATCGCCCTCGACGCGCTCGGAAGCGATCACCTCGCCGGTGCGCGGGTCCTGCAGGCTCGCCTGGATCCTTATCCGAGATCCCGCCCGCACGAAGCTGCCGACGAGCGCGGTCGTGGCCTGCGCCTGGCGCGCCACGGTGGCGACCGCGTCTCCGGAGAGCGAGCGGTCGTCGCGGTGGCCGCTCTCGTCGAGGATCTGGTAGAGCCGCTGGGTGCTCAGCACGCGCAGCTCGGGCGCCTGCGACAGGTTCGTGACCAGCATGTCGGTGAGGCCGGTGCGCAGCCAGTCGAGGCCGGGCTCGCCCGTGATGTTGTCGAAGTACAGAACCGCCAGCGAGCGGCGTCCGTCGTCCGCCGTGGCGGGGGCGCGCCCCTTGAAGAAAAGCGCGGCCATCGCCGCCAGCACGACCAGCGAAGCCGCCGTGGCGACCGGGAGCGCCCAGCGGCGCCGCCCGGAGACGGCCGCCACGAGCCGCCTGCGGCCCGCGGTCGTGCCGAGCATCACCTCGCCGGTGTCGACGTCGCGTTTCAGGTCCTCGAGGTCGCGGCGCAGGTCGGTCGTGGACTGGTAGCGGTCCTCGGGCCGCTTCTCGAGCGCGCGCTGGATCATGCGCGCGAGCGGCTTCGGGATGTCGTCGCGCAGCTCGCTCACGGGACGCGGCACGTCCTTGAGGATCGACGAGAGCACCGACATGTTGGTGTTGCCGCGGAAGGGCCGCTCCCCCGTCGCCATCTCGTAGAGCAGGATCCCGAGCGTGAAGATGTCGGAGCGGTGGTCGAGCGGCAGGCCTTGCGCCTGCTCCGGCGACATGTAGGCGACCGTCCCGACGATGCGCCCGTCCTGGGTGACGGACTGGGTCTCCTTGGTGGTGCGGTCGGCGTCGTCCGCGTCGAAGCGCAGCTTGGCGAGGCCGAAGTCGAGCACCTTGAGCCGCCCGTCCGGGGTGAGCATCACGTTCTCGGGCTTCAGGTCGCGGTGCAGGATCCCCTGCCGGTGGGCCGCGCTCACCGCGTCGGTGAGCGCGATCGCGAGCGAGAGGAAGCGCTCCATCGCGAAGCCGCGCGAGGGGATCGCCTTGCTGAGCGTCTCGCCCTCGACGAGCTCCATCGTCAGGAAGCGCAGGCCGTCCGCCTCCTCGATCGAGTGCAGCGTGACGATGCCGGGGTGGCTGAGCGAGGCCACCGCCTGCGCCTCGCGCTCGAAGCGCTTGATCTTCTCCGGGTGCGACGCCATCTCCGGCGGCAGCACCTTGAGCGCCACGCGCCGGTCGAGGCGCTTGTCGAGCGCCAGGTACACCTGGCCCATACCGCCCGAACCGAGCGATTCGAGGATCTGGTAGGAGCCGATGCTGCGGCCGACGAGGCCTCGATCTGGCTGCACCTGACCCATGCTGGCCATTATGACGCCGCGGTTCCAGTGTTGGATCCCGCCGTGACATTTGTTCACACGAACTGTTCGGGGTGTTCAGAGGATTGATCCACTCTCTCTCGGCCGTGAACTTCAGCGGCGAGTCATCGCCTTGCGCGGCGGTCCCGCATCCCGGGACGGGCCCTCCACTCGACCAGCGACCCGCCCCGGGAGCCCTCGGGATCCGCCGCTATCCGTCGCTTCTCAGCCGTGGACTCCAGCGCAGAGCCATCGCCCGTCACCGGTTTTGGTTGACTCCGAAAACCGAGGCGACACACAATCCCGACGCACACGAAAAAGCAGAGGTGCCCATGGCCCGCAAGACCCCGCCCCCGGACGACCAGGGGCGTGAGCAGCCCTCCTTCTCGCGCCGCAGCTTCCTGAAATCGGCAGGCGTGTCGGCCGCCGCCACCACGATCGTCGGCGCCGGCGAGCGCGCCGAGGCGGCCCCGAGCGTCCTCGGCCCGGACGCCGTCACGCTCAACCTCAAGGTGAACGGCGCCGCGCGAGCGGTCAGCGTCGAGCCGCGCGTCACGCTGCTCGACGCGCTGCGCAACGAGCTGGACCTGACGGGCGCGAAGCCCGTCTGCGAGCGCGGCGGCTGCGGCGCCTGCACGGTGCTCGTCGACGGCGCGCCGATCGCGTCGTGCCTGATGCTCGCGGCCGACGCCGAGGGCCACGAGATCACCACCGTCGAGGGCATCGGCACGCCCGAGAAGATGAGCCCGCTGCAGGCGGCCTTCGTCGAGAAGGACGCCCTCCAGTGCGGCTTCTGCACCCCGGGCTTCGTGGTCGCGGGGACGGCGCTGCTCGCGAAGAACCCGCGCCCCTCGCTCGACGAGATCAAGGCCGGGCTCGCCGGCAACCTGTGCCGCTGCGGGACCTACGGGCGCATCTTCGAGGCCGTGCAGGCGGCATCGCGGGCGACGAGGAGATAGCCATGCCGCAGGAACAGAAGCCCGAGCCGACCGCGACCTTCAAGGCAAAGGCGGGCCTGCCGGCCTCGCCCCAGCCGCTCGAGGTCCACCCCCCGGCCAACGACATCAAGCCCTGGGACGTCGACAGCATCCCGCAGTTCGAGCACATGGGCCGGCCGCGCCCGAGGATCGAGGCCCCGCTCAAGGTCACCGGGAAGGCGAAGTACACGTACGACGTCAAGCTGCCCGGGATGCTCCACGGCCGCATGATCGGCGCGAGCGTCCCCGCGGCCGAGATCCTGGAGATCGACACGTCGAAGGCCGAGGCACTGCCGGGCGTGAAGGCGGTCTGGACCACCGACTCGCGCGTGGTGCGCTTCGCCGGGCAGGACGTGGCCGCGGTGGCGGCCGTGTCGCCCGACGTGGCCCGGGACGCGGCGCGCCTCGTCGAGGTGCGCTACAAGGAGCGGCCCTTCACCCACGAGCTGCGCGAGGCGATGAAGCCGGACGCCCCGCGCGTCTTCAACCTCGACCGGCTGCCGGCCGGTCGCGACATGGGCAGAAACGGCAACGTGGCCGGCCCGCGCACGAGCCGGGCGAACCGCGGCGACGTCGAGAAGGGCTTCGCCGAGGCCGAGGTGGTGCACGAGGGGACGTACTACTGCCCCGTCCACACCCACGCGCCGCTCGAGACGCATGGGGTCGTGGCCGCCTGGGAGGGCGAGCAGCTCACGATCTACGCCTCGACGCAGGCGATCTTCGCCGTGCGCGAGGGCGTCGCGGAGGCGCTCGGCGTCGACCGCAAGAACGTGCGGGTGATCTGCGAGCACATGGGCGGCGGCTTCGGCAGCAAGCTCGGGCCCTCGGCCACCGGCAGCGCGTTCTCGGTGGTGGCGTGCCGGCTCGCCCGCCAGGCCGGGGCGCCGGTCAAGCTGATGCTCGACCGCCACCAGGAGCACCTGTGCACCGGCAACGCGCCGAGCGCGCTGATGAAGGTGAAGCTCGGGGCGAAGAAGGACGGCACGCTCACCGCGGCGCATTTCCAGTCCTGGGGCTCGGCCGGAGTCGCCGGCGGCGCCGGCACCTCGGGGCCGGCTGGCGCGCTCCACGGCAAGAACCCGAACTTCAAGGCCGAGGAGTGGGACGTCTTCACGAACGCCGGCCCCGCGGCGCCGCTGCGCGCGCCGGGCCACTCGCAGGGCGCCTTCGGGATCGAGTCGGCGATGGACGAGCTCGCGGACAAGCTCGGGATCGACCCGATCGAGCTGCGGAAGAAGAACGAGGCGAGCCCGGTGCGGATGGCGCAGTACGACCTGGGCGCCAAGGCGATCGGCTGGGAGCGCCGCAACAAGAAGGCCGGCGACATGTCGACGGGCGCCTGGGGTGCGTCTTTGCCCCCCGCTCGCTCGAAGAAGGTCCGCGGCCTCGGGATGGCGAACGGCAACTGGTACGTGTTCGCCTCCGAGAACTCGAACGCCCAGGTGCGGGTGCACCGCGACGGCTCGGTCGAGGTGATCACGGGCTGCCAGGACATCGGCACCGGCTACCGCACGGCAATGATGGTGGTGGCCGCCGAGGAGCTCGGGATCGAGCCCGGCGACGTCACGCTGCGCCTCGGCGACACGCAGTTCCCCGAGGGCCCCGGCTCCGGCGGCAGCGTGACGACGAACTCGATGGCGCCGGTGGTGCGCCTCGCGGCGAACCAGGCGCGCGCGAAGATCCTCGAGCTGGCGGCGCCGCTCGTCGGGGCGAAGCCCGAGGAGCTCGACGCGGCGCACGGGAAGATCTTCCTCGCGAGCGACGCCAGCAAGGCGAAGTCGGTCACGTTCAAGCAGGCCGCGGCGAAGATGAGCGGCGAGTCGATCGACTGCCTCGCCAAGCGCCCGAAGCAGTACGAGACCTACCGCGGCGACCTCGCCGGCACGCAGTTCGCCGAGGTCGAGGTGGACGTCGAGACCGGCGTCGTGCGCATCGTCAAGATGGTCTCGGTGAACGACTGCGGGCTGCCGGTCAACCCGCTCACCACGCAGAACCAGGTGCTCGGCGCGATGATCCAGGGCGCCTCGTGGGCGCTATTCGAGAACCGCGTGCTCGACCGCAACGTCGGCACGATGCTGAACCCCAACCTCGAGTGGTACAAGATCCTGGCGCCCGCCGACATGTTCGAGGCCGAGTCGATCCTCACGCCGCAGGCCAACCTCGGCAACAACACCTCGACCGCGGGGATCGGCGAGCCGCCGATCGTCCCCACGCTCGCCGTGATCGCCAACGCCGTCTTCAACGCCATCGGCGCGCGCGTCCGCGAGCTGCCGATCACGCCGGACCGGGTGCTCCTGGCCCTGTCCGAGGCGGGGAGGGCCTGAGCCATGAACCGCTTCGAGCTCGTACGCGCCCAGACGACCGCGCAGGCCCGCGACCTCGCCGCCGAGAAGCCCGGCAGCGTGCTGAAGGCCGGCGGCATCGACGTCCTCGACCGCCTGAAGGAGCACCTGATCGAGCCGCCGCGGCTCGTCGACCTGAAGACGATCCCGGGACTCGCGCAGATCAGCGTCGACAAGGACGGCACGCTGAAGATCGGCGCGCTCGCGACGCTCGCGCAGGTGGCCGGGCACGCCGCCGTGCGCGCCAGCCACCCGGCGCTCGCCCGCGCCTGCGGCGAGGCCGCCTCGCCCCAGGTCCGCAACGTGGCGACGATCGGCGGCAACCTGCTGCAGCGGCCGCGCTGCTGGTACTACCGGCTCGAGTCGTACAAGTGCCTGAAGAAGGGCGGCGACGTGTGCTTCGCGATCGCCGGCGAGAACCGCTACCACGTGATCTTCGGCGGCGGACCCGCCTTCGCCCCGCACCCGTCGAGCGCCGCCGTGCCGCTCGTGGCCTACGGCGCCTCGTTCGTGCTCGACGGGCCGAAGGGCGGGCGCGTGGTGCCGGCTGCCGACTTCTTCCTGCTGCCGGCCCAGGACCCCACCCGCGAGAACGTGCTGGAGCCGGGCGAGCTGCTGAAGGAGATCCGCGTGCCCTCGGCCGCGGGCTGGAAGTCGGCGTACTACGAGGTGCGCGAGCGGGCGGCGTTCGACTGGCCGCTCGTCTCGGCGGCGATCGCGCTCAAGGTTTCGGGCGGCGTCGTGCGCGACGCGCGCGTCGTGCTCGGGCAGGTGGCCACGATCCCCTGGCGCTCGGCCGCCGCGGAGAAGGCCCTCGTGGGCCAGGCCGTGGGCGCCACCTCGGCCGAGGCGGCGGGCAAGGCCGCGGTGGAGGGTGCGCAGCCGATGAGCGACAACGGCTACAAGGTCGACCTGACGGCGACGCTGGTGCGCCGCACGGTCGCCTCTCTCGCGTGAGGACCGCCATGGAATCGAACCAGACGGACCCGAACGAGACGACGCTGGAGACGCCGGTGTGCCGGAGGCTCCGCACCAAGATGTACTACGTGCTCGGCCGTGAAGCCGTGAACCTGCGCGTGTCGTCGCCGACGGCGCAGTACTGGTGCTCGCACACGGCCACCGTCATGGGCCCGGACGACGAGCCGTGCAGCCCGGAGTCGTGCCGGACCGACCGGGGCTGCTTCGAGACGGAGTAGCGCAGGCGCCGCTCTCGACGAGGCCGACCCGAAGCGTGTAGTCGCCCGCCTCGACTTCCCCCGGGGGCTAGGTAGTGCGCACCCGGCAGCCAAAACATTGGACGTATTGCCCTGTGGGATTCGAAATTTTGGATGCCGTTTCGTGCCGTTGGATGGTTTGGCCCAAATCCTCATGACATCATCATAGCTAACTTCAGTATTAATAGATGTTTGCGGAAATAGACGCATGTTCAATAGATTGGCACAGAGGTTGCTCTCCAATGACAACAATCTACATCTAGGACTCAGTTCCTTCGATGGAGTTCATTTTGGCCCCCCTTTCGACGGAGGTTAGCAGTGAGCAAGAAGATCCTGGCCCTGGCGCTCGGCCTGGTCCTCGCCCTAGCGGGCGCGGCCTCGGCCCAAGTCTCCACGGGCAACATCTATGGGATAGCCCAGGACGAATCCGGGGCCATCCTGCCGGGCGTGAACGCCACGATCACCAGCGAGTACGGGACTCGCTCCACGGTGTCCGGGGGGGACGGCTCGTTCCGCTTCCTCGGCCTCAACCGCGGCGAATACACCGTCACCCTCTCCCTCGCCGGCTTCGCCTCGACGGCGCGCAAGGTGCGCGTCACGACGGGTGAGAACGTCGAGATCGAGTTCCGCATGAAGGTTTCGGGCGTCGCCGAGACCATCGAGGTCCAGGCCGAGACCCCGCTCGTGGACTCCAAGAAGCGAGGCACCTCGACCACGATGACGACGGAGGAGCTCCAGAGCATCCCGAACGCGCGTGACCCCTGGGCCGTCCTCGCGGCCGTCCCGGGCGTCCTCGTCGACCGCGTGAACATCGCCGGCAACGAGAACGGCCAGCAGTCCGCGACCGCCGGCAAGGGCACCGGCTCCGCCGACCGGATGTGGAACCTCGACGGCGTCGTGATCACCGACATGTCGGCGACCGGCGCCTCCCCGACCTACTTCGACTTCGACGCCTTCGACGAGATCGCGGTCACCACCACCGGCGCCGACCTCACCACCCAGGGCGGCGGGGCGTCGATCAACCTCACCACCAAGCGCGGCACGAACTCCTTCCATGGCAGCGCGCGCTACATCCTCGCGCACGACGACCTGAGCTTCGGCAACCTGCCGGACAGCCTCGCCAACGACCCGCGGCTCGAGAACCCGGACGGCACGCGGCGCGACAAGGCCGACCACATCCAGCAGATCAGCGACTACGGCTTCGACGTCGGCGGGCCGATCGTCAAGGACAAGCTGTGGTTCTACGGGACCTGGGGCAAGCAGGACATCCGGCTCACCCGCCTCGTGGGCACGCCGGACAAGACCCTGCTGCCCTCCTACAACTTCAAGGCGAACTGGCAGGCCAGCACCAAGACGATGGTCTCCGGCTTCTACTTCCTGGGCAGCAAGCAGAAGTTCGGACGCCAGCCCAGCAAGCCCGTGCAGGGAGAAGACGGGTTCAACTGGGACCAGGACAACGCGTTCATCGATGGCGGGCTGCCGGGCGGGTTCTGGAAGCTGCAGGTCGACCAGACCTTCTCGCCCAACTTCTTCGTCTCCGCCAAGGGCGCCTACTACGACACCGGCTTCGGGCTCTTCCCGCGCGGCGGGACCGAGCAGCCCTGGACGGTCGACTACGTCAGGGGCGAGGGCGTCGGCTCGTACGTCCAGTACGAGGCGATCCGGCCGCAGAAGAACATCACGATCGACGCCAACTACTTCTTCGAGGGGATGGGCGGCAGCCACGAGCTGAAGTTCGGCTTCGCCTGGCGCGACTACAAGACGATCAGCACCTCCACGGTCGGCGGGAACCAGCTCGTCGGCTACATCGAGAGCACCGACGGCTGCCCCGGCGGCGCGGCCAACTGCGGCACCGTCGAGATCACGCGCGTGGGATCCTACGAGTACACGGGCAAGTACTACAACGCCTACCTCGGGGACACCTTCACCAAGGACCGCTTCACCCTGAACGCCGGCGTCCGCTGGGACCTCCAGTCGGCGAAGAACTCCCCGGCCACGGTGGCGGCCAACAAGTCGTTCCCCGCGCTCCTGCCCGACCTCGTTTACGAAGGGAACGACTTCAACCCGATCTCGTGGACGACCTGGTCGCCGCGCGTCGGCATGAGCTACGCGCTCAACGAGTCGCGCCGGACGATCCTGCGCGCGAGCTATGCCCTCTACGGGAACCTGCTCGCCTTCGGCGACGTCGCCACGATCAACCCGATCAGCTACGGCGCCCTGGCCTACGGGTGGAACGACCTCAACGCCGACCGCTTCGTCCAGCCGAACGAGGTCGACTTCGACAACTTCTCGTACAGCTACGGCGTGAACCTCGCCAGCCCGGGCTCGGCCTCGTCTCCGAACCGACTCGACCAGGACTACAAGTCGCCGAAGCTGCACGAGTTCGTGGTCGGTGTGGATCACGAGCTCACGCCCGGCCTGGCGGTGGGCGTCAACTACACCTACCGCAAGGGCAGTGACTACGCCCAAAGACTGTGGCTGGGGGGCCAGTGCGATTTGGAGACGGCGACTCTCGCCACCTGCCGCACCCTCGGCTCCAGCGACTACACCCAGAACGCACCTTCGAGCGCGAACGGCTTCACGGCCAACACCTACTCGCCCAACGCGGCACTCAGGGCCGCCGGCAACGGCGGACGCATCCGGACGAACCGCGCCGGCTACGCCACGAGCTTCAGCGGCCTCGAGCTCACGCTCGTCAAGCGCCTCTCCAACCGCTGGATGACCCGTGTGGCCTTCTCCTGGAACGACTGGACGGAGGACTGGGACGGCACGCCCACCTCGTTCCTCGGGAACCCGGGCCGAACCGAGACGGACCCGCTCGTCGGTGGCGGCCAGGTGGCTCTGCTCTCCGGAGGCTCGGGCAAGGCGTCCTTCTACAGCAGCATCAAGTGGCAGCTCTACGCGAACGCGCTGTGGCAGGGTCCCTGGGGTCTCGACCTCTCCGGCAGCCTCTTCGGCAAGCAGGGCGGCCCGTACCCGGTCGACCTCCGCATCGGCGCGGGCGGGGACGGCACGCTCAGCGCCCTCGCTATTCCGGAGATCGACACCAACCGCTACGACGACGTCTATAACCTCAACCTGCGCCTGGCCAAGACGTTCAAGTTCGGCAAGGGCTCGGGGGTGACGTTCTCCGGCGAGTGGTTCAACGTGCTCAACACCGGCTACGTCCTCTCGCGGTCCCGCTTCGCGAACGCCACGGCCTTCACCCAGACCAACGCGGGTGCCGAGCCGGGCATCGGCCGCATCGAGGAGATCATCGCTCCGAGCATCTTCCGCGTGGGGGCGCGCCTCTTCTTCTAGAGCGCACTTCACGTCGCGGAACGCACCGGCCCCGGGGGCTCGGCCCCCGGGGCCGTTTTCTCTTCTCGCCCTTCGGCATAATCGTCCCGTGAAGCGCCCCCGCCCGCCCCGCGTGCTCACCCTCGCCGCTTCGCTGGTCCTCGCCGCCGCCGCGGCGTACCTCATCTTTCGCTCCGCGGCGGGCACGCGACGACTGCCCGGCGCTGCACGTCCGAGTCTCCTCCTCGTCACGATCGACACGCTCCGGGCCGACCGGGTCGGGGCCTACGGGTACCGGCCGGCCGAGACGCCGGCCCTCGATCGTCTCGCCCGCGAGGGGCTCCTCGTCGAGGACGCCGTCGTCCAGGTGCCGCAGACCCGCCCCTCCCACGCCTCGATCTTCACGGGCCGGCAGCCCTACGAGCACGGCATCCGCGACAACTTCTCGCCGCCGCTCGACACGGCCCACCCCACGCTCGCGACGCTGCTGAAGCAGCAGGGCTATGCGACCGGCGCCTTCATCGGGGCCTACCCGGTGTCGCGAGACTCGGGCCTCGACCGCGGCTTCGACGTCTTCGACGATCCCTTCGGTGGGTCCCCGGGCGGCGGCCTCCGCCTCGAGCGCAGCGCCCGGCCCGCCGGCCCGGTCGTGGACGCGGCGCTCGCCTGGCTCCAGGGCCTCGCCGCGCGGCCCTTTTTCGCCTGGGTCCACGTCTTCGATCCCCACGCCCCCTACGAGCCGCCGGCGCCCTACCGGGAGCGCTTCCGCAGCTCGCCCTACGACGGCGAGGTCGCCTACGCCGACTCGCAGGTGGGGCGTCTCATCGACTGGCTGAACCGCTCCGGCGAGGCCGGCCGGACCCTGGTCGTCGTGACCTCCGACCACGGCGAGGGCCTCGGGGACCACGGGGAGGACGAGCACCAGCTCTTCGTCTACGACACCACCCTGCGCGTCCCGCTCGTGCTGTCGTGGCCCGGCCGGCTCCCGGCAGG
>Ga0209341_10005214_pt1 | contig 11815 bp, 13 predicted proteins | sample RifCSP13_2_FD_184020 | JGI IMG/M metagenome (GOLD analysis project Ga0209341, IMG submission 184020) | Soil microbial communities from Rifle, Colorado - Rifle CSP2_sed 13_2 (SPAdes) (version 2) | ecosystem: Environmental > Terrestrial > Deep subsurface > Rock core/Sediment | place: Rifle...
CCCTTGTAGGGATCGCGGATCCAGGCCTCAGCGCGGATGCCAAGGAGAGCCAAACGATCCTGCCAGGATTGCGGGATCAGGTGGACGTGAAACTCACCGGCCGTTTTCCAACACAGCTTGCCGGGTAAACGCGGCTGGCCGAAGCGTTCGATATCGCCCAAGGTCTTACGCAGGAAGCGCATATAGCGATATATGATGCTGAGGGCAAACCACTCTTCACCCTCGGCCATGGTGCCGGGCCGCGCGCCTTTGGCGGCCATGCCGGCGGCCACCCAGCGGTCCTCTACGCCTTGCAGGTCGCCGCGGACCTGGTCGAGGATGGCGATGCGGTTGGCGACGGGAAGATCGGCCCAAAGCTGCTTGGTGGATTGCAAACGCTGCAAGGCCTGCTCGAGCGCATGCGGCGAACTACTGAGCGCGAGAGAGGCAGCCGTTTGCTGGAGAGAGGCCTGGTTCAGGTAGGTCGCCATGGGGATCTATGAGGCAGTCTAGGGTTCACGTGAGGTTAGCCTGCAACGCAATCGCCTTCACGACCCAGAGTTCTTGTCTGTGTGGTTGCCTTAACGCCTCATTTTATGCGTGGGTTTATAAGCCTCTATTTTAAACGATAGTTGCTCGAACGAGGATGGCAGTTCCACGGACATAGTGGGATCACTTTGCTCTGTTTGGTCTGTAGCCCCATTGATTTTTAGGAGAACTGTTAGACGGACTCCGCGCTTTCTTTAATGCGTTGGTCCATTTGCACCGCTCGGAATGACAGAAGGGAGCGTAGTCATATAGGTGGTTTGCGAAATGCGGATGTTTGGACGGGGTGGTTATGAGGGTAGAAGGCAGCATTGAGCTAAGGTCCTTCAATAACCTGGTAATCGGAAATTAGCCAGCGGCTACCTGTTTTAGTGATTGCGAGGCTTACGGCGTAAGAGACAGCAATTCTGCCGGTGTTGATCTCGGCGCTAGTGATCTCAATAACCCGGCCAACAACCGCATAAGCCTCTTCGTCCACTGAGTTGAGGGTGTCAATCTCAATGCGCTCGGGCCACGGGCTGGACGTGAGGCGCCCGGGAGCCTGAAGTGGATCTGCCACCCAAGCGGTCTAGCAATCTCGGGGCAACGAATTCGGCGTACTGGGCCTCGATCTGCTGGGCGGCATCCGGGGCTAACAGAGACACGTTTTTCAAGCGGCTGCCGAAACCTTCCACCACGGCGGCGACGGCCTCAGCCGGATCTGCGGCCGGTGTGACGGGAGCCGGGGAACAGGCGGCCAGCAAAAAAGAGGCGGCAACAATAAGCAAGCGTTTGCCCATCTTCCTCCAAGCGCTACCAACGAAGGTCCTCAACGACTAACCTGGGTCAATCTCTAGGACGGCTTCTCCCTTGACGCGGCTGTGTTTCAGGTCGGCAAGGGCTTGATTCGCATTTTCGAGGGGGACCACGGTCACAGTGGCCCTGAGCGGAATTTCAGCCGCCAGCTTTAGAAATTCTACGCCATCCTGGTGGGTGGCGTTGGTCACGCTGGTAAGAGTCCGTTCCCCATACACCAACCGGTATGGCAGACTGGGGAGATCGTCCATGTGGATGGCATTGATCGCCAGGGTTCCGCCTGGCCGCAGTTTCTCCAGGGCCAGCGGCACTAGCCCTCCAGCGGGGGCAAAAATGACGCCGCGGTCCAAGGGATGCGGGGGCGAGTCCTCCGCGCCTCCAGTCCAGGTGGCGCCTAGTTCTTCGGCGTGCTGGCGGTGATTCTGCGAACGGGTGAAGACGTACACCTCGCAACCCCAATAGCGGGCCACTTGAATGGCAAGGTGGGCGCTTGCGCCAAACCCAAAGAGGCCCAGCCTTTCGCCGGGCTGCAGCCCGGCCCGATGGAGGGAGCGAAAGCCTACTATTCCAGCGCAGAGCAATGGCGCCGCTTCCAAGCTGCCAATCGTCTCAGGGATGGCCAGGACAGAGCTGGCCTCCGCCAGCATGAATTCGGCGAAACCGCCGTCCACGTCAAAGCCTGTAAAGGTCGCCTTTTCACATAAATTCTCGCGTCCAGCCCGGCAGAAATCGCAAACACCGCAGGCCTTGTGCAACCAAGGCACCCCGACCCGCTGGCCGACCACTAGACCCTGCACCGCTTCGCCAATAGCGTCGACGGAGCCGACGACTTGATGGCCCAAGGTGACGGGGAGCCGTGGCGGGTGAATATCCCCCTGGGCAATGTGCAAGTCAGTGTGGCAGACACCGCAATAGGCCACCTTAAGGCGTATCTGTGTCGCTGCCGGGATAGGAATCGGTAGGTCCTCTAACGTAAGGGGAAGCTCCTCAATGGGCTTGGGGGTGCCAAGTCTCTGGCTACGCATCGTCAGGGCCCAGTATATGCCTTCTGAAAGCCACTGGGCCAGGCACTAATCCATTCGGCTGTCACCCGTATTTCGTGACAATCGTCCGTAGAGCCTTACGGGTACTCACGGTAAGGTAAGGGGAGCGTAGCGGAGGTCGCCTGATGCATGAATTGCCTGTAACTCAGGCCCTATTGGACTTGGTAGTGGAGCGCGCGGCTGCAGCACAAGCCGCGCGGGTGACAGATATCTACATTGAGATCGGTCAATTGGCCTCTTACGTGGATGAATCCGTGCAGTTCTATTGGGACATCATCAGCGGGGGAACCGCAGCCGAGGGGGCCAACCTGCACTTCCAGCGAATCCCGCTGAGCATACAGTGCACGGCCTGTGGAAGGTCGTTCCAGCCCGATGGGAGAACCTTTGACTGCCCAGACTGCGGGAGCGAACGCGTGCGGGTGAGGAGCGGCGAGGAGTTTCAGTTGGTTGGTCTGGACGTGGAAAGAGCCGCGCAACCAAGGACTGTTGAGGTCTGAAATATGCCTGAGCGAATCGCGGTCGTTGAAAAAATCATGGGGGCCAATGAACGCCTGGCTGCCCAGAACCGGCGGCAACTGGACGAAGCCGGGGTAATTGCCATCAACCTGATGGCCTCGCCCGGCGCGGGCAAGACCTCCCTGATCGAGCACACCGTGAAGGCGCTGCGCGGCGCCTACGACATCGCGGTGATCGACGGCGACGTGGCTAGCGGCATCGACGCCGCCCGAGCCGCCGAAGCGGGGGCGCGAGCCGTGCAGATCAACACCGGCGGTGAATGTCACCTGGACGCGGTGATGGTGCAAGAAGGCTTGGAACAGATTGACCTGGAGAGGGTGGATCTGCTGATCATCGAAAATGTCGGCAATCTCATTTGCCCAGCCGCTTTTCCGCTGGGCGCGCATAAGAACATCTTGATCGCTTCGATCCCCGAAGGGGCCGACAAACCCTACAAGTACCCAGGGATGTATAAGGGAGTGGATGCGTTGGTGATCAACAAGGTCGACCTAATGCCTTACGTGGATTTTGACATGGCCTATTTCCAGCGCGGCGTGGAAGCCCTGAATCCCGGCCTGCTCACCTTTCCGGTTTCGTGCAAAACGGGCGAGGGACTGCTGGCCTGGCAAACCTGGCTGGAGACACTATTGAGCTGAAGGCATGGACCAGCAAGCCGGGCTGCGCGTAACTGTGAAAGGCATTGTCCAGGGAGTGGGCTTTCGCCCCTTTGTATACAAGCTGGCGCAACGCCTGTCTTTGCGCGGCTGGGTGCGCAATACCAACGAAGGCGTGGAACTCGAGGCGAATGGGGATGAAGCCGCGCTGCAAACGTTTTTGGATGCACTGCGGCAAGAAGCGCCGCCTCTCGCCCACATCGACGAGATCACCGTCACCAGGCGCTCGCCCAACGGGCATGTTTCATTTGAGATCAAGGAGTCACAAGTTGGGGCGAGCGGCTTCCAACCAATATCCCCGGACCTGGCCACCTGCCCAGACTGCCTGCGCGAGCTATTCGATCCTGCGGACCGGCATTTCCGCTATCCCTTCGTTAATTGCACGCATTGCGGGCCGCGCTTCACCATCATCCGCGACCTGCCCTACGACCGCCCGCTGACCACGATGGCGGGATTTGGCATGTGCGCGCAGTGCGCCAGTGAATTTCAGGAACCCAGCAATCGCCGTTACCACGCCCAGCCTGTCTCCTGCCCCATCTGCGGGCCACAGATCTGGCTGGTTCAAGGCGAAGAAGTGGTCAAGGATCAGGAAGAGAGTCTGCGCCGCGTGCGCCGACTGGTGGCCGAAGGTCAGATCGTAGCGATCAAGGGACTGGGCGGCTTCCACTTAGCTTGCGATGCGCGCAACCCAAACGCAGTGGCCATGCTGCGCCGCCGCAAGGCACGCCCCGATAAGCCGCTGGGGTTGATGCTGGCGGACGTGGAGGCTATCCTGCGCTATTGCGAGGCCAGCCAAGCCGAACTGGCTGAATTGCAAAGCGCGCGGCGACCCATCTTGTTATTGAGACCCCGGCCGGATTGCGGTATTGCCCAAGAAGTAGCTCCCCGCCAAAACCTGCTGGGGGTCATGCTGCCTTATACCCCCCTGCATTACCTATTGCTGGAGAAGGCGGACGGCATCCCGGATGGGTGGGTGATGACCAGCGGAAACCGCAGCGAGGAGCCCATTCTGACCGATAACGCGACCGCCCAAACACAATTGGGCCAGCTGGCCGCGGCATTCTTGATGCACAACCGCCCAATTGAGGCCGGGATGGATGATTCCGTGGTGCGCGTTGATGCTCAGACCGGGAAACTGGCGCCTGTGCGCCGGGCCCGGGGGTATGCGCCCGGGCCGGTCCATTTAGCATGGTCCGCGGCCCCCACGTTGGCGGCAGGCGCCGAGCAAAAGAGCACCTTTTGCCTGGCCCGCAAGAATTACGCATTCGTCAGCCAGCACATCGGCGACCTCAGCAATTTCGAGACCCTGCAAGCCTATGAGCATTCCATCGCGCACAATGAGCGTTTATTTCGAGTGCAACCGGAGCTGATCGCCCACGACCTGCATCCGGATTACTTGAGCACGCGCTATGCCCTGCGGCGGGCCGAACGCCAGGGGATAGCCACTCTGGCTGTGCAGCACCACCACGCCCACATCGCAGCCTGCATGGCCGAGCACGGGCTGCCCGCGAATTCCCTCGTGATCGGTTTTGCCTTCGACGGCACAGGCTACGGGACAGATGGGGCGATTTGGGGCGGCGAGGTATTGCTGGCCGGCTACCGGGAATACCTGCGGGCTTACCACCTGAACTATATGCCTATGCCTGGCGGGGATCTGGCGGTGAAACAGACCTGGCGGCTGGCGCTGGCCTGGCTGAATTTGCTAGGAATAGAGGCGGAGCCCGCTCTTGGGACCGCCCAGGTAACCCCAGAGATGCTCAGGGGCGCCAGGAGACAACTGGCCACCGGCCTGAACGCGCCCCTGTCCTCCAGCATGGGCAGATTGTTCGATTCCGTTGCCGCCTTGGCGGGCCTGCGAACCGCCGTGAGCTACGAGGGGCAGGCCGCCATCGAATTGGAGAATTGCAGCGACCCCGACGAGGGAACCGGCTATGCATTCGAGGTCGGTGAGGGGTCGTTCAGCGCGGAAGGGGTCATTCGTGGGCTGTTGGCCGACCGGGCCGCTAAGGTCAGCCTGGGCCGCATCGCGGCGCGCTTCCATAACGGTGTGGCCGACCTAGTCCTCGAGTTGGCGGAAAATGTCCGTCGGCGGGATGGACTTGAAACCGTTGTATTGAGCGGCGGCGTGTGGCAGAACATGACCTTACTGGCGGCCACCAGGGCGCGGTTGGAAGCAGCCAAGTTCCAGCTATACACCCATCACCAAGTGCCTGCCAATGACGGTGGCATTTCACTGGGGCAAGCGGCAGTTGCCCACCATGTCCTCAACGGGAGAGGTGCGTAGCCATGTGCTTAGGAGTGCCTGGAAAGCTGGTTGAGATCTACAAGAGCGGAGGCCTGCTAATGGGCAAGGTGGATTTTGGCGGCGTAAGCCGCGAGGCCTGCCTTGAGTACGAACCAGAAGCGCGCGTCGGGGATTACGTCGTGATACATGTTGGGTTTGCCATCAGCCTATTAAGCGAGCAGGAAGCCGCCAAGACTCTGGAGGTGTTGCGCGAGATAAGTGATATTCAAGCGGAGCTCGGCGTGGAGCCGGGTGAGGTTCGGGCGTGAAATATGTAGCCGAATTCCGCGACGCGGAGTTGGTGAAGCGCAGCGCACAGCAGATCCGCCGCGAGGTGACGCGCCCCTGGACGCTGATGGAAATTTGCGGGGGGCAAACCCACGCCATCCTGCGCTATGGCATTGATGAACTCTTGCCGACGGAGATCGAATTGGTGCATGGACCTGGCTGCCCGGTTTGCGTGACGCCGCTGGAGCAAATTGACAAGGCCCTGGCGCTGGCTTCCCTTCCGAACGTCATCTTTGCGTCTTACGGGGATATGCTGCGCGTGCCCGGCTCCGGCCGAGACTTGTTTTCAGTGCGGGCAGCGGGCGGGGACGTGCGCGTGGTCTACTCCCCCCTGGATGCGGTCACAATGGCTAGGGAGAACCCTGATACGGAAGTCGTGTTCTTTGCCATCGGCTTCGAGACCACCGCGCCGGCCAATGCGATGAGCGTATACCAGGCCGCGACGCTGGGCCTAAAGAATTTCAGTGTGCTGGTCTCGCACGTGCGCGTGCCGCCGGCGATGCATGCCATCCTGGGCGGCGAGCATAACCGCGTGCAGGGCTTCCTGGCCGCCGGGCATGTGTGCGCGGTGATGGGTTATTGGGAATACCCGCCGATCGCCGAGCAATACCGCACTCCGATCGCGGTGACCGGCTTTGAGCCGCTGGACCTGCTGCGCGGCGTGCTGGACGCGGTGAGATTGCTGGAAGCGGGCGTGGTAAAGGTGGTCAACTCGTATGGGCGGGCAGTGACCTACGAAGGCAACCGGCCGGCACAGGAGTTGATCAAAAAGGTCTTTTTGGAATGCGACCGTAAGTGGCGTGGGATCGGGAACATCCCGATGAGCGGCTGGGGGCTGCGTCCGGAATATGCGCAATTCGACGCCGAGCGCCGCTTCGACGTCAGCGCCATCCGCTCGGAGGAATCGCCGATCTGCGTGGCCGGGCAAATCTTGCAGGGCCAGCTGAAGCCACCGCAGTGCCCGGCCTTCGGCACCCTGTGCACACCCCAGCACCCACTGGGTGCCACCATGGTGTCCTCCGAGGGAGCTTGCGCGGCTTACTTCCACTACAACAAGGCCGCCCTGCTTAGTGAGGTGAGTAATGGCTGATGTGATCAAGACCGCCGCGATCGAGGGCATGGTCTGCCCGGTTCCACTGCGGCATGCGGAGAAGATCGTGCAAGGGCACGGCAGCGGCGGCAAATTGATGCAGGATCTGATCGCCAAGACCTTCCTGGCGGCCTGGGACAATCCGATATTGAGCGCGGGAAATGACGCCGGCGTCATCCCCACGCAAGGCGTTGCGCGTTTGGCCATCAGCACAGACGCGCATGTGGTATCTCCTTTGTTCTTTCCGGGCGGGGATATCGGGCGCCTGGCGGTGTGCGGCACCGTGAATGACGTGGCCATGTTAGGGGCCCAGCCGCTGTACCTCACCGTCAGCTTCATCCTCGAAGAGGGGCTGGACCTATCTACCTTGGAGAGAGTGGTAGCTTCGATGCACGCGGCCGCCACAGAGGCCGGCGTGCAGATCGTGGCCGGGGATACCAAAGTAGTGGGCCGGGGTATGGCCGACGGCTTATATATCAGCACTACGGGCGTGGGGCTGCTGCCGGAAGGGACTGCGATCCATGGCGCGGCAGCCCAGCCTGGCGATGGCGTGATCATCTCCGGCAGCCTGGGCGACCACGGGATCGCGGTGCTCTCCGCCCGCGGCGAACTGGGATTTGAAACCGAGCTGGCCAGCGACGTGGCGCCGCTCAATGGGCTCATCTCCGAGATGCTGGGGGCCAGCCAGGGGATCCATGTGTTGCGCGACCCCACCCGCGGCGGCCTGGCCACCACGCTGAACGAGATCGTCCGCCAATCGAAGGTCGGCATTATCTTGAAAGAGGGCACCCTGCCCATCAAGCCTGCCGTGGACGCGGCCTGCGAGTTGCTGGGTTTTGACCCCTTGTACATCGCCAACGAGGGCAAGCTGGTGGCTGTGGTGTCCCGGGAAGATAGCAGCCGAGTGCTGGAGGCCATGCGCAGCCACGAGTATGGCAAAGAGGCGGCCATTATCGGCGAGGTAGTGGCCGAACCGACGGGCCGGGTGTTGATGGAGACCCTGATCGGCAGTCACCGGGTGGTTGACGTGCTGATGGGCGAGTTGCTGCCCCGAATCTGCTGAAAGCTGGCAGGGGAACAAGCTACAAATATCCCCTGATTCTTAGGGCATACACACCGGCCAGCCTCACACCAACCGCCTAGAATATATAGTGAACAATTTCACAAACTTAGCGAGGTTGGCATGAGCAAAGATCAGACCCTGCAAGAAATCCTGATGGCCATCCCATGGTTTCAGCAATTATCCCGAGACCATTTGGACCTGCTGGCCGGTTTTTCCCACCTGGTTGAGGTTCCCCAAGGCAAGGACTTATTCAAGGAAGGGGAAGCCGAAGATTACCTGTATGTAGTGATAAATGGCCGTATTTCCATTGAGATCTTTGCCCCCGGCCGCGGCCGCCTCTCGATTTACACCGCCGAACCCCTGGATGTTGTGGGCTGGTCCAGCGTGACGCCCGTCGTGCGCCAGAGGACCGCCAGCGCCCGGGCCGTGTTGGACAGCCGGCTGATCGCCATGGACGCCGTCTCCCTGCGCCGCCTGTGCGAAGGGGATTGCGCCCTAGGCTGCATCGTGATGCGCCGCATTGCCAACGTGGTGGCGCAACGCCTGCTGGTCACCCGCTTGCAGCTCTTGGACCTGTTCGCCAACCCCGAGCAGCACGAAGTGCATGCCTGAGATCAAACTTTACCTGGGCTCGCGGGTCGCGATCCGCAAACCCGAATTCGACCGGCTGCTGGCCAACCTGGCGCAGGCCGGGTACCAGACCATCGGCCCGCGGGTCAAAGATGCAGCCGTAGTGTATGGCCCGATTGGCGGCCTGCGGGACCTGCCCCAGGGGGTGACCAGCGAACAGACCGCCGGCTATTACCGGCTTAAGCCATCCGGCAACGAGCGCTATTTCGATCTGACCGCGGGGCCGCAGAGCTGGAAGCAGTATCTATTCCCGGCGCGCAGCGAATTGTTCAAGCTGGCGAAAGAGAACGGGAACTGGCGCGAGGAACTGTTGAACCAGGCCACTCCCAAGTATGCGTTCATCGGGGTGCGCGCTTGTGAACTGTCTGCCATCGAAGTGCAGGACAGGGTGTTCCTGCGGGATGATTTTAGCGACCCCATCTACAGGCAGCGCCGCGAGCAGGTGTTCATCCTGGCGGTGGACTGCCTGCATCCCGGCGGCACTTGCTTCTGCGTTTCCATGGGCAGCGGTCCCGCCGCCAAGCAGGGATTTGACCTGAAGCTCACTGAACTGGATGAGGTCTTCTTGCTGGAAGTGGGCACGCAGGCCGGCCTGGACGCAATACAAGATCTCTCCGTCGAATCCCTGGCGATTAAGTGGCAGGAAGACGCCGCCAGATGCCTGGCCGAGGCAGCCAGGTCTATGGGCCGATTTATTCCGGACATAAAATCCGTCCCGGACCTGCTTCTTAATAACCTCGACCATGCGGAGTGGGACGAGGTTGCCACCCGCTGCCTGAACTGCACCAACTGTACTCAGGTCTGCCCCACATGCTTCTGCTGGGACGTGGAAGACGCCACGACGTTGGACGGCAAGACCACCCAGCGAAGCCGCGTGTGGGATTCGTGCTTCAACCCTGCCTTCTCCGGGCTGGCCGGAGGAAACATCCGGCCGAACACTAAGGCGCGCTACCGTCAATGGCTGACCCACAAGATGTCGACCTGGGTGGATCAATTCGGCGTGCTTGGCTGCGTGGGCTGTGGACGCTGCATCACTTGGTGCCCGGCGAACATCGACATTACCGAGGAGATCAAGGCGATCCGCGTGGGGGCAAGGGAATGAAAGACCTGGCGGTCGCCAGCGGAACAGCCACCCGCTCCGAAGCGCTGATCGCCCCACTATGGGCGAAGATCATCGAGATTGCGCCCGAAGCTGCGGGTGTTTCCACCTACTGGCTGGAATTTGAAGACAAGGCTGTGCGCGATCGTTATCGGTTCGCGCCCGGCCAGTTTAATATGGTTTACCTGCCTGGCTATGGCGAAGCGGCCATTTCGATCAGCTCCCACCCGGGCAGGCCGGAACGCATCGGCCACACTGTCCGCTTTGTCGGCAACGTTACCCGCGCCATCAGCCGCCTGAAGCGCGGCGACGTGCTTGGCCTGCGCGGCCCGTTTGGGGTGGGCTGGCCGCTCGCCGATCACCAGGGCAGGGACGTAGTCATCGCCGCCGGCGGAATTGGCCTGGCCCCGCTGCGCCCCGCCATTTATCACATCCTCAACCATCGCGCAGATTACGGGAAGGTAACCATCATCTACGGAGCGCGCACGCCTTCCGATCTGCTCTTCCGCGGCGAATATGACGCCTGGAGCGAAAAAGGCATGGAGGTTTTGATCACCGTGGACCGCGGCGATGAAGATTGGACCGGGCAAGTGGGCGTGGTGCCGATCCTGTTCTACCGCCTGCGCTTGGAGGCGGAACGCAGCATGTTGCTCACCTGCGGTCCCGAGATCATGATGCGCTTTGTGGTGTTCGAGGGGCTGGCGCGGCGCATTCCCCAGGAGCGCATCTTCCTTTCCATGGAGCGCAACATGAAGTGCGGGCAGGGTTTTTGCGGCCATTGCCAGCTGGGCCCCTACTTTATCTGCAAAGAGGGTCCCGTATTCCGTTTCGACCAGTTGGCTGGGTTCTTCAATGTGGAGAATTTCTAATGACCGATAAACCGAAGGTCGCCGTTTACAAATTCTCTTCCTGCGACGGCTGCCAGCTGCAATTGCTCAACCTGGAAGATGAACTCATCGAACTGGCCGGCGTGGTTGAGTTCGCCTTCTTCCTGGAAGCGCGCCGGCTGATACAACCGGGGCCTTACGCGGTGGGGATTGTCGAAGGATCGGTGACCACGCCGGAGGAGGCGGAACGCATCCAGCATATCCGCGGCGACTGCAAATTCCTGCTGACCATCGGCACGTGCGCCACCGCTGGAGGCGTGCAGGCCCTGCGCAACTTTGCCGACGTGCAGCAATATGCCCAGGCGGTTTATCCGCATCCGGAATATCTGCGGACCCTGGCTACCTCGACTCCTATTTCTGCCCACGTCAAAGTGGATATGGAACTGTGGGGCTGCCCGATCAACAAATACCAATTGCTGGAAGTGATTTCGGCCTTAGTGCAGCAGCGCAAGCCCGCCCTACCCCAATACGCGGTGTGCCTGGAATGCAAGCGGCGCGGCGCCACCTGCGTGACCGTAGCAAGCGGCATCCCGTGCCTGGGGCCCATCACTCAGGCAGGCTGCGGGGCCATCTGCCCGGCGTATGGCCGCGGATGTTATGGCTGCTTTGGCCCGCTGCCCGACGCAGAACCCAGAGCTTTCGTACCCGTGCTGGAAGCCCACGAGCGCTTCCCCGGGGAGGCGGTGAGGCTCCTGCGCACTATCAGCGGGGCGGCTCCGGCTTTCAAAGAGGCCGCCAGCCTGATATTGGGCGAAGAGGAGCCCCATGCCTGAGACCATCCACGTGCCGGCTATGGCCCGCGTCGAGGGCGAAGGGGCTTTGTATATCGGCGTGGAGGATGGGTCGGTGAAAGAGATCCGCGTGGATATCTATGAGCCGCCGCGCTTCTTCGAAGGCTTCTTGCGCGGTCGCTTTTTACAGGACGTGCCCGACATCACCGCT
>Ga0209341_10005215_pt1 | contig 11814 bp, 9 predicted proteins | sample RifCSP13_2_FD_184020 | JGI IMG/M metagenome (GOLD analysis project Ga0209341, IMG submission 184020) | Soil microbial communities from Rifle, Colorado - Rifle CSP2_sed 13_2 (SPAdes) (version 2) | ecosystem: Environmental > Terrestrial > Deep subsurface > Rock core/Sediment | place: Rifle...
CCTTTTGTGGTTTGGGTTATCAATTAGGAAATACAGTGTTCCTAGGATGCCAAATATGAAAGAAACCAGGAAGTTCGTTTGTGGGGAGATCGTCCAAAGGAAGGCGCCACCAAAAGCAGCCAGCGAAACAATGAGGTCGCGCGCTAAATAATAAACGCCAAACATGCTCCCCTTCTTCCCCGCAGGCGACAGATCCATGATCAGCGCCTTGCGCGTCGGCTCTCCGAATTCTTTCAGCCCGCGCACCACAAAAGCCAGGGCTAACATGGCAAATGAGTTCGCTATCAACAGAAGCAACGGGAATGCAGAAAAGAACACAAAGGTCATCGCCACAAACGGCCTTTTGGTCGATCGGTCCGCCAGATACGCAACCGGTAAGTAAACCAGCATGGCTGTCGCCATTTCGATCAGCCTCAGGATCCCGAACTCCGCGGCGCTGATGCCTACGTTTTTTAGAGCCCATACGACTACAAAGGCATAGGGAATTTGCTCGCAGAATCTCACCAAGATATCTGAAACCAATAAACGGCGTAAATGTAAAGGCATGGATCGAAATACGCGTAGTACATTCGATTCAATGGGGTCAGGGGCAACTTCTCGTTTCTCGATCAATAATTGTTGGATTATCAAAGAGGCTAGGCATAGAATGATCGCCACCCAAAAGGTGATCCGAATGCCTTCGTATTCGCCATATTGGGTGATTAAGATTCCCCCGATAATAGGCCCAAGCGCCATAGGCACCCGGCGCACAAAGGAATGCAGCGTTATCCCCATGGTGTGCTTATTGGCCGGAAGCGCCTGAGAGACCAGGCTAACTGCCGCGGGTAGGGAGATCGCGGACCACGATATAAATAGAATGGCTCCGATGATTACCGCTTGCCAGGTGGGGAATAACAAAACGATTGCATAACCGGCAATGGCCAGGAGGTTAAAGACAACTAAAGCTCTTTTATAACCGATCCGGTCGCTTAGGTATCCCCCGGGGAATGCATATAAAGCGCTCAATAGATTGTCCAGGCCGCTTAATAAGCCGATCGAGAGCGCACTCCCGCCGAGGGCCAGCAGATAGATCGGCAGGAATTGTTCAGCCATTTTCTCGCCCATTTCGACGAGCACAACCATCCCCAGGAGGCCTACTAAACTCTTTCGTAGGCCAAAAAAGTCAAAGAAGCCGAGGGTTTTTCGCTTTTGCAGAGCAAACCTCCATACTTGAGATCCCTCCCGTGAGTATAAAACTATTGGGATGTCTATAGGTAAGTGCAGGGTCTTCCTTGACACCGCAGCTCCTTTTCCCCCAGGTCTCGATTTTTCTGCTACATTCCCCCCTGTCTCTCTAATCTCATGTCCCTATCTCTGCCTTAAGGGGTTCCATGGTTCCTTCCAGCCATTTTTTTTCGCTTCCCAGCCCTCCAGTTGCCTTGCCGCCCAAGCCTGCTGCGGGTTTCGCCGCGGCTCCAAGGGCCCCTGCAGGTCCAGGCTTGCTTGGTCCGCAGGGTGGAAAGGTACCCGGATCTTTGTCAAGTTCCCATATGGCTGTGTCTCGAAATGGGTACTGGCTACATGGGAACTTGCCCCTTGACTTGTCAAGGTTCCAACAAGCTGTGTCTCGGAATTGGTTACTTCGGATCCGTTTTCTACATGTACTGAAGCTGTGTGTCGGTATTACAGTTTACATGTTATGCATGCCCAGCTCGGCCTTCCCCACGAAGGGGAGGGGTGCCCGCGAAAGCAGGTTGGATGGGGTAAGCTATCGGAGTTCTGTACGGGCGCAGCCCTGCCCCGAGCGAAGCCGAGGGAATTCTGCGTCCCTGCGCCCAAGCTCTTGAGCCCAACACCATGCTCCCGATCTCCCTTGCTCCCAGCTCCCCAGCCCCATGCTCCCTTGGACGCCTGCCTTCATGGAGAATCGTTACCCGGCGTAGCCGGGTAGATTTCTCCCGCGCAGCGAAGCTGCGCATGGCATACTCTATGCACTAACCCTTCTGTCATGTCAACCATTTGCTTATTGACTCGGCCTTTTGATTCGCTGTATATTGGACTTCACGATGCCCTAAAGTCCAGCAACGAGCTAGTGGTTGCTGGGTTTTTTATCGCAAAAAGCACGTCCATTTATCCTTGCAACTCAAGGACTTGGGGTGCCATGCTCCGGGCGAGCCAAATTCAATAGCAGAGAAAGAGCGCCAGTGCTGAACGAGAAACTCATCGATCAAATCGTCGGGCACGATAACAATGAGCCTGACCGAGACCATGAGCGGGATCATCCCGCCATCACCCGGCTCATCGAGCTGGGCCGCAAGCAAGGCTACGTCACCATCGACGATATCCTTAATTTCTTCCCTGAAGCCGAACGCGACGTTGACAAGCTGGAAGAGACCTTTGCCGCCCTGTTGGGCGCCGGGGTCGCCTATGTCGACGACCCTGAGCTCATCGAACCCAGCGAGACTGAACTCAACCTGGATGAAGACGTCGAAGAGGATGAAAAAGAGTTCAAGCGCCTGCAGGAAGCCGACGACAACTATTTAGCCAATATCGACACCGATGACATGATCGGCCTCTACCTTAAAGAGGTGGGGCGGGTACCGCTGCTCACCGCCGTGGAAGAGGTGCAGCTGGCCAAGCGAATCGAACGCGGCCGCATCTCACGCCAGGCCCTTGCCTCCGGCCGTTTCCAGGAGGGCCAGCGTCCCAAGCACCGCCACCACATTGAAGATGGCTGGGCAGCCCGCGAGCATCTCATCACCGCCAATTCACGCCTGGTGATCAGCGTTGCCAAGAAATATATGGGCCGTGGTGTTCCCTTCCAGGACTTGATCCAGGAGGGCAACATCGGCTTGATCCGCGCCGCCAAGAAGTTCGATTACCGGCGCGGCCATAAATTCAGCACCTATGCTACCTGGTGGATCCGCCAGGCGGTCACCCGCGCCATTGCCGACCAGGGGCGCACCATCCGCGTGCCGGTCCACATGGGCGACCAGATCAATAAATTGCTGCGCATCCAGCACCAGCTCACCCAACGGCTGGGGCGCGATCCTTCAGTGGATGAGCTCGCTGTAGCCTTGGACGTGGTGCCCAAGAAAGTGGAGAACATGATCCAGGTTGCCCGTCGCCCGCTCTCCCTGGAGACGCCTACCGACGACGAGGATGATTCTGTGCTGGGCGATTTTATTCAGGACCATGAAGCACCGGCCCCTGATGATTCGGCTACCTACAACCTGTTGCGCCAGCACCTTGGCGAAGTGCTGGATGGCCTGCCTCCCCGTGAAGTGCGCATCCTACAGTTGCGCTACGGGCTGTTGGACGGCCAGGCTTATACGCTGGAAGAGGTGGGCAGCAAGATGGGCGTCACCCGCGAGCGGGTGCGCCAGATAGAGGCCCAAGCCCTCAGCCGGTTGCGCCACCCGGTGGTAGCCAAGAAGCTCAAAGAGTACCTGGGGGAAGCTTAGTGGAAAAGAAAGAGGCCTAACGGCCTCTTTTTGGTAGCGTTTTCTCCTGGCAGCCCTCTCCGAATGACATTTAAGATTGATTGAACTATCATTGCCCGCATGACGCCGGAACCCAAAACCAGGTTCACCCGCGGCAAAGGCCTGCTAGAGCCGTATCTGGCGCGGCGGCGCGCCTCCATCGCCAACCGATTGATCCCGGCAGAATTGCGCGCCGGCCGTATCCTGGATGTTGGCTGCGGTTCCCTCCCCTATTTCTTAGCCCATACCGCCTTCAAAGAGAAGTTTGCCATCGACCAGCTTCCACCCGCCCGGGAAAACAAGGAGATTCGCTGGTACACCCTGGATCTGAACACGGACCCCGCCTTGCCTTTTGGCGATGCCTATTTCGACGTGGTGACCATGCTGGCAGTTGCTGAACATTTGAACCCAACTAGCTTGGAAAAGCTATTAACGGAAGTGCACCGCACACTCAAGCTAGGCGGGCGGGTCATTATCACCACGCCGGCTGCCCATGCGGATAGCTTGCTGCGCTGGATGGCTCGCATCGGTCTGGTGAGCGCCGAGGAGATCAACGAGCACGCCTTTGCCTACACCCTGCCGCTGCTTGGCTGGAGTTTTGGACGGGCTGGTTTCGGGTTGGGCCGGGTGAGATTTGGCTCCTTTGAATTGGGGTTGAACTTATGGGCCCTGGCCGATAAGTAATTACCCCAGCTGGTGCGAAAGCTTGGTGAAAATTTATCCTTATTGGAATTCTGTGCGGATTTTGGCCTATGCTATACTCATTTTATAATCTTAAATCTGTGGAGAAGTTTTAATCGAGGCTAGATGGCAAAGATCACGCTGGTTGTGGTAGATGACCATCCGATTTTTCGCCAGGGCGTGGTGGATTCGTTTGCTTTGGAAAAAGATTTCAAGGTCCTTGGTCAAGCTTCCAACGGCAGTGAGGGTCTGGAACTAATCAAGAAGCTGGAACCCCAGGTTGCCATTGTTGACGTGAACCTGCCCGTTTTCAACGGGCAGCAACTGACCCGCCACCTTAAAGAAGCCCATTGCCCAACACGGGTCATCCTGCTGACAGCCTATGATGACAACACCCAGGTGGTCCACGCCATGGCGGCGGGAGCAGCCGCTTATTGCGTCAAGGACATCGATCCTCCCAAATTGGTGAATATTGTGCGCGCGGTTTGCAAGGGCAGCTATGTAGTGGCCGAACAGATTCTGGATGCCCCCGGTGTGGAGCATTGGCTGACTGAACATGCCTTTGGACAACGCGCCTACAGCGATCCCGGCTCTCCGCAGGCTTCGCTTTCCAGCCGGGAAATGGAAGTATTGGAATGCGTTACCCGTGGATTGAGCAATAAAGAGATCGCGGTTGCCCTCGAGATCAGCCACCAAACGGTTAAAAACCATGTGACCGCTATTTTGCGCAAGTTAAATGTTGAGGATCGCACCCAGGCCGCCGTTTACGCTTTGCGACAAGGGTGGGTGCGGTTGGTCGAGACTCAAGCCAAGACCCAGGAGTAACCTTGCCAGCTGCACGGACCATCAAAAACTCTGACTCCCCTCAAAACAAAAAAGTGAGCTTTGAGGACTTAGACAAGGAGAAAAACCAGACCCAGCGGGAGCTAAAGGAGATCGACCTGCTTTTAGAACAAAGCAAAGTCGAGGTAGATAAGCTTACCCAGCGCAACGCCACCATCAACGCCCACCTGCAACAGATCCAGTCGCAGATCGATGAAGTGCCACCCAGCGACATCCGCGTAGCCTACGACGCTGCCATGGATGCGCAGCAACGTCTGGTGGTCATGCGCGGCCAGCTGGAGAAGCTATCCAGCGATCGCAACCACTTGGAACGTATCCTCCAGGTGCTCGACAAAATAGAAGCCGCCAGCCAGGTGGAGGTCTCTGCAGAGAAAGACGGGCGCAGCCCGCATGCCTCCATCGAGATCATGACCCAGGCGCAGGAGGCTGAACGGCAGCGCCTTTCCCGCCAAATGCATGATGGCCCGGCGCAAGCCTTATCCAACTTTATCTTGCAGACTGAGATTGCGCTGCGTCTCTTCGAAGTGGACCAGGATCAAGCTCGCCAGGAGCTTAATACCCTCAAAGAAGCCGCTTCCCATACCTTTCAGAAGGTGCGAGACTTTATTTTTGACTTGCGTCCCATGATGTTGGATGACTTGGGCTTGGTGCCCACGGTCAAGCGCTACGCCGACTACCTGGCAAAGAAACTGGGGCTAGAGATCAACGTCAATGTATCGGGTTCCGAACGCCGCTTAGAGCCCACCTTAGAAGTGATCGTATTTCGCGCCATCCAGGAGCTGCTAAGTAACACTGCCCTCCACAGCCAGGCTACCACCGTCAAGGTACAGCTGGATTTGGGAGAACGCCAGGTGAAAGGCAGCATTGAGGATAATGGCCGTGGCTTCGACCCTTATGCCGTGCCAACCGAGGCCGAATTGACCATCAAGGCTATCCGTGAGCGCATGGAAATGCTGGGCGGTAGTTTCGAGCTAGATAGCGCCGTGGGCAAAGGTGCCCGCTTCAGCTTTAACCTCCCGTCCGAGCCCGTAGATATAAAAGGTCTTACTAGTACCTAGTTTCTATTGCGGGCGGATTGATCTTTTCCTATAATTACCATGCTTCCGATATTGTTTGCGGAAATTTTGCCGAAAGGAGGATTACTATGTTGTTTCATAACGAAAAAGGCCAAGGAATGGTCGAGTACGTATTGATCATTGTACTAGTAGCCATCGTCGGGATTGTTACGTGGAGCCTGCCTCGGCGACGCGATTGTCGATGCCCTGACGACAATTATCAATGCCATATAAAGATCTTCTGCGCTTGATCGTAGCCCTGGGTATCCAGGGCTACGTAGCTTAAACAGCCTGAGCTAAAGTTTAGCAATTTTGTGGCGAAGTACCTTCATTTCAGGTAGACTTGCCCTGCCTTGATGCCAATTATAGGTGTCGAGTAAGCTAATAGGCAGGTCCGCTCCTGTCGATTTCACCACCAAGAAATAGCGGAAAGGGTTCAGCTATGAGGCTAGGAAAACTTTTAATCGTGTTTGCTATCGTCCTCATCCTAGGATTGGTTGCCCTCTATGCGGTATTGAATCTGAATGCCGGCGAGCAGGCAGCCGAAAGCGGACCACAGACCACGGACATCGTGGTTGTGACGCAACCCATCCCGCGGGGGAGCCTGATCACTGATGAAGCCCTTGGGATGCAAGCCATCCCAACCACGGATTCTATCGGCGTGATGTTCACCGATAAGAACCTGGCTATAGGCAGGGTGGCTCGTTACGATCTCGAGCCCGGTGTGCCCTTGATGACCAGCATGATCGCAGACACCAGCGCAGGGTTGGCTACAGGCGGCTCTGATACTGCCTTGCTCATCCCCAGCGGTATGGTTGCTTTTCCCATACCCATCGACCGCTTTTCGAGCCTGGCTTACGGCTTGCGCGCAGGCGACCACGTCAATGTGATCGCCACTTTGTTGCTGGTCGAAATGGATTCGGATTTCCAGACCATCCTGCCTAACAATACCGCCGCCTTGTTGAGCCCTGGCGATACCGTAGCCACCGGCGGGGTTCAAGCTGAACCACCTTCCTCACAGTTGGTGGTGGAGGAACTGATCAATTCGTTGACGGCTCAGACCGTAAGCGGCGGGGCTGCTTCCCCTGTGGGCAATGCCACTTTTGACGAAACAGTGGGACAACCCTTTTATCAAGTTCCCTCAGAAGCCCAACGACCGCGCTTGGTAAGCCAGACCCTGATCCAGGATATTACCGTGCTGCACGTAGGCAATTTCTTCTACACGGATGAACGCGGTGAAGAGGTGCCCAATAGTATTGGTGCCGTTCCGGCTACGGATGCGCTAGCTAGCATTCCCCAACCGCCTGACCTCATCACCCTCATCGTCACCCCGCAGGACGCGGTGACACTCAATTATCTGGTCTATGCTGGGGCCGAACTGTCCCTCGCCCTTCGCTCTGCTGCGGATAGCACCGTTGCCACTACCGAGGCAGTGACTCTCGAATACTTACTCAACACTTACAACATCCCCGTGCCCACAAAGCTGCCGTACGGATTAGAGCCGCGCATCGATTCTTTGTTATCGCCTGCGCCTCAGGACATCTTGGTCCAGCCAGCGCCGACCCAATGAGAGAAATTTCATAAGATAATCTGACATGGCCCAGGAAGAAAAGATCCGCGTTTTGATCGTGGATGATGTTGCTGAAACGCGCGAGAACATACGCAAGCTGCTGCAATTCGATGCAAATGTTGAGGTAGTTGGGGCTTCACGCAACGGAGCTGAAGGGGTGGAGATGGCCATCGAGGCTCAGCCCGACGTGGTCTTGATGGACATCAACATGCCGGATATGGACGGCATCAGCGCCACGGAAGCCATCCGCAAGAAAGTCCCATTTACCCAGATCGTCATTTTGTCGGTGCAAGGGGACTCAAACTATATGCGCCGGGCCATGCTGGCTGGGGCGCGTGATTTCCTGACGAAACCCATCGATATCGATGAACTGACCGCGGCCATTCACCGCGCCGGCAAAGTGGCGCGCACAGAAAAAGAAAAAATGGCTAATGTCGGCTTTCCTGGCAAAACCGGCGATGGCCGCACCAGTGGGACCCTGATTCCGGGGGACCAGGGGCATGTGATCACCATATTCAGCCCCAAGGGCGGTACCGGCGCAACCAGCATCGCAGCCAATTTAGCGGTGGTGATGCGCCAGCAGGACACCGGGGTGGTGGCGGTGGATGCCAATTTGCAATTCGGCGATCTCTCCTTCTTTTTCAATGAGCAGGGCCGCAATAATGTGACTGACTTAGCCCCTCACGCCGAGGAATTGGATCGGGAAGTGGTGAGCGAAGTCCTGATCCGCCATGAGGCCTCCGGGGTGCATATCCTGGCGGCGCCCATGCGTCCCGAAGAGGCTGATTCGGTGAGCGGAACTCAATTAGGCGCTGTGGTGCGCTTTTTGAACCGCATGTACCCTTATGTGATCGTAGATACCAGTTCCCTGCTGACCGACCTGACGCTGGCGGTACTGGATGCAACGGATGTGTTGGTGCTGGTCATTACCCAGGATATTCCTTCCATAAAAAATGCGCGCTTGTTTCTGGATTTGGCCAACGAACTGGGGATCTCTCGCGATAAGATCGTGCTGGTGCTCAACCGGTTCGATAAACGTCGCAACATTACACCGGAACGGATTCGAGATAATTTTAAAAAGGACGTCGATGTGGTCATCCCCGTGGACGAACGCCTGGTGGTGCCCGCCATGGACCGCGGCGAGCCTTTTGTGTTGAAGGGGGGCAACAATCCCACGGTGAAAGCCATTCAAGATTTGGCCGCTAAAATCGTAAGCAAGATAAAAACGCTGCCACAATCCAATATGGAAACGGTTTGAATAAGGAAGACCAACCATGTCCCTGATGCGTAGGCTTGAACGCGGTCAACTCGACGACCCGCAAAAGCCGGCCAGTGAGCCGGAAAAGAAACCCGACACCGGTGATCTGGGCGGGGGTTCGCGTTTGGCAACTAATCTGCGGCCGCGCAAGATCGGCAAGCCAGATACAGGCAGCCGTGGTCCTTACGCGGATTTGAAGACCCGCGTTCAAACTCGCCTCCTGGCGGAGATCGACACGACCCTGGACGTGAGTAAGCTCGAGGAGGTACGCCAAACTATCCAAGACCTGTTCGAGCAGATCTTGCTCGAGGAAAATATCGTCCTCACCCGCCCGGAGCGCCAGCGCCTGCTGGACAGTATCACCAACGAGATCCTGGGATTCGGGCCCTTGCAGCCCCTGCTGTCCGACCCGACCGTTACCGAAATTATGGTGAACGGATACCAGAACGTCTACGTGGAACGCTCCGGCAAGCTGCAAAAGACTCCGGTTAAATTCGATAGCAATGAGCACGTGATGCGTATCATCGAACGCATTGTGTCTCCTCTCGGCCGCCGGGTGGATGAGGCCAGTCCCTACGTGGACGCTCGTCTTCCGGATGGCTCGCGCGTGAATGCCGTCATCCCGCCAATTTCCCTTGTGGGTCCCGTTCTCACCATCCGTATGTTCTCCAAAGACCCGATCAGCATCGATCAGCTCATCGCACTTGGTTCCATCACGCAGGATTCCATCATGTTCCTGAAAGCTTGTGTGGAAGCCAATCTCAATATTGTGATCTCCGGTGGAACTGGTTCAGGAAAAACCACGCTGCTCAATGTATTGTCTACGTTTATTCCCGAAGACCAACGCATTGTGACCATAGAAAATGCGGCAGAATTGCAGCTGCGCCAGGAACACGTAGTTACTTTGGAGACACGCCCGCCCAATATTGAGGCAAAAGGCGAGATTACCGCCCAGCAACTGGTGGTTAATGCATTGCGCATGCGCCCCGACCGCATTATCGTGGGTGAGATTCGGTCCGGGGAAGCCCTGGACATGCTGCAGGCCATGAATACCGGGCACGAAGGTTCGATGACTACCGCGCACGCCAACAGTCCCCGCGATGTGATTTCGCGCATTGAGACCATGACCTTAATGGCGGGCTATGACCTGCCCGTGCGCGCCATCCGTGAGCAGATCGCTTCGGCCCTCGACCTTATCGTGCACGTGGATCGCATGCGGGATGGCACGCGGAAAGTGACCAACATAACGGAAGTGTTGGGTATGGAAGGCGATGTCATCACCCTTACCGACTTGTTTATGTATGAGCAGACCGGTTTCGAGGACGACAAAGTGGTGGGGCAGTTGCGTTCCACCGGGCTGCGCCCGAGCTTTATCGAACGCATGGAAGCAGCTGGCGTTCATGTGCCGCCCACCGTCTTCGGCGTGGGGATGAGGCCGCGCTTCTAGCCGAGTCACAAATGTCCGGTTTACTGCTGATCGGTATCGTCATTGCAGTAGTCTTATTGGCCATCGGACTCGTGGTGACCTTGAGCGGCGAACGCTCCTTGGTCGATCGCAGGCTCGAACAATACCTTGAACCAGAAAAGACCGAAACCCCAGAAGAGACCAAACAACGTGCCCGCTCCGCAATACTGACTAATTGGATCACCCAACGCGTTGAAACGACGAATGTTGGTGACCGCATTTCCCGGGATCTTGCGCGGGCGGACTTAAAACTAAAAACGGGGGAATACATCGCCTTAATCATCATTTCTAGCCTGATCACCGGTGTAATTGGTTATTACTTTGGGGGACAATCCCTACTCTTCGCTGTTTTGGGGTTGGTCGCAGGCCGGTACATCCCCCGCTATGTAGTCAGATATTTGCAAAACCAGCGTTTGCGCAAGTTCAACGACCAGCTTCCGGACGCGCTCAATTTGATGGTCAATAGCTTGCGCAGTGGCTTTTCAGCACTGCAGTCCATGGAGGCGGTAAGCCAGGAACTGCCTTCTCCGATCAGCGATGAATTTCGCCGGGTGGTGCAGGAAATGCAATTGGGTGTTCCCATGGAAGGCTCCCTGGGAAACCTGGAGCGCCGCATTGCCAGCGACGACCTGAGCTTGGTTGTCACCGCTATCAACATCCAACGCGAGGTGGGAGGCAACCTGGCGGAGATCCTAGATACCATCAGTTACACGATCCGCGAACGTATTCGCATTCAAGGGGAAGTGCGTGCCACCACGGCCCAGGTAATATTTTCGGGACGTTTCCTGGCGGTGATGCCCATCCTTCTCAGCCTCGTCTTGTATGCGCTGAACCGGGATTATATGATGCAATTTTTCGAGGAACCCATGATCTGCGGCTTGGCGTTATTGGGAACTGCGGGGGTCATGTTGGTCAGCGGTTATTTTATTTTGACTCGCATCGCCAAAGTGGAAATTTAGGCACGGTCCTCCCATGATCATCCCGCTCATCGTACTCTTGATCATCATTATTGGATCAGCCGTCGCCTTGGTGGTGATCGGCCTGCGGGAGCGTCAGGGCATTGATCCCCTGGTTGCACGCCTGGCCGAATACGCCCAACGCGGCGAGGTCGCCAGCCTGGAGGAGATCGAACTTTCCCAGCCGTTCATTGAGCGCGTCATTTATCCGGCAGCCAGGCGCTTTGGGGATTTTGCCCAGCGCTTTACGCCCCAGAACGCGGTTGTGCAAACTCGTCGCCGCCTGGAAATGGCAGGGGCGCCGCGCTGGTTAGAACCTACGCTCTTTTTAGCCTCCCGTTTTATTTTTGGCTTGCTGCTGGGTGGGGTGGTCCTCTTTGCCTTCACACTCTCTCCATCCTCGAACGTGTTTTCCTTCACCTCCCTGTTGATCATCGGTGTTTGTACTGTGGTGGGTTTCTTTTTGCCCAACCTGCTGCTGGAAAGCAGAATTAAGCGCAGGCAGCGGGTGGTACTGCATGCCAT
>Ga0209341_10005217_pt1 | contig 11811 bp, 10 predicted proteins | sample RifCSP13_2_FD_184020 | JGI IMG/M metagenome (GOLD analysis project Ga0209341, IMG submission 184020) | Soil microbial communities from Rifle, Colorado - Rifle CSP2_sed 13_2 (SPAdes) (version 2) | ecosystem: Environmental > Terrestrial > Deep subsurface > Rock core/Sediment | place: Rifle...
GGGCCGCGCCCGCGGCCTCCCCTGCGTGGCCTACGGGATGACGGTCACCGTGGCCGACATCCCGCTGTCGCCCGGGCCGCCATGGGCCGAGCAGTAGTAGCGGAAGATCCCAGGAGTGTCGAACGTGAAGGAAAAGCTTTCGTCGGGGCCAAAGAGACCGCTATCCCACAGGCCGTCGTCGCTGGTGGACGAGTGGGGCGCGTCGTCTTTGTTGGTCCAGGTCAGCGTGGCTCCGGCACGGACGACGAGGTTGGCCTCGGCGAAGCGGAAGTCTTCCATTTCCACCTCCACCGAAGCCCCCTCGGCGACGGTAAGGTTGAACCGCGGGTTGGTGTTCTCGCCCCCAACGGGGACATCGTCGCCGGGGAACTCGTACGTGCCGATCGTCCCCGCGTCGATGTGGAGCATGGCATAGAGCCCCGGCGTGAGCTTGGTGACGTCCACGGTCACCTCAACGTCTTGGTTCACGCCCCGAGTCACGGCAGCCCACCCAGCGACCGGGCCGGGCCCGCCGTTCGCCTCGCTGTGGATGACAATCCACGATGGGCCGGAAGCGACAATCTCATCGACCGTGAGCGTACCGTCGACCACCGGCTGATCGCTCACGGTCACCGCGGGCGTGAGCTCCGGCAGCGCGACCTCGAAGGGGACGTTCGTCTGATCCCCTGCTACGGGCACGTCGGCGCCCGGGAACTCGTACGTGCCGATGGTCCCCGCATCGACGTGAAGCATGGCATAGAGCACAGGCGTGGCGGCGGCCGCATCAATCTCGACAACGACCCCGGTGGATTCACCTTCGGGTACCGCCGCATAGCCGACGATCGGCCCCGGGCCCCCGCTCTGCTCAGTGTGAATGACGATCCAGGATGGTTCCGCGGCGGTGATCGAATCGATCGTGACCGTGCCGCCCGACGCGTCCTGATCGCTCACGCTCACCGATGGCTCGGCCTGCACCATCGGCTCGGTCGGGATCGGCTCCGGCGTGGCCACGGGGGCCGATCCACCGCAGGCCGCCAGGGCCAGCGCGAGCAGCGAACCGAGGGAAGAAATACGGATCCTCACAGCTTGCCTCCTCTGGGCGAATTGAAGGGCCAGATGACCCTTCAGCACACCATACGTCTTCGGAGGCTCGATTGGATTTCTTGGATCTTGAACGAGGGGTCGCGGACGTGCAGGCTAGAGCTCAGCGTTGAGGACGCGCGGCCCCGTAGGTTGGGGGCTGCCGCCGGAGGGCTCGATGGTCACTCCCACCCCGGCAAACTCGCCCACGGGAACCGGTGAAGTGAGGACCGCAGACGTGAACCACGAGTCTGGATCGGCCCGGAAGAGGCCGGCGCTCACCCGCGAGCCGTCGGCCCGCACAAGCCAGGCCTGGTATTCCTGGTCCGAGCCGAGCGGGTCGAGCCCCCACATGTGGACGACGGCAAACCGTCGCTCCGGATCGTAGAGGAACGTCCCGCCCACGGATTCCCCATCGAGAAGGATGACCTCCGCCGTTGGATAGGACGCCAGAGAGATGGCCGTCTGATCCACTTGCAGGTCTTGCAGGATTCGGGCCTGATCGGAACGAAGCGAGCGGACCTCCCAGACCAACGCCAGGTTGACGACGAGCAGCGCAGCCATGCCGGCGGCCAGTCCCAAGCGCGGCAGGAGGCTGGGTCTGGCCCGAGAGCGGCCGGGGCGGCGCACCGGGCCGAGGCCGGCAATCAGCCGCGCCCGCGCTCGCGGCGAAGGCAAGACCGGGGCGGGCGCCGCCAGGAGCGCTTGCGCCACCACTTGATAGTCGCCCAGCGCCGCTCGGCAAGAGTCGCAAATGGCCAGATGCTTCTCGACCGTGGCGCGTTCGTCGGGGTCGAGGGCTTCGACCGCATACGCACCCAGGAGGGCTCTGACGTGCCCGCGATCCTCAGATCTCATGCTTCACCCGTACGGCTCCTCTTCCTCTTCTTAACGTCTGATCCGGGCCGTTCGGATCTCTTGCCCGCCATCCCCTCCTCAATCCAGCCGTCCCGCAGACGCTCCATCCCCAGCCGAAGGCGTGTCTTCACCGTTCCCAGCGGCAAGCCGAGCATCTCGGCCATCTGACTGTGGGTCAGGCCCTGGTAGTAGGCCAGCTCGATCACCTGGCGTTGACCATCCGGCAGCTCGGCGAGGGCGAAACGCAGGCTGCGCCAGCGGGCCTCCTCGGAGCCGCTGCCGGGCGCCTGCAGATCCGGGCGGCCGTCTTCGAGGTCAGATAGGGAGGCCTCGGCCAGCGCGGGCCGGCGCGCCTCGAGGCGAATCCGGTCGAGAGCATTGTTGCGCGCGATGGTCAGGAGCCAGGTGAGAAGCGCGCCGCGAGTCGGGCTGAATGCCCGGGCCCGAGTCCAGAGCTTGAGAAACGCGTCCTGGGTGACCTCTTCGGCCGAGGCCCTGTCGCCAAGCATTCGGGTGGCTAGCGCGAAGACTCGGGAAACGTGCCGGTCGTAGAGCTCGAGGAACGCGCTGCGGTCGCCTTGCGCCACACGCTCGACGAGGGCCGGGTCGGGCAGATCGGAGAAGTACTCGTTGCTGCGCATCGGACGCGACGGTGTCGGCGACGTGCCTTGGGGGACCTTTTGAGCGGATGGCCAGACCGGCGAGGACCTCCGGCTGCAATTCTACCAGCCTCCTTACTCAGAAAAACGCCTTGACCTCGGGCGGGGGCCATTGCCCCCCAGCCTGACCCCGAATTCCAGCCCGCGCCGGCAGATTCGAAGGATTTGAATGGACGCTGGGTGGTTGACCAGTTGGCTCGCTTAAAGTAGACTCAATCTATCCGAGTTGCCGCATCCTCTTCCCTCTCGTAGCGCCCAGGGGACGCCGGACCAAGCCTCCGCAGGGAATCTCAACAGTCTGGACCTTCGGGCCATGTCCCCCTTCGCGAAGGATTGTAGAGGTCGGCATACACAGGTGCTGGCACCGATGAGGTTTGCGCCCTTTTTCGCGCCCGCATAGGCAGACGACGATGTCGACCACGACTACAAACAGGAAGACCCGAAAGCAGCTCGAGGAGGAGATCCACGCCCTGCGGGAGGACCTCGCCTCGCAGGATGCGCCGAAGGCCGGTCGGGCCCTCCCCGAAGGCGCAGGCCTGCCTCTCGTCGAGACACTGAGTGCGCTCGTCGATCACAGCCCGGTGGCCATGGTCGGCCTGGACTTAGACATGCGCGTGGTTCTCTGGAATCCATCGGCCGAAGAGCTCTTCGGCTACACCTCGCAGGAAGCCGTCGGGCGCAGCCTCGATGACCTCGTCGCATTCCTTTCCGAAGTGCGGTCGGAGGCGGTTGGCTACTCCACGCTGGTGCGCGGCGGCGGTACGGTGCACGTTCTCACCCAGCGCTGCCACAAGAACGGCACACTGATTGACGTCGAAGCCTACTCGATCACCGTGACAGCGGACGGGAAGCCGGCGGGGGTGATCGCCGTCTACCACGACATCCGCGACCGGCGGCAGGCCATGGAAAGGCTGCGGCACCAGAACCGCTACTACGAGGCCCTGGTGCGAAACAGCCCTGTGGCCATCGTGACCACCGACCTGGATGCGACCGTCGTCTCCTGGAACCCGGCGGCGGTCTCGCTCTTTGCGTACACCGAGCAGGAAGCGCTCGGCCGGAATCTGGACGATCTGGTGGCCAAGGCCGCTGAGATCCGGGCGGAGGCGGTTGCCTACTCGGAACAGGCTTCCCGGGGGGAACGCCCGGTGCAGGCTCTGACCCGGCGGACCCGCAAGGACGGGAGCCTGGTCGAGGTGGAGGTCCTGGCGGTCCCGGTCGTGGTCGGCGGGGAGCGGGTGGGCTTTATCGCGCTCTACCACGACATCAGCGAGCTGCAACGAGCCCGTCACGAGGCCGAGGCCGCCAATCAGGCCAAGGGCGCCTTCCTGGCGACGATGAGCCACGAGATCCGCACCCCGCTGAACGCCATCATCGGCATGGCCGGGCTTCTCCTCGACACCGACCTGGCGGGGGAGCCGCGGGAGTATGCCCAGATCATCCGCGGCAGCGCCGACGAGCTTCTCTCGCTCATCAATGACGTCCTCGATTTCTCCAAGATCGAGGCGGGGCGCATGGAGCTCGAATCGCAGCCGTTCGACCTGCGCGATTGCCTGGAGGCCTCGCTCGATCTGTTGGCCGCGCAGGCCGCGGCCAAGCATCTCGACCTTGCGTACAGTATCGAAGACAACGTTCCCCCGGACGTGGTGGGAGATGTGATTCGCCTTCGCCAGATCGTGATCAACCTGGTCGGCAACGCGATCAAGTTCACCGAACACGGCGAAGTGGTCCTGGGGGTTCATGCGGAGGGGGTCGAGAACGGGGTGCACCGGATCCACTTCTCCGTCCGCGACACCGGGATCGGCATCCCACCCGACCGCGCCGACCGGCTCTTCCAATCATTCACTCAGGCCGATGCCTCGACCACCCGGCGCTACGGGGGGACCGGGCTCGGCCTGGCCATCTGCAAGCGACTCACCGAGATGATGGGCGGGAGAATCTGGGTGGAGAGCGAGGGGACTCCCGGCAAAGGCTCCGTCTTTCACTTCATCCTCGCGATGGCCGAATCTGCCGGCGCTTCCTATCGTCCCCCACGAATGCGCGAGCAGCCCAGTCTGCACGGTCGGCGGCTTCTCTTCGTCGATGACAACGAGACGAATCGGCGGATTCTGGTCGCCCAAACCGAGGCATGGGGCATGCGAGTACGCACGACCCCTTTTCCCAGCGAGGCTCTGGAGTGGATTCGCCGGGGCGAGCCCTTCGACGTGGCCATCCTGGACATGCACATGCCCGAGATCGACGGCCAGGAGCTTGCGGCCGAAATCCGGAAGCTTCGCGATCCTGGCTCGCTCCCCCTGATCCTCTTCTCGTCGGTGGGCGGCGGTGAGACCTCCTCGGAATCGGTCCGCTTCGATGCCACCCTTAGCAAACCGCTCAAGCAGTCTCAACTGCACGACGCTCTCCTTGGCGTGCTGGCCGGCCCCCGGGAGAGCGGCCCCGGGCCCGCCCGCGGGGCGGCCGCGCCGAAGAAATCCTTCCTCCCCCACCTGGCGACGCAGGCCCCGCTGCGGATCCTACTGGTGGAGGACAACACGGTGAATCAGAAGCTGGCTCTGCGGTTGCTGGCACAGATGGGCTATCGCGCCGATGTGGCCGCGAGCGGCTTGGAAGCTCTGGCTGCTCTCGACCGACAGCTCTACGACCTCGTGCTGATGGACGTGCAAATGCCAGAGATGGACGGCCTGGAGGCAACCCGTCGCATCCGTCGGCGGCTCCCTCAGGAAAGCCAGCCCTGGATCGTCGCCATGACCGCCAACGCCATGCAGGGCGACCGTGAGATCTGCCTGCAGGCCGGGATGAACGACTACGTGAGCAAACCGATCCGGCCCGACGAGCTCGTCCGGGCGTTGAGCGCCGTCGGGGTGGGAGAGTAGGGATCGATGGCAGAACCCGACGTGATCGACCGCGCCTCTCTCGACGGCCTGATGGCCGCTGCCGGCGGTGACCAGTCCTTCCTGGCCGAGTTGATCGACGCCTATCTGGAAGATTCCCCGCAGCAGCTTGCGTCCATGCAGCGCGCCATGCGGGGCCTGGATCCGGAGGAGCTGCGCAGGGCGGCACACAGCCTGAAGTCGAACAGCGCCAGCCTGGGCGCCGCCTCCCTGGCCGCCCAGTGCAAGGAGCTCGAGGACCTCGGCCACAGGGGAGCATTCCCGGAGGCGGCCTTATGCCTGGCGCGGGTCCGAGGCGAGTACGAGAAGGTGGCACAGTCCCTGCGGCAGATTCGAGCCGGCCTATGACCATGCAGCCCACATCCCGTCCAGGCAGCATCCTTGTCGTCGACGACAACCGCGTCAGCCGGATGATCCTGACGCGCGCCCTGCATGAGCAGGGATTCCAGGTGACCACCGCCGAGCACGGCCAGGGCGCGCTGGCACTCCTGCGCTCCAATGGCGGGCCCTCCTTCGATGTGGTTCTGTTGGATGTGCTGATGCCGGTGATGGATGGCTACCAGACACTGACCGAGATCACCCACGACCCTTCTCTGCGCCACATTCCGGTCATTATGATTTCGGCTTTGGACGAGATGGAGAGCGCCATCCGCTGCATTGAGAACGGGGCAACCGACTACCTTCCCCGCCCGTACAACCCTGCCCTGCTGCGCGCCCGCATCGGGGCGGGCCTCGAGAGAAAGCGGCTGCGCGATCAGGAACAGGTCTATTTGCAGGCTCTCGAGCGGGAGCTGGAGATCGGCCGCCAGATCCAGGCCAGTTTCTTGCCCGCTCAGCTCCCGCAACTGCCAGGTTGGGAGATCGCCGCCCGCTTCCAAGCCGCCCGCCAGGTGGCCGGGGATTTCTACGATGTTTTCCCCCTTCAATCGGGAGCCAGCCTGGGGCTTGTCATCGGAGACGTCTGTGACAAGGGCGTCGGCGCGGCCCTCTTCATGACGCTCTTCCGCAGCCTGATCCGGGCCCTGGCAGGCTTTGGCGAAGGCATGGCGAGCCCGACGACGGCCGAAGGCCGCGCCCGCCAATTGACCAGGACGATCCTCCGCACCAACACCTACATCACGCTCAACCACGCTCAGGCGAACATGTTCGCCACGCTCTTCTTCGCGATCCTGGACCCCGCCACCGGCGAGCTGACGTACGTCAACGCCGGGCAGGAGCCGCCCCTGATCCTCAATGCCGATGGGATCAAGGCCCGCCTGGCAACTTCCGGCGTACCGGTGGGCTTGTTTTCCGAGGTCGAATACCGCGCCGGCGTCGCGCAACTCGAAGTCGGCGACATCCTCTTGGGCTTGAGCGACGGCGTGATCGACGCCCAGGACGCCGCCGGGGAGCGTTTTGGTCGAGAGCGCCTACGGCGAGAGATCGCGAACCCCTCTCCCTCCGCACAAGAGCTGCTGGACCGGATCCAGGCGGGCCTGAGCCTCCACGTCTCCGAGGCCGACCCCTTCGACGACATTACCATGCTAGCCATCCGGCGGATCGCCTGATCCCCCGCAGCCGAAGCACTCACCCCGCACCTAACCCCCGAGCCATGCGCGGCGTGCACCCGACCGGGCGGCGTGACGCGCCCCGAGTGCGTCGGACCCACGCGCAGGGTGTGCGGCTCTGAGGGCCTGTAAGCTAATCGCGGATCGACTGACCAGAGCCCTTCTCCGCGGCTGGCGCGTCATCATCGACCCCCACGCATGGCCCCTCCCCCGGCAGTTACTTCCATTCTCTGGATGACGAAGGATCTGCCGAGGGAGGGGAGGTTACCTAAGGACGCGTCCTTAGACCTTCATCCCCCCTCTCCGCTTTCGCGCAATGCGTGGCGGAATCGTGACAAGCGGAGAGGGGGGGCAAGGGGGGCCGTCCCCCGCACCTGCGGTTCGGGGCAGGTGTCGCCCCGGCGGGCCGCCGCACCGTCCCGGTGTCCTGTCGGGAGGTCTCGCGGCCCGAACGGGGTGAGGCGGAAAGGTACAAGTCAAGAAAGGCACTGTATCAGAGGCATTGGACGCAGGGGATGCTTGCGCAGTTCTCATCGGATCATTCACGGCCTCTGAGAGGCGTGCCGCGCCGCTGCGGGGGACGGAACGAATTCACGGAGTAATCTCTCTGGCAAGCCGGCTTTGACACAAAGGGGAGGGCGAAGCACACAGCACCCTTGAGCCAGGCTGGCCTGCGCCAGCCCGATGCAGCCAAGGGCCCGCGGCCTTGGGTCGGTGCGCTTTGCCACTACATGGGCTGTCCCGTTCGCAGGCGCTTTCTCGGGCTACGCGACGATCCGAGCTGGCGCGTTGGCGCAGGTCCTTCGGGGAAGCGGATGTGGGTCTCCGTGGCACATGCCAGATCCGCGTAGGCGCCGCGGTAGTCCGGCGGCAGGAGCGCGGCAAGCTGGTACATCACCTCGTCGGTCATCCGCTGCCGGAGGTCACGGGTCACCTTGGCGCCGCAAGCGTCCAAGTGGAAAAGTCTCCCGACGACGATGTGAAAGTCGGTCCGGCGCATGCGAGCCAGGTTTCCGCGGAAGCGCTCACCGCCGTAGTAGACGATGGGGAGCAGCGGGGCTCCGCTGAGCAGCGCCAAAGTGACGACGCCCGGCTGTCCTCTCTGAAGGCGCCCATCTCCGCTCCGCGTTCCCTCCGGCGCCATAGCCAGAATCTGCCCCTCGCTCAACGCCTTGAGGGCGCGGCGTATCGCCGAGTGGTCGGCCTCTCCTCGCTGAAGCGGGATTGCCTCCCACAGGTCAAACAGGGCGGCCATCGCCGGGTTGTCCCAGGTCTCGGCCTTGGCAAAACCGGTGACCGGACGCGGCAGGAGGTGGGTGTAGATCAGCGGGACCTCGAGGAAATTGATGTGGTTGGCGACGAGGATCAGGGGGCCCCGCTCGGGGACGCGAACAAGCTGCGCGTCGTCCACCCGGCACAGGAGGCGAGTGATCCCCTTGATCGCGCCGTTGACGAGCCGCGCTCTGAGCCTCACGCCCGGCCCTCGTCGCCGGCGCCGATCACTTCGAGCCGGGCGGCGAGGATCTCCAGGCTGAGCTCCTTTCCCTCCACGCAGAGAGTCTCCCCGTCGGCATGAGCCGGGAGGGCCCCTTCCAGCGCCGTCACGCGCACGGTTCGAGCCCTGGCCGTCGTGATCGCGGGGTGAGTGGCTTGGGTCCCTTGCATGAAGCGAGGGATCAGCGCCAGGATGCCCGGGCGGCTCACTTCTCGGGCGATGCAGAGATCGAAGAGGCCGTCGTCGTTGCGCCCGGAGGGAGCCATCATGAATCCGCCGCCCATGCGTCGTCCGTTCATGATGGAGACCATCAGCGCCCGCTGCGTCTGGCTCTGCCCGTCGATCTCGAGGCGGACGAGCGGCGCCCGGAAGTAGAGGAAGATCGTCTTGAGGGCGGCGACAACGTAGGAAGCGAAGCCGTGCAGCCGTTTCATCTTCAGCGCCTCAAACCCGACCACGGCGTCGAAGCCGACGCCGACGCCGTTTCCGAAGAAGCGGCCGTCCGGGAATAGGCCGCCAGCCACCCGGCCGATATCGATCCTCGTCCGGCGCCCGGCGGCGAGGGCGCGGCATCCCTCTTGCAGATCTATAGGGATCCCTGCTCCAAAGGCGAAGTCGTTCCCACGGCCGACACACAGCACACCCATCGCCGGAATAGGGCCGGCGGCCGCCTCCTGGGCGCGCATCAGGCCATTGATCACCTCGTTGGCGGTGCCGTCGCCGCCCACGGCGACGACCACATCGTAGCCGTCGGCGGCGCCCTTCTGGCTAAGCTCGGCTGCGTGCATGGGGCCCTCGGTGCGGACCAGATCGAACGAAAGACCCAGCGCGTCGAACGCCTCTTTCAACAGGGGCACTCTCTGTTCGGCGGTGCCGCGGCCGGAGGCGGGATTGACGATCAGCAGGTGACGTGTCATGGGAGGATTGCCTCCAAGTGGGGGCTCCCCGAGGGCTGGAGCCAGCGGCGCGCCGGGTGGACTGCGAATGGGCCGGGTCGCTCGGGTGTGCGGCCGCCTCGATTGTAGCATCGCCGGCCGGGCGGGGGATGAAGCCTCCCCGCGGAATGGCAATCATCAGCGCCGGTGCATGTGCGCTATGTCCCATTCCGTTTGCCCGAAGTTGCAGGGTAGTGTATGCTCAGTCCGTTGATACTCCGGAACCCGCCCTCAGGGAGGCCCGATCCCATGTACCCTTATCCGCCCCCGGTCCCTGCCTACCGACAGGAGAAGAGCTACCTCGGTGAGGCATTCATCAGCCTGATCCTCTACTACCTCGGCTTCGGCCTGATCGGGCTGATCGCCAACATCATCTTCCTGGGCAATGCCAGGCGGGACGAACGCCAGGGGGTGATCACCTCGAATGTGGGCTGCCTGCAGATTCTGCTCTGGGTTCACATCGGTCTCTTTATCCTCGGCTGCATCGCCATGGTGATCTTCCTGGCGCTCGGCGGATTCGCGACTCTCGCCGCCTTCTTCGGCGCGAACGGCAACTACTGAGTCAAAGGGAGGCCACCGGTCGGATCGCGGGGTCGATCCATCTCTTCCGCGAAACTATGGCGCCGCTCCGATGAGCGGCGCCAATGCTTGCCCGTGGATGGGGCTGAGAGGCTGTGAATGAATAGGATCTTTCCGCCTCACCCCGTTCGGGCCGCGAGACCCGGCGGCCCGAACGGGGTGGGGGCTATTTGTGACGCCCCGACAACGGAAGAAGGCCTTGACGCGTCGATCGGGGGTTGATTCACACGCTCTGAGACGCGCAGAGGCGCCTCCAGAGCGGCTCACCCGGGCGGCAGGGCGGCCAGCTCTTCCTTCATCGCCCTCCCCAGCCTGGCGATCCCCTCGTTGATCACTTCCTCGCTCGAGTAGGAGAAGTTCAGCCGCATCGTGTGTTCGCCGCCGGTCTCACCCGGGTAGAAAGCAAAGCCGGGGACGAAAGCCACTTTGGCCCGGACGGCCTTCTGCAGGAATTCGCGGGTGTGGATGGGCTCCGGAGCCCGCACCCATAAGAACAGCCCTCCCTGGGGAACGGTCCATGCGGCTCCCGGGGGGAAGTGCTCCTCCATGGCCTCGACCATCGCGTCGCGCCGGGATCGGTAGGCCGACCGCAGCCTGCGAACGTGCTGGCGGATGATCCCGCGCTGGCAGATGTCGTTGGCCACCATTTGCAGGAAGGTCCCGGTGTGCAGGTCGGCCCCCTGCTTGGCCTGAACGAGGCGTCCGATGATCGGTTTGGGCGCCACCACCCAAGCCAGGCGGATGCCCGGCGCCAGCGTCTTGGAAAACGTGCTGAGGTAGAGCGTGCGCTCGGGAGCCAGGCTCCAGATCGGGGTGATGTCGTCGCCTTCGAAGCGGAGCTCGCCGTACGGGTCGTCCTCGACAAGGATGAGATCGAATTCGCGGGCGATCTCCGCCAGACGCTCCCGCCTTTGTAGAGAGAGCGTGGTCCCGGCGGGGTTGTGGAAATTGGGAAGGACATAGACGATCCGCGGCTTGTGCCCGGAGCGCATCAGGCCGGGGATCTCCTCCACGATCATCCCGTCGTCGTCCATCGGCACCGTGCAGTAGTGGGCCTCATACGCGTTCCAGGCCTGAAGCGCGCCGAGGTAGGTGGGGCGGCTGGTGAGGACGCAAGAATCAGTGTCGACGAAAAGCTTGCCGATCAGGTCAAGACCCTGCTGAGAGCCATGGACCAGGATGATGTTCTCGACCTCCACCTGGATCCCGTATTTGACCATGGCATCCGCCAGGTATTCCTTCAGAGGAAGATATCCTTCCGTGGGGCTGTATTGAAGGGCGGCCGGCCCGCTCCTCTCGAGGACGTAGCGGCAAGCCTCCTGGAATTCCCGCACCGGGAAGAACTCCGGCGCGGGGAGCCCGCCGGCGAAGGAAATGATCTCGGGCTGGATGGTGAGCTTGAGGAGCTCACGGATGACGGAACTCTGCATCCGTTGCGTGCGGCCTGCCAGCCGGGAATCCCATCCGATGTCCTCGACCCGGGTGATCAGGGGCCTCGAACTCTCCACGCTTCCCTCCTGAGGAACCCAGCTCCCCGGACGGGGCCGGGAGCAACTTAACTCTCGCGCACCCAACCCGGTCTGTCACGTGCCACTTGTCTCCCCCTGGATGGCCGAATCGTCCTGCCGCTGGCGGCGTGACCATGGGGGCAACAGGCTGGGCGAAGGCGGCCTCCCAAAGAGCGACCCAGCGTTCAGGTATGTAAACCAGCCGTAAGGTCCGGGCCGGTGTCCATGTGCTACTCTCGAGACATCAGGAAGTTGGATTCTCTGCCGGGGAATCCCCCGGGGA
>Ga0209341_10005220_pt1 | contig 11808 bp, 12 predicted proteins | sample RifCSP13_2_FD_184020 | JGI IMG/M metagenome (GOLD analysis project Ga0209341, IMG submission 184020) | Soil microbial communities from Rifle, Colorado - Rifle CSP2_sed 13_2 (SPAdes) (version 2) | ecosystem: Environmental > Terrestrial > Deep subsurface > Rock core/Sediment | place: Rifle...
CCTGGCCTTCCAGTTCTCGCCCGTTTCCATGGCTGCCCTCTCTCAGCGCCTGCGGGCTCCCGAGCGCATGGCGCCTGGGATCGCCCGCAGCGATGCCCACAGTGCACCCGCCCGAACCGCTGGCGCCGCCAAAGCATTCGCCCCTCGACGGGCCTCCGCCCGCACTTTCGCCGCCATCCTACGAGCTCGCCGGGCGGGCTCGGGGATGCGCCCCGTCAGCCAACCGATGCCGTAAGCCAGGCCGCCGACGACGACCAGAAAAAGCAGGCCCACAACGCCCGCCGCCGCACAAAGATAGATCAGCGCCAGGTCGGCCCACAGTCTGGCGCTCCCCTCCCCACCCCAAAGAAGCGCCACAACCACGGCGGCCAAGAGAACGGAGCCGACGGCCAGCGGCAGGTAGATCTGGCGCCGCACTTGCCGCCGCCATCGCGCTTCGAAGCGCGGCTCCTCTTCAATCACCCGGCCGAGGATGGCATCTTTCATGGCTGCAATTCTAGCATGCCCGGCTCGTCGGGCGAAGGCGCCACCATGCCCACCGTCCGGCTTTCCCCGACCGGCGGCCCTGCGTTAGAATGGAAGGCGGAAGCAGCGTCTGGAGGCAGCGAATGGCGGACTATCCCGGCAGGGGAAGCGTAGCCGTCCTGAAGACCACGCCCAACCGGATCCTCGACGACGTGCAGCAGGTCATGCGCGCCGGCGGGTTTGAGGCGGCGCTGCCCAAAGACGTTCGCACCGGTCTGAAGATCAATATCTCCTGGCAGACCTGGTACCCGGCCTGCTCGTCGGCGCCGTGGCAGATCGAAGGCGCCGTCCTCGCGTTGCGCGGCGCGGGCTATCAAGACGTTGTCGGGGTCCACAACGACACCGTCGTCGTCGACACCCGCGTCGGCGAATTCAACAACAAGCACCGCTTTGTCACCGACAAGTACGGTCTCCCCTGCATCTACCTCTATGAGGAAGACTTCGAATGGTTCGAGTACAGGCCGAAACGGCCCTTCGTCGTACTCGATAAGGTGTATCCCAAGGGAGTCTTCATCCCCAAGGCCATCGTCGGGCTGAACATGATCCATCTGCCCACGGTGAAGACGCACGTGTTCACCACGATCACCGGCGCGATGAAGAACGCCTTCGGGGGGCTGCTTCATCGAAACCGCCATTGGACCCACGCGGTGATCCACGACACGCTCGTCGATCTCCTTATGATCCAGCAGGAGATCCATCCCGGCCTCTTCGCGGTGATGGATGGGACGTTCGCCGGGGACGGCCCCGGCCCGCGCGCCATGCGCTGGCACGAGAAAGACATCCTGCTCGCCTCCGCCGACCAGGTGGCCATCGACGCGGTCTCGGCGAAGCTACAGGGCTTCGACCCCATGTCGATCCGCTTCATCCGCCGGGCTCATGAGCTCGGGTTGGGCGTTGGCGATCCCCGCCAGATCAAGATCGTGGGCTACGACATCGGCCAGGAGGCACCTTGGGGGTTTAGGCAGGAAGACACCTTCGCCAGCTGGGGCCAGAAGATGATCTATCACGGGCCCCTCAAGCCCCTAGAGAAACTGCTGCTGCAAACGCCCCTCGTCCCCTGGTCCTACTTCGCCAGCAACTTCTATCACAATGTCTATTGGTATCCGTTCGTCGGCCGAGGCCGGGTGCGCGCAGCGTTGAAAACTCGGTGGGGTGAGCTCTTCCGGCAATACGGCGACGGCAAGGTCGTGATGCCCGGGATGGAGCCGAAGACGGTGGTCCAGGCCGCCGCCGCCCTGGTCCTGCTGGCAATCCTGGCGGTCGGCGGGCTGGCCCTCGTGCTTTGAGAGGCACCCCAGGATGCGCACGCTGCGCCGGCGCCTCACGGCCGGGCTGGTCTTCGGATTTCTCGTCGCCCTGGCGCTTGCCCTCGCCGGCGATATCCGCCAGGTCGGGACTCACCTGGCGAGTTTTCGTTGGGCTCTCTTTCCGCTCGTCCTCGCGGCGACGCTGTTCAATTACGCCCTGCGTTTCCTCAAGTGGCACTACTATCTCTCACAGGTCGGCGTCCACGAACTCTCGTGGCGCGAGAGCGCCCGGCTGTTCGTCGCCGGGTTCCCTCTTGCCGTGACACCCGGTAAAGTGGGCGAGGCGCTCAAGGGTGTTTGGCTCAATCAGAAGACCGGGATTCCCACCGCACGCGGCGTCACGGTCGTGCTCGCCGAACGGATCAGCGACGGCCTGGCCGTCCTCGCCCTCTCGACCCTCGGTGTGATCGCCTACCCGGCCCATTGGCCTGCGTTCGCCGTGGTGCTGGGAGTCTTGCTGGCCGGGATCGTGCTCTCCCAGATTCGGCCTCTCGCCCTGGCGCTCATTGGCGTGGCGGAGCGAGCCCCGTTCATTCGCGACACCGCGCACCATCTTCGCTCGTTTTACGAGGGGACGTACGCGCTCTTCCGCCCCAAGGTCCTCCTTGCCGCCGTCGCGCTGGGGATCCTGGCGTGGTCCGGAGAAGGATTCGCCTTCTACCTGGTGCTCATCGGGCTAGGGATACCCGGCGGCGGGGAGGCGCTCTCCCTGGCCGTGTTCATTCTCTCGTTCTCGACGGTGGTCGGCGCCGTATCCGCCCTACCAGGCGGCCTGGGCGCGGCCGAGGCAAGCATCGCCGGGATGCTCACCTTGCTCCTCGGGCTTCCAGGCGAGACGGCCGCCGCGGCGACGCTCCTCATCCGCTTTGCTACGCTCTGGTTTGGCGTCGCCCTCGGGCTCGCCGTCTGGGCCTTTTCGGCCGACCTGCTCGCGCTGGAAGGCCGCAAGCCGGGCGCCGCGCCTCCCGCGTGAATTGGGGCCCCGCATGCCACACCTTCTTGCCGACCTGCATTGCCACACGAAATACTCAAAGGACTGCCTGATGGAGCCACGCCGTCTTCTCGAGGCCTGCCGTCGCCGGGGCGTCGATCGGATCGCCATCACCGACCACAATACGATCACTGGTGCCCTCGAGGCCGCGGCGCTTGATCCTGAAAGGGTGATCGTGGGCGAAGAGATCCAGACGACCAGGGGGGAAATCCTGGCCTACTACCTTCAAGAGGAGGTGCCGCCCGGGCTCGCGCCCGAGGAGACGATCGCCCGGCTGCGCCACCAGGGCGCCGTCATCAGCGTCTCACACCCCTTCGACGGCCTGCGCGCGGGGGCGTGGGGGGAGGCCGATCTTCAGGAAATCGTGCCCCTCGTCGACGCCGTCGAGGTCTTCAACGCCCGGGTCTGGAGCGACCGGGCCAACCGGGAGGCCGCCGCGTTCGCGCTTCAAGCCGGAGTCCCGGGGACGGCCGGCTCGGATGCACACGCTTATCTGGAGATCGGGCGGGCGGGGCTGCGCCTCCCGAGGTTTGACGACGCCGATGGCCTACGGATAGCGCTGCGCGAGGCGGAGGTCGTCGGGCGGCGATCCACCTACCTCGTCCATCTCCTTTCGCGCTCCGCCTCGATAGTCCAGCGCCTCCGGAGCGCCGGGCCCCGGAATGCACGCGCTGGCTCCGCAAATCAGAGGACCTGACTCGAGCCCGGCCCTCACTCCAAGCTCGCGAGAAGCAGGAGGCAGTCCCAGTTCTACTCCCGGGCTGCCCGAGTTGCTTCTGCTATAGCCCTGGGTGACTCGCCGGGCGAGGCCGCCCCTCTACGGCTCAACCCTCCATAGGTGGATGTTCCCCACGCCGCCGGTGGCGATGATCCGGCCGTCCGGCGAAATCGCCAGAGAAATAAGCCCAACCGGGGAAGTCCCGCGAGGTGAGGCCGCGATGAGCAAGGGCTCGTATTCGGAGGTCGCATAGGCGCGCAGCGTCCCGTCCCGAGAACCGCCGATCACCAGTGACCCGTCGGGCGAGAATCCCACACCTACAACCACTTCAGGGAAATCCGACAGCATCTCGATCAGGCGGCCGGTGGAGAGGTCCCACAGCCAGATCGCCCCGATCGTGCATTGGGCATTCGTGGACTGCTGGCACAGTCCCGTGGCCGCCGTGGAACCATCCGGCGAGATGGCAATGCTCGAGACCTGCCCGGCGTGGTACAGGATGAACTGCTCGGCACCGTCGCTCGTCCTCCACACTCGCACGTTGCGCGACGTACCTCCCCCGACGATCAGGGAGCCATCGGGCGAGTAGGCGATATCGGGGATATTCCAGAACTCCGCGAACTGGATTCCGCGCTCCCACATGTCGACGGCGAAGGTCCAGATCGCGGCATCCTGAAGAGGTGCCCCCGGCAATTCGTCGACTCCTCCCACGGCCAACGTCCGGCTGTTGGGCGAGAACCCCACGGCTACGACCTCGTTGGGGAAGTCGAGCGACTGGAGCAGCGTTCCGCTACGCCAATCCCAGACCTTGGCCGTGTGGTCCCTCGAAGCGGAGGCCAGGAACCTGCCGTCGGGCGAGAAGGCGATTCCCCAGACGATTGACTCGTGCCCCTCCAATGTGCGGAGCGGCAGCCCAGAGGCCACTTCGTACAGTCGGATGGTGCCGGCCTCGTCGCCCACGGCCGCGGCCAGCACCGTTCCGTCCGGCGAGAACGCCAAGCTCCGGACGAGTTCCCCCTCGGCGAAACTCATGAAGGGCGAGAGGCCGCCAACCGTTTCGGCTGAGATCACCGGCGGCGGGGTCGCAGTCGGAGGCTGCGTCGTCAGCGACGGTGGAACGCTGGTCTCGGTGGGCGCATCGGATGGGGCAGTCCCCGTAGGCGCCGACGGGGCCACGGCGGTGGTCACGCCCGAGAGCAAGCACGCCGAGATCACTATTGCTGCGACAAGCACGGTCACAAGCTTCTTCATTTGTCGCCTTGTTTTGGATTCGCCCGGCTTGGCCTCAGCCTGCGACGTTGCCTGCCCGCCCAACCCATACCTGGGTTGACGGACGCAGGCTGGCCCGCCCCGTTGCCGGCGCGGGCACGCGGCCAGGCGCCCTCAGCCCATCGGCCGCCAGCCGGCCTCTTCGACCGCCAGGAAGATGTCGGTGGCGGAGATCATGCCCACGAGTGTGCCGCGCTCATCCTCCACCGGCAGGTGATGGATCCCCAGGTCCTTCATCTTGCGGGCGGCCTGGCGCAGCGTCCACTCGGGGCGGGCGCAAACGATCGGGGCCGTAGTCAATTCGGAGATGGGCATCGCGGCCGGGTCCCGGTCGTCGCCGACAATCTTGTCGCGGATGTCGCTGGTCGTGACGATTCCGTAGGCGGTCTTCTCCTGGCTTGAAAGATCGACGACCAAGCTGTGGATGCCGCGGCGGCGCATGAGGGTGAGGGCCTGGGAGGCCGACATCTCCAGCGGGATGACGACGACCGGGCTGCTCATCCAATCGCGGACGGTGTGAGTCATGACCTCACCTCCAGGCGCCACGGGCAGGAATGATTCTGGAGCTATTGTATCTTATTGGGACGGGGAGAAGGTGATCGGTGATCAGTGATCGGTAGGCGGCACCAGGGCACTGGTGCGCCTGGGCACCAGGGCTTCCGGGCACCCGGGCACTTCGCGCAATGGTGCCTTGGTGCCCTGGCCTGACAACAGATCACCGAGTAACCGATCACCGTCAACCGACTAACCGATCACCGACCACCGATCATCCCCTCCGCGCAGGTATAATCCCTTCCCATGCCCGGGCCCACGCGCATCCTCTTCGTGTGCTACGCGAATCTGATCCGCAGCCCGCTGGCGGAGAATCTGTTCCGCCGGTTCAGCGAAGAGGCGGGGCTGGGCGGAAAGTACGCGTGCGATTCGGCCGGCACATCGGTCTACAGCCCGGGCTCGTCTCCGCATCCGGCCATGCGCAAGACCGCCGAGTCCCACGGGCTGGCGCTCAGCGGCCAGGCACGGGCTTTCGCTCCGGCGGACTTCGAACGCTTCGACTACATCCTGGCAGCCGATCGAGACGTGGCCGCGGATCTGCGCGGTTGGGCGCCCAATGAAATCCGCCGGGCGAAGATCCGGCTGCTCTCCGAGTTTGACCCGCAGGCCGGGAGTCGGGCCGGGATCCCCGATCCGTACGGTGGCGGGCCGGGCGCGTTCGAGGCGACTTATCAGGCGGTCGAGCGATCGGTGCGCGGGCTGCTCGAGTGGCTTGAGGGCGGGCAGGCCGGGGATCCCGCGCCGCGAGGTTGATCCCTGGAGGAGGTGGGCAGCGTGAGCTACCGGTATGCGATCATCGGTGCAGGCCGCCAGGGCACGGCCGCGGCCTATGACCTGGGGCGCTTCGGCGAGGCCGAGGCGATCCTCATCGCCGACAGCGATCCACAGGCGGCGGAACGCGCCGCGCGGCGCGTGAACGGATTGCTCAAGCGAGACCTGGCGCAGGCGGTCACAGCCGACGCCTCCGATCCGCACGCGCTGGCTGGGGATCTACGGGCCGGCCGCGTCCAGGCTTTCCTGAGCGCCGTGCCCTACTTCTTCAATCTCGGCCTCACCCATGCCGCGATTCAGGCCGGGGCCGGCATGACGGATCTGGGCGGCAACAGCGACGTCGTGCTGCAGCAGCTCGAGCTTGCCTCCGAGGCCCAGGCCGCCGGGATCTCGATCGTCCCCGATTGCGGGCAGGTACCGGGGATGGGGACGTCGCTCATTCTGTATGCAATCGAGCACCTCGACGAGCCTCGCGACGTCTTCATGTGGGACGCCGGGCTGCCGCAGAGGCCGCAGCCGCCGTGGAACTATCGGCTCACTTTCAGCATCGAGGGCCTGACCAACGAGTACGACGGCGACGCGCTCTACATCCGCGATGGGCAGACGGTGCGCGTGCCCGCGCTCGAGGAGCTCGAGGAGGTCGATTTCCCGCCCCCCCTGGGGCGCCTGGAGGGCTTCACATCCTCGGGAGGGCTGACGACGGCAGCGCGCACGTTCGCCGGGAGGCTCCGGACGCTGCAGAACAAGACGCTCCGCTACCCCGGGCACTTCGCCCTGCTGAAGACGATCCAGCAGCTCGGCCTCCTACGGCTCGAGCCCGTGACGGTGGACGGCCAGCCCGTGGTGCCGCGCCACGTCTTGCATGCGCTCTGGGAGCCGCAGATCCGCGCCGATCCGACGACACGGGACGTGATCATCATTCGGATCCTCGCCACCGGGCGGACGAACGGGAGGAACGCGGAAGTGTGGGTGGACCTGATCCACGAGTACGACGAGGGCACCGGGTTCACGGCGATGGAGCAAGGCACCGGGTGGCATGCCGCGATCATGACGGCGGCGATCGGTCGCGGGCGCGTGCCAAAAGGCGTCGTTCCGGTGGAGAGTGCGATGTCGGGGAGCGAGTTTGTCGCCGAGGCGGAGAAGAGGGGGTTCCAGATCACGCTGGAGGTGAGGGAGAAGTAGGGGCGAGGCATCATCAGGCTCCCGGAGCCTTGAAGGCTCCGGGAGCCTATCCCCGCTAGACACCGGGTTTCTCGCAGAAACCCGGTGTCTTCCCCGCCGCCACAGCAAGGCCCTACGTAGCGTGTACGACGTTGGGCTGCTGCTGAGCTCCGGAGCAGGGTTGTGTAAGACGGTCGTGGCGGTCTCCCGGAAGAGCTCCCAATCCTCTTCATCGGTCCAGACGCAGTGGGCGAGCACCGTGCGCGGGCCAAGGAGCCCGTGCGCCATCGCCAATTCAGCGGGCGAGCGGTAGCCCGCCGAACGCGCATGCTCGAGGGCTTATCTCACCTCGGAAAGGTGCATCGTGATTCCCATGCCGCGCTCGCGGGCAAGGGCCCTGATCCGGTCGTAGAGCTCAAGGCTGACGCCCCCGGGCGTGCGCGGGCCAAACCAGACTTGCAGCCTCCCATCGCCCCCCCATTCCAGCAGTCGAAGGCGCGCCGCTGGCCTGGATCCAGAGTTGCAGCGCGTGGGCGCTGCCGAACACCAGGGCACCGACGAAGGTCATGAAGGGCCGCCACTTGCCGAAGTACACAATGGCGACGCCGATAAATCCGCGGCCCACGGTCATGTTGTCGGCGAAGATCCTGAGGTGAGCGATCGAGAGGTCGGCGCCTCCCAGCGCGCCCAGCACGCAGCCCAGAATCACGCACAGGTAGCGGATCGCAGCGACGTTCACTCCGAGCGTGTCGGCGGCTTCGGGATTCTCACCGACGGCACGGATCTTGAGGCCCAGGCTCGTTCGGCTCAGGATGAAGCCGAGGCTTTGTGCGATCCTACAGCACCGGCCACCTCGGCTTGATCTCGATCCCGGCGCGTGCGTAGAGTCGGGAGGCCCGCTCACGCGCCTCTGCCAGGATGCGATCCTCATCCATGGTGAGGGCCTTCCCGCCTCGGACGACGATCCGGCCGTCGACGACGACAGTGTCGACGTCCTTCCCCGTGGCGGCGCACACGACAGTGGAGACGGGGTTCGGTGAGGGGATGAGGTGGGGTTTGTTCAGATCGAGCACTGCAAAATCGGCCCGCTTGCCAACCTCGAGCGAGCCGATCCGGCTCTCCCAGCCCATCGCCCGGGCGCCGTGGATCGTCGCCATCTCGAAAGCCTGTTCGCTGGGGATGATGGTTGGATCCAGGGTGCGGGCTTTGTGCAGATATGAAGCCCAACGCATTGCCCGGACCATGTCGTAGTCGTTGCTGCTCGGCCCGCCGTCGGTGCCCAAGCCGACGTTCACTCCTGCCGCCAGCATCTCAGGGATCGGGGCGATCCCCGAGGCAAGCTTGGAGTTGGAAAGGGGATTGTGCGTCACGTGCGTACCGCTCTCGGCCAGCAGGGCGATCTCGTCCGGATCTGCCCAGACGACGTGGATCAGCAGCACATTCGGGCCGAGCATACCCACGCTCCGGGCGTATTCAATCGGCCGAAGCCCAAACTCCCTCCGAGTGTGCTCCACATCCGCCCGCACCTCGGCAAGGTGGACGGTGACGCCCATCCCCCTTTCGCGGGCCGCCGCCATCATCTTGCGGTAGAGGTCCGACGTAGTGCCGCCGGGGGGCCTCGGGCCAAACCAGACCTGGATCCTTCCATCGGCCGCGCCGTTCCAGCGACCGTGCGCCGCCAGAGCCTCCTCGAACGAGGCCTCCGGGTTCTCGATCATGCCCGGGTACATGCTCCCTGCGGACGTGGCGTAGGAGGGCAGATCCATGACGATCTTGGAAAGGGCGGCGCGGATGCCGGAGGCCTCGACGACCCGGGCAATCCCGTCGAAGCCATACCGGCCGGCGATCATGCTTTCTACAAACGCCGTCGTCCCGGATTTCAGCATCTCCAGGATGGCGAGCTCGGCGCTCAGGCGCCCATCCTCCGCGTCGAAGTTCCCCTGGAGCACCCAGACACGTTTGGTGAGCCAGTCCACCAGAGAAAGGTCGTCGGCGCAGCCGCGGAGCAGCGCCTGGGCCAGGTGGACATGAGTGTTGACCAGGCCGGGGATCACCAATCCGCCGCCCAGATCGGTGAATTCGCGTTCGTGAGGCGATTGCTCTCGGACTGCGCTACGTTTGCCGACGGCCCGGATAACCCCGCCCTCGACCGCAAGCGCCCCGTCCGTGATAATCCGTCGATCTTTGTCGACGGTCACCAGCGTGCAGTTTTCGAAGATCATGTGACCCTCCGCGCTGGCCGGCAAGTGATCCTCGCGCTTGCCCGGCCTGGGGGGCGAGGGCCCGGCCCGAGCCGGCGTCCCCCGCGCCAGGCCTGTGCCTTGTGGCCCTCTAGACGGCTACGGCACGGCGCCCCACCGTAACGGATCAACGGAGCGACCAGAGCCCGATCGACTCGCCCAAGCAGTGAGACCATGCATGACGGCGCAAGTGCCCCTCGCCGATCCCCGCCCGCCGGAGGCCGAATTATCGCGCGCCTCCGGATGGACTTGCGGACCGACCACGGTTCCACCGGTGGGCCGGGCGGATAAGGTCGATCCTCAGGATGTTCCCGGCCCATGTCGTGTCGCTCCCAGATTAGCCCAGGGCTCATTCTCCTACTCACCGCACGGAACACAGAAAGGGCACAGGATACTGGTCTTCCGGTGAGTTTGCCGCGTCCGCGAGGGGCGCCTGGCAAAGGGATCACGGCTCAAGACAGGCGGGAATGGAGTTGGTGGGCCCCTCGGGGTTCTCCGTCGTTCCCTCCTGATCGTAGATCTTGACGTAGTCGATCTCAGGGAACGGCAGCAAGTTGGCCAGGATCGGTTGAGCGATCGTGTAGATGGCGCCGTTCGAGGCGCAGGGGCCCACGAGGTACAGGTGGGCGATGCCATTTTCGATCCGAAGGAGGCTGTAGCCCGTGAACCCGCTGGTGATTCGTTCCAGCCCGAGAGCCTGCTCTCCCGGCGTTGGCCCACGGAAGAATTCATCGAGAACGGCTGCCGGAAGATCAGAACCAGGGGCGATATGTCGTGTGACGGTGCCTTCGAATGGATGAGTTCCTATCGCGTAGCGAGCCGAGTCGGTGAAGTAGACCGTGATCGACACGAGTGCAGGGGTATCCACAGGCGACGGGGACTGCACAGGCGTGCCGGTGGGGGACGGCTCCGGGGTCGGGGTCGGCGCGAGACCGGGCAGCCCCCCGCAGGCGATGATCCCCAGCGCGAGAGGCAGGGCTGAGAGCGCCCATCGGCCATTCATAGAGTCCCTCCGCGAAAGACCTCGGTTGTGGGTCAGAGCTCGACGAGAAAAGTGCGGTAGCGCTTGTACTCTTCTGCGCCGAGGCGCGTGGCCAGTTTGTTGGTCTGCGGGTTGTCTTCACCCGTGAGGCTCATGTCCATCCATTCAAAGCCGCCGCGCAGGCAAGCCTCGATCATGCGAGCGAACATCAGTGCATCCAGACCAAGCCCCCAGAAGTCCGGGTCGAGCGCCAGGATCTTGTACGAGACGCCTTTGATTCGACGCACGGCGAGCCAGAGCATGGGCGTCTGCCACGGCCAGCGCAGCCCGCCACAGGCCTTGAAGGCTTCGGCCAGATTTGGAAGGGCCACGCTGAATCCCACTTCCTTTCCATCGACGAGGGCGAATAACACCAGTTCCTCGCGCAGCACCGGCATCAGCTCTCGCACAAAGCGGCGGAATTCATCTTCGGCCACCGGCGCGAAGGACGGAAGCGTGGCCAGGGAGCGGTTGTAGATCCGGAGAACCGCCTGAAACTCTCGCTCGAACTGGGCCAGCTCTGCCCGGCGGATCCCATAGCGAGGGTTGCGGGCCACGCGGTCGGCGACGTGAAGGATCTTCGGCGGGAGCTCACGCGGGCGGCCTTCGACGAGGGAACGCGTGGCGCGATAGGCCAGCGAGTCGGAAAGCTTCTTCCATCCGGCTTGCTCGGCGAATGCCAGGTAGTAGGGCGGCGTGTGTCCTTCGAAGAGCGCCGACGGGATATCGTGGCGGCCAACGAGAAACCCCGGGTAGTCGCTTCCGCCGAAGCTCTGCGGCCCGGCCATGTGGGTCATCCCGCGGTCCCGGAGCCAGTCCTGGGCCCGGCCGGTCAGTGCGTCGAAGACGTGGCGATTCTCGATGCATTCGAGGAATCCGAAGACGCCCCAGCGCCGCCCGAGCAAACCGTTCTCCCGGTGATCGATCGCGACACCGATCGTCCCCACCACGTCCCCGCCCCGGCGCGCCAGGAACCACTCCCCATCCCCATGGTCGAAGAAGCCTTGCCGGCGGGTGAGCCAATCTTGTTGCTCGGGCCAGAGACGCGGAACCCAGAGCGGATCGCGCTGATAGAGCCGGTATGGGAAAGACAGGAAGTTCCGGCGGTCGGCGGGCGAGACCACCCGGCTGAGTTGGAGGGTGATGGTCATCCGGTTTCCTGGGCCCATCGGCAGGGGAGGGCAGCCCCTCCAGCAGTATACGGCGACTCCCGAAGGTGCCCAAGGAAGGAAGTCACGCCTGGCCTAGGAGGCTGC
>Ga0209341_10005222_pt1 | contig 11807 bp, 5 predicted proteins | sample RifCSP13_2_FD_184020 | JGI IMG/M metagenome (GOLD analysis project Ga0209341, IMG submission 184020) | Soil microbial communities from Rifle, Colorado - Rifle CSP2_sed 13_2 (SPAdes) (version 2) | ecosystem: Environmental > Terrestrial > Deep subsurface > Rock core/Sediment | place: Rifle...
ACGGGCTATCTGACCTACGACCCGGACTGCGACGAGCTGGCGGTTGGTGAGTCGTGCACGTTCACCATCGACTACGTGGTGCAGGCGGACGACGACGACCCGTTGGACAACACGGTCGCGGTGCACTACCACCCGTTCGACTTCACCAACGACATCACGGCCAGCGACGGCCACACGGTGGACCTGTTCCAGCCGTCGATCAATCTGACGAAGAGTGCCGAGACGCTGAGCAAAGCGGGCGATCCGGTGGAGTATACGATCACGCTGTCCAACACCAGCTCGGCGGACACGCCGGACCTGGTGTGCAGGGTGACGGATGCGCTGCTCGGGAATCACGGCGCGACGCTGGCTTCCGGGACGGATGTGGCGTTCGTGGTGCCGTTCACGATCCCGGCGGACTTCGTGGGCGACGACTTTGTGAACACGGCATTGGTGGATTGTTCGCCGGTGGGCTTCCCGAACGTCTACCACGACGAGGCTTCGTGGAGCATCGAGCTCTTCCAGCCGTCGGTGACGATCACCAAGGATGGCCCACCGACCGCCTTCGTTGGCCAAACCATCACTTACACCTACACCATCACAAACACCAGTTCGTTGGACACGCCAGACCTGGTCTTGGACTCGCTCACGGACACGGGGGACAACAACGGCGGTGCTGGGCTGGGTGATCTGACGGGGTATCCCAGCTACAATTCGGACTGTAACGTGTTGGGGTCAGATCCTGGTGAGGTCTGCACGTTCACGGTGGACTACATGGTGCTGGCGGGGGACGACAACCCGCTGGACAACACGGTCACAGTCCACTACCACCCCGACGCCTTCGAAAACGACATCAGCGACTCCGACGATCACTCCCTGACCATCCTGCCGCCTCCAGGCGTCGGCACGCCCGGCTTCTGGCTGAACCACCCGGAGGTCTGGGATGGTGTTCCGAGCAACGATGATTCGTTCGCTGGGAAGAACAACTTCCCGCCGGGCGACATTCTCTATCCCGTGGACTCCGACGGCGATGGAGACGTCGACGGCGACGATGAGCTAGGCATCCTGATCGGCGACTGGAACCGGAATGGAATTTGCGACGTCTTGGAGGATTGCATCTTCCTTTCGGTCGAGGATGCCTTGGATATCCTCGATTCCGGTAACCAACAGCAGACCAACGACAAACGGCTGACCCTCGCTCGAGCGTTGATTGCCACCTGGCTAAATATCATCGCCGGAAATGAGTCCGACTGCATCGACGATCAGGTCGATGCCGGGGTCGATTGGCTCCTTGCCCGCGCCCCAGACGGGAACCCGCTCCTGGGCGGGACTCCGGTGAAGGGCAAGGCCTGGAGCCAGAGCGGAGGCGAGGCGATCTACCTCGCCTTGGATTACTACAACAACACTGGCAGCACGTGCGCGCTCGATCGGGATATCGAGATCGAGGTGGAAAAGGACGGGGCGCTGACTGACGATGCAGACATCTCGGGAGGATTGTCGGAGGGTGACACGATCACCTACACGTACGTTATGACGAACACCGGTGTCGCGGCTGTGACCGAGGTCACCTTGTCGGATCCGCATGCCGGCCTGAGCGCGTTCAGCTGCGGCGCGTTTGTCAACGGGCTCAGCGGCCTGGCGATCGGCGCGTCGGCGACATGCACCGCGACCTACCTTGTGACGGGTGCAGACATAGGGGCGGGGTCCATCTCTAACACCGCCACGGCCATCGCCGACGCTCCCAACGGCCACTTCCTGCTGGATATCGACACGTTGACGATCACTTTCCCATAGGCGCGAAGCGGTGGCGCTGGGTTCTTGCTCAGGGAGGGACCGGGCAGAACAACCCGGTCCCTTCTTTTCTTGCCTTATGCAGCTCGTCTGGTGGAACACCGCCCGTTGTCACGTGGTGCAGCCAAGGTCAGGTCTAGCAGACCCAGGCCGAGAACCTTGGGGGGCCAAGGCCCCTAAATCTGCCCAGCCTGTAGACGTTCGTCACGACCCCGTACGGCTCCATAGGTGTCCCCGGGCACCCAGCACCCTCAAGGCCCGGCGGGCATCCCCGCCGGGCCTTGTCTTTCGTGGCGTGCTCACAACCACTTCCACCCCACCCACAACAACAGCAGCCCGAGCCGGCAGGACAGAGACCAGCACCCCGAACCATCGCTGAGCGATCAGCCAATTCTGCAAACACCGGGGTCGCATTTGCGGTGGAGGTCGGCGCAGGGCTGGTCGACCCCGATGATGCCGCTAAGGCACTGGACGAGGTGCCCCAGTCGAGTGCGTCGCGGTCTAAGGCAACAGACTGCCACGGCAGTGCGCTCCACCCAACGACATCGTCCAAGAAGCAAGTATCGTCCCCCCGCGAGGAAACTGCCGATATTGCCAACTTATGTCGAGAATCCTCCCTGGCACTGGAACGAAGAGGACGAGCTGATTGACTCGGGGCCGTATATTATGTTAGAGTAATTTGACCCTAGTACGCCAGTACTATCGGGTTGGAGGGGGCTCCGAACGTGATTGGCTCGGCCGTGTGCAGCGAGATAGCGCTTATCTCAAGAATACGTGAGCGTTATCGCTCCCGACCGCTGACAACCGATGTTGAAACGCAGGCGTCGATCCGAGGGGCCTCACTTGGTCGCTTGCCGGGTGCCTCGGGAGTCGCGTGCATTGGATGCCATGAGTGAATCCCGTCACCGGAGGGGAGAGATAAGCATGCGTACACCCATTGTCAAGACGGCAGCCTCGGTCGCGCTGGCGGTGGCAGGGTTGTTGATGTTCACGCTGGTGGCGCTGGCAGTTCACGATCTTGGGCTGTTCGAGCTCGACCGCAACGCGCAAGACCCCGGTGGCGGACCCCTGCCCGACGACTGGGCCACGCTCTATGGTGGTGGCGGAAACGCGGAAGAGTTCACGGGTGTGCTGCCCGACATCGGCTCCGACGGGGGAACACAGTTCCAGGGCGGCGGCTCCAAGGATGATCTCGATATAACCCAATGGCTTTGGAAGTTGGGCGAGCCGCTCGACAAGGACGACATCACTAACGCTTACTCGGCCGCCTACCTGAACGCCGTTGACACTGGCAACAACAACGTAGACGACCTGATCCTCTACTTTGGGCTGGACCGCTTCTCGGCCAATGGCTCGGCCCAGGTGGGCTTCTGGTTCCTCCAGGACCCGAACTTCGGCCTCACCAACATCCCACAATCGGGAGGCTTCAAGTTCAGCGGCGTCCACATGGATAACGACATCCTGGTACAGAGCAACTTCAGCGGGGGTGGTGTGATCGATCGCATCACCGTCTACAAGTGGCTGGCGGGCGCGCTCGTGCCTGTCCTCACGGCGGCTGACTGCATCGGCCCACCCGCTTCGCCAGCCGATGACGCCGCTTGTGCGACGGTAAACCGAAACCCTCAGCCGGCGCCGTGGCCCTACACCCCCAAGGCGAACGAGGGTTCGCCGGGCACATTCCTGACAGGTGCCTTCTTCGAGGGCGGGATCAATATCAGTCGGCTAGTGCCCGATGCCGGCTGCTTCACCGGCTTCTTGGCCGAGACGCGCACCTCGACGCCGTTCGACGCCCGGCTCAAGGATTTCGTGCGGGGCTCGCTTGAGCTGTGTTCGGCGAATATCCAGATCGAGGCGGATGACACGAACGAGGTGGGCGCCCCGCACACCTTTACGGTGACGGTGAATCAGGTTATCGCCGGAGTGTCGTCGGCGGCTACGGTAGGCAACGTAGATGTGACGCTGACCGGCAGCAACGGGGCGGTTGCCGTGCTGGACGGGGCGTCCAGCACCTGCGACGACTTTCAGCCCAGCGGTGACAATCTGGATGCCAGCGGGCAGTGCACCATTGCGTTCACTTCCAACAGTGCTGGCCAGGTGACGGGCCATGCCTCGGCGACGGTGCCGATCCTCGGTGACAACTTCTTCGTCGAGACCGACGGGGCGTCCCCTAACAGCGACGATGCGGTGAAGACGTATGTGGATGCGCGGATCACGATTACGCCGAGCGAGACGAACGAGGTGGGGGCGAGCCACACCTTCACGGTGGACGTGGACAAGGACGCCGGTGACGGGTTGGGCTTCGTGGCGGCCACGGTGGGCAACGTGGACATAACGCTAACCGACAGCAATGGAGCGGTATCCGTGCTGCATGCGGCGGCCAGCACCTGCGACGACGCTGGCAACAACCTGGACGCCAGTGGGCAATGCATCATTGTGTTCAGCTCGCCGACAGCGGGAAAGGTAACGGGGAACGCCTCGGTGACGCTGAGCGTGGGCGGGGTGAGTCTGACGCGAGACACCGATCCGGCGACGGCGTTGATCGGAGCTGGTCCTGGTGGGTCGGGACCGGCGGTCAAGACCTATGTGGACGCTCGGATCACGATCACGCCGAGCCAGACCAACGAGGTGGGGGCGAGCCACACCTTCACGGTGGACGTGGACAAGAACGCCGGTGACGGGTTGGGCTTTGTGGCAGCCACGCCAGGGGACGTGGACTTCACGCTGGTCAACAGCAACGGGGCGGCCTATGCGCTGAATGCGGGAGCCAGCACGTGCGACGAGGCGGGCGACAACCTAGACGCCAGTGGGCAGTGCACGATTGTGTTCAGCTCGCCGACGGCGGGAAAGGTAACGGGGAACGCCTCGGTGACGCTGAGCGTGGGGGGTGTGAGCCTGACGCGCGACACCGATCCGGCGACGGCGTTGATCGGAGCTGGTCCCGGTGGGTCGGGACCGGCGGTGAAGACGTATGTCGATGCCTGGATCACCATCGCCCCGGACGACACAGATAACATCACCGAGCAGCATGCCTTCACTGTGACTGTGAAGGCCAACGATGGGTCAGGTAGCGGGTTCCAGGACGCGCCCGACAACACCCCAGTGACAGTCACGCTCACGCCGGCGGGTGGGGCCTCGGTGCTGGGGGTCAGTGATAACTGTGCCTCGCCCGGTACGTCAAGTGGCACATGTACCGTGACGTTCCACTCTGACACGGCCGGAACCGTCACCGGGCACGCCTCGGTAGACATCACCCTGAGCGGACTGCCGCTGCACCGCGAAACCGACGGAAATTCACCGAACTCCGGCGACGCGGTAAAGACCTATATCGTCGGCAGCCTCGCTTGGCACAAGGAAGACCATCTCGGCAACCCGCTCGGAGGCGCGACATTCGAGGTTTGTAGGACACACATACTCGACACCTCCACAGATCTGGACACGATGGTGGACTCCAGCGATGACTGCTTCCTGGTGACGGACAACAGCTCGCCGGACGCTGACCCGGCGGACGGCGAATTCCTGATCGAGGATCTCGTCCTGGGTCGCTTTACAGTGAGGGAGGCGGCAGCGCCTCCGGGCTACACGATCGACAATCCGAATGCAGTAACGGCGCCTGACATGTCGCTCGCAGTGCCGGATATCGAGATTGAGACGCCCTTCACCAACTCGCCGCCGCTCGAGGGGTGCACGCCTGGTTGGTGGAAGAACAGAGGCCTGGGCGCCTGGGATGAGCCCACGGACCCGTTGGCGATTGCGGTCGCGAACGCGGTGTTCGACAAGTGGGGGAATGTAGTTGACGGTACGACCGGCTCTCTGTTTAGCGATGTGTTCGACCTGACTGCAGCGGAGATGACTGCCCGCGGGCTGGATCCTAACCTGACGTTGCTTGGGGCGGTTGAGATTGGTGGCGGAGGCTTCGCGGCCCTTGCGCGGCAGGGCACCTCAGCACTTCTGAATTCGCTGTCGGTCGATTACGCTTACAGCGCCGATAGCGTGTTGCAGGCTGTGCACGACGCGTTCGTGAGTGGTGATCTCGGGAGCCTGGTTGATGACTACGACACGGCCAACAACCGGGGCCACGGTTCCTGCCCGACCGGGTCGTAGACCATCAACTTGCGGCGCGGTGCCGACAGCCGACGAGCTGGTTTGAAAGGGCGATAGAGCAAGTCGATAGGGGCCCGGGCAGGCCGGGCCCCTTTCAACAAGGTATGGCCGCGGCCGGGGTTACTCGCGGGAGCCGCCCCCTCCCAACTGTAGCCGCTCTCTTGCGAGTCCCTCGTGGAGGAACAAGTGGCCCGCCGGGGTTTCCCGCCGGGCCTTGTTTTTCGCCCCCTGGCAGGCGATGAGCGATGTAATCCCCCCCGACGTTGCCAGGTTCGCCTCGTGTGCCGGCCCCATGACAGTATGCCCCCAACTGTTGGCCAACGTGATGGACGGCACAATGTGGACAAGTTTGGGTATGTTTAGTATTGTATGGACAAGCGGGGCGAGGGGAGTTCAGTGGCTTCCAAGGCGCAAGTGGGCTCAGCAGCATCCTAAGGAATAGGCTCCTGAACGTAGTCCTCCCCACAACCCGAAGCTCGCCGTCACGAAACGCAAATCTATCCGCGAAAGGGGACCCTTCGGCGCCATCTCCACAATAGCCTTGAGAGCCGGTCTTTGGCCTCGGTTCGGGTCTTCTTCGGGCCCGAAAGGTGTGCCCCGGTAGGAGTAGAACCTGAGGTCCCCAGAGATCATCTGCCTCATTGCTCTCCTGCTCGTCGGATGCAGCGAAACGACCTCCCAGAATTCGTCTCCGCAACCCACGTCGTCCCAATCGCCAGCTCCATCCGAGTCGGGGGGCGCTCCCACGACCATAGGCGTCGAATTGACTGCCATCACGCTCAAGCCGGCCTCAACCCCCGGCTTCCAGATGTTGACCAACCCTGCCGCTGGCTACCGCCTCATCTTCCCTGACGACTGGCAGCTGCGCGGTAAGGTCGTCGCTACCGAGTTCGCTGCGACCGCGGAGTGCCAGGCCGTGGAAATCGTCGACTTCCAGCCTCCGGAAGACTCGTCGGCGCTGATCCTACTTTCCTTGGTTCAGATCTGCGCGCGGCCCCTCGGAGATACGCTCGCGCTTGACCAGTTCATGCTCCAGACCTACGGCACTCTGCCGGGGGAGCAGTTCGAGCCGGTGGAGTTCTCCGGCCAGCCCGCATATCGCTCACGCAAGGAGGGGCCTGACACGACCATCTTCGTTCAGACCGAGAACTACCGCATCCAGATCGTTTCCGCCGTGGCCGCGGAGCCAGAGGTGTTGCCCATCCGGGCGGCACAAGTCCAGGCGATCCTGGAGACTTTCACCCTCATCGGCTAGCCGGCCAAATCAAGGGAGGAGAGACCACGATGTTCACCGCGCGACGGGGAAAGCGCATCGTAGTTCGGTTCCTGCCTGTGTTGACCCTGATTCTGGGCGTATTCATCGCCGCATTCTCTGGCCGCCCGCAACCCGTTGCACAAGAGCCCGACGATCCCATTCCCACCGATCCCTTCGAGGCGCCTTCGGCAGCCTATGAGGCCTATCAACTGACGGAGGCAGGCTTGATGGAGCCGCCGCCTCCCGCCGGGCCTCTATCGGAGGGGCCGGGTATTGCCATGGGTTTGCTCGCATTTCTCGGTGGCGACGTCGTAGCCAACAACCCCGGCGACGACACGCCAGAGAACACGACCCAAAGCGAAACCACGCTGGCGGTCCTGGGCAATACCCTCATCGCTGGATACAACAACTCAGGCCCCGGAGGACTTTCCGGGCTCTCGCGTTCCACGGACCTCGGGGCTAACTGGACCGACCTGGGCGGCATCGGCCAGAGCGGCGATCCGGTGTTGGCCGTACATCAAGCGACGGGGACCGTCTACTATGCCGAGCTGGCAGGCTTCGCCGGCCCGGGCGGCAACCCAGGGATTGGCGTAGCGATCTCAACGGATGGAGGGCAAACATTCCCAACGCTCGTGAACGCATCGGCCGTCGCCACCACGCTCACCGGGAGCCAGGACAAGCCCTGGATCGCGGTCGACAACAATGGAGGGGTAGGGGATGGGAATATCTATGTCTGCTGGACCCGCTTCTTCTCGGGCACGAGCGAACTGCGCTTCTCCCGCTCCATCGACGGTGGCAACACCTACCAGAACGAGCAAGCGATTACTCCAACCGGCGCTGCCCCATTCGGGTGCAGTGTTGCTGTTGGGCCCGCGGGCGAGGTCTACGTCACGTGGGCGGATCGGACCGGGCCCACGGCGGGCAATATCAACTTCCGGAGCTCGACTGACGGTGGCGCCAACTTCAACCCGCCCGTGCAGGTGAACTCGGCCGCCATTCGGGCCCCCGGGACCGATCGCGTGGTGAACTGTTTGGATTTCAATCGGACCACTCTTAACGGGAACATCCGCATGCTGCATCAAACCTGGATGGCGGTCGATACGACAGGCGGCCCCTTCGACGGCAACATCTATATCGTCTGGGCCAACGACCCTGCTGGCGCCGTCGACAACAGCGACGTCCTGTTCAGCAGCTCCACCAACGGTGGCACGATGTGGAGCCCCCAGGTGCAACTCGGTGCAGGCGGCGGCGCGACGGATCAGTTCGAGCCCTTCGTAGCCGTAGGCGGGGCGGGCGCAGTCTCTGTCGCCTGGTACGACCGCCGCAACGATCTGGCCAACAATCTCATGATCGACGTCTACAAGGCTTTCTCCGAAGACGGTGGTTCCAGCTTCGATCCCATCATCCGCGTGACCGATGTCAACTTCCCGGTGCCTCCGATCCTACCCAACTTCGATGTCGGAATCCGCTCATGCTATATGGGCGAGTACATCGCCATCGCCGGCGATTCGAACAACTTCTACTACCTGTGGGGCGACAACCGCACCACGCTGGTGACACCCAACTGGCCCCTCGGAAGGCCGGACCCGGACGTCTGGTTTGATTCCCAGCCGGCGCCCGTCGTCAACGATGCCGATCTGCGAATCGACAAGTCCGACGCGCCCGATCCCGTGGTGGCCGGAGAATTGCTGACCTACACGGTGACGGCCTACAACGACGGGCCGGATGTCGCCCTCGACGTCGTGGTCGCCGATACGCTGCCAGCCGGGGTGAGCTACGTCTCGGACACGGGCGGCTGTGACACGACGGCGTTACCGGTGCTGACCTGCAACGTGGGTACGCTGCCGAGCGCAGGCAGTTTCGCCTTCGACATTGTGGTACAGGCAGATGCCAACCTGGCCTTCAACGGGGTCACACTGATCACCAACAACGCCTCCATCACGGGCCTCGCCAATGAGCTGGATCCGTTGAACAACAGCGCATCCGAGGACACCTCGATCGTGGCCGTGGCCGACGTCGCCATCACCAGCTTCACCGCCTCGACGCTGCCGGAAGAGCTGCTGATCGGAGACAGCGTGGATGTCACCCTCACCAAGACCGTGGGGAACAGCGGCCCCTCCACCCCAATCGACGTGGACGTGAATCTGACCTCCGCCCCGACAGCCGGGGTTGGCGTCGCCCCACCCGCCGCCAATCAAGTGATCCCGGCGCTGGCCGTGGGGTCTCCAGCCGAGGTGATGGAAACCTTAACTCTCACCTGCACCGGGCCAGGCCCGCAGCACGTGACCTTCACTAACACGGTCGCGCCGATCGGCGGGACCGACCCGGACCTCAGCAACAACGTCGCCGAGACGACTGTCGAGGTCGAATGCGTGATCCCGGTGGCGATCAACATCCACCCAGGCAGCTTCCCCAACTCGGTCAACCTGAAGAGCAAGCAGGGTGTGATCCCGGTCGCCATCCTCACCACCGAGGCCGGAGAGTATGGGCTGCCGGTGGCCGTGGACGCCACGATGATCGACCCGCTAAGCGTGCACTTCGGCCCCGCCGATCTGCTGTTCAACGTCGATCCCCCGGGTGGCGCAACTGAGTTCCACGGTCGAGGGCACATCGAGGACTCTTTCGAGCTGGACGAAACCACCCAGGATGGCGACATGGACATGGTGTTGCACTTCCAACGCCCCGATACCGGCCTGGATTTCGACGACATCCAGGCCTGTGTGAAGGGGACGATCGAAATCGGCGGGATGACGTTCGTGTTCTTTGGATGCGATTCGATCACCCCGCGTCCGTGAGGCCTCCGCGCGCCGGCAGGGGCCCCTCGTGGCCCGGCGCATCAGGCGAGATGTGGGAGCCTACGGTTGGGGTTCCACAACAACGGTTCCGGCCAGCCAGGAACGGAGGGAGGTGACCAGGTGAGGTAATCAGATGAGGATCGGCCGCCTTAACAGTTCCTTGGCGCACACGTCTCAACGTGCCTTGAGAGGGGGCATGACATGAAGATTAGACCCGCGCTTCTTGTGATTCTCACCCTTCTGACTCTGACCTTGGGTCTGACAGCGGCCTCCGCGCACGATCCCATACTAGGAGTCGACCCTGCCATAGTCACGGAAACTGTTGCTCCGGGAGCCAGCATCGAAGTTGAGAAGACGGTTCATACTCCAGAAATCCCGCCCAAACCTGATATCTACTTCCTGGCCGACACGACAGGAAGCATGGACCCGGTGATCGCTGCGGTACAGGCCGATGCGGCGGCAGTCCTGGCGTCGGTGGCCGCCGGGGCGACGGATGAGCGCTTCGGCGCTGGCGATTACAAGGACTTCCCGTTCGACGCCTACGCCTTCAACAACGCTGCGCCGATTCCTGGCGGAGACGACGGCGGTGCCGCGGCCCTTGCTGCCATCGGGGCCTGGGCCGCAGCGGGCGGCTCCGACGGCTCCGAAGGACAGTTCTATGCCCTCCATCAGCTGGCTGCCCATGGAGTCGCCGCATTCCGGGCCGGATCAACGCCTATCGTGGTTTGGTTCGGAGACTTCCCCGCCCACGATCCGGTGTGCGCGGCCATCTCCCTTGAAGCGCATGACACGACCGAGGTATCCCTCACACCGGAACTAGTAACCGCAGGCATAAGAGTCGTCGCGATCAGCACAACGACAGGAGCCCCCGCTGGTTTGGATGACGACCCGACGGCCTTCGGAGGCGATTATCTCGCGGCCTGCGGCCTGGAGGCCGGCCTCCCCTTGCAGGCCACGCGGATCGCGGCTGCGACAAACGGGGTTCACCTTTCCGGTGTCGGTCCTGCGGAAATCTCGGCTGCAATCCTGGCTGGCCTAGGCAATCTCCCGGTAAAGGTGGCCCCTCTCGTGGGCCCATGCGATGCGAGCCTGCTGGTCACGTTCAATGTCCCAGACCAGACGGTAACCAGCGGAGACGACGCGAGTTTCACCGAGACAATCCTCGTCGCGCTGGACGCGCCACAAGGTGTGACGCTCCATTGCACTGTCACGTGGCTGCTCGACGACCAGGTGGTGCTCGACGAGCTAGGCGCTACGGATCCGCGTTTCGTGGAGGAGATCTGGATCGATGTTCCGGACGTGACTCCACCCGTAGCCGCCTGCGTCGAGGGCGTCAACCCCGCCGGCAACACCCCGAAGGCCCCAGGGAAGGGGCAGAACGAGGACGGCTTCTACGAACTGACGGCCGAGGACCTCGTCGACCCCGACCCCGAGATCTTCGTGGCGGACACCGACAGCGGCTTCGTCGCCGGTCCCTTCCCGAGTGGCACCAACATCAAGCTGGTGCAGGCACCGGGAGCGACCCCGAATGTGAAGCCCGGCCCTGGCGAAGTCGACTGGATCATCACGCTCAACGGAGACGCGAACGTCTTTGCTGTGGACGATGCAGGTAACGTGTCGCCCATCGCCGTCTGCCTGGTTCCACCCCCACCGAAGTAACCGACGCCATCTCTGGAGGCGGGAACGGCAGGAGGAGGGCGCAAAGCCCTCCTCCTGTTTTCGTTTCTGGCAAGTCGCCCAGTCTCCTGGTGCCGAGACTTCGGCTCACAGCCCTCGCCGTCCGCAACAGCAGCGCAAGCAGCGAGACAATTCGAGTGGGAAGGGACCGTCCCGTGGGGAGCAGTTCGAGCGGGTCCGGCCGTCGCGCTCTTGAATATGCCGGCATG
>Ga0209341_10005229_pt1 | contig 11800 bp, 8 predicted proteins | sample RifCSP13_2_FD_184020 | JGI IMG/M metagenome (GOLD analysis project Ga0209341, IMG submission 184020) | Soil microbial communities from Rifle, Colorado - Rifle CSP2_sed 13_2 (SPAdes) (version 2) | ecosystem: Environmental > Terrestrial > Deep subsurface > Rock core/Sediment | place: Rifle...
TGGGGAAGGAGATCGTCAACGGCAAGCTCGCGGATCACGCGATTCTGGACGGCACACCTGACGTGCCGGTGCGCATCGACTGCGACGAGATGCAGTTCTTCGCGGATCACATGGAGCATTACCCGGAGCTGGGACGCATCACCGCTCGAGGAAACATCGTGTTCGTGTCGGGCCGCAACCGGATCACGGCGGAGCGGATGGAGTTCGACACAAAGAACCGCACCGGCACCTTCTACGTCGCGTTCGGCACGGCCGAGCTGCGCGACAAGCCGAATCCCAGCCTGTTCGGAAGCCAGGAACCCGACGCGTACTTCTGGGGGGAGGAGCTGCACAAGATCGGCCCGAAGAAGTACCGGCTCAAGAACGGAGGCTTCACCACCTGCGTGCAGCCGACGCCCCGCTGGGTGTTGGTGTCGGGGTCGATCACGCTGAATCTCGACGACTACGCCATCCTGAAGAACGCCATATTTTCGGTGAAGGGCGTCCCGTTGATGTATCTGCCGATCATGTACTACCCGATCCAGGAGGAGGACCGCGCGACCGGGTTCCTGATGCCGATCTACGGCAACTCGACTTATCGCGGGCGCACGATCAGCAACCAGTTCTTCTGGGCTCTCTCGCGCAGCCAGGACGCGACGTTCGTTCACGACTGGTTCTCGAACACGGGCATGGGGTACGGCGGGGAATACCGGTACATCCGTTCGGCGACTGGCAACGGCAACGCGCGCGCGTACGTGATCAACGAACACCAGGCCACGTTCGAGAACAACGGGCAGACCATCGACAGCCCCGCCAGGAAGAGCTACTCGCTCCGCGGCAACATGAGCGAGCAACTGCCCGGTCACACGCGGGTGAGCGGATACCTCGATTACTTCTCGGACGTCACCGTTCAGCAGTTGTACAACCAGAACATCTACGACGCGTCACAGCGATCGCGCCGGTGGGGCGGCTCGGCAGCCGCCAATTTGAGCGGATTCTCCCTGAGCGGCACGTACAGCTACGACGAGTACTTCTACGGGGCGACCTCGTCGTCGATCAACGAGCAGCGGCCGTCGATTTCGTTCTCACGCTCCACCACCCGGCTGGGCAAAACACCCCTCTACGTCAACGGCTCGGTCAACTATTCCAACGCACTGCGGGGCACGCGAAGCGGAACCACCGTGTCCGACCTGACGCTGCAGCGGTGGGACAGTGGAGGGGGCGTGCGTCTCCCGTTCTCGAAACTGACCTTCCTGACGGTCAACTCGAACATGGGCTGGCGCGGCACCTGGTACAACAAGAGCAACGATCCGGTCACGGGCGCCGTGGTCCCGATTGGCATCCTGCGCCAGTACTTCGACTTCCGCTCGGAAATCGTCGGCCCGGTATTCGCGCGCGTGTGGGACCGCCCCGGCAGCGGGTACGCGGCGCGCATCAAGCACGTCATCGAGCCGTCGATCGAGTTTCGCCGGACGACCACCGTCGAGAACGTCAAGCAGGTCATCAAGCTGGATAGACGCGACTACACCATCGGGGGCAGCCTCGAGATGCAGTACGGTCTCGTGAACCGGGTGCTCGTCAAGGGGAGCGGCCCCGATGCCACGGCACGGGAAATTCTCTCGACCACGATCCAGCAGACGCACTACGGCAATCCGGAGCTGTCGCAGTTCGACGGCAGCTACAGCACGAGCTTCTATGGACGGCCTCCGAGCAATTTCTCTCCGGTGTCGCTCACGACGCGGTTCACTCCGGTGTCGAGCGCCAGCGTGGATGTGCGCATGGAGTACGACCCGGAGATCTCGGCCTTCCAGAGCATCTCGCTCGGCGGCTCGGTGAATACCACGCTGCTGCAGGCCTCCGGCAACTTCAGCCAGCGAAAGTTGCCGACCGGGGCCGACCTGTTCCGCTCTGATAACTTCATCACGGGCGCCGCCAGTTACCGTCTCCCGAGCCAGCGACTGGGGGGCGCGTACAGCTTCAATTACGACATCGGGCGATCCACCTGGATCCAGCAGCGTGTGACCGCGTACTACAACGCGCAGTGCTGTGGGATTGCCTTCGAATACCAGCGCTACAATTACCCCAGTTTCAGCCGGTTCATCATCCCAAAGGATCAGCGGTTCAACATCTCGTTCACGCTCGCCGGCGTCGGCACGTTTTCGAATTTCCTCGGCGCGCTCACGGGGCAGCCGACGACGCAACGATGACGGTCGGATCTGCTCCACGCCGTTCCACCGGAGGCGCTCAATAAATGATCAAGGTCCTGGTTACCGGCGGCGCCGGTTTCATCGGCTCCAACTTCGTGCGCCACGCCCTCAGCACCCACGGCGACTGGGAGGTGACGACGCTGGACAAGCTGACCTACGCGGGCCGCCTCGAGAACCTGAAGGACGTGATGGACAATCCGCGGCACGCCTTCGTCAAGGGAGACGTCGCGGACCCGACCGCCGCGGGACCGCTCGTCGCGGAATCGGAGATCGTCGTTCACTTCGCCGCCGAGACGCACGTCGATCGATCGATCGCAGGCGCCGGCGAGTTCATCATGACCGACGTGTACGGCACGTTCGTGCTGCTCGAGGCGGCGCGGCAGGCGCCGTCATTGCGGCGGTTCGTGCAAATCTCGACCGACGAGGTCTATGGCAGCGTGGCGGACGGATCGAGCCGCGAGACCGACGAGCTCCGCCCGCGCAATCCGTACTCGGCGAGCAAGGCGGGAGCCGACCGGCTCGCCTACAGCTACTGGGCGACCTACGGCGTGCCCGTCATCGTCACGCGCGCCTCGAACAACTACGGACCGAATCAGTTTCCAGAGAAGGTCATTCCGCTCTTCATCACCAATGCGATCGACAACGTGCCGGTGCCTTTGTATGGTGATGGCCTGAACGAGCGCGACTGGCTGCACGTGTCGGATCACTGCCAGGCTCTCGATCTGCTGATCGACGCCGGCGTGTCCGGGGAGGTGTACAACATCGGCGGCGGCAATCAGGTCCGCAACGTCGACCTGACCAGGAGCATCCTCCAGCTCCTGGACAAGCCCGAGTCGCTCATTCGTCCGGTCGCCGATCGCCTCGGCCACGATCGCCGCTACTCGCTCGATACGTCCAGGCTCCGCCGGCTGGGCTGGACGCCGCGCATCTCGTTCGACATGGGCCTCGCCCAGACCGTCGCGTGGTACGCGCAGAACGAATGGTGGTGGCGGCCGATCAAGGACGCCGACCCTGCCTTCCGGACCTACTACGAGTCGCAGTACGGCTCGCGGGACGCGTAGCCCCACCATCGTGCCGGGTCCACCTCTCGTCACGGGCGCCACAGGATTCGCCGGCAGTCATCTCGTCGAGCATCTCCTGCAGTTCCATCCGGCCGTCGCCGCGTGGGAGGGGCCCGGCGGCACGCCGATCGCGGTGGACGACCCACGCGTCGTCTGGCAAGCGGTCGACGTGCTCGATCGCGAGGCGGTGGCCGCGGCGCTGGCCGAGCTGCGGCCGTCGGCCGTGTATCACTGCGCGGGGAGCGCGCACGCGGGCGATTCGTGGTCCGAGCCGGTGCGCCCGCTGCGCATCAACGTCCTCGGCACGCATCACGTGCTCGAGGGTGTCGCCCGCGCCGGGCTGGCCTGTCCCGTTCTCGTGACCGGGTCGGCGCTGGTGTACCGGCGGTCCAATTCGATGATGACCGAGACGCATCCGATCGGGCCGGCAACGCCGTACGGCGTCAGCAAGCTCGCGCAGGAAATGCTCGCCGGCCATGACGAGGTGACTCGCGTCTTCGTGGCGCGTCCGTTCAACCACGCCGGTCCGCGCCAGTCGCCGACTTTCGCCACGTCGGGTTTCGCCAGGCAGATCGCCGAGATCGAGGCTGGACGCCGGGATCCGGTCCTGCAGGTCGGCAATCTGGACGCCCGGCGCGACATCACCGACGTGCGCGACACCGTTCGGGCCTACCGGCTGATCGTCACGCGGGGGACGGCACGCCGGCCCTACAACGTCTGCTCGGGGAAAGCGTACCGCGTCGGCGACCTCCTCGATGCGCTCGTCGCGTTGTCGCCTCGCGCGATCGCAGTGGAAGTCGACAGTTCGCGGTTCAGGCCGAGCGACAACCCCCTGCTCCTGGGGGACGGGTCGCGGATTGCCGCGGAGACGGGGTGGTCGCCGGAGATTCCCATCGAGCGCACGCTGCAGGATCTGCTCGATTACTGGCGCCGCGAGGTGTCGCGCGCCGCGCCGGGCGCATGACGGCGACGCGCTTTGCCGACGACCGGCGGCAGTTCGTCCACATCGCCATGGGGGCGGCTGCCGCCCTCCTGCGGGTCCTCAGTCCGTGGGAGGCGGCGGCGCTGGCCTCGTTCGCGGTCCTCTTCAACCTCTACGCCCTCCCGCGCATCGCGCCGTCGCTGTTCCGCGCGGACGAAGGGATTCGACGCCGGCTCTCGGGCATCGTCTTCTACCCTCTCTCCGTCCTGCTGCTCATCGTCTTGTTCCCGGCGCGTCCCGACATCGTTGCGGGCGCATGGGGCATCCTTGCGGCTGGAGACGGGCTGGCGACGCTCGTCGGCCGGAGGTTCCCCGGCGTGAAGATTCCGTGGAACCGTGAGAAGTCGGTGGCGGGCACGGCCGCCCTGATGGTGGGCGGGGGAGCCGCGGGGGCCTTTCTCTGCTGGTGGTGCCGGCCGCCGGTGATGCCGCCGCCGTACGTGTGGTTCTCCGTCGGCGCGCCGCTCGTCGCGGCTGTCGCTGCCGCACTGGTCGAAACGATCCCGATTCGCCTCGACGACAACCTGTCCGTGCCGTTCACCGCCGCCGCCGTGCTCTGGGGGTCGTCGCTCGTGAGTAACGACCTTGCCGCGGCCGCATGGAGCGCGGCAAGGTCGGCGCTGCCACTCGCCATCGCCGTCAATGCGGCTGTCGCACTGGCAGGGTATGCCGCGCGCACCGTCGGCATCTCAGGCGCCGTCATCGGGGCGGTGCTCGGCACCGCCATCATGGTGTCGCTCGGCTGGGCGGGCTGGGGGCTGCTGTTCGCGACGTTTACCGCCGCGGTCATCGCGTCGCGCGCCGGTCTCCGCCGCAAGATGCTCCTCGGGATTGCGGAAGGGCGCGGCGGACGGAGAGGCGCGGCCAATGCCCTGGCGAACACCGGGTTTGCCGCGGCGGCGGCAGTGCTCTCGACGCTGACGTACGCGTCAGGTCCGGCGCGCATCGCATTCGTCGCGGCGCTTGCGGCGGGCGGAAGCGACACGGTCGCCAGCGAGATCGGAAAGGCGTGGGGGCGGCGGACGTACCTCGTGGGAAGGTTTGCGCGCGTCGCGCCAGGCACCTCTGGCGCGGTGTCAATCGAAGGCACGGCCGCGGGCCTTCTGGGCGCGGCCGCGCTCGCGGGTCTCGCGGTGCTGACCGGCATCGTGCCCGCATCCATGCTGCTGCCAGTCGTGGCAGGCGCCACGATCGGATCCTTTGCGGAAAGCGCGCTCGGCGCTACGCTTGAGGCGCCCGGTTTCGTGAACAACGACGTGCTGAATTTCCTCAATACCGCCATCGCGGCGGCCGCGGCGCTCTGGCTCGCGGCGATCCTGTCATGACGGAGCAGTCGCGCGCGCGCCTCTTCCTCGAATTCTCGCGGCCTTTTACCCTCGTCGCCCCGGCGCTCGGGTTCGTGTCGGGTGCCGCAACAGCGTACGGCGCGACGCCGCGCGAGACGTGGCATGCCGGCCTGCTGCTGTTTCCGATTGTGGGCGCGACCATGGCGGCGGTGCTGAACGCCGGGAACAACGCGCTGAACCAGATTTACGACCTGGAGATCGACAGCGTCAACAAGCCGAAACGCCCGCTGCCTTCCGGCCGGCTGTCCCGGCGGGACGCGTGGGTGTTCACCTGGGTGACCTACGCGATCGCGCTCGTTCTTGCGTGGATAGTCGCGCCAGGCGGTCGCCACGAGTGCTTCTGGCTGGTGGCCGCGGCGGTCGTGTGCACGTACATCTACTCGGTCCCACCGCTGCGGACGAAGCGGCGCGGTGTCTGGGCCAATGTCACCATCGCAATCCCCAGGGGCGTGCTCCTGAAAGTGGCCGGCTGGACATCAATCAAGACGATGTACGGACCGGAACCGTGGTACATCGGCGCGATCTTCGGCCTGTTCCTGCTCGGCGCGTCGACGACGAAGGACTTCGCCGACATGGAGGGGGACGCGCGCGGCGGCTGCCGGACGTTGCCGATCATCCACGGCGTGACGCGAGCGGCGTGGATGATCTCGCCCTCGTTCGTCCTTCCCTTCCTGATGATTTCGGCCGGCGCGTTCGCGCATGTCCTCACGGGCAACTTCTACCTGCTGCAGGCGCTCGCGGCGCTGATGACCATCTACGGGGCCTACGTCTGCTACCTGATGCTGCGGCGCCCGGAGGATCTCGCCGTCGAAGAGAACCACGTGTCCTGGGCGCACATGTACCGCATGATGTTCGTCGCGCAGATAGGGTTCGCGCTCGCGTATCTTCTCTAGATAATTCCAAACTCCAAATTCCAAAGTCCAAAGACACTCCAAACGCCAAACGACAAACTCCAAACTTTGGAATTTGACGTTTGGAGTCCTTTGGAGTTTTGACGTTTGGAGTCCTTTGGAATTTGGACTTTGGAATTTGGAGTTGATCTTCTCATCAACTCACGATCATGCCGTGGCCGCGAGCGCGTAGCGCCGGTGCGTCACCTCGATCTGCAACTGGCCGTCGCGCACGTCGGCGGTGAACGCCTCGCCTTCGGTCCAGCGCTGGCTGATCGGCAGCTTGATCCGGTTCTCGATCGCGCGCTTCAGGAACCGGGCGCCGTAGGCGAGGCTGTACCCGTCGGCCACGAGCTGTTCGAGCGCGGCCGGAGTGACCGTGAGCGAGCGCCCCGTCTTGACGAGCGACGCTTCGATCTTCGCGATCTGCTGCAGCGCGATCTGGCGCACTTCGTCCTTGGCGAGCGGCCGGAAGATGACCACCTCGTCGATGCGGTTCCGGAACTCGGGGGAGAACCGCCGCTCCAGCTCCCGCGTGATCTCGCCCTGCACCTGCTCGACCTCGACCTGCTTGGAATAGAAGCCCAGCGGGCTGCTCAGCCTCCTGAAGCACTCGGAGCCGATGTTCGACGTCATGATGACAATCGCGTCGCTCAGGTAGACACGCTTGCCGCGGCCATCCGTCACCCAGCCTTCGTCGAATGCCTGCAGGAACAGGTTCAACATGCCGGGGCTCGCCTTCTCGACTTCGTCCAGCAGCACGACGGAGTACGGGTTGTCCTTCAGCTGGTTCGTCAGCACGCCGCCGCGCTCGGAGCCGACGATGCCCCGAGGCATGCCGATCAGCTTGTCGACCGCCACGGCGCCGTCCTGGTACTCGGACATGTCGACGCGGATCATCTTCTTCTCGTCGCCGAAGAGGAACTCGGCGACCGATTTCGCCAGCTCCGTCTTGCCGACGCCCGTCGGCCCCAGGAACAGCAGGACGCCATCCGGGCGGTCGAAGCCGTCCTTCAGCGGGCCCTTGTTGAGCACGAGCCGACGCGCGACCGCGTCGATGGCGGCATGCTGCCCGACGACGCGGCGCGCGAGCTCGGTCTCGATGTCGTGGAAGCGTTCGGTCACCTCGCGGAAGACCATGTCTTCCGGGATCCGCGCGATCTTCGAGATCACGTTCACCACGTCGGCCGAACCGACTTCCCACCGCCGCGCGATCTCCGCCTTCACCGCGGCGGTGTCGAGCCAGCCGATCACCTTGTCGGGCAGCTGCAGGTGCCGCATGTATCGCGGCGACATCTCGAGCGCCGTCTCGATGGCTTCGTCCTTGATGCGCACCGAGTAGTTCCGCTCGAGCCGGGGCCGCAGGTTGTACAGGATGCTGCGCGTCTCCTCGATGCTCGGCTCCGCCACGTGGACGGTGCGGAACCGCCGCGCGAGCGCCTCGTCCTCCTGCATGAACTCCTTGTACTCGCTCAGCGTGGTGGCCCCGACGATGCGCACTTCGCCGCGCGCCAGGACGGACTTGAAGACGCTGGCCGCGTCCGACGGGGCGCCGAGCGCCGAGCCGGCGCCGATCATCGTGTGCACTTCGTCGATGAACAGGATCAGGTTCGGCCGCTCCTTGATCTCGCGGATCACGTTCTGGATGCGATCCTCGAACATGCCGCGCAGCATGGTGCCGGCCACCATCGTGTTCATCTGCAGGTTGACGATCTGGCAGTCCCGCAGGCGGACCGGCACCTTCTCGGGCTCGAACTCGATCCGGCGCGCCAGCCCCTCGGCAATCGCGGTCTTGCCGACGCCCGGCTCGCCGAGCAGCAGCACCGAGTTCGCGCGCTCGCGATGGCAGAGGACCTCGAGGACCTGGTCCATCTCGAAGTCGCGCCCGTAGACCGGCGCGATCTTGTCCTGCCGCGCGAGCTGGTTCAGGTTGATCGCGAAATGCTTGAGGAAGGGGGGCAGCTCGAACCGCTTCTTCAGCCGCTCCTCGTGCAGCTCGTGATCGCGCATGCGCGTCGCGAGCCGCGAGACCAGCGCCTCGGGCTCGATGCCGTGGCGGCGGATGATCGACACGGGAATCCCTTGCGTTTCCTCGAAGATCGCCGAGAACAGATCCGTCGCTTCGATGGCGTGACGCCCCAGCCGGCTCGCCTGCAGCAGCGCCAGCTTGAACAGCAGCTTCGTCGAGGGGGCGACGCGCAGGTCGCGTCCCGGCACGCTTGGCAGCAGCCGCAGGTGCTCTTCGAGCGCCTGGAGAATCTCGTGCGGATTCAGGTCGAGGTCGCGCATCACCTGACCGAACATGTCCCACTCGACCTGGGCAAAGGCGAGGCAGACGTGCTCGTTCGTCAGCAGCGCGTGGTCGCGGCGCCGCGCCTCATCCAGCGCCCGGTCCACGACGCGTTCGGCCGACTCAGCCAGCTTGTTCTGCGGGATGTCGAAGTCGTCCACTGTCAGACCCTCCACGACCCTGTGCCACTCGCGGGCACCGTCGGCAGGGGTGTCAGCAAGAACAGCGCCAGAGGGAATGGCCGGCGGAGGGACGCGCTAATCGTTTGAGCGGGAAGAGAAAGCGTCGCGATGTTCGAGCTTGCGCGTCCCGGGCGCCGCCCCCGCAGGCTGACGGCGGACACCCAAGACACACAGGAGTGGAGGGAGTTTCTTACCGCGATGTGCCGAGCAGGGCGGCGATCCGCGCCTCGGTCGGCGGATGGGTGCTGAAAAGCGACATCAACCCCGCGCCCGAGAACGGCTTCACGATGAACATGTGGGCGGTCGCCGGATTCGCGTCCAGCGGCACCTGCTTCGCGACCGCGTCGATCTTGCGCAGCGCGTCGGCCAGTCCGTACGGGTTGCCCGCGATCGCGGCACCGCCGGCGTCGGCCGCGAACTCGCGCGACCGCGAGATCGCCGCCTGAATCAGCATCGCCGCGAGCGGCGCCAGGATCATCATCGCGAGCAGGGCGATCGGGTTGCTGCCGCGGTCGCGCCCGTCGTCGCGCCCGCCGACCCCGCCGAAGAGCGCGGCGAAATGCGCCATGCGCGCGACCATCATGATGGCGGCGGCGAGCGTCGCCGCCACGGAGCTAATCAGGATGTCGTGATGCTTCACGTGCGCGAGCTCGTGCGCGAGCACGCCTTCGAGCTCGTGCTCGCTGAGCACGCGCAGGATGCCCTCGGTCGCCGCCACGGCGGCGTGCGAGGCGTTGCGCCCGGTCGCGAACGCGTTGGGCGACGCCTCCGGGATCACGTACACCTTCGGCATCGGCAGGCTCGCCCGTACCGTGAGCCGCTGGACGGTCTGGTACAGCGGGTGCTCAGGACCGACCTCCCGCGCACGGTACATCCGGAGGACGATCTTGTCCGAGAACCAGTACGATCCGAAGTTCATGATCGCGGCGAATACGAACGCGAGAACGAGCCCGTTCGACCCGCCAAGTATGTCTCCGAGCGCGAGCAGCACCGCGCTCAACAGTCCGAGCAGCAGCGCCGTCTTCATTCCGTTGGGCATGACGTTATTCTAGTCCTTTTGCTCCGCGCCCACGCGTGCGATGAGCTCGCACACGAGCGCGGCCCGCCACGCGAGATCGTCGACGATCACGTGCTCGTGAGCCGCGTGCGCGCCGTCTCCCGCGGGGCCGAGGCCATCCAATGTGGGAACACCGGCGGCCGCCGTGAAATTCCCGTCCGAGCCCCCGCCCGCGCCGCCCTCACCCAGAGTGCGGCCGAGGTCGGCGGCGATGCCCTTCGCCAGCTCGTACAGACGAACGACGCGGTCGCTTCGTTCGAGCGGCGGCCTGTCCACCCCTCCACGCAGCTCGAGCCGCGTGCCGCGAAGCTCGGGCGAGAGTCCCGCGAGCGCCGACTCCACGCGCGCGACATCAGCCATCGCCGGCACGCGCACGTCGATTGTGGCGCGCGCTTCGGCCGCGACGACGTTCGCCCGGGACCCTCCCGCGATCACCCCGACGTTCACGCTGATGCCGCGCGGAAGATCCTGGATCGCTTCGATCGCGATGATCTGCCGGGCCAGCTCGTGAATGGCGCTCGCGCCCGTTCCGGGGTCGAGTCCCGCGTGCGCGGAGATCCCGTGCACCACCAGCTCGAATTCGCCGCAGCCTTTGCGGCTCGCCCGCGCCTCCCGTTCGATCAGCGCGCGCGAGGTCGCGCTGCCGATCTCCTCGTCGGTCGTCCACAGCATCACGATCGTCGGCGGAGTGGCGCGCGGCGTCCCGCGCATGGCTCGCGCGGCCAGGATCGCGACGGCAATACCCGACTTCATGTCGAAGATGCCCGGCCCGTGCAGCCGCCCGTCCCGTTCGACCAGCGGCATGCGCTCGATCTGGCCGACCGGCCAGACGGTGTCGTAATGCCCGAGCACGAGAACCTGCGTGGGCCCGCCTGGAAACACGGCGCGCACGTGATCGCCGCGTTCCACCTGGGGCACACGCTCGACCCGTCCGCCGGCGGCAGTGAGCCTGCGCGCCAGCTCGGCGCCGCACCGATCCACGGCCGCCTTGTCCGTGCTGGGCGATTCCAGGCGCACCAGAGCCTCGATCGTCTCCAGGAGCCACGGCCGCTCCGCCTCACAAAACCGCAGAGTGTCAGTCATTCGTCGTCCATTGGCAGTTTGGAGTTCGAGGTTGGAAGGTTGGGAGTTGCGAATTTTCGTCATTCTACGTTCTACCTTCTACCTTCTACGTTTTATAATCGTACCGATGTTCCTGCCCCTGGCTCTCGTCTTCGCGCTGGCGGGCCAGACGCCTGTGCCCTTCCCACGCCCGGGCCAGCCGCCGGCGCCGCCAGCGCAGAAGCCTGCGACGCCGCCGCGGCCGGCTGCCGCGACGGCGCAGCCTTCGGGCGAGCCGAACGAGACGACCCTCGGCGTCCCCTTGTATCCCGGCTCTCAGTTCATCGCCTCGTATGACGCGGGCATGGGACAGCGGTACTACCTCTTTGGAACGCTGACCGACTTCACGCAGATCGTCGCCTACTACAAGACGGTGCTGAAGCAGAAGGGGGAGATGGTCTTCGAGGAGCCGCCGGTGCACATGTTCGATCTGGCGAAGTTCCGCGAGGAGTCCATGGCGTTCCCGCCGAGCGTCACCGTGAAGGACTACACGTGGGCAGGATTGGCCGGCTACCTGAACCCGAAGAGGGGGGCCGCGCCCGAGCGCTTCAAGACGATCGTGCAGATCGTTCCCGCGCCCCCACCGGTGCCGCGGTAGGCCCGCTTACAGAACCGTTCGATCGCAGGTCCGATTGGTAAGCGCCCACAAGGCGATCTCCAGAAAACTCCACGCCAATCCGCGGGTGGCCTCCGGCCCCGACGTTG
>Ga0209341_10005233_pt1 | contig 11797 bp, 6 predicted proteins | sample RifCSP13_2_FD_184020 | JGI IMG/M metagenome (GOLD analysis project Ga0209341, IMG submission 184020) | Soil microbial communities from Rifle, Colorado - Rifle CSP2_sed 13_2 (SPAdes) (version 2) | ecosystem: Environmental > Terrestrial > Deep subsurface > Rock core/Sediment | place: Rifle...
CGCGGCGGACGAAGGCGCCCATCTCCAGGTTTTCGTTGATCGTGAGGGCCGGAAACACGTTATCGGTCTGCGGCACGAACGACATGCCGGCCTGCACGATGCGGTCCGGGCTCAGGTTGGTGACATCTCGCCCCGCCAGATGCACGAATCCGGCGCGCACGGGGACGAGGCCGAAGATCGCCTTGAGCAGGGTGGACTTGCCGGCGCCGTTGGGGCCGATCACGGCCACGATCTCGCCTTCGTTGAGGGTCAGGGAGACGCCGTGCAGGATCTCCACCTCGCCGTAGCCGGATACTACTTCCCGCGCTTGTAGCACTACGGTCACCGGTACTGGCCTCCCAGGTACGCCTCCAGCACGCGTTCGTCCTGCTTGATCTCTTCGGGGGAGCCCTCGGCCAGCCGTTCGCCCTGGCTCATGACTATCACCGGGTTGCAGAGACGGGTGACCAGGTCCATATCGTGCTCGATGACGAAGAAGGTGATGCCGGCGTCACGACGAAGGGTCTCTATGTTCTCGACGAGCTTGCGCATCAGCACGCGGTTCACGCCGGCACCGGGCTCGTCCAGGAGGATCATCTCGGGATCGCACATGAGGGTACGGGCCAACTCCAGGAGCTTCTTCTGGCCGCCCGATAGGTTGGCGGCGTACTCGTCGCGCAGGTGGATGAGGTCCACGAACTCCAGGACTTCGAGCGCCTTCTCGTATATCCGGCGCTCCTGCCGCGAGACGCGAAACCCGAACAGCCAAGGGTTCCATATCTGCTCGCCCGCTTGGCCTGGCGGCACGAGCATCAGGTTCTCCAGGATTGTCATCGTCTTCAGCTCCCGCGGGATCTGGAAGGTGCGAACGATGCCGCGATGGAATACGCGATGCGGGGGCAGACCATCGATGCGCTCACCGCGAAAGAGGATGTGGCCGGCGGTGGGCTTGAGGAAGCCGGTGATGAGGTTGAAGAGGGTGGTCTTTCCGGCGCCGTTGGGGCCGATCAGGCCGGTGATAGTGCCCCGCCTCACCGACAGGTTGCAGCGATTGACGGCGCGGACGCCGTCGAAGGCCTTGGTTACGTCCTCGACCTCGAGGATGGGAGCGGAATCCTGCATACTCTCACGCCGAAGCCAGCAGAGCTAGTCTAGCATAGCGGCCGCTGTGCCGGTTGACGTGCCTGGTTTCGCCGCGGGCGCCGCCGGCGCGCGTTGGCTCATTGCTCCGGGACAGCCACCGGGACAGCCTCAGGGGCCGGCGCGAGCGTGAGGCGCAGCCCATCGATGAGTGGGAGCGGCGGGCCCCAGAGGCCGGTGGACAAGAGCGTGGCAGGGCTCAGAAGCGACCGGCCCACATCGCCTGCGCGCCGCGGGTGGTGACGGACTTCCAGGGGGCTGCCCACCAGGGCCGCCATGACGCTGGCGAGATCAATGATGCGGGTTGCCTCGCCGCTGGCCACGTTCCAGATAGCGTTCCGTTGTATGGAGAGGGCAGCGACAACGGCCGCCGCCACATCCATCACGTACAGAAAGTCTCGTACCTGTTCGCCGCCGCAGTGGATCTCCAGTGGCTTACGACCAAGCAGCCGTTCCCGGAAGATGGCCACCACGCCCCCTTCCGGATCGGAGCGCTGTCCCGGCCCGTAGACGTTGGACGGTCGCAGGATGCAGTACGAAAGCCCCGCCTCCCGGACCTCCTCCTCCGCCATCAGCTTGTTCCGACCGTAGCAACTGAGCGGGGCCAGCGGCGCGCGCTCATCGGCGGGCTCATCGGTCTCTCCGTAGATTGCGCCGCCCGACGAAAGGAATACAAACCGACCCACGCCCGCTTTTCTGGCGGCGGCGGCCAGCCTGCGGGTCCCCAGTACATTGATCGCGTGGTCCAGCTCCGGGTCCTTCATGGACCTCTCAACGCTGGTCTGGGCCGCACAGTGGACGGCAGCGTCGAACGCCGCCCACCGCATGACTGTCTGTATGTCCGAGTCCGACTGAATGTCCCCGACGTGGAGCTTGACGCCGAGCGGTACGTTAGCGGCGTCGCCGGTGCTCAGGTTATCCAGGGCCTCCACCTGCCAGCCGCGGTCCTGCAGCACGTTCGCCAGGCAAGAGCCAACGAAGCCGGCGCCGCCGGTAACCAGCGCTCGCCGCCGCGGGCTGCCGCTCGCGAGTTCTCTCTCAGTGATCACGATTCACTCTTCAACCGTTCGCGGTCGGGAATGGCGGAGGGAGCGATAGCAGCCCGTCCAGCCGCACCAAGCGATACGCCCTGATTCTCCGCTCTTCGGAGGCCCCCATCGAGGGGAGGACCGCCGCGAACCGCATGGCTGCTGGCACAGGCCTCCTCTCGCGAAGCCGCCTGGGCGATCGCTCCCGGTCTGGGAGCCGGTCTCGCCTTCGCACTCCCGGGCGCTTTGCCGAGGCCCATTCCGCGGGCGGTGATCCCGGGCCTGGCCGTGGCGCTCGGGTTGATCGCCACCGGTCTTCTGGCCGGACGCGGCCTCACGATGGCGGCCGGCGCAGCTGCCGTCGCAATCGCGGCGGCGCTGTCGGGCCTCGCCGGGCCCCGGCGCATGAGGCTCGGCACGGGCACGGTGGCCCTTGGACTCGGCGGTCTGGCCGTCGTCATGCTGACCGCGGCCTACGTAGGGGCGACGACCCCCACGGCCGGCTGGTTTGGGTCCATCGTCAGCCACGGCCCGCGAGAATCCGACGACGTCGCTATCTCCTTCGACGACGGGCCAAACCCGCCGTACACGCTACAGATCCGGGATGTCCTGGACGCATACGGCGTAAAGGCCACTTTTTTCACCGCCGGCAAGGCCCTGGACGCCCGCCCGGACGTATCCAGAGCCCTCATGGAAGACGGGCATCTCCTCGCCAATCATTCGTACCATCATGACGCCTTTCGCTGGCTGGACCCCAGGTACCCTGAGCTTGGCGTAGCCCAGGCGGTGTTCAAGCGCAACCTTGGAGTCTGCCCCGCCCTCTTCCGGCCACCCCATGGCAACCATACCCCTTTCATGGCGCGCGCCGTTCACCGGCACGGAATGACGATGGTGACCTGGGACGTGTCCGCAGGGGATTGGGCGACGGACGACGCTGCTCTGGTGGCGCAACGCGTGCTGGACAAGGTGAAGCCCGGCTCGATTATCCTTCTCCACGATGGGATGGACGGGAAGATCGGGGCTGACCGGTCCGTTGTCGTCGCGGCTCTGCCCCTTATCCTCGACGGTCTGCGGGCGCGCGGCCTCCGCCCCGTCACGCTGGACCGGCTGCTGGGCGTGCCGGGCTATCTCCCTGACTGCTGACCCTGACTGCTCGGCGGGCAGGCGGCCTGCCGGAACGCAGGGCTATCCGTTGGGCTGGTCGGCGGTGCGAATCAAGGGGCGGCGCAGAATCTCCAATCTGAGAATTTCATATTATAAGGATTCCGCAAGAGCTCCTAACAAACCGTTGACCCGCCTCTGAACGTCATGCTACAAGGGCAGCACGGCCCCTAACCACAGGGCCGCGCGGATAGGGAGGAGACGCTAGAGGGAGGGATTCCGAGGACAGGAGACCGTGTCCTGCCAATATAGGCGCGGCACCGGTATCTAACCTTACAGCCACGCCATCCAGATAGAAAACGTCGCCCCGCGGAGTTCCGAGGCCCAGCGAGGCGACGGGCACCAAGTGTGGGGACACCCCGTGCTTGATTCAGTTTAGCTAACTCGCCCGGGCAGGGCAATCGCTTGGGGCCGCGCGTGGCCCCCCCCCGCAGACGAGACACCGGACCCCTGCCGCCCCACCCGGGCGCAGGCTTTGGCGAAGGGGGAACGAGCCCCGCCGTAGCCTCGGAAGGCGGCCAGTTGCCCGGCTGGCATGACTGGACTTTGGCGATGGGAGCCGGAGAGGGGGGATAGATCAGATGAGAGCGACTACCGAACGGCCCGAGGACAAAGGGGCGGCGGTCACGAAGGTGGGGCCGACCAAAAAACGACGACCGCTCCGACCAATGCTATCGCTGGCCATACCCACAAGGAACGAGGCCGGCAACATCGAGCCGCTCCTCAAGCGCATCCAAGAGGCCACTACCGGCATCGCTGTCGAGGTGATCTTCGTAGACGACAGCTCCGATGAGACGCCGGACGTCATCTCGGAGGTCGCTCGACACTCCCCGCTGGCGGTGTCCTTGATTCATCGACCGCCCGAGAGCCGGGACGGTGGCCTCGGCGGCGCGGTGACCGAGGGCATCCGTGCGGCTAGGGGAGAGTGGGTTTGCGTGATGGATGGTGACCTCCAGCATCCGCCGGAGATCATCCCGGCCCTGATGGAGGAAGCGCATCGCACGAAGGGAGACATCATAATCGCCAGCCGCTTTGCCGATGCCGGGGAGGCCGCAGGCCTGGGCTCGGCTAGGTTCGGCATCTCCAGGCTATGCACCTGGGCCGCTCGCCTGCTGTTCCCTCGTCGGCTCCGCCAGGTCAGCGATCCGTTGAGCGGGTACTTCCTTGTGCGGCGCGAGGCGCTGGAAGCGGACCGCCTGCGCCCCAAGGGCTTCAAGATACTGCTCGAAATGCTCGTCCGGTTCCCGCACCTCCGCGTGTCCGAAGTCCCCTTCAGCTTTCAGCTGAGGCACTCCGGCGAGAGCAAGGCTTCGATCCGGGAGGGGCTACGCTACGCGGCCCTTCTGCTGGATCTCCGCTTCTACGGCCCGGTCGGTCGGCTGGTGCGCTTTGGGCTTGTCGGCGCCTCGGGCCTTGTGGTAAATCAGCTGGTCTTTTGGGGTCTAACAGACTCGGCAGGAATTCACTACGTCGCCTCCGCCGGCTTCGCCACCCTGGGCTCGACGCTGTGGAACTTCTCGCTGACCGAGAAGTGGGTCTTCGGGGACCGCTCTTCGGGTCAGTCTGCCCGCCACCGTCTGGCCCAATTCCTTCTGGTGAACACCACCGCCCTTCTACTGCGAGTCCCGCTACTGGTGCTGCTGACGTGGGCGCTGGCCGGAGCCTATCTGCTCTCTAACATGCTTACATTGATCGCTCTCAGCCTGCTGCGCTACCTCCTGGCGGATTCCTGGATCTGGGCGGAACCGTTGAGCAAGGCTCGCCAGAAGTGGTTCCACTACGACATCCACGGCATAGTTCGCGTTGCCTCCCAGGTTAGCTTGCCGGAGCTCGATTACTTCTACACGCCGGGGCCGCTGGCCAGCTGCGACCTGAGGGTGAGTTTAGGGCGCTCAACCTTCCCCGCCGACGAACATGCGGGGGCCTCAGTCAACGGGCAGCGCCGCTTCTGCTACCTGGAGGGGCTGGGGAGCGCCGGGTTCTGGGTAGAGATCGCCCCCGGCGAGCCCATGGAGGTGCTGGTCTCCCCCGTCTTGAAGCGGTCGCCCCACGTCCTCTACACGAACATCGTCGAGCCGGTACTTCGCTGGACGTTCGTTAGGAACGGCCACGCGCTGGTACACGCCGCCTGCATGGGGCAGGACGGGAAGGCCATCCTCGTCACCGCCGCGACTGACACCGGTAAGACCAGCACGATACTTCGCATCCTTGACCGGCACCCCGCCGTCTCCTTCCTGTCTGACGACATGGTCATCCTCACTCGCGACGGACAGGTCCTGTGTTACCCCAAGCCCCTGACGATCAGCCGGCACACCCTCGAAGCTGTGAACGGAGCCCTCCTCTCCACCTGGGAACGGCTTGCTCTCCACGTCCAGAGCCGCCTGCACTCCAAGTCGGGCCGGCAAACAGCCCTGATGCTCACCCGCATGCCCTTGCCCATGGCATCGGTCAACACGTTCGTGCAGATGGTCGTGCCACCGCCCAAATACACCATCGATCGCCTCATACCGGGGGTGCAGATCGCCCGTCAGGCAACGGCGTCGCACCTGGTTGTGATAGAGCGCGGCCCTGACCTCCAGGCCTCCCTTGACCCGGTATTCGCCACTAAGACGCTGCTCAGGAACTGTGAGGACGCCTACGGGTTTCCGCCCTATTTCGCCCTAGAGAGCTTCCTCCTTGGCGGTAACGGGGTGGACCTAAGGGTGATGGAGCGAGAGATCATCAGTGCGGGCGTCAGCCGCTGCGCCGGCATCTTTATCCGTAGCGAGACACGCAACTGGTGGGAACAGCTGCCAGGGCTCGTCAACCTGGCAGAAGAGGGGAAGAGCGGAGAAGAGGAGAGGCACGTCGGCCTGGCCCAGCAGGGTGCCACTGCTTCCTAGAGCTGGCGTGCGTACGGAGCTCACATGAGGCTCTGGGACGTAATGCCCGGAACTCCACGCGCCCTGGGACCCGCGTCCAGTGGCCTTGCGGGCCGCCTTCCGCGCGTCTCCGTGGGCAGCGTGGTTCTGTCAGCGGTGTGCCTGCCCGCACTGCTGGGCCTGGCTGTGGCGCTGCGCGCAGTAGACCTGGACCGGGTCGGCTTCAACAGCGACGAGGCCGTCTATTCCGGCCAGGCTGCCGCTCTCATCGGCGACGAGACGATGAGTCACTTCTTCTCAGTTTTCCGGGCTCACCCCCTGCTGTTGCAGACGTTGCTTGGCGGGTTGTTCCAGATCGTAGGGGTCAGCGACCTGGCTGCGCGGTTGTTTGTGGCGCTGAGCTTCGGTGTGGGCAGCGTGGTTCTCACATACATGCTCGCGTACAGGCTTTATGGCCAGCGGGTGGCCATCGTCGCCGCCGCCATCCTGGCGGTGCTTCCGTACCACGTCATCGTATCCCGCCAGGTGCTCCTGGACCCTGCTTTCGGGTTCTTCGTCATCCTCTCGCTCTGGTTCGTCGCCCGCGGGACCGACGACCACACTGGGCGCTGGATGATAGGTGCTGCTCTGGCGGCGGCCCTGGCAACGGCCACCAAAGAGGTGGCGGTGCTGCTCTTCGTGGTGGTGGCCAGCTTCACCATCATCTCCGGGTTGTGGCGAAGGTTCCCCTCGGGCCGCTTCCGCCGCCTCGCGGTGTCGCTCGTTCTTTTCGCCAGCGTCGTGGCGCCGTTCCCCTTCACGCGTTTGTTCCTGGCCCCGGGGAGCGGATCCTCCTATCTCCTGTGGCAGTTCAGCAGGCCCACCAACCACGATGAAACGTATTTCTTGCAGATCCTGGTCCAGTTCGGTGGCATCGCCTTCGTCGGTCTGGCCGTCCTGGGGATCGGCGTGATGCTTTACCGCTTGCGGCTGCGGGCTGAGGGGGACCTGCTGATCCTCCTGTGGCTCCTCGTCTTCCTCGGCTTCTTCCAGATTTGGCGCATCAAGCTCTTCTCTTACCTTATGGTTGTGATACCGGCGCTCGCCGTATGTGCCGCCGTCGGCCTGGACGCCGCGGCTCACTGGCTCGCCGAAGCCGTACCCAGGTTCAGAGCCAAGAGCACGATGTGGGCAGGGGCGCTCGTCGCCGTTGCCACTCTGGGTCTTGTGGCCCAATTGGGTAACGCTTCCATGGACGCCGCCGGCGGCGGCGCGGGGGTAGTGGCTTCACCCGTTGAGTTCAACCTTCAGGTCCAGGACTTCGCCGGTGGCCGGGAGTTAGGCTATTGGGCCAGAGACCACACGCCGCCCGATGCCAGGTTCCTCTCCATCGGCCCATCCCTTGGCAACATCCTTCGCTTCTACGGGGACCGTGATTCGCTGGCGCTGAGCGTGAGCTCCGATCCCCGCAAGCGGAACCCGGCGTATGTTCCGGTCAGCAACCCTGACCTCTGGCTGCGGCAGATGGGCATTCACTACATCGTCTGGGACTCCTACTCCGCAGACCGGTCGGCCTTCTACAACAGGCGTCTGATGGCCTACGCCCGGAAGTACGGCGTCGCCGTCGTCTTCGCTGTGTACCAGAAGCCCGAAGGTGGCTTGTTCGTCGGCACCGACCCCCCTGAAGGGGCCAAGCCGCTAATCCTTGTCTACGACGCCGTCGGGGGCAGCCCCCTCCGGACCAAGACAACCTCCCCGGTTGAGAAAACGGAAGTGCAATAGGCCTTTACCATGGGAGCCCGAGGCTGGTTCATGCCGCGCGTTAGATTGTTTCCTCTGACGCTGGTGTTGTGCGGGCTGGCGCTCGCCCACCCGGGTTCGCCGCCGTCGGCGATGGCGGACGTAGCTTCGGCCGGCGATCTATCTCAGCGCATCGACCACATCATCGTCGTGGTGGAGGAGAACCACACCTTCGATTCCTACTTCGCCAGCTACCCCGGGGCAAACGGTACGTACGCGGTAGACAGCTACCCACGTGATCCGACGACGGGGATGCCGGTGGAGCCGGTCCCGTACTCGGAGAGCTTCCGCGAGGGCGTAGTTGCCTCGGCCACAAAGGGAAAGGAACCGCTCTCCAATGCGCGGCCCGCAGCGGAAGAAGCCTACAACGGCGGGCTCATGGACGGGTTCGTCGGAGCGCAGGTGCGCCGGGGGAACGACAGGCAGATCGCCATGGTCTACTACTCGAAGGAGGATGTCCGGGGCCTCTGGAGCGTCGCCGACCGATTTGTGTTGTTCGACAACTACTTCTCCTCAGCGCTGGGCGACAGCCTGCCGAACATGCTGCACCTCGTGGCCGGGACATCGAACGGCATCAAGACCGGGACGAAGGAGACCCTGGCCCAGATCTCTGACGGCCTTCCTACGGTGTTCGATCAGCTGCAGGCCGCCGGGGTCTCGTGGAAGTACTACATAGGGGGACTGGAGAGCCTGGACAGAGAGCGGATCGCCGGAGGCGACTACCTCCGCTCCGATGAGCCGACCCCGTCGCAGTTCTACTGGGCCCCGATTCTAGGGATGAAGCGGTTCTGGGAGGACCCCCAGCTGAACGCCGGGCTGGCATCCCAAGAGCAGTTCTTCCTTGATGCTGCCGAAGGCCGGCTCCCCGCCGTCAGCTTTGTGCTTCCTTCGCCTACGGATCATCCTCTGACCGCCCCGACCGCTCCACAGCAGCGCCTGCTCAGCCTGGTCAACGCCATGGGAAAATCGCCGCAGTGGGAGAGTAGCGCCATGCTCATCGTCTGGGACGAATGGGGCGGCTTCTATGATCATGAGCCGCCTCCCCAGGTGGATGGGCTTGGTTTGGGTTTTCGTGTCCCCGCCCTCCTCGTATCTCCCTGGGCCAAGCGCGGCTACGTCTCCCATGTCCAGTACGACCACACCTCAATTCTCAGCTTCATCGCCCAGCGCTTCGGCCTGCCTTCCCTGTCGCCGCGCGTGGCGGCCTCCAACAGCTTTGAGACCGCGTTTGAGTTCGATGCACCGCCCCGTGAGGCTCCGGCTTTCGGCCTGGCATCAATACCAGCCGCGCCGGTGGGAACTCCATCCCAGAACCGCCTCACCCTGATGGCCTACCTAGAGATCTTTGCCGTCGTGGCTGCTGTTATAGGCTTCCTGGTTTGGACCCCGCACATCGCAGACCGGAAGGAGCGTCCATCATGACCGGCAAGACGCCTGTGAAGGCTGACCAGCCGATTCACAATCAGCGCGGGCACCCCGGATGGCTGGCAGCCCGTGCCCTTCTGGCTCTCGCGGCGGCGGCGGCGGCTGTTCTGTCGGCCGCCGGCCCCAGCTCCGCGACCGCCTTCGTGACCGTAGCCGACACGTACGTGGACAGCGGAAGCCTGGCGGACAACCTCGGCACCAATACCAGGGTGAAGGTTGATAACGGCCCAACCATCCAGCGCAGCTTCCTCAGGTTCTCCGTCCAGGGCTTCAGTGGGCCCGTCGTCCTGGCCCGCCTGCGCCTCTCCTGCACCAACGGGGGTCCAGGGGGGACCGTCTGGACCACCGACAACTCCTGGACGGAGTCTGGTCTCACCTGGAACAACCAGCCGCCCCTGCTGGACCAGGTCACCAGCCTCGGCCCAATCACCTGCAGCTCAACAGGGACGATCGTTGACTACGACGTCTCGTCGGTGGTGACGGGAGACGGCATCTACAACTTCGTCATCACGACGACCTCCAGCGACGGGCTGTCCTTCCGTTCTCGCGAAAGCAGCCCGGACCCCGTCCTTATCGTCGAGTCCACTCTAACACCAGAGGTGGACCAGATTCACCTGAGCTGGCCGGGCGACCCGCAAACGACGATGACGGTCATGTGGCACACGGAATCCTCGCAGAACCCTGCTGAGCTGCAGTACGGCCCTACAACGAGCTACGGCTCCACGGCCACGGGTACGACCTTCGCCTCCACAGGCCCCGGCTTTCTCCACCGCGTGAACCTTACGGGTCTGAGCCCCGGCAGCCTCCTTCACTACCGCGTCAGCGCTGACAACGGCAGTTGGTCCGAAGATCACACCTTCCGCACGGCCCCCGCCGGCGGCGGCACCTTCCGGTTCCTGGCAGCCGCCGATCAGGGGACGCCCAGATCGGACGGCACGCACCTGAACTCTGTCCCCGTCTCCAACGCGATGGCGGCACGAACCGACGGGCTGGCGTTCACAGCGCAGGCCGGAGATATCTGGTACGCGATCAGCGCCAGCGATGAGGCGTCGGTGGACCAGTGGTTCAACCAGAACGAGGCGTACATGAGCGAGGCGCCCTTCATGCCCGCGTTCGGTAACCACGAGAAGGACACCTCCACGCGGTACTACACGCGTTTCGCGCTGCCTCCTCCCGAGAACTACTACTCCTACAACTACGGCGGGGCGCACTTCCTGGTCATCGATACCAACGTCCAGTTCATCCCCGGTAGCGCGCAACGCACCTTCATCGAGTCTGACCTGCAAGCAGCCGCCTCCGATCCATCCGTGAAGTGGACCTTCGTCGTGTTGCATCACCCTCCCTTCGCCAGCAGCGCCGGTTCCCAGACCCTGAGCGTGCGCACCGAGCTCTCGCCGCTCTTTGACGCCTTCGGCGTCGATGTCGTTATCACCGGCCACGCCCATTTCTACGAGCGGACGTTTCCCGTCCGCGCCGATGGAACGGTCACAAGCACCGACCCCTCCCATTACGATAGTCCCGGCGCTCCCGTCTACATGGTCACCGGCGGCGGCGGCGCCGACCCCACGACCTCATGCGCCTCCAGCAGGGAGGCCTGGTCCGTCACCTGCCAGGTGATCTACGAGTTCCTGGAGGTGACGGTCTCCCCCACCGGCGTCCAGCTCTCCGCCATCGGCACGGACGGCGTCGCCTTCGACGGGTTCACCCTGGGGACGGTCGGTTCGACGCCTACGCCTACCCCTACACCTACTCCCACGCCGGGACCCACTCCCACTCCCACTCCCACGCCCACAGCCACGTCTACCCCGTCGACGGTGAGCGTTCTCACCTTCAGCCCCACCGCTGACGCCTACATCGTATCCGGTACGCCGAACGGCAACTTCGGCGGCGCAACCTCACTGCAGGTTGACGGCAGCCCGCTGAAGGACTTCCTGCTTAAGTTCTCCGTCTCGGGAGTCGGCGGCGGGCAGGTCCAGAGTGCCAAGCTCCGCCTATACGATTTGGACCCCTCCAGTTCCGGCGGCGACTTCCACCGGCTTGCGGATACCACCTGGACCGAGGGGGCTGTGACCTGGAACAACGCCCCCACCGCCGATGCGACGCCCCTGGCCTCCCTCGGCACGGTGGCGGCAAACATCTGGTACGAGGTGAACGTAACGCCACTGGTTACCGGCGACGGCGCTGTGGCCCTGCGGGTGACGTCCGGATCGTCCAACGGGGCGGACTACTCCTCCAAGGAGGGGACCGCCGGCCTCGCGCCGCAGCTTGTTGTGACCTTCGCGCCGACGCCCACGCCGACGGCCACGGCTACTGCGACGCCCACCGCTACGCCAACAGCCACGGCCACGGCTACTGCCACGCCCACCGCTACGCCAACAGCCACGGCTACTGCGACGCCCACCGCTACGCCGACAGCCACGGCCA
>Ga0209341_10005237_pt1 | contig 11793 bp, 9 predicted proteins | sample RifCSP13_2_FD_184020 | JGI IMG/M metagenome (GOLD analysis project Ga0209341, IMG submission 184020) | Soil microbial communities from Rifle, Colorado - Rifle CSP2_sed 13_2 (SPAdes) (version 2) | ecosystem: Environmental > Terrestrial > Deep subsurface > Rock core/Sediment | place: Rifle...
GCGCCTGCCCATTTTTAGCAAACCGTGGATGCTTATCCTGGTTATCCTGCTATCCTCGGGCCTGTGCATGGCGGTATTCTTGTTCTTTGTGGACGTCTTTAATCTCTGGTGTTCTTGGTTCAGTTGGGCGCTATCGGCGTGTTCATAGTTGCCCGAAAAACGACTGGTAGGGACCAGTCCTCAGAGATAAGTAATCCCTGAACTCCAGTCTCCAATTCCCAGTCTTGAGTACAATTCAATAACCTTCAAACCTTAAACTCTCAACCGGAGGTTCTCCCATGGGCCATCTCTTTATTCCGGGTCCCGTTGACGTAAATGAGGAAATTGCCGCGGCGCAGACCCGGCCGATGGTCGCGCACCGCAGCGCCCAGTTCGAGGAGATCTTCCGCCGCGCCGGCGACAACGCCCGCCAGCTATTCTTCACCCAGGCTCGCGTGCTGATCAGCGCCTCCTCCGGCACCGGCTTCCACGAAGCCGCCGTGCGCAACCTGGTGCAGGCGCGCCTCCTCTGTTGCGTGAACGGCGCCTTTGCTGCCCGCTGGCAGCAAGTGGCCGAAACCAACGGCAAAGAGACGGCTGTCCAGGTTGCGCAATGGAAGCAGCCTATCACCCCCAAACTGGTTCGAGAGGCGCTCAAGAAGGATGATTACGAAGCCATCCTGATCGTGCACAACGAAACCTCCACCGGATTAGTGAACCCGGTTAAGGAGATAGCCGCGGTCGTTCATGACATTAGTCCTAACACTCTAGTTTGCGTGGATGCGGTGTCCTCCTTGGCCGCGGACAAGGTGGATATGGACGCCTGGGGTTTGGACTTGGTGCTCACCTCCTCGCAAAAGGCGCTTGCCCTGCCTCCCGGCATCTCGCTGGCGGCGGTCTCCGACCGTGCCATGCAGAAAGCGGAAACGGTGCAGAACCGCGGTTGGTATTTCGATCTGCTGCGTATGGAAAAACATCGTTTGAAGGATTCGACCCCCGCTACCCCGGCCATCGGCCTGATCTTTGCGCTCGATATGCAATTGCAGCGCATCCTGAAGGAAGGCCTTGCCGCGCGCTTTGCGCGCCACGCGGCCATGGCCGAGCTGGCCCAGACGTGGGCTCTGGGCCGCGGGCTGCAGCTCTATGCCCCTGAGGGTTATCGCTCCAAGACAGTCACCACCATCGACAATACCCTCAATATTGACGTGAGTAAGCTGAACGCCTTCCTCGGGGAGCGCGGCATGCGCATCGCCAACGGCTATGGGCCGCTCAAGGGGAAGACTTTCCGCATCGGCCACATGGGCGAGCTGGGCCTGAGCGACGTAGAAGAATTGCTCAGCGCCTTGGACGAATTCTTGGATTCCGGAAAGATGTAGCGGCGGGGTTCTCCGCCCGGCAAGACAAGAAAAAGAGCGCCGAATGGCGCTCTTTTCTTATTCGAACTGCGCGTCGCCTAAAAGGGCCGCTTCGCTGAAGACGCAGGTCGATCATCCGGGATGATGGCGTAGAGCAGCATGCTCACGATGCTGACCACCAACGCGCCCAGGAAGGCATCCATAAAGGTGTTGATTTCGGTGGTTACGCCAAATTGGGCGCCGATCCAAAAAGTGACCCAGAATAGGATGCTGTTCACGATCAGGCTGAACAAGCCCAGCGTGAGGATATAGAAGGGGCAGGTGACCAATTTCAAAATGGGGCGAATGAAAATGTTAACCAGGCCAAAGATCAACCCCAGGATCACATAGGTAACCCAATTCTGGCCGTCACCTACTGATCCCTGCAAGCCGGGCACCAGGTAGATTGCGGCGTACAAGGCTACTGCATTCACGGCCAAACGCACGATCCACAGGCTCTCCATGATTTCTCCTACTTCTCCTCGGGGGTAAAGTTCTCAATCCGATGTTTTACTGCGTAGGCCGCCGCCTCGGAGCGGGTGGCTAACCCAAGTTTGCTCAAAATCGAACTGACGTAATTGCGCACGGTCTTCTCACTTAGGAAGACTTCGGCGGCGATCTCTTTGTTGCGCTTTCCCTGCGCTACCAAGGCCAGCACCTTCAGTTCCTGCTCGGTGAGCGGCGAAAAGGCCTCGGTTTCTGCTTTGCGGGTGCTCTCGCGCATGCGCTTGAACACTTGCTGCGTCACCGCCGGATCCAGCAAAGACTCGCCACGTCCGATGCGCTCCAGGGCATTGATCAGCTCCCCGCTGTCGATTTGCTTGAGCACATAGCCTGAGGCGCCCGCCGAAATGGCGTCGAATAGCAACTCATCGTCTGCAAACGTGGTGAGCATAATCACCTTGGTATTGGCGTGCTTGCCGGTGATCTCGCGTGTGGCTTCGATGCCGCTTTTGCCCGGCAGGCGGATGTCCATCACCACCACGTCGGGCGTGTATTCATTAGCCAGACGAATGGCTTCCTCGGCGTTGTTTGCCTCGGCGACCACTTCAAACTTAGGATAATGTGACAGGAGCGATTTGAGCCCCAAGCGCACTACTTCGTGATCATCAACCAATAGGATTTTGAGCATAGGTCGCTGAATTAAGCGGCAAGTATAATTCGCCTTATGCGAGATTATAGCATGGGCACAGGTCGCCGATGACTAGGCGCCAGCTCAAGTGGGTTTCCGTCGTGCTGCCGCTGCTCTTTGTAGTGGCTGTTCTCTATGTGCGGCTCAACCTGGTTCCTGCCGAATATGCACTCGAAGGCAACCTCTATGCGATTCTGGCGGTCTCCCTGGGAGCCGTCGTCTTTTCCATTGTTTTCTTCGGCATTATCGAGCGCCGCGAAGAGGAGATCCATCAAAGCAACCTGCATTTGGAGGCCCTGCACCAGGCCGCATTGGCCCTCACTAACCAATTGGATCTACAAGTCGTGCTGCAAAATGTTGTGGATCTCAGTCGTGAATTGCTGAACGCCAAATACGGCGCACTGGGTGTGGTCGAGTTGGAAACCAACCGTATCAAGCAGTTCACCACCAGCGGCATAACCGACGCCCAGCGCGCTCTCATCGGCGCGCCGCCGCAAGGTCATGGCTTATTGGGGGTGTTGAACCCTGGAGGGAAGACCTTGATCGTGGATGACATCCGCAAAGACCCGCGCTCGGTAGGTTTTCCGCCGAACCATCCCCCTATGAAATCCTTGCTGGGGGTCCCGATCAAGTCCAAGGGCGAGATCTTCGGGAACTTGTATGTGGCCGACAAAGTTGAGATTACTCCGGGTGGCGAGGAAAGGCTGGTGAATTTCCACCAAGCAGATTGTCTGCTGCTGGAGAAGTTCGCCACCCAGGCCGCCATTGCCATCGAGAACGCCCAGCTCTATCGCAAGACCCAGGAACTGGCCGTGCTGCAGGAACGCGAGCGTTTTGGCATGGCCCTGCACGATGGCATCATGCAGCAGGTATACGCCACTGGCCTTTCCTTGCAAGAGGCGCTGAGCAACTACGAAGATCAACCCGAAGAATCACAACAACGTATGAGCCAGGCTATCGGTGATCTTAGCGAGGTATTGCGTGATCTGCGTAACTATATCCTGGGCTTGCGCACGGGCCGCTACCATGGGCAGGACTTGGCCAGCAGCCTGGCGCAGATGGCGCGGGAGCTACATGCCAATACGCTGATGAATGTACAGTTTGTGCCTCCTCCCAAAGTGGCTATGCTCAATCTGACTGAGGAACAAACAGATGAGCTTGTCTACATTGTTCAGGAAGCGCTAAACAACATCCGCAAGCACGCCTACGCCCGCAACGTGGACCTGGCGCTGAAGCGCGAGGGGGATCGCGTGCGCTTAATCATCGATGATGATGGCGTGGGTTTCGATTTGCAGGATACCGCCGATGCCGGAGGGAATGGCTTGCGCAATATGCGCGAGCGTGCGCTCACCCTGGATGCCGAAATAAAGGTCTGGTCCCAAAAAGGAAAGGGGACGCACATTAATCTGAGCGTCCCCGTATCATCCGCCAGGGAGGCAGTTCCCCAGGCCTGAACTACCAGCCCTGCTGCCTGGCAAAATACCTGAGTTCCTCGCGAAATTGGGGATGGGCAACGGCGATCAGTTCGTGGGCACGTTCGCGCAGGCTCTTGCCGTGCAGCGAAGCTACCCCGTATTCCGTGACCACGTGATCAATGTCGCCGCGTGAGGTGACTACCCCGGCCCCATCCTTGAGCCGCGGCACGATGCGCGAGATGCCGGTCTTGGCAGTGGAGGGTAGGGCAATGATCGCCTTGCCTCCTTTTGAATGGGCCGCACCGCGAATGAAATCCACCTGGCCGCCGATCCCGCTGTATATGCGGCCCCCGATCGAATCGGCACACACCTGCCCGCTCAAATCCACCTCGATGGCCGAGTTGATCGCCGTCATCTTCCGATTCTGGGCAATGATGAACGGGTCATTCACATAGTCGCTGGGATGCAGCTCAATCATGGCATTGTCGTGCATGAACTGATAGAAACGTTGGGAGCCGAAGGCAAAGCCAGCGATGATCTTGCCCGGATGCAGGCTCTTGGCCTCATTGGTGATCACCCCCTTTTCCACCATTTCGATCACGCCGTCTGAAAACAGCTCGCTGTGAATGCCCAGATCGCGCTTGCCGTCCAGCTTGCTAAGCACGGCGTTGGGCAGCGCCCCGATGCCCAGTTGAAGCGTGGCCTCATCCGGGATCAGCTCCGCCACCAACTCGCCCACGCGCTCCTGGTCCACAGTGGGTTCCGCTCCGGTCGCCTCGGGCAGCAGGTAATCCACTTCGACGACCTGGTCGAGGTGGCTTAGGTGAATGAAAGCATCTCCCAGCACGCGCGGCATGTTTGGGTTGATCTCAGCAATAATGTGCTTTGCGGATTCTGCAGCTGGCTTGGTGACTCCCACCTCAATGCCATAGGAGCACCAGCCGTGGGCGTCCGGCGGGGCCACCTGGATAAGGGCCACATCTACCGGCAAAGTGCCGTTCTTGAATAGGCGTGGAGCTTCGGACAGGAATACAGGTACGTAATCGGCCCGGCCAGAATTCACCGCTTCGCGGGCATTGGCGCCCACGAAAAGCGCCCGGTGGCGGAAGCTGACGGCGTATTGCGCTTGCAGGTAATCGCCGCCTGCGAATGTGAGTACGGAGACCACTTCCACATCTTGCAGCTCAGCAGCGCGGCCCACCATAGCGCGTTCCAGAACCTGAGGCACTCCGGCGCCGCCGCCCAGGTAGACCCGCGTGTTGGAGCGGATAGCTTGGACTGCCTCTTCGGCAGACACCAGCTTATCGGAGTATAAGGTGGCCAACCTGGTGGTCATGCTCATAAATTGATTATCCCCTCCTTGCTCCATAACTGCACTGGACGCTTGCCCCCTCATTGGCCTGTCGTTTGTCCATTGTCCTTTTTTTCACAAATAGCTCTTCCGTACCGAGTTTATGGCAAAAGGGCTCCACAGATGAGGGCTGCCAAGCGCTCTCATACTGCAAGCCTGACCCCGGCCTACACCGAGGTGGAATGCTGGGCGGCATCCCTTTCGGTTTGATTGTGGCCTGGAGGATTGCCGGCTAAATCGGTGTGGATTATCTATGATCTGCAATCTTCCGTCTCTAATCTCCGCTCTCCACCAACTCCCTATGGTCGACCATGATGCAGCGGTCCATCACCACCTCCAATCCGGCCGCCTCAGCCTTCTTGGCCGCCGCCTCGTCGTAAACGCCTAATTGCGCCCAGATGGCCTTGGCGCCAACCGCAATCGCCTGGTCCACCACCTCGCCGAGAAATTCGGAGCGGCGGAAGACGTCGACAATATCGATGGGCTCGGGCACCTCTGCCAGGGTGGAGTACACCTTATCCCCGTCCACCTCGGCAATCGTGGGATTCACCGCGTAGACGCGATAGCCTGCGTCCCGCAAATACCGGCCAACGACATAACTGGTGCGCTGCGGCCTATCCGAATGGCCGACCACTGCGATGACGCGTGCAGCTCTCAAAATCCTGGTCAGTTCCCGCCGGTCATTGATCGCCATTTATGAACTCCACGGATAAGACATCCAGATCAGGGTGCGTGCCGCTTGGAAACCGATGGCCTGCAGCGCATCCGCCGCCCGGCCGCCTGGATAATTCAACGCCAGGCTGCGGCCCGCTTGCAATTCCGGCAGAGCGACGGCCATCAATTGCTGGATGGCTTCGTCTTCGTGCCCGGCGTGCGCCGCCAGCCATAGCCGGTCGGTCTCCAGCGAGGAAGACTGCCAGCTCAACACGCCCAACAGGTCTCCATTGCGTTCCGCGCTCCATTGGGCCACATGCCGTTCGCTAAAGGCTCTTTCCAGGGCGCCGCGCCAACCCGGCTGCAGCAGCTTAAGATCTAAGGGTAACTGCCAGGTCACGTCTTCGGGGTAGGTAATTTTAAGCCAGCGTTGCTGAGCGAGCCAATCGCTGGGGCGCCGGTCGCGCACGATTACGCCGTTGGCTGGGTCGCCGGCTTGCCCGGGCTGGGGCCGCGTGCGCCATGAGGTGCGTCTCATTCTTTCAGCGAAGCCCATGCCGCGGTACAGCCGCACCGCGGCCAGGTTTTGCTCGTCTGCCTGCAGCCAAAGCCCGCGCTGGCCGCGGCGCTGCACTTCTTGGAGTGCGGCCTGGGTTAAGTGGCGGGCTATGCCGCGCCGGCGGTGATCCGGGTGCACGGCTACGTTGGCGATCAGATAAAGGCGGCGCCGTCCATAATGATGGGGGATCAGGCTGAGGTTGCCTACCACCGCGCCTGCTTCCTGCCAGACAAAGCCGCCCAGCGGCAGATCTCCCCTCGCGTTGGACGTACTGGCCAAGGCTAGGGCGGGAGCGCTGGCGGCCGCCTGGCGCATCTGGCGAATGTAAAGACGGCCATCCGCATCCAGGCTCTCCGCAAAACACAATTCGACCAAATCAGCCACCTGCAGCAGGTCGCGGCGCATGTCGAAAGGCCGCAGTTGGCTGGCTTTGGGTTTGGGTAGGGTGAGTGCTTGGGCGCTCATGTCTAGTGCTATGGGGACTGGAGGTCAATTATAGTGCCCCGCTGATATAATTTTCGGGAATGAAAAACATCTGGCCCGGCGTTGCAACCGTCCTGTTTTCGGTCTTGCTGCTATTAGTGTTCGTATTATTAGGCGCACCAGGAACCGCTTTCGGCTCCGCGCTTCAGGCCACCTCGCAACCCATGCCCACTGCCGGCCCCGACGGCCGCATTCTTTACACTGTGCTGGCCAACGATACGCAATGGGGGATCGCCGCTCAATTCGGCATCGTTTTGTCTGACCTCCAAAACCTGAACAGTTGGAACGGCAACGAAATATTGGGAGAAGGCCAGGTAATCTTACTGGGGCTGGCCAGCCGGCAGGAGCCAACACCCACCGCAGGTCCCACCAGCGAAGCGGTGGCAACCCTCACCCCCGAAGCACCTGGTACCGGCAGCATTTGCGTGCTGCTCTTTGATGATGTCAACGGAGATGCCACGCGCCAGGCAACCGAATTCGGCATCGCCGGTGGACAGGCCAACGTGAACGAACGCACCGGTTTGGCATCGCGCACTGCCCCCACGGAATCCGCGCTGGACGCAGAAGGCGACCCGGTGCGCACCTGTTTCGAGGAATTGCCGGTGGGTGAATATACAATTTCCGTCGCTATTCCTGATGGTTATAACCCGACCACCGCGCCTAATATCACCATCCAGATCTCCCCTGGCCAGACCCAGGAAATAAACTTCGGCGCTCAGGCCGGCTCCTCCTCGAACTTCGGCCTGCTCTCGCCCGAAGAAGGCCGGCCTTCGCCGGTGATGGGTTTGTTGGGCATCGTGCTCCTGTTGAGTGGAGCAGGGCTGGGTATCTACACCCTACAATTGCGCAGGCGGTAACACCTCCCTGTCATCCCCCTTTTTTTGTACTGAGCGGGTATTAAGTCAAAACCGGCCCGCGAATCAGACCAGCGAAGAATCCACGCCACAACCCCGGCGTCTTTCGCTAATCTTTAGACCATCGCCTGATAAATTTCAAGTAACCCGGCTTCATAAGCATCTGACTTCCAATGGGCCGCCCTTTGACGAGCGGCATCCTCTAACTTTTCGCGAGCCGTCTCATCCACGACCACGGTGATGATCGCTGCGCCCAAGGCGCGTAAGTCCCGCGACGGCGCCAGGTAGGCTGCCGCTCCTACGATCGCCTCCGTCAGCGGCTCCTGCTGGGCGACGATAGCTTTGCCGGCAGCCAGCGCGGCGCGCAATTGGTTACCCCAGGGTGCCGGTGGTCCCACGTGCAACAGGGCAGTGCAGGCCTTGTACGTGGCCGCCAGGTCGTGTGGCTGCAAATCTGCCAGCAGGCGCACACTGTCCTCCACGTGAAACTTGGGCAGCTGGGCTTGCACCACACGGGCGGCTTCTTCGTTTAGCCCAACGATAAGTAGCGGATAGAACTCGCCGATCGAGGCGGCCGCCCAGGTCCAGCTTTCCAACAACGCCAGCAGGCTGCCCTCATCGGGCAGGCCGTGGACCAGCACGAATTCTTCCGGCAGCTTTAACTGGCTCATATAGGAGACTCCGCCTGCTTGAAATTCAGGATGCACGACCGGCGGCAGGCGATGCACCGCGCCGGGCAACGGCGGATCCGGCAGGTCATTCGGCCACAGGATGCGCGCCCGCGCCAGGCCGCCGCGTCCCAGGGCCGCCTTCCAGCGGCTGCGCGGCGCAGGCGACTCCAGTTCAGCGGGGCTCACCAGAGTCGGGACTTTGCCAAATAGCGAAGCGCCCAGGCTGGCGGTGTGGATGGCCGCCGTTTGGTTCTCTTGCGCCAGGCGCGTCAGGATGCGTTGCTCCCATTCACCGCGGTCGTGCGTGTGGTGAAAGCTGGTTTGCATACCCTCTGCAGCCATTTGCGGTTCGGTGGGCAGCCCCAGCACGGCTTCCACGCCGTCAAGGGCCAACGCCAGCAGCGTGCGCAGATGCCAGGCCGCCGGCCCCAGCGGCGCATGGATCAGCGGCCAGCCATCATACAGGACGCGCATCGAGGCCACCTGCGGATTATATGCGTCTCTCGTGATGTCAACCTGAGCTCTCCATCTCAGTGTCGTTCTGAGCGGATAATAGGGTCAGTACCCGACCGGGAATCAAGACCAGCGAAGAATCCTCATGGGCACCTCTCTCCAAATAACCTCCTTCTGCCTTCCCTCAGATTCTCACTGATCGATTCCCCTGCGTATAATGGACATCAATGGCCACCAAGAAAAGCAATAAACCAACCAAACTAACTAAACCATCTAAACCAGCTCAGCCGGCTAGGGATTTCCAATCAATCATTGCGGCCTTGCAGCAATATTGGATGGATTGGGGCTGCGTCCTCTGGCAGCCCTACAACGAAAAGGTCGGCGCCGGCACCATGAACCCGGCCACTTTCCTGCGCGTGTTGGGTCCAGAGTCCTGGAACGTAGCCTATGTGGAACCTTCCGTGCGGCCAGATGACGGCCGTTACGGCGAAAACCCCAACCGCCTCCAGCAGCACACCCAGTTCCAGGTCATCCTCAAGCCCGATCCCGGCAACCCGCAGGAGCTGTACCTGCGCTCCCTGCAAGCCATCGGCATCGACGTGCATAAACACGATATCCGCTTTGTCGAGGACAACTGGACCTCGCCGGCGCTGGGCGCCTGGGGGCTGGGCTGGGAGGTGTGGCTGGACGGGCTGGAGATCACCCAATACACCTATTTCCAGCAGGCCGGCGGCCTCACGCTGGATCCCGTGTCCGTAGAGATCACCTATGGCCTCGAACGCATTGCCATGGCCCTGCAAGGCGTGCAAACCGTGGGCGACTTGCGCTGGGATCGCCGGCACACTTGGGGCGACTTGAATCTGCAGGCGGAGCGCGAACACAGTAAGTATTATTTCGAGACCGCGGATGCGGACCGCGTGCGCAAGATGGCCGAACTGTACGAAGAGGAAGCCAAGGCGGCGCTGGAAGCCGGGCTGCTGCTCCCGGCCTATGATTATGTGCTCAAGACCTCGCACGCTTTCAATGTATTGGACGCGCGCGGCGCCATCGGTGTCACCGAGCGCCAGGGCTACTTTCGGCGCATGCGCGCCCTGGCCAGCCAGGTGGCCGAAGCCTATGTGGCCGACCGCCAGCGCCAGGAATTCCCCTGGCTAAAGCAAAATGCGGTAAAGGCGAGCAGGGTCGCGAAGTCAATAAAGAAACTTGCCGGACCCAAGCAGGCCGCGGACTTCTTGCTGGAGATCGGCACCGAGGAATTGCCGGCAGCCGATCTCGAGTCGGCTATCGAACAACTGCGCGCCGCGTTTACCAAAATGCTGGGCGAGCGAAGGCTGGCGCACAAGGAGCTGAGCGTCATGGGCACACCGCGCCGCCTGGTGGCGCAGATCGCCAAACTGGCGCCGCGCCAGGCCGATCGCGACGAGGTGGTCAAGGGCCCTCCCGCTGCCCGCGCCTTCGCCGCGGATGGCGCCCCGACCTCGGCCGCTGAGGGCTTCGCCCGCGGCCAGGGCATTCCGGTGTCCACGCTTAAGGTCGAGAAATTCGACGGCGGCGAGTACGTCGTCGCCCGCGTGCATTACAAGGGGCAGAGTGCAGCCGAAGTGTTCGCCGCCGAGTTGCCCAAGTTGATCGCAGGCCTGAAGTTCGAACAATCCGTGCGCTGGAATGCCAGCGCGGTTACTTTCTCGCGTCCCATCCGCTGGCTGCTGGCCTTGCACAGCGACGCCGTGGTTCCTTTTGAATACGCCGGCCTGCAATCCGACAAGACCAGCCGCGGCCTGCGCTTGAGTAAAACGGAAACCTTCAAGGCCGAATCGACCAAAGAGTATTTCACGCAACTCAAAAAGCAAGGCATCCTTCTGGATATCGCCTCCCGCCGCGCCGCCATCCAGTCCCAGGTGGCCGCTTTGGCTAAGTCCGCTGGCGGACGCGTCCCCGAGGACGCTGAGCTGTTGGACGAGGTAACCAATTTGGTCGAAGCGCCCACCGCGCTGCTGGGCGATTTCGACGCCGCCTTCCTCGATCTGCCGCGCCAAGTGCTCATCGCCGTGATGAAGAAGCATCAGCGTTATTTCCCTGTCGAAAAGAACGGCGCCTTGCTGAATAAATTCATCGCCGTCGGCAACGGGAGCTTCGACCCCAAGGCGGTCACCGCCGGCAACGCCGGCGTGCTCCGCGCCCGCTTCGCCGATGCGGCCTACTTCATTCGCAAAGATCGTGAGCGCCCGCTCTCGGCTTTCGCCGACCAGCTGAAGCAGTTGACCTTCCAAAAAGACCTGGGCTCGATGGCCGACAAGACCAGGCGCATCGTGGCCTTAACCAAGGAATTAGGTGAGCAACTCGGTCTCAATGCTGAAGAAATAAAAACCGCCGAACGCGCCGCCCAACTATGCAAGGCCGACCTGGGTACCAAGATGGTCATCGAAATGACCTCCCTGCAAGGCGTGATGGGCAAGTACTACGCCCTGGATTCCGGCGAGCCGCCGGCGGTTGCCGAAGCTATCCTGGAGCATTACCTGCCGCGCTTTGCCGGGGACGATACGCCGAAGGGTAAGGCCGGCCTAGCCGTAGGCTTGGCCGATCGGCTGGATACCCTTACGGGTCTCTTCGCCCTGAGGCTCGAGCCTACCGGCGCCAAAGACCCCTTCGCCCAACGCCGGGCCGCCATCGGCCTGGTGCAGAACCTGACGGCTTGGGAGCTGGACTTCGACCTAGGCCAGGGCATCGCCCAGGCAGCCGCCGCCCAGCCCATGATCGTTAGCGATGAAGCCAGGGCCAAAACCCTCGACTTCATCATCCAGCGCCAACGTGCCCTGCTGCTTGAGGCTGGCGCCTGCCACGACGTGGT
>Ga0209341_10005239_pt1 | contig 11789 bp, 14 predicted proteins | sample RifCSP13_2_FD_184020 | JGI IMG/M metagenome (GOLD analysis project Ga0209341, IMG submission 184020) | Soil microbial communities from Rifle, Colorado - Rifle CSP2_sed 13_2 (SPAdes) (version 2) | ecosystem: Environmental > Terrestrial > Deep subsurface > Rock core/Sediment | place: Rifle...
TCGAGGCGTCGTCGGTCCTGGAGGCGGCCGCCGGTGCAGCTCTCCTCGGAGCCGTCGGGGCGGTCAGCCCTCTCATTAAGGTGTCGCGGGTTGATCCCGCCGCCGTTTTCCGGAGGTAGCCATGAAGGATCTCGCCATCAAGGCCGAAGGGCTCGAGAAGGTGTTCGGCGAGGGCGACGTGCGGGTCGCTGCAGTACGGGGGGTCGACCTCGAGGTCCGGCACGGCGAAGTGGTGCTGATCATGGGCCCCTCGGGGAGCGGGAAGACCACGCTGCTGTCGATGCTCGGCGCCATGTTGCGTCCGACCTCGGGTCGCATCTCGGTCGACGGAGTCGATCTGACCGCGCTCCCCGAGTCCAAGCTCCCCGATCTGCGGGCGCGCCGGTTCGGGTTCGTGTTCCAGGACTTCAACCTGCTCTCGGCGCTCACGGCGCTCGAGAACGTCGAGTTCGCGCGCAACCTCGCGGGATCGACCGGTAGGGCAGCGAGGGCACGGGCCGAGGAGCTCCTTCGCGGTTTCGGGCTGGGGGAGCGTCTGTCGTTCCGACCGGACAAGCTGTCCGGTGGAGAGAAGCAGCGCGTGGCGATCGCGCGCGCTCTCGCCAACAAGCCGGCAGTGATCCTTGCAGATGAGCCGACGGCGAACCTTGATTCGAAGATCGGCCACGAGATTGCTCGGCTCCTTCGTCGTGCCGCGACTGAGGACGGGCGCGCGGTCGTCGTCGTGAGCCACGACGAGCGTCTCAAGGACATCGCCGACCGGGTGCTCTGGCTGGAGGACGGCGAGTTCCGCTCCATGAGCGACATGGCGACGGACCCCGTGTGCGGGATGGCCGTCGAGCGGGAGCGGGCGCCCCACTACCGCCACGACGGGCAGACCTACTTCTTCTGTTCCGCGCCGTGCCGGGAGGAGTTCGCGGCAGCCCCCGACCGCTTCGCGGCCTCGGCCGGATCCGGCCCCGGGGGGTCGGTCAGCAGACCTCCAGGAGCAGAGGTCTCGGGTTCACGGCATCTGCGATGACGGAGTAACCGTACCCGCTTGCGGGCCAGCTCGGCGGGATGACGTTCGGGTGCCACTCGAAGTGGTCGTGCGGCGACGTGCCGACCGCGTTGCCCGAGTCGCCCACGTAGCCGATGACGTCGCCGGCCGACACCCGTCCGAGCGTGCCGAACCGGGACAGGTGCGCGTTGTACACCCATCCCTGGCCGCCGCGGACGATGGCGGAGAGTCCCCCGAGCCCGTTCGTGGCCGGCTCGGCGACGCCGTCGAAGGGCGCGAAGACCGGCGTGCCCATCGGAGCGAAGATGTCGTTGCCGGCGTGAGGATGGTAGCCGCCCGAGTAGCGAGGAGCGCCGAAGTCGTCCCCGAAGGCTCGAGGCTGGCCGACCGGGCAGACCTCGAACGGATCGTCGCCCGGCGCCCCTCCCACTTGAGCGGTCTGCTGCTCGCGGTACTCGTGGCCGAGCTTCCGAGCCAGTCGCTCCGCCCTGGCTCGGTTCGCGTCGATGTCTTCCAGGATGGCCAGCTGTTCCGACAAGCGCGAGGTGAGCTCGTCTCCCTGCCGTCGGAGCCTTCCGACGTAGTCTGCCTTACGCGTCCGTAGCACGTCCAGCAGGCGGGCCTCCTTCGCGAGTCGGTTCTCGACGTTGCCCACGCGCGAGGCGAGCTCGGCGTCGGCCTGGACGACGGAGTTCACGAACTCGATGCGGTCCGAGAGGTCGGCCAGAGACGTCGAGCCGAGCAGGAACTCGAGCCCGCTCGCGGGACCGTCCATGTAGGCCTCCCGTGCGCGCCCGTCCAGTCGGGCTCGGAGCCTCTCGTACTTGGACTGCGCGGTCGCCAGGCGCGCTCGTGTCTCTGAAAGTTCCCAACCGATCCGTTCTAGCTCGCCCTGTGCGAGGGAGAGCTCCGCGGCCAGCGAGGCGGCGACCTCCTGGAGGATCTCCAGGCGTGTTTCTCGCGCACGGATCTCGCGCTCGAGCCTGGTCACGCGGGCCTCGGCATCCGCCACCTCCTCCTTCGTCACGCCGGCGGCGCCGTCAACGAACGCGGAGAGGAGGGCGAGGGCGAGCAGCACGCCCGCCCACGGCCGTCGGAGGTGTCGGCGAGACGTCTGCCGCGTGGCGGGCATGGGCGGGAGCCTGGGAAGCCGGTGTGGGCGCGAGGTGAGCCCGCGGTGAAAGGGCGATGAAGGCTTGCGATGACCTCGCTCGCTAAGCGCGGGACCTTCGGGGATCCTTCACGTGCATCTGATGCTCGTGCAGCGCCACGGGATGGCGCCATCGCCGTTCCGCGAGGCGCTCGAGCCCGAGGCGACCGAGCCCTTCTCGAGGCACCTCGCGAGGCTAGGTGGCCTCACGCTGATCTTGGTCGCCGTCCTCATCGCGCTTGCAGTGCTCGCTCCGCCAGGCCACGGTCCCGCGCCGGTCGAGGGGATCGAGGTGACGAAGCCGCCATGGCCACTCCTGTGGCTGTACCCGATCGAGAACTGGGTGGGGGTCTCCGGGATCCTGTGGGCGACCCTAGTGATGTCCCTGGTGCTGTTGGTGGTCCCGTTCATGGATCGTGGAACGGGGCGTCATCCCAGGCGGCGCCTGCTCGTCGTGATCCCGGCCGCCCTCGTCGTCGCGGCGGTCGCCGCGCTGACCCGCTACGCGGCGCTCACGCCCGTGACCGAACACATCGAGGGGTGACTCTGCATGACGAAGCGGATCCTAGCGGCGGCGCTTGGCGCTCTGTCGGACCCAGCGCCTGCCGGAGGCTCGCGACCGGGCGGGACCGTCGACGTCGTCTTCCTCCTCGGTCGCCTTCTGGGCGTCGACCTCGGCCTCTATCCTTCTGCTCGGCAGCGGGGCGCTGCGAGAAACGCGCCACGGCCAGAACGATCCGTCCCGCCACGAACACCGTCGCCCGCAGAACGTGACCCCTGACTTCACCCTGTTCCCCTCGACCCTTCATCGCGCCTTCACGGCGCAGCCGAAGGATCGCTCCTGAGGAGGTCCGGGATCTGGTGGAGACGTCAGTGCGGCACGCGACATCCGGGGGGCGGGAGACCGCGTGCCATGAGCCTGCGCAGCAGCCTCCGAGATGGGATTCCACGAAGAGCATCCGCCTAGGAGTTCTGGCCGCCGGCGGGATGGCCGTGCTCTACACGATCGTCGTGATCGGCGCGTCGGGCTCGGTCGATCACTACCTCGATCAGGTAGCCACCGACTGGTACCTCCTGCTTCCGATCGTGATCGGTTTCGGGGTGCAGGTTGGGCTGCTCGCCGAGCTTCGCGGTCGCGGGAAGGCGCGGGGCGCAGCTGCGGCCGTCGGAGGAGCGGGCGCCGGCGCTTCGACCGTCGGGATGGTGGCGTGCTGCGCGCACCATCTGGCGGACCTCGCGCCGTTCGTCGGGGCGACCGCAGCCGCCACGGTCCTATACGACTACCGGCTCGCATTCATGCTCACGGGTCTGGGCTTCAACGCCATCGGGATCACTCTGGCGACCCGAAGGCTGCGGCGGCTCGTCCCCGTATCTAGCGAGGAGGTCCAATCCGAATGCGTCGCACGATGATCCTCGTACCTGTGACGGCCCTCGTGGGGGCCGCGGTCTTGTGGCTCGGGTCGCGTGATGGTTCCACCCCGCGACCCACAGACTCCACGGTGTCCGAAGGGTCGATCTTCGAGGGGGCAAGCCGACTTCCTCCGCGCGTGGTGGATGCGGGCGGCGTGCAGGTGAACATCGAGCCGATCGAGCTCGACGAGGACGGCGCGGTCTTCGCGGTGGCGCTGGATACACACGAGGGCGATCTCCCCGTCGACCTTGCCCGAACGACGCGGCTCGAGGTGGACGGTGTCGATTGGGGGAAGCCGGTTTGGAGCGGCTCGCCGCCGGGAGGCCACCACCGAGAGGGAGAGCTGAGCTTCGATCCCGGAGGTCCTGTGGCCGGTACGGCGCGCCTCACGATAGACGGGCTCCCCGATCCGGTGGTCGCGATCTGGAAGGTCGGGTAGGCCGCCCCTAGGACGGAGAGGGAACCTCGCGTCGCGCGCGGAGCCACAGGGCGATAAGCACCCCGGCGACCAGGACCAGCGACGTGAGCTGGGAGCCCGTCAGCCCGAACAGGCGGGTCGGGTCGGTTCGCAGGAAGTCGGTGAGAACGCGCCCCCCCGCGTACCAGAGGGTGAACAGAGCAATCGCCGATCCCCGGGCCCTCGGCGAGCGCGCGACTCGGATGAGCACGACGAGCAAGATCGTGGTCAGGACGAGGTCGTACAGGGCCACGGGATGCACGACGGCCCCTACGGGCGGGGCGTCGGCCAGCGGGTGCTCGCTGCCCGGATAGCGGAACCCCCACGGCAGCGTGGTCGGCTTGCCGAGGTGGTCGCCGATCAAGAGGTCGCTCAACCTGCCGATGGCGATGCCCAGGGCGAGGCCGGGCGCAGCCATGTCGAGGAGGGGAACGAGCGGAAGCCCCGCGCGGCGCGCGACCACGGCGCCGACGAGGACGGCCACGAGCAGGCCCCCGAGCAGGCTCATGCCCCCCTCCCAGATCGCCAGCGCGTCGACGATCCCGTCCATCTCGCGCCAGTGCCCGGCGATCCAGGCGAGCCGCATCCCGATCAGGCCACCCACGAGGGCCCAGGAGAGGAGGCGCCACAGGCTCTCGTCGGGGATGCCGTAGCGGCGTGTTGAGCGGCGCATCAGCAGCGCGCCGGCGAGGAAGCTCACCGCTATGAGGACACCGTGGGGACGGATCGGCACCGGTCCAAGGTGGATGACGGTGGAGACCGGCCACGACACGGATGCGAGCACACCCGCACGCTCGGGCGGCGCGATGACGATCCGATGCAGTGCGTGTGAAGGAGTCGTAGGAGTCGTGGGTCTCGCTACTCACGGTGTCTCCCCCGGCCGTTCACCGAACCTTCACAGGTCGCCCATACGGTCGGTCGGGTGGAGGCCATGGAAGCGGATCAGCACCAGCACGATGCGCACGGCAGGTCGTCCCGCGGGCAGTCCGGCGCGCGGATCGCCGTCTGCACGCTGATGGTCGTGGCCGCTGCGGGCCTGGTGGCCGCGACCCTCTTGGGGGCGCCCCTCGTGTCGATCCTGCTGGTTGGCCTGCTGCTGCTCTGTCCGCTGCTCATGTGGGTGCCGTTCCGGGCGGCGAACGGGGCTGTGCGACGCACCGCCTCGGATCGGGAGACGAGCCTGGGGTGATCGACGTCGTCGTCCTCACATCGCCGGCCTGCCACCTCTGCCAGGGCGCGATCGAGGCGCTCGGGGAGCTGGCGACAGACTTCCCGCTGTCCGTCCGCGAGGTCGAGATGACGTCGCCCGAGGGGATGCTCCTCGTTCAGCGGCACCGGCCGGCGATGCCGCCGGCCGTCCTCATCGACGGGACTCTGTTCAGCGTCGGGCGTCTGCCGCGCAAGAAGCTCCGCAAGCTCCTCGAGAAGGTGGCCTGATGGGTGGCCTGCTCACGACGGGCTCCATCCTCGCGGCCTTCTTCGCCGGCGCGATCGCGCTATTCAGCCCCTGCTGCGTGGTGTTCCTGTTCCCGGCGTATCTCGCGTCGGCCGTGAAGAACCGCAGGTGGCAGCTGCTGCCGCTCACCCTGCTCTTCACACTCGGGCTCGCCGTCGTACTGGTGCCGGTCACGCTGGGTGTCGGGATCCTCTCGAACACGATCGCCCGCTACCACACGCCGCTCTACTACGTGGGCGGCTTCCTGCTGCTCGGGCTCGCCGTCCTGTCGTTCCTAGGCCGGTCCTGGAGCATGCCGGCCTTCGCGCGCATGCCCTCGATCGCGGGTGGCGACACGGCGGGCATGTTCGCGCTCGGGGTGTTCTCCGGCGTCGCTTCATCGTGCTGCGCGCCTGTGCTGGCCGGCGTGATGACCCTGTCCGCGCTTTCGGGGACCCTCGTCGGGAGCGTGGCGCTAGGGCTCGCCTACGTGTTCGGGATGGTGTTCCCGCTATTCGTGATGGCGCTGCTCTGGGACAGGCTGCGCCTCGGCGAGCGCCGGCTCCTCCGAGCGAAGCCCGTCCGTGTGCGTTTCGGTGGGCGGACGATCGCGACGAACACGATGAACGTTGCCGTCGCGTTCGCGTTCGCCGTCATGGGCGTCGTGGTGCTGATGCTCGCCGTGAACGGGAACACCACCGCGGCTCCGGGGTTCCAGCTCGCGATTGGCCGCTGGCTGTCCGACGTATTCGGCGGCATCTCGGCGGCGCTCGAGTCGGTGCCTGAACCGATCCTCGGCCTGGGTCTGCTCGCCCTGGCCACCCTCTTCGTCGTGCTCGGTATGCGAGGGGGATCCGCCCGAAGAGAAAGGGGTACCCGCGATGACCACGAAGTCGAAGACGAACAGGTGGCGCCCGAAGGCCGCGCGTCGACCGCCCACGCACACACCGGTTGCCACGACCCGGAGCGAGCGGCGGCCGGCGCGTCGCCGGGCGCCGAGAGGTCGTCGGGCACGTAGGTGGCGCGGCCCATCCTGGGGCGTGCTCGCTGCGCTCGGCGGCTTCGGCGTCGTGGCGCTCTTCGCGCTGACCGGCGGCCCGTCGGGGTCCGAGCGAGTCCCAGCGGGCCGGGCGCCGGCGTTCAACCTGCCGACGACCGACGGCGGCTCGGTCTCGCTCGCCGACTACCGCGGTGAGAACGTGCTCCTGTACTTCAACGAGGGGGTCGGCTGCGACGCGTGCTTCTATCAGATGGTGGAGATCGAGCAGCACGCCGATGCGCTCGAGCGCGCCGGGCTCTCGGTGATCCCCATCGCCGTCAACAGAATGGGGGACGTGCAGCGTCAGGTCGCGGAGCTCGGACTCGGGATCCCTTGGGCGGTCGATGAGAGCAAGGAGGTGTCGGCCGCGTACGGCGTGCTCGGAACCGGGATGCACGCAGATCTACCCGGTCACAGCTTCGTCCTGATCGATGGCTCCGGTCGCATCCGCTGGAACGAGGCCTATCCGTCGATGTTCGTGAAGACGAAAGAGCTCCTGGAGACGCTGCGGCCTTCGCTCGCCTGATCCAAGTATCGCGTCCGCGCGGCCACGGCGGCTCCCGAGCGACTCAGTTGTTCTTGGCCCCCTGAGCCACCCAGGATGCGATCACCCGGATGTCGTCGTCCAACAGGGGGACGGCCGGCGGCATCCGGTGCGCGTGATCGACCAGCATCATGACGAGCATGCTCTCCTCAGGCTTGCCGGGAACGACGAGCTGGTGACCGTGCCCCGTCTCTTCCTCGGCGTGCTCTTCCTCGGCGTGCTCTTCCTCGGCGTGCTCTTCCTCGGCGTGCTCTTCCTCGGCGTGCTCTTCGCCCGCCTCTAGTCCCATGATCGTCTCGTAGCTGTCGAGGCGGACACCGTGGGGCGGCGGCGAGTACTTGGAGGGGTGCGTGTGCGGGCCTCCCTTGGCGAGGAGGATCGGGAGCACGTCCTCGGAGAAGCTGACCTCCCGGTCGAGGAGCGGTGGCACCTCTCCGTGCGGATACTCGAGGCCGACGTGCGCGACCGGCGTGAGGCGGTGTCGAGCTCCCGCGTGGACGTCGGAGGTCTCGACGTTCCAGTGCGTCCTCGGCGAGCGGTAGATCAGCGCGAGGAGACCGGAGCCGAGTCCCACCACGCCCGCGGTGAGACCCGTTGGCACGAGGAACCTCGACAGGAAACGTCGACGGCTGGTTATCTCGGCGGAGGAAGCCGCAGGCCCGGCGCCGCGCGGCGCCGCGCCTGCGCGTGCGATCGCGACGACCTGCCGGGCAACGACGAGATACAAGCCCCAGACCGCCGCGACGAGGACGAGGAGCCAGCCGATTCCGAAGCCGGGGACCCGAATGCCGACGTCGGGCGTGTACAGTTGGACGTCGCCGGTGACGGCGATCGCCGTCTCCGTCTCACTCGGCCGGTGGCGTTCGTCGCCGGCGAAGCGCGCCGCGAGCTCCATATCGCCGGCCCTCCGGAGATTGGTGACGAGGATCGCGGTCCCCCGCTCGTCGGTCCGGGCCGCACCGAGGGCCATCTCGCCACCGATCTCCTCCCCCCAGGACACGAACGTGAGGAACGTGATCGGCGCGTCGAAGATCGGTGCGCCCTTCGCGTCCAGCAGGATGGCCTCGAGGCGGATCTCTGCCCCGAGGGCGGTCTCCGCGGGCGCACGGAGCTTCAGCTGGACGGGCGCCCGCTCCGAAGCGTGGTCCCGGGGCTCGTCCGGAGGCATCGGTTCCTCCTCGACCAGCTCGGGTCCGTGACCTGCGTCGGCGACGGCAGGTCCGGCGGGACCGCCGAGGAACGCGAGCAGCAGGGCGAACGTTCCGATCGCCCGCCAGCGCACGTCATCCCGTCGGTCAGTCATGGCCGCCTCCCGCTTCGACGTGGTCTCCCTCCATCGGAGGCGAACCCTCGGGCACGCGGTCATCGCTTGCCCACTCGCGCCATGGCCACTCCAGGTGCTCTCGCATGAACTCGCGATGGTGCGTTCTTGGGACCTGCTCGCCGGAGCCCGGCACGTACCACACGCGAGGCTCGGTGCCGAGCTCCTCCTTGTACCGGAACGCACCGGTCTCGTGGATGAACGCGGACAGCTTCACGACCTCCCGACCGTTCGTAGCGACGTCCTCCTCGAGATCGCCGAAGTAAAGCGCGCCCCACGGGCAGCCGCGGGCGCACATCGGCAGACCGCCGACCTCCAGGAGATCCGTGCAGAAGTCGCACTTCATCACCGTTCCGCGCAAGGCGGGCGTCTGCGTCCGTACGTTGTAGGCGGACTCCTTCACCCAATCGGGCTGGGCGGGCTCGCCCCAGTTGAAGAAGCGACGACTGTACGGACACGCGGCGATGCACAACCGGCACCCGATGCAGCGTTCCTGATCGATGAGGACGGTCCCCTCGACCGAGTGGAAGGTCGCGCCCACGGGGCAGACGTTCACGCAAGGCGCGTTCTCGCAATGGAAGCAGGGGATGGGCATCGTGTGCGGAGGGGCACCGACGGGATCGTCGTGAGGCTGCTGGACGACCACGACCCACTCCTGTCCCTCGGGCACGAACCGACCCCAGTTGCAGAACTGGGTGCACTGCGGGGGCGCCTCGATCTCCACGCAGCCGTCGCAGCGCCGGAGGTCGATCACCATCGCCCAGCGGCGCACCCGTTGTGACTGACCTCCGGTGTCGTGCTCGTCCTCCTCACCGTGGCCCTCGTCGGCGATCGCCGCTGTCGAGCCCCCGACGACGCCGAGGGACGCGACGGCAGCACCGCCGACGATCCGTCGAAGGAACGCGCGCCGCGTGACCTCGGCCGGATCGATCGGGGTCGGCTCCCGCCCGCCGGGAATAACCTTCCGTGGTCGCTCCAACGCTGCGTCGTCCATCACTCCGCTCCCACTCGCATCTGTTCCTCCAGCTCCCACATGGGAACGAGTGGCATCACTTTGGCCATCAAGCCGACGAGGAGCGCGAAGCCGGCGAAGGTGGCCGCGATGATCGACACCTCTATCCAGGTCGGCGCATAGCTCGCCCACTGCACCGGGATCTGGGGTACGGCCAGGGAGGGCACGGTGATCACGAAGCGCTTGATCCACATGCCCACGTTCACGAGGATCGAGGCGGTGACGATCCCGGGCACATTCCTGGTCCACGGGAGGGCAAGCAAGAGCATCGGGACCACCATGCCGCCGAGGAAGTACGTCCAGAAGAGGGGCGCGAACTCGCCGGAGAAGATGGCGTCCAGCAGGCTGCGGTCCTGCGGCTCGAGCTTGTATGCGATCGTGAGGTACTCGTTGAACGTGAGGTACATGTAGACGAGGCCGGCGACGAGCAGGAGGTTCGCGACGCGCACGAAGTGCCGTTTCGTGATGACCTCCTTCATGTGGAAGGCGCGTCGGAACACCGCCATGCCGACGAGTACCGCCGCCAACCCAGACCAGATCGCGCCGACGACGAAGTACGGGCCGAAGATCGTGCTGTGCCACCCCGCCCGCAGCGTCATCCCGAAGATCCACGACACGACAGTGTGGACGCTGACCATGACCCCGATGATCAGGACGCACATGATGCGGATCCCGCGCGCGAGCCGGCGCCACTGTTCCTCGTTCCCGTGCCATCCGACGGCGAGGATCGAGTAGAGGCGGTGCCGTAGCCGGTGCCGGTGGGGATCGAGCTCGTCGCGGGCGAGAGCGACGTCGGGGATCAACGGCAGGTAGAGGTAGATTAGGCTCCCCGTCAGGTACGTAGTGATCGCGAGGAGGTCCCAGACGATCGCGGATTGGAACCGTCCGTAGTTCAGGACGTTCAGCAGCCGATCGGGCCGTCCGAGGTCTACGATCGGCATCCACGCCCCCATCAGCAAGGCGGCGATCGTCATGAACTCAGCCATCCGCACGACCGGGGTGCGCCATCCCACGCTACTCACGCGGAGCACCGCCGAGATGAAGGTTCCGGCGTGGCTTACGCCGATCCAGAAGACGAAGTTCGTGATGTAGAAGCCCCAGGGGATCGGGTCGGAGAGCCCCGTGACGGCGAGCCCGTGCCGGATCTGTACAGTCCACGCATACACGCCCCAGACGAAGACCGCGAACAACGCGACCATCATCGCGACGTACCCGGGTCCGGTTCGCCGGAGGGGGGCGAGGATCGTCGCGTGCATCCGGTCGGTTCGCTCGGTGAGGGAGAGCGAGCCCCCCCGGATCCCTGGTTCCTGCTCAGCCACGTCGACCTCCGTCATCGGCCTCCTTCACATGGTCGGCCCGACGCCGGCCTCGCGAGAGGGCCGGCCTGCCCCCGTTCTGCGCGCGTTCGCGCGCAGCGTCCGGTAGGCGTTTCGGCGTATGGCGTGTACGCGCGATGGCGGAGCGGAGGCTCCAGGAGGTTCCGCGGGGCCGATCGCTGCTACGCTTCCGCGCATGGGTGAGCGCATCCGTGTGCTCATCGCGGATGATCACGCGCTGGTCCGAGAGGGCACCCGAGAGATCCTCGAGCGCGAGGACGACATCGAGGTCGTCGGTGAAGCCGCGGACGGCGCGGAGGCGGTCGAGCTGGCCGGTCGGCTTCTCCCCGACGTGGCGGTCGTCGACATAGCGATGCCGGGGATGAACGGGATCGAGGCCACCCGGACCATCAAGGCCGAGCATCCGCAGATCGGCGTGCTCGTGCTCACGGTGCACGACGACGACCCCTACGTGTATGCGATGCTCGAGGCCGGCGCGGCGGGGTACCTACTGAAGGACATCCACGGCTCGCAGCTCGTCGACGCTGTGCGTTCCGTGCGCGCGGGGGAGGCCGTGCTCCATCCCGCGATCACGGGGAAAGTTCTCGGGCGGTTCCGGCCGGCGGGCGCGGCCGAGGGCCCGGAGCCGCTCACCGATCGGGAACTCGAGGTGCTCCGGCTCGCTGCGCGGGGCATGAGCAACAAGGAGATCGCCTTGGGGCTCGACCTTTCCTCGAGGACCGTGCAGGTGCACCTCGGCCACATCTTCAAGAAGCTGCGGGTGGCGTCGCGCACCGAGGCGGTGATCCACGGCCTGCGGCGGGGATGGTTCCGGCTGGAGGACCTGTCGTGAGGGGCGCTGGAACCGCCGGAGACGTGCGAGCGGTGAGAGAGGTGCGAGAGGTGAGCGAGGTGAAAGACGTCGCGACGGCTCCGTCCGTCTGGGCGCAACTGTTCGTGTCGCGCGTGCGCGAGCCTGCGTTCTGGGCGATCCAGGGCGCGGTGCTCGCGATCACGGCGCTGCACCTCGTCTTCGAGGCCCTCGACCTGTTCGGCGATCCCCCCGGGGTCGAGGCCGGGCTCCACAAGCTCCCCGTGATCCTG
>Ga0209341_10005240_pt1 | contig 11786 bp, 8 predicted proteins | sample RifCSP13_2_FD_184020 | JGI IMG/M metagenome (GOLD analysis project Ga0209341, IMG submission 184020) | Soil microbial communities from Rifle, Colorado - Rifle CSP2_sed 13_2 (SPAdes) (version 2) | ecosystem: Environmental > Terrestrial > Deep subsurface > Rock core/Sediment | place: Rifle...
CCGCACCCCGCGCGCCCGGAGCTTGATCAGCAGCTCGGCCGACAGGAACGGACCGTCCGCGTCCAGCCGCAGGCCGTCGAACACCTCGCGGCGGAAGAGCTTCATGGCGCAGTCGATGTCGCGCACCCGCAGCCCAAAGGCGACCGACACGATGGCGTTGTAGGTCTTGGCAATGAAGATCCGATGGAACGGGTCGCGCCGGCGGATCCGATAGCCGACCACCGCGTCGACGGGGTGCTGCGCATCGGCCAGCCGATCCAGCAGGCGGGCCATCTCCTTGAGGTCGAACTGGAGGTCGCCGTCGCTGAAGCAGATCAGCTCGCCCGCGGCGTGCTCGAAGCCGGACTTGAGGGCGCCGCCGTAGCCGCGGTTGGGCTGGTGGTGGACCCGCACCCGCGGATCGCGGGCCGCGAATGCGTCCGCCAGCTCGGCGGTGCGGTCCGACGACCCGTCATCCACGGCCAGGACCTCGAAGCTGGGGACCAGCGGCCCGATCTCGGCCAGCGCCCGCTCGACGGTGTGGGCCAGGTTCTCCTCCTCGTTGTAGGCGGGGAAGAAGAAGGTCAGCCGGGGGCGGGGCTCGGGCATGCGCGCAACCCTAGCGCACGGCGCCGGTTGCCGGCGCAACCGGTGGCCGGCCGGTCCCGTCCGGGGGGCCGTATGTATACTCACCCGCACCTTGGCGAGCCTGACTCTCGACGCCCCGTGAACGAGGCGTCGAACCGATGACCCGCGACTCCGGCGAGCGGGGCGCAGGGCCATCCGAGCGCCGCCTGCCCCTCGACGGCGGCTCGATCATGCTCGCGTTGCTGGTGCTGGCCCTGCTGCTGCGCGCCTTCGTGGCCGGCGTCTGGCTCCCGTTCAGCGGCTACCGGATCGACATCAGCGACTTCGCAATCTGGGCCGGCCGCATGGCGGCCAGCGGGCCGGGCGAGTTCTACGGGCAGGGTGGCCTGACCGACTACCCGCCGGGCTACATGTACGTCCTGTGGGTGATCGGCGGGATCGGTGCCTGGCTCAAGCCAATCCTGGGCGGGGTGGATGTCAGTGCCGGGCTGGTCAAGGTCCCCGGCATGCTGGCCGATATCGGGGTCGGCTGGCTGATCTTCGCCTACGCCCGTCGCTTCGGCGATGGGTGGCTGGGACGTCTCTCGGGCGAGCGGCTGGGCCTGGTCGCCGCGGCGCTGTACCTGTTCAATCCCGCCTCGATCTTCAACTCGGCGGTCTGGGGCCAGATCGATTCGGTGGGTGCGCTGGTCGTGCTCGGCAGCCTGTACCTGCTGGCCCGCGGCTGGACCGAGGCGGCCGCCGCCGCCGCGGCCCTCGCCCTGCTGATCAAGTTCCAGTACGGCTTCGTCCTGCCCATCGTGGCCATCGTCGGCATCAAGCGGCACCTGTTCGGCCGCTCATCCGACCCTGCGCACGACGGGAAGGCCGACCCGCTGCGCGTGCTCACCTCCCTCGCCGCGGGGCTCGGCACCCTGGTTGGGCTGATCCTGCCGTTCGGGATGGCGATCTGGGCGCCGGGCGACCCGTCTCACAGCCTGATCGGCAAGTTCGCCGCCGCGTCGGAGACGTACAAGGGACTCTCTCTCAACGCCTTCAACATCTGGCGCAACCCGTGGAGCGGCCTGGGGGATACGCAGCAGTGGGGCTGCGACGTCCCGCACCCCGACGGCTGCGTGGGCCAGGGAATCGCCTTCACGCTGGGCAGCACCGAGATCACCTGGCAGCTGATCGGCTTCGTCCTGTTCGGGCTGGCCGCCGTCGTAGCGCTCTGGCACGTCGCCCGGCGCGACGACCCGCGCGGACTGCTCGTCTCGGCCCTGGCGCTGGCGATGGCCTTCTTCGCGCTTCCAACCCGGGTCCATGAGCGCTACCTGTTCCCCGCCCTGGCGCTGGCCGCCCCGCTGATCCGGGTCAGTCGTGGCTGGGCGGTGCTGTTCGGGGTGATCGCGGTCTCGATCTTCGCCAACGTGTACTGGACCTACAGCGCCGATTACTCGTGGTACACCGGTGCGCTGCTCAACCCGGGGATGGGCGGGGTGGCGATGCAGCGCGACCCGTTCCTGGCCGCGGTCCTGTTCAACGACTACGGGATCTACGCCCTGTCGGCCATGATCGTCCTGGCCCTCGTCTGGGTCCTGCTGCGCGCCTGGTCGACGGCCGGCGCCGCGGACGAGGCACTCCTGGCCCCGATGCCGCTGGCCCCATGGCCCGAGCCGGACCAGGTCGCGTCCGGCGCCGATTCCGAGCCGCCGGGACCACGCCCGTTCGGTGAGCCTGCCCCACCCAGGATCATGGCTGCCTGGCGCAGGTTCCGGGCCTGGCTGCGCCCCGATCCGTCAGATCCCCTGTACCGCGAACCTCCCCGCCGCCTGGATCGGCGCGACGCGCTGTGGCTGATCGGGCTGGTCCTGTTCGCCCTGGTCTTCCGCCTGTGGCGGCTGGAGCTGCCCCGCTCCACCGAGTTCGACGAGGTGTATCACGGGCGCTCCGCGACCGAATGGCTGGCCAACTGGCGCTTCGGCTGGACGCGCGACGCGTACGAGTGGACCCACCCGATGCTGGCCAAGTACCTGATCGCCGCCGGCATCGAGCTGGCTGACCCGAACCAGGTGGTGGCCGGCACCGATCTCCCCGAGGCCGCCACCGCGCTGGCGGTCGCGCCCCAGCGCTCGGCGTACAGCCGCGTCGCGTCGATCATCTTCACCGCCGACGGTGGAACCACCGTCACCGCCCGCGAGTCACTCTCCGGGGAGGTGGTCTCCGCCTGGGACGAGGATGGTTCGGTGGCGGCGCTGGCATACGACGAGGACAACAACCGCCTGCTGCTCGGGCTGGCCGAGAGCGGCGTGCTCAGCGTGCGGGACCTGTACGCCTTCCTGGCCACCAACGGCGAGCGGGCCCCGCCGCCGGCGGTGGCACCCATCGACAGCGGACTGAGCGGCGTGCTGCAAATCGAGGTCCCGGGGAGCGAGCCGGTGCTCCTCTTCCGCGGGCCGGACGGGATCGCCACCGTCGAGCGTGTTACCGGCGTCCCCCTGGCCAGCCGCGAGGTCGTGACCGGGGGCGTGGCCTGGGTACCGGGCGCCAGCACCGACACAACCAGCCGGCCGACCCGGGTGGTGGCCAGCGACCTGGCCGGCGGTCGGCTGCTGGTCTTCGAGGGAGCCACGCTCCAGCCTGAGACGGAGCTCTTCGCGGGCAACGGCAGCATTGCGCTGCCCAGCCCGCCGGTCGGTCCGGTGCTGGCCGCGGGCAACGGCAAGGACCTGCGGATCTGGGTCCCGGTCGGGCCCCTCCCGGCCAACGACGAGCACGGCCCGGTCGACGGCGGGATGACGATCCTGAACGGCAGCCTGAACATCGAGGACAGCGTGCCGCTGCCCGGGGCGCCGCGGCTGGTGGGCTGGACGCCGGTGGCCAACATCATCTACGTGGCGGGGATCCAGGCCGGCACCGGCGACCCGGTGGTGTGGACCGTGCAGCCGCGGGGCAGCGGCGGAGGCCAGAACGCCGGCTTCGTGGCGTATGACGAGACCGGCATCGCCGGCGAGCCGCTGGCCCTCGGATTCGACGTCTCGGACCACGCCGAGGGGGACGATCACGGCCGGCTGGTGATCTCGACCCGGACCGATGCCGGCGGCCGGCTGGTGGCGGTCGACGCCAACCGCAACGCGTTCGCCGGGCGGCTGGCCGCGACCCTCTTCGGCGCGGTCCTGGTCGGGCTGATCTACCTGCTGGCTGCCACTCTGTTCCGCCAGCGCCGGGTGGCGATCCTGGCCGGCATCTTCGTGGCCACCGACGGGCTGAGCTTCGTGATGAGCCGAATCGCGATGAATGACATCTTCGTGGCGACCTTCATCGTCGCCGCGTACCTGCTCTTCTGGCAGGTCTGGTCCGGTCGCTGGGCGCGCAGCGCCTGGTGGGCACTGCCGCTGGTCGGGGTCCTGATCGGGCTGGCCTCCGCCAGCAAGTGGGTCGGCTGGTACGCCCTCGCCGGCCTGCTGGTGCTGGTCCTGGCCCGCTCGCAGCTCGGCCGCTTCCTGCTGGTGGCCGGGATCGGGTTCATCACCGTCGCGTCCGGGGTCGGCGCGCCATGGGCCTTCCTGGTGCTGTGCATCGCCACCCTGGCACTGGCGCTGATCGTGACCTGGCGCCGCCCGATCCAGCTCAAACCGGCCGACCTGTGGGCCGTGCCCGCCATCGGGCTGATTGGGGGCGTCATCGGCGCGGCATTCGCGATCGCCTATAACCAGGTCGATGGCCGTGAGCCGCGCTCCGCGGTCGAGCTGATCTTCGGCCTGCTGGCCCGCGGCGCGGAGGCCGGCTGGCCGGCGTGGCTGATGCTGGGGATCACCGCGCTGCTGCTCGCCGTGCGTGCCATCCGGTCCCTGACCACGCCTGAGTCGGACGCGCGCTGGTACGAGCCCTCGGCGCTGGCCGGGTTCGCCTGGCCGTGGGTTGGCGCGGCGCTGATCGCGGTGCCGCTGGTCGTCTACTTCGTGACCTACCTGCCGTACCTGGCGCTGGGTCACTCGATCGCGATCCCGGGGATGGGCCCCGGCTACGGCTGGTCCCTGGACGAGCTGCATTCGCAGATGTTCGGCTACCACTTCGGCCTGACGGCGGGCCACGCCTCGGCCTCGCCGTGGTGGAGCTGGCCGCTCGACCTCAAGCCGACCTGGTTCTACTCCCACAACTTCGACGGCAGCCTGATGGCGATGGTCTACAACGGGGGCAACCCGATCCTGTTCTGGGCCGGTGTCCCGGCGGTGATCCTGAGCGGGCTGCTGGCCTGGAAGCGCCGATCACTCGCCCTCGCGCTGGTCGCCGCGGCCTTCGCGTTCCAGTACCTGCCCTGGGTCCGGATCGAGCGGGTGACGTTCATGTACCACTACCTGACCGCGGTCCTGTTCGCGATGGTCGCGGTCGCCTACCTGGTGGACGAGGCGCTGCGCTCGTGGGAATGGCGATCGATGACCGTTTGGTTCCTCGCGACCGCATTCATCGCCGGGCTGCTCATCTTCCCCCTGGGGTCGGCGCTGGCCATGCCGGACTGGTACGTCAACGCGGCTCGTGCGCTGGCGCCATGGAACTACGGCTTCCAGTTCCCGAACCCTCCAGACGGCCAGCGTGAGCAGCTGCTGAGCGCCGACGCGCTGAAACTGGCGGTGGCCGTCCTCGTCTCCCTGGGTGCCACCGCCGTCGCGCTCGGGACTGGCCGCCCGTTCCGGAGGCAGGCGTCGGTGCCGGCCGACGGTCCGGCCGACGGTCCGGCAGGCGATCCCTCAGGCGGAGGGGCGCCGCAGGGTGAGCATGATCAGCAGGACGCCCAGGCCGACGAGCCCGATCGGCCATAGCCGATCGAGGTTGACCGCGGGGACGAACTCGCGGACCAGGAACCACGCGCCCAGCCCCATCAGGAGCAGACCTATCACGATCCCGGCATCGCCGCGCGGGCGCGACCCCGGCGGGGTCGGGTTCCAGGCGCCCGGCTCGGCGCCCTCGGCGCCCGGCGCGGGTGCCCCGGCCGTGCTCATCGGGCCCTCGGGGACCACGATCCACATGATGATGTACAGCAGCAGAAACGCCCCGCCGCTGAAGATGGTCAGGACCGCCCACGCGATCCGAATGATCGACGGGTCGACCGCGAGGTAGTCGGCCACCCCGCCGGCCACGCCACTCACCATCCGGTCGGTGGTGGACCGATACAGTCGCTTGTTCACGAGCAGCCTCCCTCCGGGTTCAGGTCGAAGCTCCCGGCGTTGCCGGAGACGGTGACGTCAACCAGGCCCAGGTCGGCGTCCTCCCAGCCCGACGTGGTCCAGGTGTCGCCTGACTGATCCAGGCCCGAGTCCGCCAGATTGTCGCCGAAGGCGTTGGTATCGGTGAGGGTGATGCGCAGGGCCACGTCATCGGTGGTGCACATCTGGATCGATCCGGCGTTGACGTGCAGTGTGCCGACGAACGCCGTCGGCCCGTCGAAGATGACAGACGCCGATCCGGCGTTCACACCCAGGTCGATGTCCTGGACGAGCCCGCCGTCGAGGGTCATCACCAGCGAGCCAGCGTTGATCCCGATTCGCAGCGTGTCGATCCGCGCGCCGACCAGGTCAAGGGTGGACTCGGCCGCGTTGGCGTCGATCCGGATCAGGTCATACCTCGCTCGGTCGGGGAGCGTCACATCCCATCGCTGGCGGCCGACCTGCATGAAGCCGGTCGTGTCGCGGGACCGAACCTCGAGGCTGCCTGCGTCGGACTCGATGGAGGGAGGAACGCCCTGCGACCACGCGGACTCCACCGTCCAACCGGCGTCCGATGTCATGGCCACGTCGAGCCTCCCGCAGGTGAAGTCGAGTCGAACCGTCGGCGAGGAGCCGAATTCGCCTTCCTCGGTGCTCGTGTTGGTCGGTGCGCTGCCGCCACAGCCGAAGCTCACCGGTCCCGTGGTCAGCAGCGCTCCCGCGATGACGCCCGCGGTGAGCCCTGCCACGAGGGTCCCGACCACCGCGAACCGGCTCCGGGCGACCGCGATAGACAGGCCGATGGCGACCAGGATCAGGGGCCAGAAGCGCCACGCGTCGGAGAACAGCTCCTCGTCGAGCCAGCGCTGCTGGACCGACAGGGCAATCGCCCCGGCGGTGATCAGGCCCACGCCCCAGAAGATGAATCGGCGGTTGTGCATGCTGCCAGCCATTATCCCTGCCCCTGTCCAGCACCGGCACAGGGCAGGTTGGCCCGTCCGGACCCACCATCCGGCCCGCCGCGCCTGCCTATGATCGAGACGGCATGACGGGTACGCCGATGAATCCGCTTGACGCGCTCATCTCCCTGGGGGGCGCGCTGCCGATGCTGGTGGCGATCGGCTGGCTGATTCGTGTGCCGCCCCTCAGTCGCGAGGAAGGGCACGAGGCCATCACCCGGCAGGCCTGGGAGGGGCTCCAGCTGACGGACGAGCACCAGCGAGCGTTGATCCGCGGGGTCCGAGCACCGGACGTCAGCCTCGCAGGCATCCTTACCTCGGCGGTGCCGTCTGCCCAACGGCGACACGCGTTGCGAGCCTGGTCAGGGGACACGACGGCCCAGGGTGTCCAAGACGCGCGTGATTTCATCGTCTCCACGCACCTTCGGGCGCTGGCAATGCCCGATGGCCCTCGCCGGTGGGCGACCTTCGGCGAGGTGCTGCACTGCCTTCAGGATTCGTACTCGCCGGCGCACACGGATCGGGCGGGCGGACGGATCGTCCGGATGAAGCACTGGGGCCCGCTGGATGGGCTGCGCGCAGCCGGTAGGGGCGCCGCACGCCCGGACGAGCACCGCTTCCCGTCCGACGCCCGTGACAGCGTCTGGAGGGATGGGGCCCTGACCGATGCAGCGCAGGCCGCGGTTGCCGCCAGCCACCGATACCTGGAGATCGTGGTGCGCGACATCGAGATCGGGGTGGATCAGACGAACTTGCAGAGCGACCTCTTCTCACTCGTGGACGGCGTGCCGGCAGCCGAAACGCTGGTGGGACCGGAGTAGGGTCGGTGGAGTATCGGGCGTGGGCTGATCGCAGTTCTTGCTGCGGCGCCGCTCGTCTTCGGCGGCTGGCATCGAAGATCACATCTGGTCCTGCGAGGAGATTGCCGCGCTACTGGACTAGGCCAGCGCAACGTAGCTGGATTGATCCACGCGCGCGAACACTAGGATGGGCCAGTGAGTCATCGGTCGTGGTTGTTCTTTGTGTTGCTCCTTGCCGCTTGTAAGCCGCTGGCCGCCGCCAGCCCGAGTCCTATCGCAACGTCGGTACCGACCGCTAACCCGACCAATGCGGCTCAATCGCCAGCCGCTGCGACCTGCATCGTCCTCGCACAGAGCCGCTTCATCGACGACCCATCCCCGATGGTCCTCCAGACCGAAGGCATCACCGCTGCCGAGTGCGCTGCAATCGTCGAGCGGGACAACAATCAAGACGAATGGGCGAGAGCCCACCCCGAGGTGGTACTGGACGCTGCGCCAACAGAGGCACCAATGTGCTCGGAAGTCGTGGATGGCGCCAGACAAACTGTCTGGGGCTCCGGCCTGCTCGCACGGAATTACTGCTTCACGATCGAGTACCTGGCGAGTCAGAGCCAGCGTCCCTGAGGGCGTGATGACTCAAACTGAGACACTACTACCCCGTTCCAACCTTGACACTGCCGCAGCCGGCGCCATAGACTCCGCGGGCCGGCAGCCTGGACGCTGATCGGTGGCTCATGTCCCAGTGGAGGCCAGCAACAGCACCCCGATGAGCGCCACGACCATTCTCTTCACGCGACCCCGGGCGGGTCTGCGCCTGCCCAATGGGAGGTCCGTGTCCATCGACGACTGACGCGATGGCGGCATTGCCGCCACTGAAGGCGCCAGGCGCCGTGGACCGGATTCGGGTCCACGGCCTTTTTTTGCCCTGACACCTTGAGGATCACCGAGCAATGACCGCCACCACGCCCCTGCAACCGAAGACCGATCCAACGCCCGCCGAGCGCCGATCCGGCGACGGCGTGGCCGCGCTGCTCGTCGAGCACGTCACCAAGCGCTTCGTGGTGGGCCGCAAGCACAAGTCGGTGGTGGCCATCAACGACGTCTCGCTGCGCATCGAGCGCGGCGAGATCTACGGCGTGCTGGGCGCCAACGGCAGCGGCAAGTCGACCTTCATCCGCCTGGTCAGCACGCTGCTGACGATCGACACCGGGCGAGTGGAGGTCTTCGGCAACGACATCGAGCGCGACGAGATGGCGGTCAAGCGCCTGATCAACCGGGTCAGCGTGGACGCCGCCTTCTTCAAGAAGCTGTCGCCCTTCGAGAACCTGGCCTACGCCGCGCGGCTGTACGGGATGCAGCCGGCGGCCGCGCGCGTCGAAGCGATCCGGATCCTGGCCCGGCTGGGGATCGCCGAGAAGCGGCTGGGCCGGCCGACCGAGCAGATGAGCCGGGGCATGCAGCAGAAGGTGGCCATCGCCCGCGCGCTGCTGACCAGCCCGACCCTGCTGCTGCTCGACGAGCCGACCACCGGCCTCGACCCCCGATCCAAGCTGGAGGTGCAGTCCTTCGTGGAGGAGCTGCGCGACAGCCATGACGCGACGATCGTGCTGACCACCCACGACATGGCCGAGGCCGAACGGCTGTGCGATCGGATCGCGATCCTCGACGGCGGGCGGATCGTGGTCGAGGACACGCCCGCCGCGCTGAAGGCGCTGGTGGCGGCCGACCACGGGCAGCCCGCGACCATGGACGCGGTGTTCATGACCTACACCGGCAAGTCGCTCGACGACGACATCGGCGACGACACCGAAGAGGAGGAATAGACCGATGGCCCTGCTGGCACGCGACCTGAAGGCCTCGTTCGCCTTCGTCGAGCGCAACTTCAACCTGACCAAGCGCTACTGGGGCTGGGAGATCGCCTGGCTGGTCTACTCGGTGGCCGGGGCGCTGTCGGTGAGCCTCATCGGGCGCAGCCTGGGTGACGAGCGGCTGCTGCTGGTCCTGGTCATCGGCACCATCTTCTGGAGCTACCTGGCCATCGTGTTCGAGTTCATCGCCGAGGCGGTCCAGTGGGAGCGCTGGGAAGGGACGCTGGAGTACACCTTCATGGCCCCCATCCGCCGCTACGCCCAGCTGCTCGGCGCGGGCATCTACGCGGTCGCCTTCGGGCTGGTCCACACCGTCTTCGTGCTGATCGTGCTGGCCCTCTTCTTCGAACTCGACCTGGTGGCCGCCAACTGGGCGACGGTCATCACCTTCACCCTGCTGGGGACGGTGAGCTTCATGGGGATCGGGATCGCCGCGTCCGTGCTGCCGCTGATGTATGTGGAGCGCGGGGCGCAGATGGTCTTCGTCCTCCAGTCGCTGCTGCTGCTGGTGTCGGGGGTCTACTACAGCATCGACGTGCTGCCCGACTGGATGCAGGCGCTCAGCGTCCTCTCGCCGGCGACCTACGTCCTGGACGCGGTGCGCCACGGGCTGATCGACGGGGTGGGGGTCGGCCAGCTGCTGCATGACGCCTGGCCGCTGCTGCTGATGGGCGTCATCTTCATCCCGCTCGGCCTGTGGGCCTTCGGGCGGGCGGAGCGCTACGCCAAGCGCACCGGCAAGCTGAAGCGGGTGGGCTGAGCCGTGGACGACCGTGTCACGCTCCGGGCGATCCGGCTGCGGGAAGACCTGCCTGCGCTGGTCGAGGTGGCCAACCTTGCCTTCGCCGCGGAAGGCGTCGAACGACGAGCGTCCCAGAAGGTCATGGCCGGCTGGTTCGGGCACCCCGACGACCAGTTCGATGCCGCGCGCGACGTGGTCGTGGCCGAGGCGGACGGCGCCGTGCTGGCATATGCGGTGGGCGGCTGGGAGGAGGACAACGACGGCGGCCGGAACTACGCGATCGCGTGCCAGGTTCGCCCCGACTGGCGACGGCGCGGGATCGGGAGCGCCCTGCAGGAGCACATGGAGTCTCACCATCGCGGCCTGGCCGCGGGGCATCCGCCCGGCATGCTGAAGCGCATGGACGTGTGGGCCGATGCCCGCGAGGTCAGCAAGGTCGCCCTGCTGGAGCGATTCGGGTACGCGGCGGTGCGCTGGTGGGCCCAGATGGATCGCCCACTGACCGATCTCCCCGCGGCGGTGCTCCCCGCCGGGCTGGAGTTCCGCCCTGCCCGCGAGGAGCTGCTGCGCCGCTACTGGGAGACCGACGTCGAGGTCTTCCGCGACCACTGGGGCGGGGTTGACGACACCGAGACCGCCCTGGCCGAACTCCGCGATGACCCGCGCCGGGACATCTCGCTGTGGGCGATCGTGCACGAGGGCGACGAGATCGTGGCGCTGGCCTCGAACCGGATCGATCACGCCGAGAACGAGCTGCTGGGCGTGCGGCGCGGCTGGATCAACGGGGTCGCGGTGCGCCGCGCCTGGCGGCGCCGCGGCGTGGGCAGCGCCGTGGTGGCCGAGAGCATGCGCCTGCTGGCCGGAGCGGGGATGCAGACTAGCCGGCTTGGGGTGGACACCGATAACGCCCATGGCGCGATGGCCATCTACGAGCGGCTCGGCTTCCGCGAGGTGGCCGGCGGTGCGGTCTACCGCAAGCCGCTGGAGATGGACCGATGACAGACGGCGGCAGCCTGGTGGCGCGCCCGTACCGACCCGAGGACCTGCCGGGATTCGTCGAGATCCTCAACGCGGCCGATGCCGTCGACGGGCTCAAGGTGAACGTCACCATCGAGCAGATGGAGAACTGGTACAGCCGTGCCAACCAGCACTTCGACGCGGCGCGTGACGCCATCACTGTCGAGCGTGATGGCACGACGGTCGCGATGGGCGACATCGAGTGGGTCGACACGACCGATGGGCTGCGCGAACTGCGCCTGGGCGGCCAGGTCGACCCGACCCTGCGACGGCAGGGGATCGGCCGCTGGCTGCTCCATCACCTGGAAGCGATGGCCGTCGCCCGGGCGCGGGCGCTGCCCGAGACCGACCGACCGCTGGCGTTCGGGGCGTGGATCCCCGAGGCGCGCGTCGGCGGACGGATCCTGCTCGAGCAGGAGGGGTACGCCCCGGCCCGGCACTTCTTCGACATGCTGCGACCGACGCTGGACGAGATCGTCGTTCCTGAGCTGCCGGCCGGCCTGGAGGTGCGTCCCATGGCAGAGGCGGACCTCCGCCGCCTGTGGGACGCCGACGTCGAGGCGTTCCTGGATCACTGGGGCGGCTTCGACGGATCCGACGAGCGCTATCGGGCCTGGCTGCGCGACCCGGACTTCGACCCGAGCCTGTTC
>Ga0209341_10005243_pt1 | contig 11783 bp, 15 predicted proteins | sample RifCSP13_2_FD_184020 | JGI IMG/M metagenome (GOLD analysis project Ga0209341, IMG submission 184020) | Soil microbial communities from Rifle, Colorado - Rifle CSP2_sed 13_2 (SPAdes) (version 2) | ecosystem: Environmental > Terrestrial > Deep subsurface > Rock core/Sediment | place: Rifle...
CATACTCGTTGCCCTTGAGGTACGACGCATGAAGATCGTTAAGGGCCTTCTTTATTTCCTGCACTTTGCCCACGCGGGTCACTGGGCCTGCTTGCGCACGCCAGTGTCATAGCTTTCCGCTAGCTGTTCGTAGTGGCCCCTGGCCTTGCCGAGCTCGGACAGTTTTGCCTCTTCTGTTTCGGCCGGCTCTTTGCTCACCTGCTCAGCTTTTGCCTTGAGCATCATGTCGGCCATCACGAATAGCCCAAAGTTCTCCTTCGTCAGGTGCTGAGAGACGTGGTCGGTGTAGGCCTGAATGTCTGCAATCAGCTGCTCGGGCTTGTCCGTCCGCAGGTACTCTCTGGCAAACGCCTCCATGTTTTCTGCATGCTGCCGGGTCATCCCGTTCTCAAAGAGCATCCTTCTTATGGGCCCGCCCTTGCGCGGCATCCCGCCCTCTTCAAGAACGGGGAAGATGGAATCTTCCTCCCTGCCGTGGTGGCAGACGTTTGTAAAATTCTTGGCAAAGTCGATTGCCTGCTCCAAGAGGGGCGCGGTGATAGAACTGCCGGCCTTCAGAAGTTCTGCAGTCAGGTTGAGCGCCCGCATCATTTTTTCAATCAGAAAGTGGTCGTCGCGCAGCGATTCCGTCCACGACATGCAGATTTTGTGCAGGACCCAGAATAATAACATTGGCACCGATAGGCGTATCCAATTGCAGGCACAAATTAGGCCAGCCTGTTTTTAGTCCAAGATACTGCAAGGCTCGAGTTTGTCGAGGCCGAGGTGGAAGTCGTGCAGATGAAGATGCTCCGGCAGACCTTTGCAACGTACTGCGACCTGAAGGAGTAGGGCACGCTGAAATTCGCTTAAGCGTTTGCGGACTGCCCGGCGGCATCATGGTGCTTGACGTCGCTTCAAATGAGGAACTGCAACAGGTGTTTTTTCTGCTCCTGTCGATGCTGCTTGCGTAGAGAGCTGTCAGACCGTTGATTGAAATGAAATCTGCCGACTCCATAATTTCCCAGCTCCAGATTATAACGGGTTCGATGCCAAAGCCCGGCGAGAAAAAGCCCTAGAGGGATGCCCGGTTCTCTTGCAGGAATCCAAGTACCTTTCCTTCGATGATAGGCAAGTAGTCCGAGTCCACCTCAAACGAGAGTATCAGGTAGAACTTGTCGTAACTGCCAGACACGATAGGGATGGTCGCCCTCACAAGGTTGTCGAACTTGCCCACCACGTACTGCAGCCTGCCCACCTTGGAGTTGAGCCCGCCGGCAAGGGTGCCGGTCATGAATATGGCCTGGCTGGCGTACTTGGCAGTCTCGTCCGTCGACGCGAGGGGCGTGAGCCCCTGCCTGTACATGGTGACAAGTAGCGAGCCCAAGTGGTCAACGAGGCCGACAAACCGGATTGAGCCGTCAAGCGCAAGTATCCTGCTGCACAGTTCTTTGTGTTCCAACAAGTACAATGGTTTTTGCTCCGGACATGTTAAGATGTCGGATGAACAAGGTCGCAGGCCTTTCCCGAAAAGGCGGCCAAGCAGGCCAGTAAAACACAGGTTTCCAATGTAGTGCAGTTCAATCACTATCGTCGCATAGGCTGCGGTGAAACGACATGAAAATGGCCGTAAATGCCCTTCACTCAGATTACCGGGTAGAGCAGCATCTTGACGTGCGCCCAGTCAATAGGTATCTTCCACAAATCAGGGTGTATGCCCTGTCAGCCGCGTCTGGAAACACCAAAGTACTGCAATGACGCCAGTAGATCTGGCGATGAAGAGTCTAGACGGACCTGAACCAAGATGATGTAATTTGCACTCGGAGCCACCCGTTTCAATTTTCAAGAAAATAAAAGGGCAGAAGCGCCGGACTTGCTGTCTGCATCCGATCTCAATATTGGCCGTCGCGCCGCCCAACACTAATGTGATCTTGATGGATGGCGCGCCCGTAATCTTAAAAAACGCCGGGAGGTAACAAGTGCGTGCCTGAAATGAGTGAAACCGTTCACGGATTGTAAGGGGATGGATACGCTCGAAAATATCGAAATCAAGGCTGTCTACAAGGATAGGGATTCTGATCGGCATCGAGGTTATCCTTATTGCGGGAAGTTTCAGTTTCCTGGCAGCCGTCCAGGGCCAGAACCTGCTCATCGGTAATTCGATAAACATCGCCGGAAAGAACAGGTTTCTTTCCGCGGTCAGTCTTCTTGAAACAAGCAATTACCTGTTAAACAATGGTGAAAAGCAAGATGTCGACGCGGCATTGAGAGACCTCGAGACAAACATACTCGCCTTGAGGGACGGTGGCGAGATAGACGGCGTACAGCTAAGTCCGCTCAGGCCGGAATTCAGTGATGACTGGAAGGAAGTTTACGACGACTGGCTCGCCTACAGAGCGTTGGTCGATAGCGTAACTTCCGGAACTCTGGACGCTAGCGCAGCCATGCAGGACGTGAAATCGGCAAACACGGACATGGTGGCCTCATCCGACGCGCTCGTCAAGGCGATTGGAGAGTTTTCCCGGAGGGAATCGCAGAACCTGATGGCACTGCAAATAGTACTTGGAGGCCTGAACATCGGGATCCACCTCTTCATGCTGTACCTGATAATAAAGATCCTCAAGCCCATAAGGTCGCTCAGGAACGCGACTGCTGAGGTCAAGAAGGGAAACCTCGACATTGCGGTAGACCAGTCAGGCAGTAACGAGCTGCACGACCTCGCGGACTCCTTCAACTCGATGGTAAAGTCGCTCAGGGAATCAACTCACCAGCTCATGGTGTCAAACCAAAAGTATCAAGAAATGTACGACAAGGCGCCTGACCCATACCGGTCTATAAACGACGACGGGACAGTAATCGAGTGCAACTGGGCCTATGTCAAGAGCCTGGGGTTTGAGAAAAAAGAGGACGTGCTGGGCCATTCGATATTCGAGCACACGGCAGATCAGAGCCTAGACGACATGAAAAAATCGTTTGAAGAATGGAAGCGCACGGGAACGGTAGCGAACCGGGAGGTGTGGATGAAGAGGAAGGACGGCAGCATCTTTCCTTCGTCCATCAGCGCAACCAGTATCTACGACGAGCAGACCGGCAAGCTAATAGGGAGCAACACCGTCATAATCGACGAGTCGGCACAGTACAGGACTAGAAAGATACTGGAACAGGCAAACGAGGAGCTCAGGAATATAGACAGGATAAAGGACGAGTTCATCAACGTCGCTGCGCACGAGCTTCGGACCCCCGTAGTGCCAATCATCCTAAACGCGGAAGAGCTGGCCGAGGAACTCAAGGACGATACCAGGGTGAACGTAATTCTAAGAAACGCTAGGAGGATGACGCGACTTGCAAACGATATACTTGACGTGAGCAGGATAGAGAGCAACACCTTCAAAGTGGTCAAAGCCAGCACCAACATCGTGTCGATGATACAGGATGTAATCGAAGACGCGCGCGCAAGGATTCCGGAAGACAGACCCCTTAAAATAGTCCTTGACAGCAGGCTCAACTCCAAGTCTGACGAGAATGTCTTGATGGACGTGGGAAGAGTAGACCAAGTGCTTACCAACTTGCTAGAGAACGCCGTCAATTCTACGGAATCTGGGCAGATTACCGTCGTCGTCGAAAAGAATGGGCAGGGTTTCCAGGTCAGCGTCTCCGATACAGGAAAGGGGATAGACGCCTCAATCCAGGACAAACTGTTTCAGAAATTCGTTACAAAATCAGACAGGGCCACAGGCACAGGCCTTGGGCTGTATTTGTCAAAGGCGATAGTCGAGGCGCACGGCGGCAAGATGTGGGCAGGGAACAACAAGGAGTGTAAGGGCGCGACTTTTTCATTCAGCCTGCCAGCCAGCCAGTCATGACGGACGAGTGCCTAGATATACCTCATGTAGTACCGGCTCCCATAATAGCTAAGCCAGCCTGGTTCTGAAACGCTATCTGGCAAGCCATATATCCGCGTGACGGGTCGCTAGCAGCGACGAGCATGCCGATTTTGAGCGGCTCCTTGAAATGAGAGGGAAAGGGTTCAAGGCAGGGCGGGCAGAACAGGACAGGGCAGGACAAAGACGCCGTAAATTGAAATCCGCTGTTCTGAAAGCTGCCATGAACGCGGCAAGCAGTACTGGGCGTCCTTGCTGAAAATTCGCCTGTCAAAGCAGGCAAGGAGGGAGAGAGAGTACCGTTAGAATGAGCTGGCACATGTGGGTTCACAAATAGCGTGGCATACTAGTATTTATCGCACCTTTTCCTTGAACCTTTGTTCATGACAAATGGTTTCGACGTCTTCCTTACAGGGCTCATTACTGGCACGGTAGTGGCAGCAGGCGGCGGACTCGCCGCATATTTCCTGAAGGACAGATTTGGTCCGGCAAGGGGCTACCGGTTCGACATGTCGCGTTTTCTCGAAAGAGACAGAGATCACGTGAAAATCTACAATACAGGCTCAAAGCCGATAGAATCGTGCAGGATATTTTGCGATTATGAAGAATGCAAATGGTCCGACCATAAGACGGGCCCAAGAACACTAACTATTAGCGAGACTGCAAGTGTCATGCTTCCGCCACACAAGAATGCCAATCCAGTCATTAGCCTAAAGAGTGGAGAAAAAACTGTGAGAGAAACGAAGCTCATGGATATCACCCTTGCCAGCTAGATGGACACGTTGCCTTTTTTCCAAGAGCTGCCAGGTTACCGGCTAATTCTAGATCCATCTATCGCATCCATTATTACCTGCGCGGCGCGGACACCAAAGTTTGCTTTGCAATAGTTTTCATTTTGCAGTTTTGAGTCCAGTTTGCCCGTTCTTATCAGATCTGACACCCTGTTCACGGCGGCAAGGTAGTTCATTGAGGACTTCCAGGTGAGAATAACCTCACACTTGTCGCATACGAGTACTTTTGCGTTGTCTGCATACACCTTGCCGCAAAAGGTGCAGGTGTTGTACACCATCGACTTGCCAGCGCGAGGAGAACCTATGCCAAAATGGACCGTGTTGAAGCAACTGCTGCACAGATGCTTTGCGCAAACTAGGCATGTATGGTATTCTTCGCCCTTGTTGCATAGCTCGCACAGAACCAATCGATCACTTTTTTGTAATTTGCTTGAGGCACCGCTCGAAGTATCTTTCCAGCGGGGTCCCGCGGTCGCCAACATCAAAGTGCGCTTCGTATGTTGCGACGCTCCCGCAAGTTGAACAGTATTTTGCCCTTTTCGCCTTGGGATAGGGGTCGAATGGCTTGGGAAGTTTTAGGGACTTTGCCATCTGCTAATCTTTGTCCTGCAGTTTGATGAAATGGAGTGGAAATGTTACAGCGGCAATAATGAAAGGATCAACAGCCATCTCTTGTCACGGTCACCTCGCCCATAAGAACGTACATCTCGGATAAGGAATTCATTCAATTTCCTTGAATGATGGTGATGCCCCAACGAATTTGGCAATCTTGCGCTTCAGGAAAACAGAATGTTCTTTGCCACAATCATCGCACCGGAGCCTGATGTTTCCAGAAATGCTCCTGTATCTTGGCTTTGTCACCTCATCCTCTTCGATGCATTCCATGACGTTGCCACAATCGCAGGAAAATAATTGTCTTGCCAATGGACATGTCAATAGGGTGATCGAAGGATAAAAGCTTGAAAACGCCTGTCACCTAGAGGCTCGAAACGCAGATCGTTTGACCCAAATCTGGCAATATAAGCACTTTTTAGGGAGTTTTTCCAGAGGTCGTGGCCCAGACCGCATGAATAATAGTTAAATAAACAATCAAGGCGGAAGATAAGCTAGGCAAAGAGTCGTGACATTTAGTCCCAAGTTCGGATCAAGGATCACTAACCCACTAGAAATCGAGCCATCGAAGCTCAAAGAAAAGTTGGACAAGGGAGAAGAGGTATTCATTCTAGACGTACGCACACCAGAAGAATACGAAGCGTGGAGATTATCGTATGACAAGTACCAAAAAACTCCGTTGATTCCGGTAGACAGACTATTTACGTCACAAAAGCTGATAGCAGAGCAGCTTCCAAAAGACAAAGAAATCGTTACGCTATGTTCTCATGGAAACAGGTCTATGATGGCCGCGCAGATGCTTTCGAGAATGGGATACAAGGTAAAGAGCGTCAAAGGCGGCATGGTCGCCTGGAACCATGTGTATGACGTTGCTGAAGTGCCATTGCCGAAAAACGCTGACGCGGATCAAAAACCCTTGAGAATCTGGCAGCTAAGGCGCGTATCTAAAGGTTGCATGTCGTATGTTATCGCTTCTGGAAATGCCGCGACCGTCATTGATTGCACCAGCGACCTCAATGACTCCGTCCTTAAACTTGCAGAAGATAACGGGCTAAGGATAGTAAACGTGGTTGACACGCACATGCACGCCGACCATGTCTCTGGACTTTCGGCCCTCGCAAAGAGAACAGGAGCGCGGGCATACGTAGGTGAGAAAGAAGGTTACGAACTAGCCGGTGAAATTGGAATAAAGGTGAATCCGATTGACGACAATTATCAGATACCTGTCGGCGATGGTGTGTCACTTACCGCCATTCATACCCCCGGCCATACGGAGGGGAGCATGTGTTTTGCCTTAGACATGGGCTCGGAAGCAGATAAGAGGACCTACGTCTTTACCGGAGACACACTATTTGTCAACGGAGTCGGCAGGCCAGACCTGCGTGACAAAGCCGAAGAGTCTGCAACAAAGCTGTACAATACATACCATACAAGGATGTTAAAATATCCCGATGACGCCGTCATTCTTCCCGCGCACTTTGATCCCAATTCAATTACGGTCAGGCACGGAGAATTGATTATGGATACAATAGGCTTGGTGAAAAGAAACGTCAAACTATTGTCCATGTCCAAGGACGAGTTTGTAAAATTCATGGTTTCGTCAGTTCCGCCAAAGCCTGTCAATTACAAGGTAATAATCAAGATAAACAAGCAATTTGCCCCGTATGATGAAATCAACATAGGTGACTTGGAAGCAGGTCCCAACTCGTGTGCCATTAGAATGTAGACGAACTCTTTTTAGCCACCCGCTCGGCCACCGCCTTGTACGAGTCGAGGAACCTCTGCGCGTACAGGTCAGCGTGCCTCTCCGTGCCCCGGTGCGGTCCTCCCTGCGACCTCAGGTGGTGGTAAAACTCGTGTAGGATGACAAACGGGTTGTAAAAGATGTCCGAGTCCATCGCGTATATCCTGTGCTCCTTTGGGACATAGACTGCATAGGCGGTCCTCCTCTTTCCCTTGACCGTGCCGACCGCTATCTCCGGCGGCTTTAGGTGGTAAAACTTGCTCAGCTCGTGCAGCGCATTCTCCGTGTCCTTGCGCAGGATCATGTGGACTATTCTTGCCCGCGTCATTTCATCTGGCTCAGGCATTATGTAGCGATATGAAACACTGCATATAAACTGGGGCAATGTTGCTTTCGGAAAGCTGAATACACGCCTGTGCAGAGCTGAGGATGTGCCATACAAGTACGTCGACGATGGTCACAGGATAGGCATGATAGAGGACGTAATTTCCCATGTCAAGGAGGTCTTTGAGCATGGGCTACAGCTTGAGGCAATACTCATCGCACATGAGTACCTCGAGCAAAAGATGAACGCGCTGTACAAGCAGGCCTACCGCCAGGACACGATACACAGAAAGTTCAAGCAGCTGATAGACATGCTTGCGTCTGAAGGCCTGCTTTCAGGCGAGGACTATTCTGTCCTGAACGAGTTCAACAGGCTGCGCAACGTTAACGCAAACCAGATCCTCGACTTTTCGCTCACGCTCAGGGGGGCGAAAAAGGGCGACATGATAAAGGCCATGAACCTTGCCGTAGAATCCGAGCGGATAATCTCCCGACTGTCTCAGGAGACTAGAGAAAGGAAATCTCGCAAAGGCAAGAAAAAACCGCGCAAAGACTGAATGGGTGAGCCAGTTTGAGCAAAGATGAGCTGCACTGCTTTGCAAAATATTATGAAAAAATGAAGCGGTGGACTGCCTAGGTAGCGCCTTCCCAGAGGCAGAGTTAGAAAATCGGCAATGCGGTAAATTGCCTAGACTTTTGCTCCAGTGGCGAACCGTGGGCCTACGCTTTCAATCTTGACCTTGCATTTGTCGCCCACTCTGCCGCCCTTGACGAATATCACAAATCCTTGGATCCTTGCGATTCCGTCGCCTTTGCGGCTGATTTCTGTCACTTCAACGTCGTACTCTTTGCCCTCTTCTACTGGTTTGGGGCCACCAAAGTCGCCTCTTCCGTAACTCATTAAGTGCTGGTGATGGCATCCCCTTATATATACTGGACAGAAACGCTGTCTTTGCTCATCTCGAGACTCATTGCCCTCATTCTGGTTTTCAGTTCCTATTCGTTTACCCACACCACACCGGACAATTCGGAAATGAATCCGGGCGATTTTGCTATTATCTTATAAACCTGATTGTTAGTGAACTTATCTGGAAACTCGTTATGAGGGCGCTTCTATCACGTGATACCCCAGTCGAGCCCATGAAGACTTCGTCGAGCGCCACGTTTCATTACTAGAATGGAGTTTCCAGACGAGTTCAGTGATCGGTTCAGTCAGTGTGCCGAAGAAAACAGAATAGCCTGCTTGCTGGCGATATCAGATGCCATGACAAACTAGGCTCCCATTACCGCGACGGATAAGCTGCAATTAGCTCTGATTTTTCACTGGCAAGTGTTGCCAGTTTCCATTCTCATCTGAATCCAGGGATTCATCTATTCCATTACACGCGGCGATTGCAATTTGCTTTTTTAGCTTCCCGTACTTGCCGGAATTGTTCAGTCCGACAAGCATGGAACACCTGCCGCACCTTATCCTGTTCAGATGCTTCAGGTCGAGAAAGTAAAATGGCAGGACTCCACATAGGGAACAACGAAACGTTGTTAACAGGAACCTATCATTGGAGCTCAGGGATTCATAGTTAATCCCTGCAATGCATGCAATTTGACGAGCGCTGTCTCTCAGTATCCCATCAAAGCGGATAATGAAGGAGTTGCCAGACTCGGCCTCGTAGATTCTTGCAATCTTGAGTCGCAGATCTGTCTTTACCAACCTAATGTTCTGTTGTTCCTCTGATCTTGAATGAAGTAAGTCCCTCGAATTATCGAAGGTCATTGCATGGCAGTCCCAGATTCTTGTGTCGTTGAATCTCGCATGATTCGGAGGCTAGGGTGACCACCGGCACAAATTGGGTTATTGCAGTAATAGACCGCTTCACCTATAACGATTCTCGAAGCGAACGAGTTCCCTTCGTCATCCATCCTAGCATTGCAGTAGGGACACGAAGGAAAGTTTTCTGATGCCTGCTTAACTCCCGTACTTTGCGGGTTGATCTGGTCTTCTTTACTTGTTGCAATGACTGATTGTTCCTTCTCGTTGATTGCCCATCTCTGATGCTTCAGACGAAATGCTGACTTGAAAGAGTATGTCCGTTCAGCGGACTGGGAGGCTAAGAATTGATCTATGGTATGATTCATGACGGACACTATTGCCAACACCTCGCTGATGTTTTCTGTCTTCCAATTTCCAACGAGAAAGATGATTTATGCTGACTTTCATTTGATATCATGTGGATTGTTTTATCGATCGACATCAACCATTACAACTGTTCCAAATTATTTATGGCGTGCTCAGCCGACAATAAGCATCCGGGAATACTTAGTGTGGAATAAGTATTGAATGATGCTAGCGGCGAGGCCGAATAGAAATGCCGACACGCTTCTCGATTAACTAGGACTCATTTACCGCACGGGTACTCTTGTGTATGATTTAGTGAAAACAGGGATCAGGAGAAGAATTCTCTTCCGTATATGTCTCTGAATTTCATAAAGAGTGTAGCGCATTCGCGCTTGTCGAAAGAGTACTTTTCGCCATCTATTTCCTTGGTTATTGCGTGCTTCTTGATTATATTTCCACAGAACAAGCAGGATTGACTCCTGCCAGAGTCAGCTTCCCTCTCTGTCGTCTTCGTCAAATCTCTTGCGTACTCTCCTCTTTCTTCACGCTGGCCTCTCAAGTCTATTCCATGAGTTTGTGTTGATAGCTTGTCAAGGATCTCTTCTGAAATTTCTGACGGACTATCATCGCGATCCAACAGTTTTCTAAAACTCCTTCCGATAGTAGTTATGGATATCCAGGTGCCAGAGTCCACAATAGATTCGACCCATCTGAGCGTCTCAAGGAACTCTATGTATCTTATGAGTGCATTATATTGTAGGCCAGATTTTCCCGCCAGCGGTGTCCTTTTCATATTCCCCTCATTTGAGAGAATGGATAAAATTCTCCTTATGACCCCTACAGAGAACGACTCATCCTTCAAAGAGTATCACTTCGGAGAACAATGCTAGTTCACTAGCAGTAGATCGCTTATTTAAGAAATATGCTTTTGAATCTGATATTTTTCCCCTGAAGCGTCGCGATAACATGATCCTAAAACACGTGCGATACTTAGCTTACGCTACTTGGTTCTACATCCTTATTTTGCGCTGAGCACGCCATAAATATTCAGAAGGCCATAGTAGTTCAATGTCAGCTGGAAAAACCGGAAGTCGCGTGTTGCTGAAGAGTGGAGATGCCAGAGATACCGGTTTACCTTCCAAGACACTCATTAGAAAATCTAGGGGGCCTTTCATTGGCGAGTAGAGTGAAAATCAGCGCTTCGCAGACTTGTGTTGTCATGTATGTAGATATGGTAGATTTCACAAAGATAACATGCCGGATTAGCAGCTCGGACAAATTGAGGCTATTTTGTGAGACCTTCATCAACACAATATCTGACGTGGCATCACTTCAAGGTGCAATAATCGTTAAGACTGGCGGCGATAGTATTATTTCCTACTTCCCCGAAACCACGGATTCTGTAAAGAAATCGTCCTTGGAGGAAATGTTGAATTCCGGGTTGGAAATATTGAACGCACGCAGCGTTCTCAACTTTAGACTGCAGTCTGCAGGACTGCCAAAAGTGAGCTATCGGGTCAGCGCTGACTATGGGAAGCATGAAATTGTAAAGGACTCAAATGGGGAGACGGTAGATTTATACTCACCCACTATGTGCATCTGTTCAAAGATAAACCGCCTAGCACCATCCAACAACATGGTGATTGGAGGCGATCTTCACGAGATTGTGAAATCTCTTTCAGGCCTTAGTATTCGCAGCTATGGCGAATACAAAGTTGATGAAAAGCGCGCGTATCCAATATTTATTGTTTCTAAGAGGTTGGAAACAGACTATTTGCAGAACCAGCTACCCGGCGTATACGTATAACAAGAAATAGACTGTCTGCCCAACAGATTCACGAGGAGGTCAGGCAGAGGGTCAACCGGGTGCACTATTGTCTGACAAGTTGGTAACTATTCGACTTGTCAATTCTATAGCCCAAGACTCCGCAAAGTATACTAGTTAGCATTTTTCAATAAATACTAAGGTGAAGAGAATTCGGGGATGCGCATTATGTGGGAGACCCTTTGGTTCTAGCAGAATACTTGAGAACATTGGCGGGACCGACTACTCGTTTGATAAGGAGGGATGTGTTATTACCTTTAAGAAACTACACTCGGTTTATGGAAATGAATTTGTTGCTGATTTTATACGCTAGCAACAATTACTTTCTCTTTATTCAACTTTGATTTGTTCGGACATCGCTAGCATACAAAGCTGCTTTGCGAAGGGATGATGAGGGTGTTGAAGAGCTGTCAGGAACTCCTTCCTGCTAAACTGTATATCGCAGTAACATGGTACAGCTGATACTATATCCATTCTAACTTCTTTAGAGAGCGTGCTCCCAAAGAAGTTAGAA
>Ga0209341_10005244_pt1 | contig 11782 bp, 13 predicted proteins | sample RifCSP13_2_FD_184020 | JGI IMG/M metagenome (GOLD analysis project Ga0209341, IMG submission 184020) | Soil microbial communities from Rifle, Colorado - Rifle CSP2_sed 13_2 (SPAdes) (version 2) | ecosystem: Environmental > Terrestrial > Deep subsurface > Rock core/Sediment | place: Rifle...
CAACCCATCACGGGCCCACTGAGCGATCGCCTCGGCCGGAAGTGGCTCATTGCGGGGGGGATGGGAGTGCAGGCCGTCGGCATCTGGTTAACAGTGCTTGTTCCCACGTATTCGTGGTGGATTCTTGCCGCGGTTTTGCAGGGCCTGGGGACGGCGATGGTGTACCCGGTCCTGCTGGCAGCTATCAGCGATGTTGCCCATGCGGGCTGGCGGGCCACCTCCATGGGGGTCTATCGCTTCTGGCGCGATCTGGGATATGCTATAGGGGCGCTATTGGCCGGTCTGATTGATCAGCGATGTTGCCCATCCGGGCTGGCGGGCCACCTCCATGGGGGTCTATCGCTTCTGGCGCGATCTGGGATATGCTATAGGGGCGCTATTGGCCGGTCTGATTGCCGATCTCCTCGGGATGGCCGCCGCCATTCATGTCGTGGCCGCCCTGACGCTCCTGTCGGGGCTTATCGTGGCCCTCCGCATGTACGAGACACTTCCCGAGCGGCGTCCGACCGAGGTTCGGCAATCAGCCCACCCCATTCCTCACGGAAGCTGATCCCAGGACACGGGACGGATGGAGACACCACCTGAGCGACTCGCGGAGCTGGCACGCCTCTTCCTGAAGCTCGGCCTGATCGGCTTCGGCGGCCCCGCGGCGCACATCGCCATGATGGAAGAGGAGGTGGTCGAGCGCCACCGCTGGCTCACCCGCGAGCCTCGTGGGCGCGACCAACCTGATCCCCGGGCCAAACTCGACCGAAATGGCCATCCACGTCGGGTACCTCCGGGCCGGATGGGCCGGCCTCCTCATCGCAGGTCTCTGCTTCATCATCCCTGCCGTGCTGATCACGACCGGCTTCGCCTGGGCCTACGTCACGTTCGGCACGCTGCCCCGGGTTGTCCCTTTCCTGTTCGGGATCAAGCCGGCGCTGATCGCCATCATCCTCGCCGCCGTGTGGCGGCTGGGCCGAAGCGCCGCCAAGGGGATGCCGCTTCTGAGTCTCGGATGCGCCGTGGCGGTCGCGTCGCTCGTCGGGTGGGACGAGATTGTCCTCCTGCTCCTCGGGGGCGTGATCGGCATGCTGTGGCTCGGGCGAGCCGGCAGCCTTGCGCTCCTTGCGTGGATCTCCGCACCCGCGACGGGCATCGTTGCGGCCGCGGGGGGTGGAAGTGCAGCGGCGGCGAGCGTCTCGCTCGTAAAACTCGGGTTGTTTTTCCTGAAGGTCGGGGCGGTGCTGTACGGGAGCGGCTACGTCTTGGTGGCGTTCCTCGAGGGCGGGCTCGTCCGGGATTACGGTTGGCTCAACGAGGCGCAGCTTCTCGATGCGATCGCCATCGGCCAGCTCACGCCGGGCCCGGTGCTCAGCACGGCTACCTTCATCGGCTACATCCTCGGGGGACTGCCCGGCGCGGCGGTGGCGACGGTGGGTATCTTTCTCCCGTCCTTCATCTTCGTCGCCGCGCTCGGTCTCGTGTTGCCCCGGCTGCGACGATCGCGATGGATGGCGGCCTTCCTCGACGCGGTGAACGTAAGCTCGCTGGCATTGATGGCGGCCGTCACGGTGAAACTCTCGGTCTCGACGCTCACCAGCTGGCCCGCCTGGGTCATCGCGCTGGCGGCGGCGGGGGCCGGCCTGCGCTGGCGGGTGAACGCGACCTGGCTCGTGCTCGGGGGTGCCGTCGTCGGGCGGCTCCTGTGGCCATGGGTCAGTTGATCTTCATCCCCGATTCCGCTACCATAAACCAGCTTCGTCGAGGGACTCATGAGCTACCGGGTCGTCATCTTTGATCTCTTCGACACCCTGGCCGACTTTGTCCGGGAGCGCCTCCCCCTCATCCACATCAACGGAGAAGCCATCCGCTCGACGAGCGCCGTAATCTACCCCATCTTCGCCGCCCGGCACGGCCATATTTCCATGGAGGCGTTCTATCAAGCCTTCCGGAAGAGCTTCGATGAGGCGGCTCGTCTGCGTGAGGTGGAGGAGCGCGAGGTCTCAGCCCGCGAGCGGTTCCACCTGTTCTTTCAGATGCTCCAGGTCCCGCTCACCCAGGACAGTGAGTCCTTTCTGGCGAGCCTGCTGGACGTTCACATGGCGTGCATCGCCGACGCCGTCCATGCCCCGCCCGAACACAGAGAGCTGCTCGACTGGCTGAGGCCCAGATATCGACTCGCCCTCATCTCCAACTTCGATCACGGTCCCACCGCCCGACAGATCCTGGACCGGGCCGGGATGACCTCGTCCTTCGAGTTAATCCTTATCTCCGAAGAGATAGGCCAGCGCAAGCCTCATGCCGCCATCTTCGAGGTGGCCTGTCAGGCCCTTCGGATCACGCCTTCCGAGGCGATCTTCATCGGGGACAGCCCTAGCATTGACATCGCGGGGGCGAAGGGAGTCGGTATGGGAGCCATTTGGCTGGATCGGAAGGGAGACGGCCTCGACGAGGCGATCCCGCCCCCGGATCACATCGTGAAACGCCTGGAGGAGATCAAGGGCATCTTGTGATGACGCGGAGCACACCTCGCGAACGATCCCCGGGGGAGCCGTCTGCCGCGGCACTTACCGGCGCTGCTCGATGGGAACGTAGTCGCGCTTCCCGGACCCGACATAGAGCTGGCGCGGACGCGCGATCTTCTGCTCGGAATCGAGGAGCATCTCCTGCCACTGGGCGATCCAGCCGGGTGTCCGCCCGATAGCAAAGAGGACCGGAAAGACCTCCACCGGAAAGCCCATGGCCTCGTAGATCATTCCGGTGTAGTAGTCCACGTTCGGATACAGCTTCCGCTTGACGAAGAACTCATCCTGCAGGGCGATCCGCTCCAACTCGATGGCGATCTCCAGGAGAGGATTCGTCCCCCTCTCCTGAAAGATCTGATACGCCAGATTCTTGATGACCTTGGCCCGGGGGTCATAGCTCTTGTAGACCCGGTGGCCAAAGCCCATGAGGAGCGCCTCGCGCGCCTTGACCTTCTTGACGAACTCCGGGACCTTGTCCTTGGAGCCGATCTCGCGGAGCATCCGGAGGACCGCCTCGTTGGCCCCGCCGTGCAGCGGCCCATAGAGCGCCGCGGTGGCCAGTTCTGCTCGTGGTCCGCGTGGAGGATGAACAGGACGTCCAGGGCCCTCTCCAGCACCGGATTGGGTTTGTATTTCATCTCGGTCATCTTGAAGAGCATGTTGAGGAAGTTACCGGCAAAGGTGAGATCGTTGTCCGGATAGGCATAGGGCATCCCCAGGCTATGCCGGTAGGCGAAGGCTGCCATGGTGGGCATCTTGGCGATCAGGCGGTAGATCTGCCTTTTCCGGTTGGCGGGATCCATGATGTTCTTGGCGTCGGGGTAAAAAGTGGAGAGCGCCCCCACCGTCCCGACCAGGATCCCCATCGGATGCGCGTCGTAATGGAAGCCATCCATGAACTTCTTGATGTTCTCGTGGATCATGGTGTGGTGGGTGATGTGGTAGGTCCACTCGTCGAGCTGCGCGCGCGTGGGGAGTTCGCCGTGGAGGATGAGATATGCGGTCTCCAGAAACGTGCTCCGCTCGGCCAGCTGCTCGATGGGGTAGCCCCGATACTGCAGGATCCCCTTCTCCCCATCGATGAAGGTGATCGTACTCTTGCATGAGGCCGTGTTCATGAAGGCGGGGTCATAGCTCATCAGGCCAAAGTCGTCCTCGGAGACCTTGATCTGGCGGAGATCCATGGCCCGAATGGCCCCGTGCTCAATCGGGATCTCGTAGGTCTTGCCGGTGCGGTTATCCGTGATGGTCACCGTCTGTTTCCCCATGGCCGCGCTCCTTTGCCCCTCTCTCCCCGCCCCTTGCCTCAGGCCTGACCGGATGTCTCTGTGTCGTCAATTATGGCACAACGACGGCGCAACGCCAACTGGAGAAATGGCCCCCTCTATCTCTTCCCTTGCCGCTTTTCCACCAGCAGGACAAGATCTCTGGCCCGCGCCGTGATGGGGGCATACACCCCCTTGGCCACCAGTCGAGGAACGACCACATGCTCACCGAGAGCGATAAGCGGAATTGGAAGTCCCAAATAGTCCGGCAGATTTTCCAGGGTGACACCCCCCTCGACCATCAGGGGGAGGGGGGGCAACGGGTCGAGGACCGCTCGGAGATAGCGCGGACCGCCGAGGGGGTCCACGGGAAAGATCTTCACCACGTCCGCCCCGGCCCGATGGACGGCGAGGATCTCAGTCGGGGTCAGGGCACCGATGACGCTCACCGCCCCCGCCTCCCGGCACAGGGGGACCAGGCTGATATCGCCGACAGGCGAGACCAGGAACCGGGCCTCGGCCTGAAGGGCCAGCTCTGCCTGCTCCTTACTCAGCACACCCCCGGCGCCGACGGTAAGGCCGTGTCGGGGTGCCAAGGCCTTGATTACCTGGTCCGCATCGGGCATGGTCACGGAGACCTCGAGGCTCAAGATACCTCCCGCCGCCACCGCCTCCGCAGCCGCCAGGGCTTGCTCCGGGGTCTTTGTCCGGATAACCACCAGCAGCCTCCGCTGGATCATCCCTTCCAGGACCGCCTCGGGACTTGTCCCCTTGTCGCTTCTCACATCTCTGCTCCGAGCCCCTCGAACGGCCTGCACCCTCTCCATCATCCCCCGAGATGCCCCTGCGAGTGTATCCCGTCCGGCAGAAACTACCAACCCCTCTCAAGGGTGTGACGCCAGGGGTGGCAGGTATTTCTCCGGCCTCACCGCCTGGACGATAATGTGCTATGATGATCTTCGACGTCCACGTCTGGAGGGGAGGAGTCATGATGCCATATAAGGTGTACGGGGTCAATTTCCTGATTCAGGTCCTCTCGCAGCCACCAGCAGGCGTGACGATCCACTGCCCACGGGGTTCCCCAATCCGGTACGGCCGCGTGGTCGCGACTGGAGACGGCTTCGACGCCGGGGCCAACACCTTCCGGGAGATGCCTCAAGTGGGCGCCTTCGTGGCCTTCGAGGAGAGCCCCGAAGGGGTGGAGGGGCATTATTTCTACATGGGAGATGCCGAGTACCGGGTCCTCCATCTGGACGCCGTGATCATCGCCTACCCGCAGGAATAGCGCTTCCCCGCTCTGCTTGGCCACGACGGCCGCGCCCGAGAGCGGTTGACTCACCACCAGGAATACCAGCCGACGGAGGCGCGTGTTGGGCACAGGCCTCGCCGGGCAGGTCGTGATCGTGACCGGCGCGTCGAGTGGTATCGGGCGGGAGACGGCCCTCCATTTTGCCCGCGAGAGGGCCCGCCTGGTCCTGGCCGCGCGTCGTCAGCAACGCCTTCAGGGGCTCGAGCATGAGATCGAGGCCCTTGGGACGGAGGTGCTGAGCCTCCCCACCGATGTGGCCCAGCAGGACCAGGTCGAGGCCATGGTCGAGCGCGCGCTCGAACGCTTCGGCCGGGTGGACATCCTGGTCAACAATGCCGGCGTCGGCCTCGTTGCCCTGGTAGAGGAGACCAGCCCCGAGGATATGGAGATGATCCTTCGGGTCAACTTCCTCGGGGCATTTTACGGGATCCGGGCAGCGCTGCCGATCATGCGGAGGCAGGGAAGCGGGCATATCATCAATGTCTCGTCCATCGTCGGGAAACGAGGCATCCCCCTCTCCGGAGCGTACTGTGCCAGCAAGTTTGCCCTCATCGGGCTTTCCGAGTCGCTCCGCCTAGAGCTGAAGGGGAGCGGAATCAGGGTGAGCGTCATCTGCCCGGTGGGGACCGCCACGGAGTTCTTCGACGCTGCCAAAGATCCCCGGGGACGAAAGCCCGGTCCCAAGCCGCCCGTGCAGACCCCGTCCCATGTGGCGAGGGCCATTATCCGCTGCGCCAGATCTCCCCGTCCGGAGGTGATAGTCTATCCCCCCGCCAGGCTCCTCGTCGTGCTGAACGCCCTCTCCCCGACGCTGGCGGACTGGGTCATAGGCATTGTGACCTCCCGCAAGGCCTAAGTGAGCGGGGGACGACAGCAATGAGGACGCCCCCCATCATCCACCTGGAACAGGTCACCAAGAGCTATGACAAGGGACCGCAGCCGATCCTGGCGCTCCAGGGGGTGAGCCTGGAGATCCGTCGGGGAGAGTTTGTGGCCGTGATGGGTCCGAGCGGCTGCGGCAAGAGCACGATGCTTCATCTGATGGCGGGGATTGACCGGCCGACGAGCGGGGAGATATGGTTTGAAGGAAAGCCGTTCAGCGCGATGGACGAAACACAACTCACGCGTCTGCGCAGGGAAAGGGTGGGGATCGTCTATCAGCTGTATAACCTCCTGCCGCACCTGACCCTGGGGGAGAATGTCGCCTTGCCCCTCCTCCTGGCGGGCAGCCCTCTCCGCGATGTCCAGCAACGGGTGGCTGAGGCGATCCAGGGACTGGACCTGACAGAGCGAATAAACCATTGGCCGCATCAACTCTCAGGCGGTGAGATGCAGCGGGCCGCCGTGGCGCGGGCCGTCATCACCCGACCATCGCTCCTTCTTGCTGACGAACCGACCGGGAACCTCGATTCGAAGGCAGGCGAGGCGGTCCTCACGCTTTTGCAGACCCTGAACCGGCAGGAGGGATACACCGTGGTCCTCGCCACCCACAGTCAGCAGGCGGCCTCCTACGCTCAGCGGATTGTCCACCTCCGTGACGGGCGGATCCTGGAGTGATCAGCCGGGGCCGGGCCCTGCTCCTCCTCCTCGGTCGTGGGGTAGAACATTCTCCCGTCCGAACAACAGCAGGCGGCCTCCTACGCTCAGCGGATTGTCCACCTCCGTGACGGGCGGATCCTGGAGTGATCAGCCGGGTCCGGGCCCTGCTCCTCCTCCTCGGTCGTGGGGTAGAACATTCTCCCGTCCGAACAACCCTCACCATCTTCGGCATTGGCATCGGGGTCGCGGCCTTCGCCGCCATCCAGTTGGCGAACCGAAGCGTTCTGGCTTCTTTCCATCGGACCATCGATGCGGTCGCCGGCCGCAGCGCCCTGACCGTCACGGCCGGAGAGGTCGGGTTTGACGAAACTCTTCTCCTCACGGTGCGAGCGGCAAAGGGGGTACAGTCTGCGGCCCCCCTCGTCCTGAATGTCGCGCCGGTGGACGGACGTCCTGGAGAAGTCCTCCTCGTTCTCGGGGTGGACCTCTTGGCCGAGGAGGCCTTCCGTGAGTACCTGCTCGCGGGACAGGATGAGGCAGTTGATCTCAAGATCCTCCTGCAGCCGGAGACCCTTTTTCTCTCCCGGCCGTTCGCCACGACTCACGGTCTTGCGGTGGGCGATCACATCACCCTGCTCACCGGGAGCCGCCGCCGCTCGTTCACGATCCGGGGCCTCCTGGAACCCCGAGGGCCTGCCCGAGCACTGGAGGGCCATCTGGCCCTGATGGACATCGCGACTGCGCAGGAGAGCTTTGACAGGATTGGAAGGCTCGACCGGATCGACCTGGTCCTCGAGGAAACCGCAGGAATTGACACGACAGCCACCGAGCTGGCACAGGTCCTCCCACACCATCTGACCATTGAACGGCCGGAGGGGCGCAATCAACAAGTCGAAAAGATGCTGGCGGCCTTCCGACTGAATCTCAATGCCCTGAGCGCCATCTCGCTGGTGGTGGCGGCCTTCGTCATTTACAACACCCTCTCCCTCTCGGTCATCCAGCGGCGGCGGCAGATCGGCATCCTCCGATCCCTGGGAGTCACGGGGGGCGAGGTCGCGGCCCTCTTCATCGGCGAGGCCCTGGTCTTAGGAGGGATCGGGTCGCTCATGGGCCTCGGTCTCGGCTACCTCTTGGCCGGCCAAGTTCTCAACACTGTCTCCCGGACGATCTCGCATCTGTATAGCTTCATCCGGGTCACGGCCGTGGAGTTCGACCCCTTCACGGTCCTGACGGCCTTCGGTCTGGGCCTCTCCTCTTCCCTTCTCGCCGCGCTGCACCCCAGTCTTCATGCAGGGAGGCTCACCGTGCGAGAAGCCCTTGATCCAGGGCTGGCCAGTCCACACAGCCGGCGGCCCGCCCTCCTCTCGCTCCTCGGCCTCTTGCTTCTCAGCGGGGCCTACTGGGCGTCGCGGCAGGGGGCCGTCGGCAGCACCCCGCTCTTCGGGTACGTCGCGCTGGTCCTGCTCGTTCTGGGCGGCGCCCTGCTCACCCCGTCGGCACTCCTGGGATTTTCCTGGGCGATCCGCAACCTCGGACAGAGAGTCCCCGGAGGGACGGGGCTCCTCCTCGCCTCGCATCTCAGCGGGTATCGAGGAAGGCACGCGGTGGCCGTGGCGGCGATGATGACCGCCCTGGGCATGCTGATCGGGTTGGCGATCATGATCGGCAGCTTCCGCGGCACGGTGGAGGTCTGGGTGCAGGAGACGATCCGGGCGGATCTCGTCGTGACCCCCGCTTCCCGCTTCACCAAGGGCGTCCGTGCGATCCTGCCCTCGGAACTGTCGGACCGCGTTCGCGCGATCGCAGGGATCGCGGCCGTGGATCCCTTCACGGGACTTAAGATCGCCTTTCGTGGACGTGAGCTTCTCCTCGCCGCCGGCGATTTCGAGGTCGTGGCAGCCCGTGGCAGGCTGCTCTTCCTCCGGGGCGACTCCTCAGCAATCCTGCGGGGCGCCAAAGCTCAAGAAGGGATCATCATCTCTGAGACCGTCGCTCTGACGCACGGCATTCACTCGGGAGACCAGGTTCTCCTTCACACTCCGAACGGCCCCGCATCCTTTCCTGTGGCCGGCATTTTCTACGACTACACGACCGATGGGGGGAAGATCGTCATGGACCGCAGCCTCTTCCGGCGGCATTGGGGGGAGCAGGGGATCAACGTGTTGGCGGTCTACCTGACGTCGGACGCGGATCCGGATGTCGTGACGGAGCGGATCAAGAGGGCGGGGGAGGGGGCGGCCATCCTGGTGATGCGAAATCGGGACCTCAAGAGACGGGTCTTGGAGATCTTCGACCAGACATTCGCCGTGACGCATGCCCTGAGGATCATCGCGGTGATCGTGGCTGCCCTCGGGATCCTGAATGTGCTCTGGGCGTCGGTGTTGGAGCGACAGCGCGAGATCGGCATCCTGCGATCAGTGGGAGCGTCTCGCGGGCAGATATTCCGGGTGGTCCTTCAGGAGGCGGGGCTCTTGGGCCTTCTGGCGGAGATCCTCGGTGTCATCATCGGTCTCTTCCTGGCCCTCGTCCTGATCCACGTCATCAATAAGCAGTCCTTCGGCTGGTCGATCCTCTTTGCGTTTCCCCCGACCATCCTCGTCACCTCGGCCGGGCTCGTCCTGTTGACGTCGCTCCTCGCCGGCTTCCTCCCCGCGCTGTACGCTTCCCGCGTCAATATCGCCGACGCGGTGAAGTACGAATAGCGGAGATCGCCAAAGATACTTGCGATTCCTTCACTGCTCGGATGGCTACGCGGGCTTTGGCGGATTGCCCTTTCGCTGATATTCGCGGTAGAGGAAATCGGTTTGGAGAGGGGTCAGGTTGAACTGTCGAGACGCCTGGTCAATCAGGAGCCCGACCTTGGCCTGGGGGTTATCCTGAAGCTCGGCATTGATCCATTTGATGGCTTCTTTCAGTCCCTGCTCCATGAAGTCGCCCCCGGCGATATCGTTCATGGTTCATGGCTCTCAGTTCATGGCTCAAAAAGGGGAATGCGGCTTTCCCCCTGAACCATGAACTCCGAACCCTGAACCGCGGGGTCCGGTCATCGGATCCCGCTAGTGCCCTTCCCCGAGGCCCATGATGATGTAGGTCCGGCTTTTCTCCTCCTTCTTCAGCTCGACGATCCTGTGTTTGGCGGCGTCCTCAAGGAGCTTGGAGAAGGTGCTGTACCCGTAGTATGACTCATTGAAGGCAGGACGCTTGCGCATCATGGTCTGCTTGATCATCGAGGCCCAGAGGACGTCCTTATTCTCGCGCATGAGGGCCAGGATGGAATCGACCAGGAGTTCGAAGACCTCCGCTTTCTTTTCAGGCAGACTCTCCATGCGCGGCTTCTTGATCCCCCGAACCAGGTCCTCGTAGTAGATGAACTCATCACAGTTCGCCACCAGCAGCTCGGAGGAGGAGTTCTTGACCCCAACCCCAATGACAAACTTGTTGTTCTCCCGGAGCTTGGAGACCAGGGGGGAGAAGTCGCTGTCCCCCGAGGCTATCACGAAGGTGTCGATGTGCTCCTTGGAGTACGACAGGTCCATGGCATCAACGACCATGCGAATATCCGCAGAATTCTTGCCACTGTACGATCGCCGCGGGATCTCGATAAGTTCGATGGCGGCCTCGTGGAAACCCCGCTTGTACTCGGTATATTTCTCCCAGTCGGCGTACGCCCGCTTCACCATGATCTTGCCCTTCTCCACCAGTCGTTCGAGGACCAGGCCAACCTCAAACGTTTTATACTTGGCCTCGCGGGCGCCCAGGGCGATATTCTCAAAATCAATGAAGAGGGCCAGTTTGCGTTCGTCGTTCATCTGCCTCCCCTACGCAAGAAGAAAGCCCCGTCGGCTCGTCACCGCTCGGGGCCTCAGTCATTCTCACCCTGCGACAATCTCCATCACCAATAAATCTAGCATACGACTAAAGGACACGTCAAGTCGTCTGGCGCGGCCGGATCTACCACACGGCGAGGATTCTGCTGGGGCCTCCCGAGGCCCCCTGTACGCGCGGCACACCAACAAAGAGAGTCGCACCCTTGGGCGGGATCCGACCCAGATTCGCCAGGTTTTCGATCCCCCACCGGTTGGCGGGCAAGACTGCAAAATGCGCGCCGAAGTTTGTGGATGGGCCGTAATCGAGGCTGAGGGTGTCCACGCCGACCCCGCCAGCGGTGCGTTCTTTCACCAGGAATTCGGCCGCCTCCCGGCTGAAGCCGGGGAAGTGCATGATCCCCTGATTGTCCATGTTTCGGTAGGCTGCCTGATCGCCCGCTCGACGCTCCCATCCGCTCCACATCAGCACCGCCGCCCCTCGGGGAACCCGTCCATGTTTCTTTTCCCACGCCCTGATATCCTCCATCCGCACCTGGGTATCCGGGTCCCGCCGCACCCGGCCCCGGATGTCGATGACAACTGCGGGGACCACCAGGCTTTCCTGGGGGATCTCGGCGGCCGACCAGCCCTGCGCGCTGAAATGAAGAGGGGCGTCCACATGGGTCCCACTGTGCTCATGGACGTGCCAGGCATTGGCAAGGAAACCGTCGCGCGCGTAGTTGTGGGTGTTGCGCACCTCGATGGACGGGTACCCCGGCCAGCTCGGAAATTTCGGGCTGAGGGTCTGAGTGAGATCAACCACATGCGAGAGCCTCAGGGGCCTCGTCTTGCGATTGGCGGGGGACCCACCAGCAACGGCGGTGGGGCCCATCGCCATCCAGCTCAGCGGCTCGGGCGAAAGGCGCTGAGACCGGAACATCTCCAATGTGGCTGCAAGACACATGGCATCCCTCCCACTCCAAAATGTCCCTCACCTATCCCGCTCCAGGCTATCCGTCCCTTCGCAACAAAGTCAAGTGCGCCGGGAGAAGAAGCGGCGCCTTCGCCCCTCCCTCCAGGCCTTCCGCGGCGACCCTGATCGGCCGCTTGCGGCCTGGGTCCCTCCGTGTTCACGCTCCGTGCAAGACCGGCCCGCATGGATCGCGCCTCGGTTTCCCAGGCCGCCGCACGCCGAGGGGCCCCGCCGCTCTCGGCAATGTCGCTCGGGGCTTGCAGGCGCCGCCTGGGAAGTACGGTTGTGGGGCGGGAAGCCGAGGGAGGGGCGGACCCGCAGCCGAGCGGGCCGGCCCTCCCCAGGCTGACAAAGCGACATTACCAGGTGAGGCGCACCCG
>Ga0209341_10005245_pt1 | contig 11782 bp, 11 predicted proteins | sample RifCSP13_2_FD_184020 | JGI IMG/M metagenome (GOLD analysis project Ga0209341, IMG submission 184020) | Soil microbial communities from Rifle, Colorado - Rifle CSP2_sed 13_2 (SPAdes) (version 2) | ecosystem: Environmental > Terrestrial > Deep subsurface > Rock core/Sediment | place: Rifle...
GGCTCTGGTACTTGATAGGTTTCATCGGAACCAGATGCTGTTCATTCAGCCAGGGACTTACGTCGGCGAGTTTCCGAAAGTCTTTCGACTTCAGATCGTAAAAGTAGTAAGCGCCTCGTGATCGATCGGTGAACGTGCGCACCAGGCATTTGTCCTCTTCAAGATTGCAGCCTGCCAGACGTACTTCATACCCTGGCAAACGTCGTTCAAGATCTCTTTGCAGGTCTGCGCGCTGCTTATCAATGAAGTGGTGCTGCGCTTTGTCTGTGGTGTAAGAGACTCCGGTAATCGCCCGCCGCTTGCGAGAGCTAAGCAAATTCGTAACGTCTACCTCGGGATGTTCGAATATCTTCTCAAGTTCCTTTTTGTTTTCGACGTCGTATTTGACGATCGCTGTCTTGTCACGCCCGATGTTGGTCGCTACGTAGAGTTGCTTGTTATCAGGAGTGAATAACAACGGCGTAATGGTTTCTCTAAAGGTCGTCGTGACAACTGGTGCAAACTTCTCTTCTTCAGTATTGCGGAACATGAACGTGTTGTTTACGCCATCCGTGGTGATGGCTATGCGGAGTTTCCCGTCCCAATCGGTTCCCCAGCCCGTGTAGTTGCCGGGGTTTTCGGCAATCATCTGCATCTCGCCGGTGTTGACGTTAATGCGATAGACATCGTGGATCTGTGGGTTGCGCTTGTTGAGGCCGACAAGGATCTCGTTTTCGTTGCGTTCGAGCCGATCGATGATCTGCGCGCGAACTTTCTCAAACGGAGTCAGGTCTTTGGGGTTCGAGCCGTCGATGCCGACTGCATAAAGCCGGAAGTTTTCATCGCCGCCGGTGTCTTGTACATAGACAATGCGAGTGTCGCCCTTCCAGGCGTAATTGGTGATGTCCCTCTCTTTTGCGCTGGTAACGCGAGTGGCTTGGCCGGAACCGATCTTCTCGACAAAGACATTGAGGCGCTTCTCCCATGGTTGGAGAAATGCCATGTACTCGCCATTCGGCGAGATTGAGAATCCGACCTTCTCAGGATTTCGAAAGAAATCCTTCATCGGAATGAGTGGTGGTACTGCTTCGTTGGTCTTCGTCTGCGCCGAAGCGGATAGGGTAAGGAGTAGTAGGAGCTGTATCAACAGCACGAAGGACTTAGTTTTCATTGACTTCCTCCAAGAGTGATCGAAAAATAGCCAGCGGTTCTGCTTTAGTACGTTTAGGCCGTGCAATGGGTTGCGCAACCTCTAGATCCTATCACGGCAGTTAGAAAGGGATCCTACACACGGCAGTGTGTAGTGTTCTTCAGATCCAGCCTACGAGAGGAACGCCACCTCCCTTTTTATCTCAACGTTACCGACTCAGAAGCTCCATCGAAATTGCGGAGCTTCTGAGTGTCACCCGTCTTCTGAGTTGGTATTGTTGAAAAAAAGAAGGGGGGTGGCGCCTCTTTGTAGGTAGGATCTGAAAAGCACTACACACTTCCGTGTGTAGGATCTCCTTGGTTCCAACAAGAGCGAGGATAGCTCGGCCGATGAAACCCGATTACGTTTTATCAGTTGATTTTCACACATTCTCGGTAGCGGGTGGGTGCCGGAGTCACGTTGCCCAACCAACCAATCGTCAATCTTCAATGGGCAATCGGCACTGTTAGGTCAGTATCCCGACGCGTCGGGATAGCGCGTGCGTCAGCGCGCGAAGCGCGTCAGGTCAGTACCGGGAGCGGTAGCGACCGGGTAGATGGCGACAATTGTGTGATGAGGTCAGTATCCCGACGCGTCGGGATAGCGCGTGCGTCAGCGCGCGAAGCGCGCGATAGCATAACGCCTAGGGTGAAGCGAGGCTTTGCGAGCGCAACCCTAGGTAACGGTGCTCGCCCCCAACAGGTTTCAGCAGCAATCAAGCTTACATAGCGGACAAATTCATGCCAAAGGCGAACTTCCACGCATCGCCGTCCTTAACATAAATTGACACGCCCCAGATGACAGTTCCTCCGACATTCTGACCGCCGCAAGTACCGTCGGCGGTACCCCTGCGGGTGAGCATCTCGACGGTCGGCGAAAGAGCCGTGGCGAAGCCTTCGGTGACGCTAACGCTTTTGATCTCGCAGTTGGCGCCGGTCCAGTCCTTCATTGCTTCGGCCCTGGATGTACTGTTGTTAGGCTTGCGATCTTGATTGACACGGCAATGAGGTCAGTACCATCCGCGTAGAGATTGTGTCAAAAAATAGATCCTACACACGGCAGTGTGTAGTGTTCTTCAGATCCAGCCTACGAGAGGAACGCCACCCCCCCCTTTTTTATCTCAACGTTACCGACTCAGAAGCTCCATCGAAATTGCGGAGCTTCTGAGTGTCACACGCTTCTGAGTTGGTATTGTTGAAAAAAAGCCTCCTCAGCAGGGGGGGTGGCGCCTCTTTGTAGGTGGGATCTAAAAAGCACTACACACTGCCGTGTGTAGGATCCTATTGTTGTGCAACAACGAGGCTCGGCCAATGACGTTAGATGAATTTAGTTTTGACACACTCTCGGTAGCGGATGGGTCTGTTCGGGATTCAAGACTCGGACAAGTAAAACGAAACTAGCCCGCGGAGCGGTCGACAGAACTGATTAGAAGTGCGCCGGCAGAGTCCCGACTTGTCGGGACGTCGACGGCGCTTTAAATCATCTATTGGCAAAAACAACCAAAACGGTGTCGCGCTTCGCTTGCCACCGCACTCCAAATCTGTCGCCCGCTCCGCAGGCTGGTAATCATTTGGGGTTGTGATCTCGGGGCTTACGCCCCAGGCTTTATGCTGTCGTGCGCTCCGCGCACTGTTCACCCAATGATGTCAGCGCGTAGATCCCTTGCCTGAGGCGGATCGCATATCCTTCATCTACCAGTTGATGGTTTCCGGAACCCGCTTCAACGCGGCTCAAACCCGAAGCGCGCGCTGTCTCGCCGAGTAACGTTATCCCGGCGCCCGCCAGATACGCTCGAGCGATCTCTCGCAGTGCCGTTTTGCGCCTGGCGGCCACGCCTGATGCTTCGCCACGTTTTCTCAGCTCTCCCGGAAAGCGGTCTTCGGCCAGCATCCAGATGTAGGAGAACGGTTGATAGATGACATCGTGAGGGATCACTTTCATCTGCCGTTGTAACTGATCGAGGGCTCGTGTGAATGCCGCACGTTCGGTGACTCCGCTTTCCGCACGTAGATCCGCGGTGGCCAGTTCGCGTTCCCGCCGGAGCACTTTGAGAACACGTTGGGCTGCGTCTGACAAAACTTGTGGCTCGTCTTTGCGCCGGAGCATCCAGATGGCGGCAAAATGGCCGATCAAGCGCGGCGCGACAAACATCGAACGACCGCCGGCGAGTTTCGCGTAGTAAACGCGACCGCGGCGCATGACTTCGTCCTTGAGGTACCAGGTGAGGCGCGTCTCTTCGTCCTTTTGGACATGGCGGGGCAAACTAACATCGCGGCGACCGCAGACCGCGATGTACAACGAAGGACCTGCGCGACGGGCATCTGTCAGCGTATTTGCAAAGCCCACGTCTTCGACGAAACGTTCGGCGTCAACCGCGGTTTCAACGCGGAGGTCTTCATCGCGTCGCCACATTCGGTCGCGATGGAGTTCGATCTGTTCGGGGAGAGACGGCGTGGTCATTGGGTTAAGGGCGCTAGGTTAGCAAAGTTAATCGGTTATGCAGCCAGGGAAAAACCGCTATGGCCGTCTGATGTGCCTTGCGTATATCATCCCCAGGTCAGCCCTGTGAAGAATCAAATCATGATCAGAATAATCCTCAAAACTTTCCTGTTGATGACTCTTACCGTCGCGGCCGGGTTGTCGCCTGTCAGTCTCGTCAGTCACGCTCGGCAATCCACCGTTGCCCTGACTGGCGAGTGGGTGGGCAACAGCGAGCCGCCCGGTAGGTCAGAGTTTGTTCGTCTGAGTCTCACTGAAAATGCAGGAGAGATGCTGAGACCGCTTAAGGCAAAATTGTCATTGGTCCGACTCGAAGGTTCTCGCGTCCGGTTGGAGTTGAGTCTCGCTTAAACTCGTTATGACGGGAACTATCGCCGGCGATGTAGGTCTGTCGTTTTAACTATGCGCTCATTTTTTTTGTCGGCTCATAGTAAAGAGTTACTGCACCACAATTAAATGTTTTCATTTTTAAGAGTTTAAGATTAATTCTATCCTTGACGTTTTTAAATAATGGTAAGCCGCTTCCTAAAACAATAGGCTGAACGCCAAGCTCGTATTCATCAATTAAGTCAAGATGCGTTAAGGCTACTATTAAACTTGGGCTGCCAACTAAAATGTTTTTACCCACTTGTTGCTTGAGTTCTAAAACTTCTTCTTTAATGACTTCCTTTTTCAATTGTGTATTCTTCCAATCAACATGTTTCAGCGTGCGGGAAAAAACAATCTTTGAAATATTGTCTATTAATACTGCAAATTCATCCAATGGTTTGTTACCAGTAGGATTCTTTACGACAGATGGCCAATAACTTTCCATAAGTTGATAGGTTATCCTTCCGTATATAAGGGTGTCTGCATTACTTAATAGCTCATTATAATGTTGATGTATTTCTTCATCTGCAATCATTGCCGTGTGGTTGCAAAACCCGTCGAGTGTCATATTGATTGCTGCAATTAGTCTTCTCATATTCCTCCGTTAGAATCAGATCGACGTGTTTTTGGCTCGTTCGCTGTTGATCCGCACGAACGAGTTCATTCAGCACAAACTAAAGATCTGAATAAATCTGAACGTGGGCGAGAGCGGGGACAACTCCCGGGACTATTCCGGCCTTCGCAAGATCTTTTCCATCTTTTTGCCTTTTGCCAGTTCGTCAACTAATTTGTCCAAGTACCGGATCTTTTGCATCAACGGGTCTTCGATCTCTTCCAAACGGATCCCGCAAACCACGCCTTTGATCAGAGTGGCGTTCGGATTGAACTTCGGAGCCTTTTCGAAGAATTCGCGGAAGCTGGTTCGCTTCTCGATCTGTTTTGCGAGACCGGCTTTCGTGTAGCCCGTCAGCCAGCGAATGATCTGGTCAAGCTCTTCCTTTGTACGGCCTTTCTTTTTGGCCTTCGTCACATAGTGGGGATAAACGCTCGCAAAACTCATCGCGAATACTCTATCGTTTGCCATTGCATTGCCCTCGTGAAAAAGTGCCCTTCCGCGTCGTTCTCTTCGCGGATCGGCACCAATCCTCGGCTCCTGAGATCGGAGGTGTATGAGCGGAAATCCGAGACTCGCATGATTCCCGTTTCTTTTTTCCTAAGTGGTGGTTTTCAATTTACCGCCCATAATCGTCATTGGAATTAGAAGCGCCGTAAAAATAACGTGATACCAAATGGGGACATAGGGCCAGGACATAACCACCTTCAGTAAACCAAATGCCACCAGCAGAAAGCCGAGGACTAGCGGCGCGCGTTTGTTTTCACCGGCGATCAGCGCGGCCAGAAATCCGGACATCACCGAGACTATAGAAGCGAGCACGATATGAATGAGAAGAATGGTCGTGTCCGCGGTGAACTGACCGCCATGTTCAATGGCCGCCTGGAACGCGAGTTGATGAGCGCCGAACCACTCTGGCCAGATGGCCGAAAGAATCTTCTCGCTTCCCACCCACGCTATCGCCCAGGCAATAAATCCGGCAATAACACCCAAAACGATTCGTACCATAGATTTCCTCTATTCATTGTTCTATTGCGCGGCCTCCGCTGCAACCGCTAATTCGGCCGCGGCGTAGCAGGATGAACTGACCCAAGTGCCTTCTTCAAGAGTGCCATCTGGCCAGCGTGATAGAGACCGTGCTGCGTCACGCCAATAAACTGCGTATAGGCCGTGTAGGGCACCTCAGGCACCAACGGCTCGTCCAGACGCTCCCGAGGAAAGCTCGCGATTGCCCGGCGGAGCTCGGCGTTGAGCTGTTTCAGCTTGCGCACGGATTCTCTCCAGTTCTCGACACTCGGCTCCGGGACAATGGGCCAGCCCTCAGACTCCGTGAGTTGCCTGCCATCCCCACCGAGCCGCCTCAGAACCAATCCATAATCGCTGCACAGATGCAGAACCAGCTCCCAGATGCTGTGCGCGCCCGCGATAGGATGCGCGGCAGCTTGGTGCGCACTGACGCCTTCGAGGACTTCGAGCACTGAGGGGCCGTGCCACGCCTCCCCCTCGAGTGCCCGCTCGAGTTGCTCTTCTAGCCTTTGCAGCTCCGTCTTCATACTTCCCTCACGTGGTGGCCGAACGTCAGAGTTGACCGGGCGGCGCTGAAAAACAAGTATGAATGAAGAATGCTGAACGCGGAACACGCGATTCATCATTCATCGTTCCCGCCTCAAACGATTCCCACCGGGTTTCTTCGAAACGATGGTCGACTGGACGACTACCCAAGTTCGACGGCGTGCACGAGCAAGGCCTTAGGCCACTGATGTTGTGGCTGCAGCTGAGGGATCATCGGCACGACTGATTTAGAATCGCAAAATCGAAATACCACGGATCGTAAATCATTTCCGACTCGACGCTGCTACTCGCTCTTCCATTTACCATTTTCCATTCACCACAACAGGCATCTGTCAGCGTATTCGCAAAGCCCACCTCTTCGACGGAACGTTCAGCGTCAACCGCGCTTTCAATCCGAAGCTCCTCTCGCGCACCACATGCGGTTGCGATAGAGTTCGATCTATTCGGGGAGAGGCGGAGTAGTCATTGGCTTAAGGGCGGCGGGGTGATTGAAAGGGACCCTGGTTGGGTGATAAGCATTGCGAATTGTAAATTGAAGATTTGTTCCATCCGAGATAAAGAATAAAGTGGCTCCTCTACTGAATTGCGAATCGTAAAATCGAAGGCCTAGCCCCGGTTGAATTTTTCGGATGACGACTATCTGCATGTATTGTTTCGTCCCCTGAGTCCGAGTGGGCTTTTATGAGAGTTCGAGTTTCCGGACGATAATTTTCAAGACTGCCTCGCCGACGAACGGACTAACGCTATTTCCTATTCCACGGAAAGAGTGCCATTTTGTCTTGTGGAACCGGAACCAGTCCGGAAAGCCTTGAAGTCGCGCCGCTTCGCGCGGAGTGATGACCCGATGTTCCGAAAAGTGAATTGGCCTCAACGCCTGGTAGGATCCTTTATCCTTTCCGGTGCCTGCTCTGAGTGTCGGACACAGTCCGTTTCGTTCGAGGCGCGGCATTCGAGAAACAGCATCTGTCCCACCTTCGGGAACCGTTTCAAAGCGCTCTACTACAGTTTCTGAATGCCTTGTAGCAATACAGCCGGAGACTGACCAATCGTCTACGAGTTTCTTTATTGTTGCCGGATCGCCAATGTCGGTAGGTACCTCGCTGTAGATTTTACTCCAAAACTTGCCTTTCCTCTTCGTTCTTAGTGTGCGCCATCCAGCCTTGTCGGTTGTCCACGTCCCTTTCAGTTTTTGTGGAAGGCCGGAAAGTGCCAATTCGACGGTGGTCGTTGATTTCCATGTCCCAGTTTGGAAATCTGCAAGCGATATCTCCTTGCCGTTTTCTCTAAGGTATCCGAAAAAGAAGACTCGCTTTCTGTTCGTTGCTGCGCCAAAGTCCGCTGCGTTTAGTTCGAAGGGATCGAGTACCTCATAATTTTGTCGCACAAGCGACAGCGCAGTTGTTACCAACTCTTTGTTTTGTGTATCTAGAATCCCTTGTACGTTCTCCGCCAAAAAAAACCTCGGGAGAGCTTCCGAGACTAACCTGAAAAAGTGGACGAAGAGTAAGTTGCGAACGTCGGATTTGTCGCGCTTTCCTGCGCGAGAAAAACCCTGACACGGACTTCCTCCGATTAGTCCAGCAAGTCCGTTACCGTTCACTCTTGCTTTAGCAAGTAACGTGGAACCCGTCAAGTTCGATACATCTGATTGGAAGTGAGGGCAACGTGGAAAGTTTACTTCATGTACTTTTGACAGTATGGGATCGTTGTCGACAGAGAGTGCTAGCTCAAATCCAGAACGGGCCGCCGATAATCCCAGCCCGCCAATACCGGAATACAAATCGATTATCTTAGGCGCCATTGTACAAGCCTAAACAATTTGCCGCCTGTTTGTCGATCACAGAGCGCGTTAGATCGCCATCCTCACAAAGTGCGGTACGAATCGATATAGCTCAACGTAGTTGGCCATCGCGGCGATTGAGTCTTCGTAAGTATCCGCAAATCTCAAGTTGAGCCGATTAATGACCGTTCGCGGATGAGCATCCGGTAACAAACGATCAACCGCGAGCTTCTCTCGCAAACTCAACGGCGGGACATCTATCTTCCGCGGCTCGTTCCAGTTAACCGAGCTAAAGGGCCATCGCTCTATCGCCTCGGTGACGGCTTCCACGGTTCTAATTGGCCCTACTACCATCGTTATTGTTAACACCGGCGTCCCATCGTTGTATTCATAAGATACCAATGATCGAACGGCGCGCCATTGAGTGTCTGGAGCAGCCTCTGCTAATGATCGCCGAAAGATGCTGAAGAGTGTGCCGCAGATTCTTTCGCGTTTGACGTCTCTCGTTTGAAACGGCCCGTAATCCGCGAACATTTCACCAAGTTTCTGGGCTCGCTGAGTCACGTTGTTGCCCAGAGTGCGAGTATTTCCGGTTAAGGTAACTTTGAGAATACTCATGGGCGCTAACTTCGGAACGAGATCGAAGCATTCCGCTAGTTGCTCAATCCAAGCCTGCGAGGAGTAATCGAGCCAAACAATCGAGGGCGTGCGACTCAGGCGAAGATCATCGACATACTTGCGCGTAGAGAGATTGGTAAGCGAGACTTGTGAACAGGGTTGATTGACCGCTTGTCTCGTCAGCACGTCCTTCTGTAGTTCGAGACTAATCATCTTCCGATTGCCGAAGGTTGAATGGATGAGATTGAAGTCCTCAAGATACGGACCGCCCAAACCGACGTAGGTGTAATCAGATATGGACGTCGCATGCAACTCGCCAAAGACGCGATCCAAACGGTGTAGCAACTCCAAAAACAGAAGGCGTTCGACGGCCTTGTTCGTTCGGAGATGATAGGCTGGAGCGAAATTCACTGCTTGGCCTCCTTTAACACTCGGTTAAAACAGGCCTCGCCGACATCATTAGGCTCGCGCACCTCGTCGAAGAGATGATTGCTAACTTTCTCGATATCCTTGATCTTTTTCGTGAAGCAAATCCGCTTGGTTGTCTTGAGAACTTTCTTCTCAGGAAGATCCGGAACGTATTGTCGCTGGACGCCGTCGCCTTTTACCTTGGTGAATTTGAGATGTTCCGAAATGTCTTTTAGCTCTTGAAGACTGAGAAAGCTTCCTTCGCCAAAGCGACCTTTTAGCTCCGTCTCAAATCCCTTCCAGCGATTCGTGTTGCTCGTAAAGTGCCGAAGCCCGTCCTGCATTCTTTGACGGGCCAGCGTGTAAATGTCTTTGCTGGTATCAATGCCTCGTTTCGTAGTGGTTATAGGAAGGCTTCCCGTGTCCTTCGAACTAAATTCGACTATACCGGCGATGCAGCTAAACTGGTTGTGAAAGTTCGGGACTCGGCCGAATCCCCATCCGGTTTTCGTAGTCCGATCATTACTCAGAACAACGCGATCATTGCACACGACGGTCCACCCTGCGTCTCTCGCTGAAAACGTCGCTTCAGCTTCTCTCTCCTGCTCGGCTTGAGTAAGCATCCGGGAGCGATATCCGACCGCCATAAAAACATCGATGCCGTTCATCGTGGCACTGTAGATGTAGGGGCGAATCTGTTCACCCTTAGCGTTGAGCGCATGCGGGGATTCAAAACAGAGCGCGACAGATTTTGTTGGAACGTCGTCCTTGCCCACCTTTACTTCGAATCCTTTCTCAATGAGATACGAGTAAGACTCGCCGACCAAGGCCGGGAAACTCGCTCGGAATGAGGATCCGTCCTTAAAGGCGATTTTGGTGGCGTTGTTCAGCTGAGTAATCTCGATGATCGTGCCACATTCTTTGCCCGAAGGATCTTCGCGTTCCGCTTTAAACTCCCATAAATCGTCATTTTCGAACCATTCCGGTGGGATAGAGACGATGAAGCTGTCCTTCTCATGGTTGCTGTGAACGTAACACTCAGTCCCCATCTTAAAGATTGCTCGTTTCATCCCGATGCCAACAACGCCGATGGTGCCGGGTTTACTGTGGACGTTTTCAGACGGCCCCATGCGAAACGCATAGTCCTTGGCAAGTTTCCATGGAATGCCGCCGCAGTTGTCTTCGATGACGAACTTCTTGTCGCTCAATTTGATCTTGGCCCAAAAACCTTTTAGGGAGTCTCTGTCCGCCATTTCCTTGGTCCGTGTTCGGATCGCACCGTCAACGCAGTTATCCAGCAAATCGAGTATCGCGTCTTGGAGATCGATGTCCCGCGTAAGCATGTTAACGAAGAACCCCTTGAAGGGCTTTCCGAGGACGCTCTCGATCTTTTCTTGAGGTTTGTGTTTTGACTTTTTGACAATCGCCTTTTTGGTTGTCATACACTCTCCCTAGGGGTTTGGTAGCGGCCCAAAGTGATAGCGATTCGCTTAAGTACTCGCTGCGGCTCTTTCTTGATTTGATGTTCCCAAAATCTGAGGACATTCCAACCCTGTGCCCGCAGTTCTCGTGTAGTCCGTTTATCGCGCGCCTGGTTGGTCTCGAATTTCTCTCGCCAGTAACTGTAGTTCTTTTTTGGCGGTCTACGGCACTTGCACCCGTGCCAGTAGCAACCATCGACAAATATGGCTATTCGCTCGCGCTTGAAGACAAAATCTGGGCGTCCGATTAATAAAACCTTACGCCTCCATCCTGATATGCCGTGAGACTGAAAGAGGCGCAACAGCGTTAGCTCTGTACTGAAATTACCATGAGACTTATTGCTTCGCATAATACGACTGCGAAGCTCGTCTGGCTTTGCATAAGGCTTTGGTCGCTCCCGCATATAACTAAGATATACCGAGGCCTAGCGAAAGTAGGAGCAGACCGGAGTAAAACGGCGCGCTAACGATTCGGTGCCACAGGAACGCAAGAAGTTTCTGGGTCTATAACCAGTGCGGAAACGCTCGCTCCAGGCTGAACTTTGCCAATTCCAGCGGTTGCGTTTTGTCCGCAGATTCCAAGTGGCGCAGTAGCCTTTCGCGACGCGCCTTCTCTGCCACATCCGCTCTGGCTGCGGAGATTAAGTCGCGAAGAAGAAGATCCAGCTCCGCGCGGCGTCGGCCCTGGTTCCGTTCAGACAGATGCTTCGTTCTTCAGGCAGATTAGGGCCAGGCCGGCAAGCTGGAACCGGTCGAAGTTTTTCCATAACAGGAGGCCGGGCCATAAGGAAATCCCGCAGGGCGGGGCTCCGGACGCAGATGAAACCTGATCGTCTCCGCCTGCTCTTCACTCCATAGGAGTGACATGTTTATAGCCGACGAGTCGCTGAGGAGCCGGCACTCCGTTAGGAGTGCGATGTTAGGAACTGTCTAATAGGGGTAGGAAGAGACGATTGGTTTCGCTCCCCCTCCCTCCGAACCGGACGTGCGATTCTCCCGCATCCGGCTCTCCAGTTGGTGGTTCACCTCTTTAAGGATTGACGCAACTCAGCATGGGCCAGACATAGAGAGAACAGCCCCTGCTCAGCAAAGAATGCATTTGGCCAGCGTCTATAGTCGCCACCACTAGCGATGCCGTACCTCCTACTCCGTCGACGCAGCAAGCTACGCAGTCGCTGCCGGATGAATGGGTCCAGCGGGTCGAAAGTGTAGCGATGGCTGTGTTTGAAATAGGCAAACCAGCCTTTCGTCTTGAAGGCTCGCAGCAGTACCCG
>Ga0209341_10005247_pt1 | contig 11779 bp, 11 predicted proteins | sample RifCSP13_2_FD_184020 | JGI IMG/M metagenome (GOLD analysis project Ga0209341, IMG submission 184020) | Soil microbial communities from Rifle, Colorado - Rifle CSP2_sed 13_2 (SPAdes) (version 2) | ecosystem: Environmental > Terrestrial > Deep subsurface > Rock core/Sediment | place: Rifle...
GGCAGGGTAGGCTCCGGCCGTGGCTACCCGTCCCCGCATCCTCGAGTTCGACGTAACCGTCGACCGGGACCGCGTAGCGCGGAGCGCGCTGGGGGGCAGCCCACTCCCGCGGGAGGCCGAGTGGTGGGCGGAGCACGTCGTGCTGGCAGGGCTCGTGCGCTGCACGCTCGCGAGCATGGACTACTCGGCTCGACGCCTCGGATTCAACTCTGTCGGATCGGGGCAGGCGCACGGGACGGTCACGAAACGCGATGAAGACGGGCTGTACGCATTCGTGGACATCCAGACGAGGCTCGAGATCCAGCTCGCCCCGCCGCCGGATCCCGACGCGCTCAGCGAGCTCCTCGCAAACGCCGAGCACGGCTGCTTCGTGAGCAACTCGCTCACGGCGAAGCCACGACATCGCTGGATTGTCAACGGGGAGGAGATCGAGTGAGTACCGCAACCCTCGACGTGAGCTCGGTTCGCGCGCGCTTCTCTGCGCTGCAGCGGCCTCTCGCGTTCTTCGACGGTCCGGGCGGGACTCAATGCCCCGACGAGGTGATCGATGCGATCGGGGCCTACCTGCGGGAGTCGAACGCCAACGTTGGCGCGCCGTACGAGACGAGCCGACGGACGGACGAGCTCGTGGCGCACTCGAGGGAGCGCGCGGCCGCGTTCCTCGGGTGCTCGGTCGAGGAGGTCGCGTTCGGCCCGAGTATGACGGCGCTGAACTTCCTCCTCACGCGCGCCTTCGCTCGGACGCTTCGCGAGGGAGACGAGATCGTCGTCACCAAGCTCGACCACGACGCCAACGTCGCCCCGTGGCTCGAGCTCGCTCACGACCTCGGGATCGTGGTCCGCACGGCTGGACTGACGGACGATCTCGCGCTCGACTACGGCGACCTCGCCGGCTTCCTGACCGATCGGACGCGTGTCGTCGCTTTCCCAGTGGCCGCGAACTCGGTCGGAACGGCACCCGACGTCCCCCGGATCGTCGAGCTCGCGCACGACGCGGGCGCGCTTGCGTGGGCCGACGCGGTTCACTATGCGCCGCACGGCCCGATCGACGTCGCCGGCTGGGGGGTCGACGTCCTCATCTGCTCGCCGTACAAGTTCTTCGGACCGCATCTCGGGCTCGCCTACGGGCGGCGCGAGCTCCTCGAGTCCTGGAGGCCGTACAAGGTGCGGCCCGCCGCGAACGAGCCCATCGGGCACCGCTTCGAGCTGGGGACGCTCCCCCACGAGCTGCTCGCGGGATTCGTCGCCGCGGTCGACTACGTCGACTCGCTCGGCTGGAACGCGATCACGGGCCACGAGCGCGCTCTCGGAGAGCGCTTCCTCGCCGCCTGTCCCGACGGCATCGAGCTGTATGGGCTCCCGACGATGGACGGACGCGTCCCGACCTTCTGCTTCAACGTCCCCGGTCGGTCTCCCGAGGACGTCGCCACGTTCCTGGCCGGCCACGACCTCGCCGTCTGGCACGGGAACTACTACGCGCTCGAGACGATGCGGCACCTCGGGCTGGACGACGGCGCGGTGCGGGCCGGGATCGTCCACTACAACACCGAGGACGAGGTGGATCGGCTTCTGGCCGTGCTCGAGGAGCGCGTGTGAGGTGGTGGAGAAGGACTACTCGGGCACGCCCCTCTCGCAGAAGCTCGGGGCCAAGCCCGGCGCCGGAGTGGTCGTCTTCTTCACGACAAGCCGGGAGGATCTCGAGCGCCGCTTCGAGGGACTGAAGGCGACGCTCGACGCGGCCGACGGGCTCTGGATCGCCTGGCCGAAGAAGGCGGCCAAGATCACCACCGACCTGACCTTCGAGGCGGTCCAGGAAACCGGGCTTGCCCACGGCCTCGTCGACAACAAGTCTTGCGCGATCGACGAGCGGTGGCAGGCGCTCCGCTTCGTCTACCGGCTCGAGGACCGCGCCGTGTTGTAGAGGCCGGGCATGCCCGGCCTCTACGAGACCGGGATCGCCTTCTCGGGATCCAGGAAGGGCATCTCCACGACCATCGCCGTCCGCGGCCCCCACTCGCTCTCGACTTGGAGCTCGGTGTCCAGCTCCGCGAGCTCGACGGGCACCCAGGCGTATCCGATGTTCTTCTCGAGTCGCGGCGAGTAGACCGCGGACGTGACCTTCCCGACCTGCGCTCCATCCACGAAGACCGGCCACTTCGTGAAGTTGAGGCAGGGAAAGCGCTCTCCCTCGAGCTGGACGCCGACGAGCCGACGGCGGACCCCCTCGGCGGCGATGCGGTTCAGCGCGTCGCGGGCCACGCAGGGGACGTCGAGGTCGACGAGCCGGTCGAAGCCGAGCTCGAACGGGTTGTTCTCGTACGTCATGTCGGCGCCCCAGTTGAAGATGCCGCCCTCGATGCGGCGGATGTCGCAGGGGCCGGTGGGACGAATCTCGTGCGGCCTCCCCGCCTCCAGGATCAACTCCCAGAGGTCCGTGCCACGACTCGGGTCGCACAGGTAGACCTCGTAGCCGACCTCGGACGTCCACCCGGTCCTGGTGACGACGACCGGGATCCCCTCGACCTCCGTCTCCGCGAAGAAGTAGTACCTGAGCTCGAGGATCTCGTCGCCGAAGAGAGCACGGACGACGTCCTTGGACTTCGGCCCCTGGATCTGGAGCGGGGCGACGTCGAGCTCGCGGAGCTCCACGTCCAGTCCCGCGTTCGCCGCGAGGCCTTTCGCGTAGAGGAGCGCGTCGCTCGAGGCCAGCGCGAGCCAGAAGCGGTTCTCGTCCATGCGCGTGAGGACGGGGTCGTTCAGGATCCCCCCGTCCGGAGCGCAGACGAGCACGTACTTGGCCTGGCCCACGGCGCACGCGTTCAGGTCCCGCGGTGTGAGGAGCTGCGTGAAGGCGAAGCCGTCCGGGCCGGAGATCTCGAGGCACCGCTCGACCGCCACGTCCCAGAGAGTCACGTGCTCGAGGAGATGCCAGTACTCGGCCTCGAGGTCGTCGAAGCGGATCGGGAAGAGCATGTGGTTGTACACCGTGTAGCCCTTCGGCCCGTGCCGCTGTTCGGCCTCGAAGTAGGGCGAGCGGCGGATGCGGGCTCCGCACTGGACGAGGCTCATGTCGAACGCTGCCATGGCGGCTTCTCCTCCCGGGTCGAGTGACGCCGCGAATCCTCTCTCATCCGTGCGCTTCAGCCGCGCGAGCCCAGCACTCGTCGTCGCGCCGGATGCGGTCCGGGTCGACTCCGCGCGCTTCCGCGAGGTCGACCGTCAGCCGCTGGAAGCGAACGATGTCCACGACCGGGTGGCTCGTCGGGACGAGTGTCGCGTCACAGCCGAGCTCCCCGAGCGCTCGCATCGCGTCCCGCGCGCGCTCGGCCGCACGCCCTTCGCCCTCGAGCACGAAGCAGCGCACCGAGGAGTCGATCGCGGCGAGGTGGCCGTGGAGGAGCTGCTCGGTGTGGTGTGCCTCCGCGGCGACGTGCGCACCCTCGCGGAGCTTCAGCACGGCCTCCAGCGCGGTCGGTGTGTCGCGCCCCGCGCCGGCGACGAGAAAGCGCCCGTGCTCGGATCCCCCGAGCGGCGGCGCGACGAGCTCCCCTTGGACGGCTGCGGCGAGTCCGCTCACGTCCTCACCCTGGAGGGCCCTGCCGACCGCCACGGCGCACGTGTAGCTGACCGTGTGGCAATAGCTCTCCTCGATCTCCGGCGTGGCGACGACGACGTGGTCGGCGGCGCGCGCGATCGGGCTCTCCGGAGCGCCGGTGATCAGCCACGTCTCTCCCACGAATCCTTCCACCGCCTCCAGGGTGAGGGGCGTCTCGCCCTCGTGGCTCAGAGCCACGAGGACCTCCGCAGCCGGCGCATTGCCGAGCACGACCTCGAGAGCCTGGGCCGCCGTCCCGCACGCGAGGGCTGCGTGGAAGGACGTCCCGCAGCCGGTGAAGAGGACGCGTGGGCCATGCGGCAGCCGCAGATCGCCGACCCGCTCGGGCACCTGGCAAAGCCACTCCGGCTGTGAGGAGATGGCCGCTCGGGTCAACTGTCCGGACACGAGGGGTGTCTATACCATCGGCGGCGTGCCCGTCTTCGAGAAGTCGACCCTTGGCAACGGCATCCGCGTCGTCACCGCGCCGATGCCGCAGGTCGGGTCTGTCTCGTGCATCGTCATGCTCGCGGCCGGCTCGCGCTACGAGACTCCCGAGTCGAAGGGGGTAGCCCACTTCTCGGAGCACATGTTCTTCAAGGGGACCGAACGGCGACCGACAGCGCGCACGATCGCGACGGAGATCGACGCCATCGGCGGCGAGTTCAACGCCTTCACGGGCAAGGAGACCACGGGTTACTACGTCCGGTGCGGCGGCGAGACGCGCGACGTCGCCCTCGACGTCCTCGTCGACATGCTCCTCCACTCACGATTCGACCCGGGCGACATCCAGAAGGAGAAGGGCGTGATCCTCGAGGAGATGAACGTCTACCTCGACACGCCGCAGCGCTATGTGGGCAGCGTCTACGACCGGCTCCTCTTCGGCGACCAGCCGCTCGGCTGGGACATCCTCGGGACGCGGGAGACGATCGAGGCGACGACCCGGGAGACGTTCCAGAGCTACCTCGACGCCTGGTACTTGCCGGAGCGCATCGTCGTCGGAGTCGGGGGGCGGATCGGCGACGACCTGCACGAGCGCCTCGAGGAGCTGCTCGGCGGGATCGAGCCAAGTGCGACGGGGACGGCGACGCCGGTCGAGCTCCCTCCCGACAGCTCACCCGTTCTCCTCCACACGAAGGCCTCGGAGCAGGCCCACCTCGTGCTCGGCGTACGCGGGTACCCGATCGGGCACCCCGACCGCTACGCGCTCCAGCTCCTGGCAGTCGTCCTCGGCGGGGGGATGTCCTCCCGGCTCTTCACCGAAGTGCGCGAGCGGCGTGGCCTCGCCTACTACGTCCACGCGGCGAGCGGAACGTACACCGACGCGGGAACGGTCTTCACGGGTGCGGGGGTGGACGTCGAGCGCGTCGACGAGGCGATCACGACGATCCTCGACGAGCTCCGGAAGCTCGCCGCCGAGCCCGTGCCCGCCGACGAGCTCGAAAAGGCGCGCGGATACGCGAAGGGCCGGTTCGTGCTCCGTCTCGAAAGCCCGCAGGGGACGATCCAGTACGGCCTCCGGCGGGAGGTCCTCGAGAACGAGATCGAGGAGCCGGACGAGCTCCTCCGCCGCCTGGACGAGGTGACCGTGGAGGACGTCCAGCGCGTCGGGCAGGATCTCTTCGAAGGCAAACGGCTCTACCTAGCGCTCGTCGGGCCGTTCGACGAGCCCGACCGCTTCGAGAAGCTGCTCGCCGCCTGAGCCTCAGCCCGGCGATGCCGACGAGAGCGGCGATTCGCGCCTCGTCTCGGACGATCGGGAACTGGATCTCCGTCAGCCAGTCGGCCGGGTCAGACAGCTCCTCCGGATCGGTCCAGTAGATCTCGCGTGGCGGCGCCGTGGTAGTCAAGGCCTCACGCTCGATCAGCGCAAGGAGGGCGCGGTACGAGCGATCCAGCTCCTGGTAATGACCACGATGGCGGTACGTCAGCACTGTGCAAGCCGGCAGCGTTGCCGATTCGATCCGCCCGCGCCCGGGAATGCTCACTGCAACAGGCCAGCAGTTCTCGATGTCGACCATCCCCTCCTCGTCCGCAAACGGGCAGACGGTCCGAGACGACGAGCGAGAACGACTGGTCGTCGAACGGAAGTCTGGGCTCGGTCGCTCCCGGTTCCTGATCGACATTGTCGGGAGCGTCTGCGCGGACGAGCGCCACACCGAGCGGCTCGAGGCGCGCGGAGGCGAGAGGGACGTTTTGCTCGTAACCCTCCGTCGCCACGACGCGGGCCGGCCGGCACCGAAGCGCGGCGCGCCATTCGCCGCCGCCGGTTCCGAGGTCGAGTAGATCGGGCGATCCGTCCGCGTGGGCACTGACGAGTGCGTCGTAATCCCAGGGCGGCGGCTCGTTCGTCATTCGGGACCCGAGCCACGAGAAGTCCCAGCCGCCGATAGGAACGGCCGCGGCCTCTGCCAGAAACACCTCGGCCGTCGTGCCGTCGCGATCTGCGCTCCGTCTATCCGCAGACATCGCCTCTGACCCTCGAAGCCTCGACGCCCGGCGGGTGCTACTCCTCGGCAGGCTGAGCAACCGCGCGATCGGCGATCTCGGCCACGACCGCCGGGTCGGCGAGCGTCGTCGTGTCGCCGAGCGGCCGGTCCTCGGCCACGTCGCGCAGCAGCCGCCGCATGATCTTCCCGGAGCGGGTCTTCGGAAGCTCCGGGGTGAAGACGATGTTCGCCGGCTTCGCGATGGGGCCGATCTTGTGGGCGACGTGCTCGCGCAACACGTCGAGCATCTCCACGGAGCCGTCCTGACCGCTCTTGAGCGTCACGAACGCGACGATCGCCTGCCCGGTGAGCGCGTCGGTGCGCCCGCAGACCGCGGCCTCGGCCACACTCGGATGGTCCACCAGCGCTGACTCGACCTCGATCGTCGAGATGCGGTGGCCCGAGACGTTCATGACGTCGTCCACGCGGCCAAGAAGCCAGAAGTCGCCGTCCTCGTCGATCCGAGCGCCGTCGCCGGCGAAGTACACGCCCGGGAAGCGCTCCCAGTAGGTCGCGCGGTAGCGGGCGTCGTCTCCGTAGATCCCGCGCAGCATCGCCGGCCAAGGCTGTTTGAGCACGAGGTAGCCGCCTCCGCCCGGCCCGACCTCGTTGCCGTAGTCGTCGACGACCGCCGCCTCGACTCCCGGGAACGGCTTCGACGCCGATCCGGGCTTGAGTGTCGTAATCCCCGGGAGCGGGGTTATCAGGATCATCCCGGTCTCCGTCTGCCACCAGGTGTCCACGACCGGGATGCGGTCGCCGCCGATGTGCTCGCGGTACCAGACCCACGCTTCCGGGTTGATCGGCTCGCCGACCGTCCCGAGCAGGCGGAGCGAGGAGAGGTCGTGCCGAGCCGCAAACTCAGGCCCCCACTTCATATGCGCGCGAATCGCGGTCGGCGCCGTGTACAGGATCGTCACCCCGTAGCGCTCGACGATGTCCCACCAGCGGTCCTTGTCCGGAAAGTCGGGCGTGCCCTCGTAGAGCACGCTCGTCGCGCCGTTGCAGAGCGGCCCGTACACGATGTAGCTGTGGCCGGTGACCCAGCCGATGTCGGCCGCGCACCAGAAGACGTCCGACTCCGGCTTGAGATCGAAGATGTGGTGGTGCGTCGACGCGATGCCGACGAGGTAGCCGGCGGTCGTGTGCACGATCCCCTTCGGCTTCGCGGTCGTCCCGCTCGTGTAGAGGAGGTAGAGGAGGTCCTCCGAGTCCATCGGCTCGCACGGGCACGACGCCGGATCGGACGGCTGCCCCTCCACGAGCCCTGACCACGTGATGTCGCGCCCCTCAACCATGGGAACGTCGGCGCGGGTGCGCTGACCGACGACGACGGTCCGCACGGTGGGGCACGACTCGAGCGCCTCGTCCGCATGCTGCTTCAGCGCCACCGTCTGCCCACGGCGCCAGCCCTCGTCCTGCGTGAGGAGGACCTCGCACCGCATATCGTTCAGCCGGTCGGCGAGCGACTCGGCCGAGAACCCGCCGAAGACGACCGTGTGCGGCGCGCCGAGGCGGGCGCACGCCAGCATCGCCACGGGGAGACCCGGCCCCATCCCCATGTAGATGCCGACCGGCGTGCCCTTGGTCACCCCGAGCGTCTTCAACCCATTCGCGGCCTTGACGACCTCGTCGAGAAGCTGGGCGTACGTGATCTCCGCCCGCTCGCCGACGGGCTCGCCCTCGAAGTAGTAGGCGACCTTGTCGCCCCGCCCTGCCTCGACGTGGCGGTCGAGGCAGTTGTAGGTCACGTTGAGCTTCCCGCCCACGTACCACTTCGCGTAGGGCAGCTCCCACTCCAAGACGGATGTGAAGGGCTCGAACCAGGTGACGCGCGCGCGGCCTTCGCGCTCCCAGAACTCCTCCGAGGGAACGTCGTAGATGTCGGCCTTCGCGTTCGCCTGCGACGTGAAGTCCTCGGGGGGCGGATAACGCCGTTCTTCCAGAAAGAAGGTCTCGATGGCCTTGTCTGTCACCAGGCTCAGACCTCCAGGTCGTAGGGGAAGTCCGTCAGAACCTCGCAGCCGTCGTCGGTCACGAGCAGTAGGTCCTCGACGCGAACGCCGGCGAAGCCGTGCCGGTAGAGGCCCGGCTCGATCGTGATCACATCGCCCGGGAGGAGTTCCTCGCCCACCATCCCGATGCTCGGCGACTCGTGGACCTCGAGGCCGACGCCGTGGCCGAGGCCGTGGTAGAAGCCGTCACGGAGCACCTCCCCATCCGGCTTCGTGAGGAGCGTGGGGAAGCCGCGCTCCGCGAAGAACCGCGACACGAGCCGGTGGATGTCACCGCCGTTCACGCCCGGCCGGACCTCGGCGACGGCCAGGGCGAGCGCCTCGCGGCAGAGCGCGTGCCAGTCCCGAATCTCGCGCGGAACGTCACCCACGACGAACGTGCGGGTCATGTCGGCGAAGCACGCCGACTCGGGGTCCATCGGGAAGAGGTCGAGGAGAACGACGTCGTCCGGAGCGATCGGCCCCGATCCCATATCGTGGCCGATCGCCGTCTGCGGCCCGTGCGAGACGATCATCTCGTCGGCGACCGCTCTGCTCGCGAGGAACGCCGCCTGCACACGCTCCTTGACGAGCTCGCACGTGAGCGGCTCGCCGTCGACCGAGAGACCTCCGTTCGAGCGCTCGGCGCGTCGTAGCACGTCCCGCGCGGCTGTCATGCCTGCCTCCGCAGCCTTCTGCGCTCTCCGGATCCCCGCCACCTCGGGCGCGCTCTTCCGCCGACGCCGGTCGTCGAAGAGCTTCTGGTCGACCACCAGCTCGACGCCGCTCGCATGCAGCACATCGGCGATTCCGAGCGGGAAGTTCCGTGGCACGGTGGCCCGCTCGACCCCGAGCCCGCGCACGACGCGGACGGCGAGCTCGTTCGCGTAGGCGTAGACGTCGAGCCCGCTCCGGCGAAGCTCGTCGGCTCCGTACTCCTCGCCCGTCTTGACGTCGAGGTCGATTCCGAGCCCCTCCAAGCGCATCGCCTCCATGGCGCTGATCACCACGACCTTCCGGCCGTCGAGCTCCGCGTAGAAGAAGGGGTCCGGAATTCCGAGCGGCACCTCGTGGCGCAGCTCCGGCGTCCGGTTCGTGTCGCCGACGATGAGGACGTTCGGCATCGGACGCCGATCCTACCGCCGTCGCTAGAGTCCTCTCTCGTGGAAGCCGACCTCCGCGCGCTCCGGGAGCGCCTGGCCGAGATCTCCGACCTCCAGCGCTCCGCCGGCGTCCTCGGCTGGGACCAGCGCGTGATGATGCCGCCGCTCGGAACGGACGCGCGTGCGAACGCGCTCGCTACTCTCGGGCGAATCGCTCACGAACGCTTCGTCGACGACGAGATCGGCCGGTTGCTCGAGCGGCTGCGCCCGTACGAGGAGTCGCTCGAGTACGACTCCGACGACGCGAGCCTGATCCGCGTGACGCGGCGCGACTGGGAGAAGCAGCGACGGGGTCCGTCGGAACTGCGGGCGGAGATGGTGCGCGCAGCCGCGCGCGGGCACCTCGTCTGGGCCGAAGCTCGCGCCAAGAGCGACTTCCAGCAGTTCCGCCCCGTGCTTGAGACCAACCTCGAGCTCAAGCGACGGTACGTCGAGTGCTTCGAGTGGGACGACTCGCCGTACACGCCGCTCCTCGACGACTTCGAGCCGTTCATGACGACCACGGAGGTGGTCGAGGTGTTCGACGTCGTACGGCCCGCGCTCAGCGAGCTCGTCCGTGAGGCACCGAAGATCGACGCGTCGTTCCTCCGTGGCAGCTTCCCACTCGACCCCCAGCGGGAGTTCGCCGACCGCGTCCTCGCCACCATCGGCTTCGAAGAGGGCGCGTGGCGGATCGACACGACGGTCCACCCGTTCTGCACCTCGTTCTCGAGGCGCGACGTGCGCCTGACCACGCGCTACGACGAGGGCGGGCTCGAGTCCTTCTGGTCGACGATGCACGAGGCCGGTCACGGCCTCTACGCGCACGGGATCGCGCCCTCGCTCGAGCGGACGCCGCTGGCCGGCGCGCCCTCGCTCGGGCTGAACGAGTCGCAGAGCCGGACCTGGGAGAACCTCGTCGCCCGCGGGCGCTCGTTCTGGACGTACTGGTACGAAGCGCTCCAGGCGACGTTCCCCGAGCAACTCGGAGACGTCGAGCTGGACGCGTTCCTGGCAGCCATCAACCGCGCCGAGCCGGGACTCATCCGAGTCCAGGCGGACGAGACGACGTACAGCCTCCACATCATCCTGCGCTTCGATCTCGAGCGACGGCTGATCGAGGAAACGCTGGCGATCGACGATCTCCCGGAGGCGTGGAACGAAGGGATGCGCGAGCTCCTCGGCGTCGACGTGCCGGACGAGGCGAGGGGTGTGCTCCAGGACGTCCACTGGTCGGCCGGCGGCATCGGCTACTTCCCGACCTACGCGCTCGGAAACGTGATCTCGCTCCAAATCTGGGCGGTCGTCCGCGACGCCCTCCCGGACCTCGACGACCAGCTGCAGGCCGGCGAGCTCACAGGCCTCTCCTCGTGGCTCACCGACAACCTCTACTCGCTCGGGCGCAAGCTGACTCCCAAGGAGACGATCGAGCGGCTCACGGGCTCGCCGACGATCGACCCCGAGCCGTACCTCGCGTACCTGCGCAAGAAGCTCGCCGCCCTTCCAGCGAGTGCCTGAGCTCGAGCTTGTCGTCAACGGCGAGCCTCGCTCGCTCGAGGTCGAGCCGCGCACGCTGCTCGTGCATGCCCTCCGCGACGGCCTCGGCCTGACGGGTGCCCACATCGGCTGCGACACGAGCCAGTGCGGCGCCTGCACCGTTCTCGTCGAGGGCCGTGCGGTCAAGAGCTGCACGATGCTCGCAGTGCAGGCGGAAGGTTTCACGGTCACGACGATCGAAGGGCTCGCACCCCCCGGAGAGCTGCACCCGATCCAGCGCGCTTTCGTCGAGCACCACGGGCTCCAGTGCGGCTTCTGCACCCCGGGGGTGATCCTGACGACCGCCGACCTCCTCGCCCGTGACTCTGCTCCCGACGACGAGACGATCCGCCGGGCGCTCCGGGGCAATCTCTGCCGCTGCACCGGGTACCAGGCGATCGTGGAGTCGATCCGAGCCGCTGGCTCGGCTCTCGGTGCTGAGGCCTCGGCGTGATTCCTGCGCCCGTTGGCTACCTCCGCGCCTCTTCGCTCGAGGAGGCGCTCGACGCCCTCGGTGGGGAGGACGCGAAGGCACTCGCCGGGGGTCAATCGCTGCTCCCGGTCATGAAGCTCCGGATCTCCCGCCCGACCGTCCTCGTCGACATCGGCCGGCTCCCGCTCGCAGGCGTGGAGATCGGAGACGGTGAGCTCCGCATCGGGCCGCTCACCACCTGGGACGAGCTCGAGCGCGCCGAAGCTCTCGAGACTCCGGCGCTGGCGGCGTTCGGCGAGTGCGCCGCCGGCGTCGGCGACCTTCAGGTGCGCAACCGCGGCACCGTAGGCGGGAGCATCGCGCACGCGGACCCCGCATCGGACCTGCCGGCCGTCCTGCTCGCCTTCGGAGCGCGGCTCGAGGTTCGCTCGCCTGACGGCGAGCGAACACTGGAGACTGCGGATTTCTTCCGCGGGCCGTTCACGACGGCGCTGTCGTCGCAAGAGCTGATCACCGAGGTCATCTGCCCGGTGCCGCCACCGGGCTCGGGCTCTGCATACGTCTCCGTGGAGCACCCGGCGTCAGGCTTC
>Ga0209341_10005248_pt1 | contig 11779 bp, 9 predicted proteins | sample RifCSP13_2_FD_184020 | JGI IMG/M metagenome (GOLD analysis project Ga0209341, IMG submission 184020) | Soil microbial communities from Rifle, Colorado - Rifle CSP2_sed 13_2 (SPAdes) (version 2) | ecosystem: Environmental > Terrestrial > Deep subsurface > Rock core/Sediment | place: Rifle...
GACGGCGGGAAGGAGGAGCAGGTCTGGCACATGGCGATGGACCCGCCCTTCGGCTTCCGATTGGAAGTCCTCGAGGGATCCACGAAGGGCTCGAAGAACGTACACACGTACATCCCGATGGGGGACCGGACGAAGGTCATCGTCACGGGCGATTTCCGCGTCCAGGGCCTCGACGAGGAGGCGACCCGCAAGGCGACCCTCGACTACTTCGCGATGGTCTTCGCGGAGGACAACGCGGCCCTGAAGCGGAAGAAGTAGCCGCGCACGGCGCGCGCAAGGCTCATCTAGGCGACCCGAAATCAGGGGGCCCGTGAAGCGGACGGACCTGCGGTTCCTCGCCCTCGGGGCCTTCGCCGCGATTGCGGCCATCGCGGCCGCGGCGGGCTGCCCCGTCTTCCGGAACCCCGCGAGCTACACGGGCGCCGGCGGGATCGTGGGTTACCTGAAGTACGTCGTCGATGCCCACCGGAAGCCCTGACCGGCGCAAGAGAGATCCTGACGTCCGGAGACGTGCCCGCGAGCGCTCACTCGGGGGGTGTGACCGTGCAGTCCCTCGGGTCCTTGTCCTCCCGGAGGCCCGCGAACGTCGACGCTCGGAGGCGGCGGTCCTTCGAGAACTCGAGGAAGTGGACCTCCGCGAGGACCTCCGGGCGGGTCCAGAAGGCCAGGCGGGCGTCCAGGATCTCGGGCTCCTCGTCGAAGGGGCAGGGAGGCCTGGATCTCGTGGAGCCGCGCGTAGATCGCCCGGCGGCCCGCCTCGGAGAATCCCGTCCCGACCCAGCTCTATGTGGACGAGCCGGCCCTCGTGGTAGGCACCGAGGATCGGGGAGCCGAACGTGTCGCTCCGCCCCCCCTCCCCCGCCGTGATCCCGCAGACCACGCAGTCGAGGGTCGTTTTCTTCTCGATCTTGACCCAGTCCCACCTCCGGGTCCCGGGCTTGTACCGGCTCGTCGCCCGCTTCGCGATGATCCCCTCGAGGCCCCGCGCAAGGACCGCGTCGTAGTAGTCCACCCCGCGGGTCGGGATGAAGTCGCTCAGGACGACATGCTCGTCGACGATGACGAGGTCTTGGAGGATCGCCTTCCGCTCGAGGAGGGGCCTCGACTTGATCTCCCGGCCGCCCACGAAGAGGACGTCGAACACGACGTACGTCGCGGGCGTCGTCCTCGCCAGGCAGTCGATCCGGATCGGGTCGCCCCTGTGCTCTCGCTCTCGGAGCTTCGCGAAGCTCGGCCGGCCGGCGTCCATGACGACGATCTCGCCGTCGAGGATCGCGTCCTCCCTCGTGCGCGGGCGGATCTCCGGATACCGGTGCTCGATGAAGGTGAGGCGGCGGTTCTGGAATCGTTGGCCGTACCTCACGAAGGCAATCGCACGCGTGCCGTCCCACTTCAGCTCGAAGACGTGCTCCTCGGAGTCGAACGGGATCTCGCGGGACTCCGCGAGCATGGGCTTGATGAGGAGCCGGTAGGAATCGGCGGAGCCGGATCCTCCGGCGGGCTCCCGGTCTCGATCGGAGGGTCCCACGCCTCCCCCCATCCCGACGAGGGCCTTCGACCGCATCGCCGCGCGCCGCCGCGAGGCGCCAGGCCGGTCCCTCCGCCCGCCCGACCCCCCGCGGCTGCACGGAGAAAACGTACTGTACGTACGGCACGGTCAAACGCGGCCCTCCGCTTCCCCTTTCGGACCGCCGAAACGCATGGAGGGGAAGCGTGCGTGGGACGCGGCCGGCAGCGGAAGGAGGGTGGCCGTTGACGAGGCCAGGGCGCATGGACCGACGTTCGTTCCTGAGGACGTGTGCGGTGGGCTCCGCAGCGGCGGCCGTGACGGCCTCGGGGCTCCTCACGATCGCCTCCCTGCAGGGAGAGGCGGCTCGCCGGGGCGGCGGAGGTCCTGTCCCGCGGCCCTACTCCCTCCGAGCCCGCGAGGGGACGATTCGGACCGTGGATGGTCGGACCCTCTACGCGCAGGGCTTCGCGGACGACGCCGGATCGATGAGGATTCCCGGTCCCGTCCTGTGGGCGCGGGAGGGTGAGTGGGTCGTCATCACGCTCCACAACGAGGCCCCCCAGGAGCATGGGATCGCGATCGACGGCGTGGTCGCCACGTCCCCGGTCCCTCCGGGCGGGGAGGCGGTCGCCGCGTTCCTGGCTCCCCGCGCGGGGACGTACGTCTACCACGATCCCGCGCGGGGCCCTCTGAACCGCGCCCTGGGCATGTACGGGGCCCTCGTCGTCATGCCCGCCATGGAGCCGGACCGGCCCTGGGCCGGCGGGCCGACGTTCGACCGGCAGTACCTCCAGGTCGTGAGCGAGCTCGACGAACGCTGGAACATCGCCGCGGGCTCAGGAACCTCCGTGGACACGGGGAGCTACCGCCCGAACTACTTCTTCCTCAACGGCCGCGGATTCCCGGACTGCCAGGTGGACCCCGATGTGCATATCCAGGGCAACGTCGGAGAGACCATCCTCATCCGATGGGCGAACGCCGGGCTCGTCCCGCACTCCATGCACACCCACGGCTACCATTTCCGAATCGTCCAGCGGGACGGCCGGCCTGACGTGAGGTTCCTCGAGAAGGACAACGTCCCCGTGTACCCGGGCCGCACGATGGACGTCCTCGTGACGTTCGACCAGCCGGGCTCGTACCCGATCCACGACCACATCCTCATGGCGAACACGGGGAACGGCGTGTATCCGAACGGGATCATGGGCATGTTTGAGGTGGTGTAAGATGGCCGACCGGACCTATCTGCTCTGGCTCCGGAAGAGCGCGTCCGTCCGCATGCACGACGGCGTGGAGATCGGGATCTGGCCCTTCACGGATTCCAAGGGGCAGGCGGCCCTCTTCCCGGGGCCCCTCCTCGCGTCGAACGAGGGGCAGACCGTCGAGGTCACGTTCAAGAACAACATGAACGAGCACACGTTCCATTTCCACGGGATCGACGCGGACACGCCGAACGACGGCGTGCCGGAGACGTGGCCCGTCATGGACACGTACAACTTCCTCACGGACCGCGCGGGCACCTACTGGTACCACTGCCACGCGAACACGGTCCTCCATCAGCAGATGGGGATGTACGGGCCGTACGTCGTCCTGCCCGCGGACGGCTCGAACCGCGCGTGGACGGGCGGGCCCGCGTTCGCGAAGCAGTACGTGTGGATGCTCAGCGAGTTCGACGCGGCCTGGCGGCTCAACAACCCCAAGCCGAACTTCGCGTACTTCAACCCCGGATACTTCCTGATCAACGGCCGGGACGGCTTCGACCCGATTGCCGCGGCGGACACCGCGATCTCGTGCAACGCGGGCGACGCGGTCCTCCTGCGCCTAATCCACGCGGGCTACCTGATCGCCCAGGTGTCCCTCGGCGGCCTGCCCTTCTCCGTGATCGCCTCGGACGGGAGGCCCCTCCTCGTCCCGGAGGCGCCCCAGCTCGTCGAGATCGCCGCGGGGGAGCGGTACGACCTCCTCGTCACCCCGACCGTTCCCGGGACCTACGCGGCGCGCGTGGACTACCTCGACTGGTACACCCGCGCCGTCCGAGGGAGCGCACGGACCGCGATCACGGTCCTGTGATCCCCTGCGGCCTCGTCAAGGCCCTTGGCGTCCTCGGCCCGCCTTCGCGGACTCGAGGCTCGCCCGCAGGGCCGCCATGACCTCCTGGGTCGGCTGCGCCTGCGGCCTCACGATCTCGGGGATCGCCTTGCCCTCGACCTTCGCTCGGATGATCTCCATGAGGCCCTCGCGGTGGCGGTCCTTGTACTTCGACGGGCCGAACTCCGACGTGAGGGGATTGATGAGCTGGAGGGCGAGGGTGATCTCGTCCTCCGTGATCACGACGGGCTTCGTCATCGGGAGGCCGGCGGAGGCCGGATCTCGTCCTGGTACAGGAGGAGGTTCAGGACGAGCATCCCGTCGAGGGGGCGGATCGACACGAGCTGCTCCTTCCTCCAGAGGATCGCTCGCCCGATCGCGACCTTGTTCGTCCGGGCCAGGGCCTGGCGGGACAGCTCGTACGGCTTGACCCCGGTCTGCTCCGGGGCGAGGTAGTACGACTTCTCGCGGTACAGGGGCCCGATCTCGTCCGCGTCTACGAACGCGGACCCCTCGATCGCCTCGCTCGTCTCGAGGGGCACGCGCTCGAAGTCCTCGTCGGCCATGAGGACGTACTGGGCCTTCGCGAACTCGTACCCCTTGGCCATGTCCTTCGACTCGACGTTCACGCTGTCCTTCGGGCACATGTACGGGCGCTTGAGCGGCGTCCTGCACGCCGCGTGGAGGGTCGTGAAGGAGAGGTCCCGGTTCTCCGTCGCGGGGAACCGCTTGACGGGGATGTTCACGAGGCCGAACGAGATCGCTCCGCTCCAGAGGGCCCTTGCCATGTACGATCCCACCGATAAGGAGGGGACGTACGTCGAGCGAGCCATAGACTTTGGGCGATGCTGGATCGCGACGCTTCAGGAGCGCCGGACACCTCCTTCGAGTTCCGAGGGTACCCAACAGAAGTGTCAAGTACTCTGCAGAATATGCGGGCCGCGGAGGGATCGTAGGTTGGCCCCCTGGCCAAGGGCGTTGTTAGTGACTGTGCAATTCTTGATGTTCTCTTCTGCAGTCTTTAGCGGTTCGGCTACCGCCGCATCAGTCTCGGGTGAGTCGGGCCAGGGGTTGGTCCCCGACTCTTGGGTTCCAGCTTGTTCCTAGCCAGGAAAGTCAAGGAGGGGATCTGGCCGTCGGCGATATCAACAGGGACGGATGGCTTGACTTGGTCTTCATGCAAGTGACGAATCCGTCGGGAACCAACGACATCCGGTATCGTGTGAGGCTGGGGATCTGACAGCGTCCGAAGAAGCAGTGAGGAAGACGACCCGTCCACGCGAGCCTCTTAGTTTGGATTCATCGCGGAGGCGACCCTTCTTGCTCGTCGGGATCGCCTATCTTGTCATGGCCGGCTACCTCTATGCTCATGTTGCCGTAAGTCGCGCGGATAGGAATTCGTATCTGCTCTTCGTTTACGCGCTCTACTTGTCATGGTTCGTCGTTCCAACGGCGATTGCTGGCTATGCTTGCTATCACACATGGCGAGCTCGAGCCGCCTTTTCCCGGCCACTCAGGTCCTTACTGGTCTCTCTTGCGGGTTTGTTGCTTGCGGTTTCTCCCGCGGTCGTTGTCGCTTCAGGGTTGGCCAGGCTGGACAATTCCTCGTTGCGCACCTTCTTCTTTGCTCCGCTAGGCCCGCAGCTGTCGCTCTTGGCAGGGCTGGTTTCCATCCGCAGGTCTGATACGGAGGGGCCAAGGTTGAGGTCACTATCGCTCCTTCTCGCGACGTTCATCCCGGGGGGGACACTCTGGATTGGGATGATCAGCTCTTCGGATGAGTATCTGTATGCCGAGATATCGAGCTGGCTCTCCGGTTTCGTGGCCGGCGGGAACAGTGGACAAACCGTCTTCCTCTACTTGGCCCCACTCTTTCTCGTGTATCTCTGGTCCGGTTCGCTCATCACGCTATTCTACTTCGTCATGTCGAGAGGACGCACGGAAGGTCAGCTGACGTCGAACGCATCCGTGAACCGTCCCCCGTAGGAGCGGGCTACGTGTCGCGGTGGCTGTCGAGGTTCCATGCACTGGAATCCGGAGCGATGCCAAGTCTCTCGAGGCCAAGGCGTTTCACGTATTCGTGATGGCCTGTCGCCCAACGCCCTCGGGAATCGCGAAGATGAAGCCCTGAGCTTGATGGCGGGTGGGGGCGGCGGCGAGGTCCGAGACCGCCGAGCTACCGACATGTTCCACGCCCAAGAGCCACGAGGCGCTCAGCTGGCGGAGCTGTCAATTCTCCTCCACGAACGGGGCGGGCCATGGAGTCGTAATCCGCGAGGCGAACGGGAGTTCTTCACCCTTGGGGTCTCTCCTTGGAGTGACCCCTCGACGGACGCCCACGCCAACGGGCCGCCAGGGTGCGAAGGCGGTCCGGGAGGCGTGGGATCGACGCCATCGTCCGGGGATCGTCCTCCGGGAGGTCGGCGGGCAGGAGGCCCTCGTCCCGGGCTCGCAAGGCGATCCGCGCTGCGCTCACCTCCGGGTCGGCGGCGGCGGATGCGAGCCATGTCTTCGTCGAGGGGTGGACGTCGGGCGAGCGCAGGATCCACCGGAACTCGGAGGCGGCCTCCCCCTCCGGGATCGACGCGAGGTGGAGGGCCGCGTAGAGGCCACGCAGCCCAGGACTCGTCTCGGGATGGGCGAGGAGCTCCCGGAGGACGCGGGACCGAGGGCATAGACGAGGTGCATGACGTGGAGGACCGTGAGCCCCTGATGGTCGGCGAGATGGGCGGCGAGCTCGAGGAGCCGGGGCGGAGCCCGGTCCTCGACGAGGAACACGTCCCCTTCCGATCGCGGGAGGGGGAGGAGGTCGAACGCGTGCTCCGCGAGGGCGAGGCGGGTCTCCGGGCGAATTCCACGCGTTCTCAGCATCGAGGCCGCGAACTCGCCGAAGATCCGAGGGTCCCGGAGCCGGAGGACGAGGTCCTCCTCCGCGTCGTCCGTCGTCCCCGCGATCCGGAGGATGACGTCCCGGGCGGCCGCGGCGAGCCGCACCGCATCCGGGCCCGGGAGGCCGAGATCCCTCGCGAAGGCCTCCTCGAGGAGGGAACCCACGGGGCCGGGAGAAGGCGTGCCGTCTTATCCCTTTGCGGCGGGGATTGGGAATACGGTATCCACCCGAGCAAGGCGGATTCGGCCCCGAAGCTCGCTACATTCGGGAAGCGCACTGGAATACCCGGAGCCCTGAACCGCGCCACACCTGCTTGGAGACCGATGCAACGGCGACGGAAGCCGGAGTGCAATACCCTTCGCCATCGGGCCCATAGGTTCGAATCCGACCGGACCCATCCTCTCCTTGCAACAACGCCCATTTGTCTCCAGCCGACCCCTCCATTCGGCCAGGACAGCCCCTCCGATTGCCTCGATTTTCAAGCTCCTCGAGCGGCGTCACGAACGAGGGCGTAAAACGGCTCCACCTTCATGACCTCAAACGGCGTAGCCTTGGTCACCCCATCATTGTCCGCGAACAGCGGCCCAACAGCGTTCGTGATGAACACGGGGACTACCGGATTGGATCCCGGGATTCCAAATTCGGCTTTTCTGCGCGGATGGCTGTTCAGGAACTTCGTGAGGTTCAGGAGCCTTGTTTGTTCAGCTTCCTTGTCGTCTGATCCTTGATAGTAGTATCTTTCGGCATTCGGATAGGATGTGACGAACTTCGACTCACCGAACGCCGAGAATCCATCGCGGTGATTCGCCACGAGGTCCACCTGCAACTCTGGCTGGTCGGGATCGCCCAGGACAGCGAAGATATCTTCCCGGGTGTTTCTGGATAATCTCACTGATCCGCCTGTGTCGAAATGGTGAGGGTGAGCCTTCGCGACGGCCTCGAGCCCTGATGGAGGTTCGTCATCCATAAGGAGCTGCTGTTTCGTCAGGAACTCCGCGAGGATTCTCTCTACCGAGTCACCGGAAACATTCGGATGACGTCGCTTCAAAGTGTCAATGAAGGCCAGTTCCGTCTTCCTCACCCAGATGAATGCTTGTTCCATTACTATGCAAGTGAACTCGTTCGCATCGCGCTGAATCAGGAAAGGAGGGAATTCGTAGAGTTGTTCGAGCGCACTCTCAAAGAGGCGTCGGGGCGTAAGCACCATAGGCCTGTACTTCTGCAATTCTTCCTCAGTGCCGGTGAGAACGTTGCCGTGGGTCCTGCTGGCCGAAGTAATCGCTTTGGCCAGGCTACCGAGTTCCTCTCGTCCGAAATGGGGGCCCAGGCGGGCCTTGATGGCTCCGTCCACCACCTTGGGCATCGTCTTCAAATCCTCTTGGACGTAATCCGGAAGATAGGGCTTCATCAGGCTGTACGTAAGAATGTCCTGGACGGCTTGGAGACGTTCGTAGTCCCTCGATGCGAGGTCTTCCGAGTGCAGCCTCGTGTGCTGTCGTTCAAGCTCTTCCTCTGTTCGTACGTTGCTTAGCGAGGATGTCAGACCCGCGCCCGCGAGTCTCGCTTCGTCTCCCAAGTCGTGCATCAACCTCGTCAGCAGCTCGCCAACCAGTTCTGTGCCTATGTCACCAGGTCCCCGATTGAAATACGGATCGATCGCGGAGAAGAGCTCCGTGATGGCGTTGAGCATCTCAAGGAACGTCAGCCCATAGACCTCCTCTTCGGACCCGAAGGGCGACCTTCCCTGAAGCAGATCGCGAGTCGCCTTCGACACGGACCCCCGCGAGAAGGGAATGATACTGTTCACGATGTACCGCAATCGTCCGTCGCGAAATTCGCGGGTAGAATCCCCTCGTTGATGCACAATCCACCGATTCGAGACCAAAACGCAATCAAGACCTTAAAGCTGGAGCGGCCGGTGGGCGGTTCGCCGTCGACCGGATTCGAACTTTGGGGCAGCAGCCTCGATGCAAAAGTAGGTGCATCCGTCGCCCCGAGCGGCCGGAAGGGTTGAGTCGAAGTAGCGCAAACCTTCGAACCCTGCACCGAGAGCCGCATGCGTCCTGGGGACGACCTATCCTCGTGGCCAGCGAGTGCTCGAGATGAAGCGCCCTCCCCTTTTCCTCGAGCTCGTCGTCGTGGCCGTTGCAGCCGGACTCGTTGGTCGTGCCCCCTCAGTAGGGCTACAGCCAGACTCGACGACCGCTCGTTCCCCTCGTGGCCGTCGCGTCGACGGACCCGAACATGACCGTCCCGCTCAGTGTGGAGACGATGGCGACGGAAACGGGCTTCCTCTTCGGCGCGAGGGCGCCATTGCCGGAACGTCACATATAGAATCTGTAGTGGTCCCGAACTGGGTATCCCTCGGGAAGTTCGGATAGGATGTCGCCCACGCGCTCGGCGAACTCCAGTGTTATAGGTCGATATGTAGAGAAGGCGGTCGTGTTCCAGTTCAGCTTGGTCAGCCCTAGGACCTCCGAGCACACGAGCCGTGCATCAGAGTCGCCGGCGTGGACGATGTGGAGGGGCTCCGGAATTCGGTGACCGGGATAGGTTCTGAGCCTCGGCGTGTACCCGCCCGTGTAAACGAGGTACTCGCGCGACGTGAGCATGATGACCGTGCCACGCAGCACGGGATACTCTCCGATTCGCATGAACCGGATGGGGGTCGAGCGCCGGATGGCGACAAAGTCAGTTGGCACACTTCCAATGGACCTCTGGAAGCCCTTTCTCTCCCCGTCCGTGAACGTGGAGGTCTTATGCACGACGACGCGGCTTGGCCCCGTGCCGACCTTCATGGTGTACTTGGCGAGGACATCGCGCATGAGGTCTTCGCTCTGCTTCTCAGTGAGGTGAGCCTCTTTGGTCGTTTCATCGACAGTGACATCGCTGCCCCTTAGAACGAAACCGTCGCCGCTGTGAGTAAAGATCTGGGCCATGGAGGTCTCGATGCTCAGGTTCGGGTTGCGGAGGTTCCTGTAGAAGGCGATGCCGACGTAGCACGTTCCTTGCGTGAGTTTGGCCAGCCGCCACGGTCGGCCGAGCGCCTTGTAGTAGAGGGCGGTGGAGAAGTTCCATGCGAAAGTGGCTGGGTTCTGTCCAATCGGCCACTTGGTACTCGGGTACTCAAGGACGCCCCGCGCTATCGACTCCCTAAGAAGTTGGATGGGGATGCCGGGCTTCATAGCCCGTCCTTTCATCGAGTTGTGGAGATCGTAGTCCCGCGGTGCCTCCTCTTCGATGGGAGGAGCGAACTCGAATCCCCACTCCGACAGGAATCCTTGGTTCTTCACCTTCAACTCGGCAAGCACCCTCTCCAATTCCGTGAACCGTGGACGCTTGGCCCCGCGTGTCTTCCGCGAGATACCGCAGTATTCTTCAATGACCCACGGGAGAGCGCAGATGACGACCTGAGGTGGATCCTCCTCCATGGCGATCGCTTGCAGTCTGTCGGTGAACATTTGGCTGGACGCGGCGATGCGTTCGTTCGCATCGACGACTTTGAGCACATCGTCGATCTTGGCTTGCAGAAGGGGCATGTTCCAGCGGTTGGCCGTCACAACCTCGCTCTTGATCCGCGTGTCGAGGGTGAAGCCGGGAAAGTCTGGGTACAGCCACCGGTTGGACTCATCGCTTTGGATAGGGTGTCGCAGGAGTTCGAGGAGTTGCTGAGCGAGGGTAATCGTGTCGCCGGACCCGATGATGCCTACCCGGACCTGACTCGGGGATGGAGCCTTCTCGGAAGGCGCGAAGTACGGGCCGAACTGCTTCAGCCCGAGACGCGGATCCTTCTCCTCCCCTTGGTAGCCGAAGACCAAATCAGGTTCGTCGATGTAGAGGGCCCGGAACTCCCCCATCTACGATTCCTCCTGTCTCGCGGACATTTCGAGCTTGACGGCCGCAAGGCCGGGTCGGTCGGCCCGGATGCCTGTGTCCAAGCGGGCGGTCATGGGATTCGCGTCCACCTCGATGGTTCCGCCCGCCAGCCGGAACTTGCCCTGTGCACCCCCGAGCTTGGAGACCCAGAAGAGTAGGTTCCGCAGGAAGATGGCGTTGTAGTCGTCGTGGGAAAGCCGCGTGATGACAGTCCCTTCCTCCTCCCCACGACGTACGTGCCTTCCGTCACGAGTCAGCACGTAGGTCGGAGACAGACGGAGGTACAACTTGTCATCTATGAGGGTGAAGTGCACCTCGGCCGCCGGATGGACGCCGACGCGCTCGCCGAGTTGCGACGCGAACATCATGACCGCGACGACACGCGAGGCACCCTTTGTCACGCCCGGCCACGACTCGCGCCGCCTCTCCTCACCTTCCCGTAGCGGAAAGTAGAGCCTTTTCCTAAATTCGTACATCCCACGTTGCCGGCCTTCCCAGAGGAGGCACGAATCGAGGAGCCAGAGAATAAGGTTGCGGCGGTCCTTATCGGCGAGCCACGTCTTGACCTCGTGCCGTTCCACGGCCTTCTCCTTGATAAACGGCCTGAGTGGTCCGCGCGACGGATCCTCGAAGCTGTACAGGTAGGAGGTCTGGGTGACGAAGGGCGCTTCACGGGCGGCGTTGAATGGAACCTGCTCCCCGGAGAGTCGAGCAGAGAACACGGTAGCAGGCACCTCGCGGACCTCGAACATCGTCGAGTACAGGACCTCGTCGATACGATCGGGGTTCCCAGAGACGAGGGAAATCCGGTATTCGGCCTGTTCTGCCTGTTTCTTGACCCACTCCAACTCCGCGGGAGACGCACGTGCGCTCTGGGTGCCCCGCCGAATGAGAGGAACCCCGCGATGGAAGGCAGACTTCTCCCGGCCATCGGGCAACCGGACAATGCCGTCGTACTTCGGCGTGAGCGGTATGGTAGCAGCGGGGACCTGGATCACCGCGAAGCGGCGGCTCTCGTCCTTGATGAGGTAGTCGAACTCGCGATAGCCGAAGGCAAACGCCTCCGAAGTGTAGGCGTTGAACTTCTGCTGGAGGTCTGCTTGGTCCACGTGAAAGTCCGGAGGCAGGCCGACAGGGTCGAACCGACCGGTCTCGGTCTCCTTGAATCCGACAACGATGTAGCCGCCGCCGTAGTTCGCCATCGCGAAGATGTCCTTGGCGACCTCCGCGAACCGGTAGCGGGAGGTGTCGATAATGAGCTTGAAGTCGAACTCGGGCGACTCGCGCCGCTTCGACATCAGGTAGTCGATGTAGATGTCGTCGAGCGGGGACCTTAGGGCATCATCAGGAGCATCCCGTTCCGGAGCGTTGAGGGGCAAGTGGCCGTACGTATTCACCAGGGAGCTTATAATGATAAA
>Ga0209341_10005251_pt1 | contig 11775 bp, 8 predicted proteins | sample RifCSP13_2_FD_184020 | JGI IMG/M metagenome (GOLD analysis project Ga0209341, IMG submission 184020) | Soil microbial communities from Rifle, Colorado - Rifle CSP2_sed 13_2 (SPAdes) (version 2) | ecosystem: Environmental > Terrestrial > Deep subsurface > Rock core/Sediment | place: Rifle...
GCGCTGGGCGATTTCGTTGACGACCGCCCCGAACGCTACGCCTTCACCTGGGCCGGGAAGCGCGACGCCCTGCGCCTGCTCCAGACTCCCAGCCGGGCCACCCTCCTCCCCTGCCCCGCAGAAAGCCTGCTTCCCGAAGGTCGTCCATATTCACAGGCGTCAGACCCTTTAGGCCCCTTCGTGTCCCTTCGTGGATCCAATTTCTTCGTCGAAGGCGACAACCTCGAAGTCCTCAAGCTCCTCTACAAGCCCTACTTCGGGCGCGTCAAGCTCATCTACATTGACCCGCCCTACAACACCGGCAACGACTTCGTCTACCCCGACAATTACGCCGATGCCCTGGACACCTATCTCAAGTTGACCGGTCAGCGGGATGCGGAAGGCAACCTCCTCACCAGCAATCCCGAAACGGGGGGACGCTATCACTCCGCCTGGCTTTCGATGATGTACCCGCGCCTGTTCCTCGCCCGCCAGCTCCTGCGCGAGGACGGCGTGATGATCGTGAGCATTGACGACGCCGAGCTGGCAAACCTGCGCCTGATGCTCAACGAAATTTTCGGCGAGGAGAACTTCGTCGGCACGGTGATCTGGAACTCGACCAAAACCGTGACGAATACCGCGCTCATCTCCGTGTCCCATACCTACAACCTGATCTTCGCGCGGTCAAAGGAATATTTCGTCGAGCACCGCAGTCATTTCCGGCTCCCGGAACCGGGCGAGGGCTTCGCCAATCCCGACAACGATCCGCGCGGCCCGTGGAAGGCCGATCCCTTTCAGGTCGGCGGCGTGCGCCCCAACCAGCAATATCCCATCACGAACCCCAAGACGGGCAAGGTCTATTACCCCAACCCCGGCAGCAGTTGGAAGAACGAGCTCAAAGTCTTCGAGCAACTGCTGGCCGAGGGCCGCATCGTGTTTGGCGCGACGGGTGATGCCGGGCCGCAGCGCAAGCGCTTTCAGTCCGAGGCCGAGGAGCGCGGGCGCGTGGCGAAGACCCTGTGGGACGACGTGGACACGACGGCCAACGCCACGCGCGTGCTGGATGAGTTGTTCGGCCAGCATGTCTTCGACAATCCCAAGCCGGTGAGTCTGATCAAACGCTTCGTCCAGTTGGGTGTGTACGACCCGCGCGATGCTATCATCCTCGATTTCTTCGCCGGTTCCTGCACCACCGCGCAGGCGGTGCTCGAACTCAACCATGAAGACGGCGGGCGGCGGCGCTTCATCATGGTGCAACTGCCGGAGCCGCTCCCCTCGCCTGTCATTCTGAGCGCGGAAGGCGCGAAGAATCTCACCCCCGCTAGAGACTCTTCGGCTTCGCCTCAGAGTGACACTACAATCCTCCGCACCATCGCCGACATGGGCAAAGAACGCCTGCGCCGCGTCGCCGCGAACATGTCCACAACCTGCCGCTCCGGCGAAGATTTGGGCTTCGCCGTCTTTAAGCTCGCCGAGTCGAATTTCAAGCGCTGGCGCGCGCCGGACGTTCCCGGCGCCGAAGCCTACGCCGCGCAGATGGAAGCGCACGCCGACCCGCTCGTCGAGGGTTGGGCAGCAGAGGCTGTCATCTATGAAGTTGCGCTCAAAGAAGGTTATGGGTTGAACATAGACCTGGCAGGTCTTGGAGACCTGCCAGGTCTGAAGAGGCTTTATCGCCTCGCCGATCTCAACAGAGGCCAGTCCTTCTACATCTGCCTGGACGATATCCTGCGGCTGGAAGACCTCGCGCCGCTCGCACTGAAGCGCGACGACCTGTTCATCTGCCGTGACCGCGCGCTGGACAACGAAACCGCCGCGAACCTGGCCCTACAGTGCCGGTTGAAAACCATATAAAGCAAAAATTCGCCGCGCATTACACGAAAGGATCAATTCGAGAAATTCGTGCAATTCGTGGCAAAAAACTCCATGCAATTCAAATTCGACGCTAACCAGGAGTACCAACTCCGCGCCCTCGAGTCGGTCACCGCCCTCCTCGAGGGCCAGCCCCAAATTGGCGTAGGGGCGACCGACTGGTCGCCCTTACAGGGGGCGATTTTTGCGGTCGCCAACCGCCTCGACCTCGACGACGAAACGCTCCTCAAAAACCTCCAAACCGTCCAGGCCGCCAACAACCTGCCCCTAGACGCCGAACTTCAGCTCATCGAGTCGGAAATCGAAACTGTCCAATCAACAATCAGCAACCAGCAATCAACGATCAGGCGCGTGCGCTTCCCTAATTTCTCCGTCGAAATGGAGACCGGCACGGGCAAGACCTACGTCTACCTCCGCACCGCGCTCGAACTCCACCAGCGCTACGGGCTGCGCAAGTTTATCGTCGTCGTCCCCTCCGTCGCCGTGCGCGAGGGCGTGCTCAAGACCCTCGCCATCACCCAGACGCACCTGCGCGAACTCTACGGCAACCCACCCTGCCGCTATTACGCCTACGCCTCCGAGAACCTCTCACAGGTGCGGCAGTTCGCCCTCTCCGCCGGCGTCGAGATCATGGTGATGACGATAGACTCCTTCAACAAGGCCTCCAACGTCATTCGGCAGACGACCGACCGCCTGCAGGGCGAGACGCCCATCCACTTGGTGCAAGCCGCGCGGCCTATCCTCATCCTCGACGAGCCGCAGAACATGGAAAGCGAGCTGCGCGTGAGGGCGCTGGCCGCGCTCGACCCGCTCTTCGCGCTCCGCTACAGCGCCACGCACCGCAACCCGTACAACCTCGTCTATCGCCTGACGCCGTTTGAAGCCTACCGGCAGGGCCTGGTCAAGCGCATCGAGATCGCGGGGGTCGAGGAGAAGGCGGACGCGAATCGCGTCTTCCTGCGCCTCGACACGGTCAAAACCGAGAAGAAAACGCTCACCGCGCGGGTCGCCGTCCACAAACTGCTCAAAAGCGGGCAGGTCAAAGAGCAGGCCGTCACGGTCAGGCCCGGCGACGAACTCGAAAAGAAAACGGGCCGCCCCGACTACCGCCCCTTTGTAGTCGAGGAGATCAACGCCGCCGAGAGCTTCGTGCGCTTCGCCAACGGCGTCGAGATTCGGTTGGGAGAATCACAGGGCGCAGACAAACAAGCCATCTTCGACGCGCAGATTCGCTACACGATTGAAGAACACTTCCGCAAGCAGGAGAAGCTGCGGGAGGTGGGCATCAAGGTGCTCTCGCTGTTTTTCATTGATCGGGTGGACAACTACGCCCAGGCGGACGGCCTGATCCGTCAAGTGTTTGACCGCGCCTTCGACGACCTCAAGACCCGCTACCCCGCCTGGCGCGAGGCGGACCCCGAGCGGACTCAGGCGGCCTACTTCGCCTCGCGCAAAACCCGGAGCGGCGAAGTCATCTACGAGGACAGCAAGACCGGCGAATCCGAGAAAGACCGTGAGGCCTACGACCTGATCATGCGCGACAAAGAGCGCCTGCTTTCCCTCGACGAGCCAACCTGCTTCATCTTCTCTCACTCCGCCCTCCGCGAGGGGTGGGACAGCCCCAACGTCTTCCAGATTTGCACCCTCAACCAGACGGCCTCCGAAATGAAAAAGCGGCAGGAGATCGGGCGCGGCGTGCGGCTCGCCGTGAACCAACAGGGCGACCGGGTGCGCGACGAGCGGGTGAACGTCCTAACCGTCGTCGCCAACGAGAGTTACGAGCGCTACGTCGCGCAATATCAAACCGAACTGCGCGAGGACTTCGGCCTCGGCGAACTCCCGCCCATGCCCGCGAACGCCCGGCAGCGCGGCGTAGCGCGCCTCCGCAAGGAATACACCCTCAGGCCAGAATTCAAAGAATTGTGGGAGCGCATCAAGCATAAGACGCGCTACGCGGTGAAGATTGACTCCGAGAAATTGATCGCCGACGTCGTCGCGGAGCTGAACCAGAGCGAAATCCCCGCGCCCCGCCTCGTCATCTCCCGCGCCCGCCTGGAGGCCGACTCAACCACTGACACCTTCACTCCCCTGCACATTGCCGAGCGTCAAATCTCTAACGATCCATCTCATCCGTTCAGTCCGTTGATAAACTCCCTCCCGAATCTGGTCGAACTCATGAGCACCTTCCTCGACCGCGCCACTCCCCCCATCCGTTTAACACGCCGCACCCTCGTCGAAATCTACCGGCGCGTGAAGCCCGACCATCAACGCGCCGCGCTGGATCATCCCCACGGCTTCGCGGCCCTGGCCGTTCAGTTCATCAAGAGCAGGCTGGCCGAGCAACTGGTGGACGGCGTGCAGTACGAAAAAGTCAACGCCTGGTACGAGATGACGCAGTTCGAGGACATCCCCGGCTGGCAGGATTACCTCGTCCCCGCCGAACGTTCGGTGTACGACCACGTCCTCGTGGATTCAGACCTTGAGAGGAAATTCGTCGCAGACCTGGAGAAGCGCGACGACGTGAAGTTATATCTCAAACTCCCCAGGTGGTTTACCGTGGACACCCCCCTCGGCGCGTACAACCCCGACTGGGCGCTCGTGCTCGAAAAGCGCGACGAATTCGGCCAGCCGCAGGAAACCCTCTACCTCGTGCGCGAGACCAAAGGCGCGACCGACCCCGGCCAACTCCGCCCCGGCGAAGCGCGCAAGATTCAATTCGGCGTGCGCCACTTCAAAGACGCGCTGGAGGTGGACTACAAAGTCGTGCAGGACGCAGACGAATTGCCATAATCCGAGGCCGCTTGACCTCAATCAAATCTCCTTCAAGGTCTCCGCCAAGTCCTCGATCAAATCTTCTTTATGCTCCAGCCCCACCGAAAGCCGGATCAGCCCCGGCTCGACCTCCAGCGGCGAGCCTTTCGTCGAGCCGTGCGTCATCGCCGAGGGCAATTCGATGAGCGACTCCACCCCGCCCAGCGATTCGGCCAGCGCGAACAGCCGGGTGCGCGCCGCCAGCCGGCGCGCCGCCGCCTCGCCCCCCTGCACAAAGAAGGAGATCATTCCGCCCGCGTTGCGCATCTGCTTTTCCGCGACCGCATGTTGGGGATGGCTCTCCAGGCCGGGGTAAATCACCTCGGTCACTTTCGGGTGGTCGGCGAGGAACTGCGCAACGGCCAGCGCATTTTCGCCGTGCCGGTCCATCCGCAGGTGCAGGGTCTTGACGCCGCGCAGGACGAGGAAACAATCCATCGGGCCAGGGACGGCGCCGGCGGCGTTCTGTAGAAACTTCAACGGCTCGTGCAGCGTCGCGTCGTTCGTCATTACCGCGCCGCCCACCACGTCCGAGTGCCCGCCCAGGTACTTCGTCGTCGAATGCAGGACCAGATCCGCGCCAAGCGCGAGGGGCTGCTGCAGGTACGGCGTGGCAAAGGTGTTATCCACCATCACCTTGATTGCCGGGTCATGCCTGTGCGCGACTTCGGCAATCGCCTGAATGTCCGCGACCTTCAGGCGCGGGTTCGTCGGCGTCTCCAGCCACACAAATCTTGTGTTTGGCCTCAAGCCCGCTTCCACTGCTTTCAAATCGGTGCTCTCCACATAAGAGAACTCGATGCCATATTTTTTGTATTGCTTGTCGAACAGCCGAAACGTCCCCCCATACACGTCGTTGCTCGCCAGCACATGGTCGCCGGGATTGAGCAGCTTGAGCGCCGTGTCAATCGCCGCCATGCCCGAGGCGAACGCCAGCCCGTATTCCGCGCCTTCGAGCGCGGCGAGACACGCCTCCAGCGCCGTCCGCGTGGGGTTCCCCGTCCGGGCATACTCGTACCCCTTATGCTCGCCTACGCCCGTCTGCACGAAAGTGGACGTCTGATAAATCGGCGTCATCACCGCGCCCGTCGCCGGGTCAGGTTCCTGCCCGGCGTGGATGGCGAGGGTCTCAATGCGCAGCTTGTTGTGATCCATCGGCCTCTCCCGGAATAGTGATCAGTGACCAGTTATCGGTAATCAGCGAACAGCAAAACTGGTCACTGATCACCGATAACTGATGACTGAATTATAATGCCTCCATGTTCACACGTCTCACCCGCCTCGCGCTCCTCTGCCTCTTCTCCCTCCTCACCACCGGCTGCTGGGTCTTTGGGTTCGGGTTCGGGCGCGCGGTGCGCGTTCCGCCCGGCGGTCCTCCGAACGCGCCGCCCACCCCCGTGATTCCTCAGATCCAGCTCGAATATGGCGGGACAAGCGTAACGGGCGTCGAGAGCTACTACAACTGGCAAACCAACAACATGAGCATGAGCGGCGGCGGGGGCGTCGCTCCCGGCTCGGCGAATACCCGCCTCACCGTCCCCGCCGGGCATAGCGTGAACATCGTCGTCAGCCTGGCGCCCCCACCCGCCGTGCTGTGGGTAGCGGAGCTCGACAGCCAGGGCGCGCCGACGAAGACCGCCGCCCTCACGCCTGCCTCTCCTATGACCCCTTACCCCCTCACCCTCCCTGGCAATTACAAACTGCAAGTCATGGCGGAGTGGACATACCAGCAACAGGTGACCTACATCTTCGACTTAGACGTGACACCATGATGGCGTATGGCTTATGGCCTATGGCTGATCGCGTATCGCTGGCGCGCCGGATAAACCGAGCCAGGCATCTGCTATCCGCTATCGGCCATCCGCTCTGAGTTATAATCCCCTCCATGTCCGAACTTCACTTCTACGAGGATCCCGACGACGCCCTGCCGCGCGCGAAGGAGGACATGCGCTTCACGGCTGTGGCCGTCCAGCCGTACGCCGACGGGCGGCGGGTGAAGCTCAACTTCAAGCTCACGCCGTTCACGGAACGCCCGAGCGTGGACATCTCCGTGACCAACGCCGCCGGCCATGAAGTCGCCTCCCTGAGCTTGATCGAGGCGATGGACACCGAGTTCGACTTCACCATCCACCTGCGCGGGCCGACGCCGGAAGGCGAGCACACCGTCCGCCTGACCATGTTCTACCCGATGGGCGACGATGCGCCCACCGAGCGCCGTCATGTCGTCGCCGAACACAGCCTCACGTTCGAGGTCGCGCTGTCCCCTTAGAGTCCTGATCAACGGATGACACGGATGGGCCCATCCGGGCTGAAATCAGCCATCCAATAATCCGCTCCATCGGTTGACCACCACCAACGCCATGCTCCTCACCGACTCTGAACTGCGCGACCTCCTCGTGAATAGCCGCGTCATCGCCGTCGTCGGCCACTCCCATAAGACTTTCCGCGACAGTTATGCCGTCGGCCGCTACCTGCGCCAGGCTGGTTATCGTGTCTATGCCATCAACCCCAACATTCCTTCTGTGGATGGCGAACCCGCTTACCCCCGCCTCGCCGACGCGCCGGAGGGGATTGACATTGTGAACGTCTTTCGCCGCCCGGACGCCCTGCCTCAGGTCGTGGAGGACGCGATTGCCGTCCAGGCCCGTGCGATCTGGACTCAGCTGGGCGTGATCCACCCCCAGGCGGAAGCGCGCGCCCGCGCAGCGGGCCTCATCACCGTCGTCAACCGCTGCCTCATGGTCGAGCACCAGCGGCTGGGCATTCAGCGCCTCGTCCCCTGAGTCTTGCGCCTTATGCCCGTCCCTCGCCCCTGGCAAGTCCTCCAGTCGGAAACCCTCCTCGACCTCGCGCCGTGGTTCCGCGTCATCCGCCAGTCCGTCCAACTGCCCAATGGGGCGCGGATGGACGATTACTTCCTCACCCCCGCCCGCGACTACAGCATGGTCGCCGCCCTCACCGACCCAGGCGAAGTCCTGCTGGTGCGGCAATACAAGCACGGCCTGGGGAGGGTGATCCTGGATTTTCCGGCGGGCTACCTTGACTCCTCCGCCGAAGACCCGCTGGCTTGCGCCCAACGCGAACTGCGTGAAGAGACGGGCTACGTCGCTCAGACATGGATCCCGCTCGGCGCCTGGGGCATAGACTCCAACCGGATGCCCAACGTCGCGCATCTCTTTTTTGCGCGCGGCCTCACCCACGTGGCGGACCTGAGCCTCGACCACACCGAGGACCTCACCGTCGTGGCTGTCCCGGCCTCTCAGATTCCCGATCTGCTACGCGCGGGCGAAATGCCCACCCTGGCCTGCGCCGCCCTCTGGGGCCTCGCCGCGCCCTACATCTTCAGCTGACACAGCCCCTTACGTTTTACGTTTCACGCTTTACCTCTTCCTTCCGCCCTATGACCGCTCCCATCGAACCTCCCTCCACCGCCAAAGACGAAATAGCGGCGGAGCAACCGGAACAACTCACCGCGCGCCTCAAGATCGGCACGCGCCGCCCCGGCCTCTCGCTCGCGGCTTTCCCGGCCCTTCTGTATTCCTTCCTGCCCTACAGTCTCCAGGCGCGTCTCACCGAAGGGTCTGTCACTCACCGCGTCCTAAGCCTCGCCTGGCCGTCGGTCATGGAGCAATCGTTGCTCACGCTCGTCGGGCTGGTGGATGCCTACATCGTCGGGCATCTCGGCGCGGCGGCCATCGCCGGCGTAGGCCTCGGCGGGCAGGTGCTCAACCTCACCGCGGCGCTCTTCAGCGCGGTCGGCGTTGGGGCCACCGCCCTCATCGCGCGCCATATCGGCGCTGACGAGCCTGACGAGGCCAATCGCCTCGCCGGGCAGGCGCTGGTGCTGGCGCTCGCCATCGGCTGCCTCGCGGCGCTGATCGCTTTCATCTACGCCGCACCGATCATGCGCCTGCTGGGCGCCGCGCCGGAAGTCGTCGTGGACGGCGCCGCCTGGCTGCGCGTCGTCGCGCCCTCATTTATCACCGTGGGCGCGCTGCTCGTCGGCACGGCCTCCCTGCGCGGCGCGGGGGATACGCGCACCCCGCTGGGCGTGATGATCATCGTGAACCTCGTCAACGTCGCCGTCGCATGGACGTTCACCCGCGGGCTGTTCGGCCTGCCCAACCTGGGCGTCGTCGGTTCCGGGTTGGGCGCGATGAGCGGCCAGATCATCGGCGGGCTGGCTGTCGTCTTCATTCTCATCCGCGGCCGGGGGCATCTGAAACTCGGCTGGCGCTTGCCCGCCCCGGACTTCGCCCGCCTGCGCCGCATCCTGAACATCGGCCTGCCCGCCGGGGCCGAGCAAGTGCTGCTGCAACTGGCGCTGCTCAATCTGGCGGTGATCATCTCCCAGCTCGGCACGGCGGCTTACGCCGCGCATCACATCGGCATCCGCATTGTCTCGATGGCCTTCCTCCCTGGCTGGGGCTTCAGCGTGGCGGCGACCACGCTGGTCGGCCAGGAACTGGGGGCCAGGCGGCCCGACCGCGCCCGCCGCGCCACCTACGCCTCTTTCCTGCTCGCCCTGGCTGTGATGACCAGCATGGGGCTGGTGATCTTTGCGTTGAGCGAACCCATCCTGCGCCTGTTCACCGACGACGCCGACGTGATCCGGGAGGGCATGATCGTCGTCCGCGCCGACGGCCTGCTGCAGCCCCTCATCGCCGCCTCCTTCGTCTTCTCCGGCGCGCTGCGGGGCGCGGGCGATACGCGCGCGACGATGCTGATCACCATCGTCTCGGTATGGGCGCTCAGGCTGACCGCCGCTTACCTGCTGGCGATCACCCTCGGCCTCGGCCTGCTTGGCGTGTGGCTGGGCATCGGTGTGGACTTCGCCTCCCGCTCCACGTGGTTCTGGCTCCGCTTCCGCAGCGGAAAGTGGACGGCGCTTAGAGTGTGACGGGTGGCGGATGGGGCGCGATATATCGCTCGCCCATCTGACCTCCGTCATAGCTGCCCGATGCGCGTAGGCCGCACGCCTATCGCATATCGCCCAAAGCCATTACAATCCCCCTGCGCCATCGTTCATAAGCCATCTACCATCCGCGATCTGCCATCCGCGATCCGCCATCGGCCATGCGTATCCTCCTCCGCCTCCTGAAATCCCTCCGCCCCTACTGGTGGCAGGAGGTCCTGCTCATCATCTGTTTGCTCGTGGTCACCGCGACGAGCCTCGTCACGCCGGGCATCATCCGGTTCGTGATTGACCAGGGCCTCTACGACCCGAACCCCGCGCGGGCGCTGGCGCAGGCCGGGCTGATCATCGCCGGCGTGGGGCTGGCGCGCTCGCTGTTCAACTTCGGCAAGCGCTACCTGAGCGAGTGGCTCATGAACCGCACGGGCTACGACTTCCGCAACGCGCTGTACGACAAGATTCAACGCCTGCCCTTCGGCTTCCACGACCACACGCAGACCGGCCAACTGATGAGCCGCTGCACCGAAGACGTCAGCTCGCTCTCGCGCTTCGTCGGCCAGGGCGTGATCGAGCTGCTCAACGTGGTCCTGCTCCTCGCCGGGATCCTCTTCCTGCTCTTCCGCGAGAGCGTGACCCTCACGCTGATCAGCCTCGGCCCGCTGGTCGCGCTCACCCTCCTGACGTACCACCTCGGCACGCTCGTCGGCCCGCTCTTCCTGCGCGTAGATCAGGCGCTGGGCGACGTCTCGGCGGCGACGCAGGAAAACCTCTCCGGCGTGCAGGTCGTCCGCGCTTTCGCGCGCGAATTCTTCGAAAAAGACAAGTTCGCCAGGGCCAATCGCAAGCTCTTCGACGCCCGCGTCAAAATCGTGAGCACCTGGGGTCGCTACCTGCCCACGATGACCGTCCTCGTCATGCTCGCCACCGCGCTCATCCTGTGGTTCGGCGGGCGCATGGTCATCACGGGCGCGCTCTCGCTCGGCGATGTCGTCGCCTTCAACGCCTACCTGCTGCTGCTGGCCGCGCCCGTGCAGCAGCTCGCCTTCGTCGTGAACTCGGCGGGCGAGGGCATCGCGGGCGGCCAGCGCATCTTCGAGATCCTCGACCTGCCCGAAGAGATCGCCTCGCCCCGCGATCCTGTCCCACTCCCGGCGCTCACCGGCCGCGTGACCTTCGAGAAAGTGTCCTTCTCCTATCGGGGCGAGCGGCGCGCGCTCCACGACGTCTCCTTTGACGCCCTGCCCAACCAGGTGATTGCGCTCATCGGCCCCACCGGGAGCGGCAAGACCAGCCTGGTCAACCTGATCCCGCGCTTTTACGACGCGACCGCCGGGCGCGTGCTGGCCGGCCAAAGCGATGGCCGTGGCTATGACGTGAAGACGGTTGACCTGCGCGCCCTGCGCTCACAGATCGGCATCGTCCTCCAGACCTCGCTGCTCTTCTCGGCCTCGATCCGCGAGAACATCGCCTACGGGCGGCTGGACGCGACCGAGGAGGAAATCACCGCCGCCGCCAAAGCCGCGCGGGCGCACGACTTCATCCTCTCGTTCCCCGAGGGGTACGACACCGTCGTGGGGGAGCGGGGCGTCACACTCTCGGGCGGGCAGCGCCAGCGGGTGGCTATCGCCCGCGCGCTGCTGATGAACCCGCGCATCCTCATCCTCGACGACGCGACGTCGAGCGTGGACACGCAGACCGAATACCTGATCCAGCAGGCGCTCGACGAGCTGATGAAAGGCCGCACGACGTTCGTCATCGCCCAGCGCCTCTCCACCGTCAAGCGCGCCGACCTGATCCTCGTCCTGCAGGACGGGCGCATCGTCCAGCGCGGCAAACACGCCGAGTTGGTGGACCAACCGGGGCTGTACCAGGAGATTTACAACCTGCAACTCAAGGATCAGGAGCAGTTCCAGCGCGAGATGCTGTTCCTCGACTTGCCCGAAGAGACGCGCCCTGGCGCGTCTGGACCTGTGCCGATTGTGGAGCCGGAAGACGGGGACGGCAAACCCCACGCCGAGCGCCCTGACCCGCGTGACAATCGGGAAACCCAACCGCTGAGGCCGAGCGTAGTGAAATAAGGACGCGCCCTGCCTGGGCGCGTCTGTGTGGGAGTGTGGAGGTATGGGAGTGTGAGTTCAATGCTTTCGGCCTCGGCTGGTCTTGCCCTTCGGCTTATTTTTGGCGTTGCCTCGGCCCGC